>DSLFR04102__coassemble_466_pt1 | contig 48179 bp, 40 predicted proteins | sample DSLFR04102__metabat2_low_PE_033 | metagenome-assembled genome bin DSLFR04102
CCATGGGCGGGAACCCCATGGGCGGGAACCCCATGGGCGGGAACCCCATGGGCGGAGCGGCTTGCCCCGCAGGGGCAAGCCGCTCCGCCCGGGGGCTCGGCGGGTGTTCGCCCGCCTCTCCTGCGCTCCCCGTCTCCATCTCCCTCATCCGAGGCCCAGCGCCGCCAGCGTGGCGCGGGAAACGGCCTCGTTTTCGGCGATGTGCGCGTGCAGGCGCTCATAGTTGCCCTGTTCGAGGTCGTCCACGGCGGCCTGCCAGCGCCGCATTTCCTCGCGGCGTTTTTCCAGCGCGACACATTGCAGCGTTTTCAGTCTTTGCGACGCCTTCCCCGTGCGTTCCATGTCCTCGCGGGCGTTCCGTTCCGCCCGTGCGCAGCGCTCCAGCATGCAGCGGGCATGGAAGAGCGCCCGGTCATAGCTGCCCACGGCCACGCATTCAAACGTCAGCGGCGCGGGAGCGGCGCTGTAGAAGGCCGTCTCCCATTCGTGGAAGTCCAGCGCCCCGCGGGCATCGGCGACGCGGACGAGGCGGGGAAGCACGTCGGCGAGAAAGCTGTGCAGTTGCGCATGGTGGGCGCAGAGGTAGTCCAGTTTCCGCCACGCGCGCAGGTCTTCCGCGGCAAGGCGGGTGCGGCGTTCCTCCAGCGCTTGCAGTTCAGGGGAGGACGAACGGATGTCCTGCCAGCGGCGGCCCTTGGGCACGGCGACGCGGGAGAGGCCGTGGAGGGGCCAGCGGATGCCATCGCAGGCGGCCAGCGCGCCATACTCGACATGGCCGTTCCCTGAGGGTGCGAGGTCGAGGCGCACGGCGAGGAGCGCATCCGCGTGGGCGCGGAAAAAGACGTTTTCGCGGAAGGTAAAGCCCTGCGGCAGCAGGTGTTCGCCGAAGTCCTTACGGAAGAGGGCGCGTTTTTCTCTGGCGTTCATGGCAGGGTCTCCCTTCGACAGGCGGGCCGGCGGACGGTGCCTTTGGCTCCGGGGTTGACGCCTGTCTGCCCCACGAGCAGAGGGCAGACAGGCTGCGGCGCGTTCCGTTTGCGGCGGGCTTGGGGATAGACGGCGGCAGGCTCAATAGCAGGAGCCTGCCGCCTGCGGCGCGTTGAATGACGCTGCTTTGCCCCGCGGGGGCAAGGGGCGCTGCCGGTGTGCGTATTCGACGCTGTTTGCCCTGCGGGCAAAAGCGCTTCAGAGTCGATGCGCCTGATTTTGGTTTATCGCGGGGGAAAGTTGGATGAAGAAACGGTCTACCCTTCAAGAACGGTCTGACAGGCGCGCCGGAAAGACGGAAGCATACCGTCCTGCGCTCCATGAGGCCGCCGAGGCCACGAAACCATCCCGCGGGGGGAACGGCGGGCTCTGCCCGCACCCGCTCAAGGGTCCAGACCCTTGAGAATCCCTTTTTGGGGAACCGGCTCCGTCTCCCCGTCGCCCCCGTCCCCCAACGCCGCAGGCGGCAGGCCCCTGCTCCTGGGCCTGCCGCCGTGAACACGCTTCACCGCCCCAACCGGAACGAACCGCAGCACGCCCGCCCCCTGCTCGTGGGGCGGACGTGCGTCAACTTCGAGCCAACGGCGCTGTCAGCCGGCACTGCCGGCGCGGTGGAACTTGGCGCGGACGGCGGGGATGGCGATCTGTACAAATACCGCCAGGAGCAGGATGGAACCCTTGATGGTATCGTTGATCAGCGCGTCCAGGCCCAGGGAAGAGATGATCTTGTCAATAATGGTGTAGCTCATGGCGCCAAAGAGCACGCCCAGCAGCTTGCCCCTGCCGCCGCTCATGCTGATGCCGCCGATCACCACCGCGGCGATGGCGTACATCTCGTTGCTCTGGCCGATGGTGGCCGGGTCCACGGAACCGTTCATCGCCAGCCACATGAAGCCGCTCAGGCCGCAGAGCGTGCCGGTGATGGTGTAAACCGACACCTGCGTCCATTCCACATTGATGCCGGCCAGGCGCGCGGCCTTTTCGTTGCTGCCCACGGCGTAGACGCTCTTGCCGTACTTGGTGCAGGTGGAGATAAAGACCATCACCACCGTGACCAGTATGAGGATGACGCCGGCCATGGGGATGATGCCGAACACCTTGTACTGGCCGAAATTGTAAATGGCGTCAAAGGCGTCGGTGGTGGCGTTCATGCTGTAAATGGACAGGCCCATCGTGCGCAGATAGTACTGCGCCACGGAGCGGTAGATGAGCATGGTCGCAAGGGTGACAATGAAGGGCGGCATCTTCACCTTGCCGATGAGTATACCGTTGAAGAAGCCCAGCACGCAGCCCACGGCCAGCACGGTCAGCAGCGTCACGAAAACGGAACTCGTGGCGTTGAAGGCCACCACGCCCAGGCCGCCGATCATCGCCAGCATGGAGCCGACGGAAAGGTCGATGCCGCCGGTGATGATGACCAGGCCCATGCCAAAGGCCATGATGCCCACCACGGCCGAATGGCGCAGTATGTTCATCACGCCGCTCAACGTGGTCGCGCCGCCGTTGATGATCAGGTAGGCGATGAGTATGACGGCGAAGATGAGAATAAAGCTGTAATTGCCCAGCGTCTTGGTCAGGGACTTTTTGCCCCTCTGTGCCTGTGCGGTCATTGTTTGCTCGCCCCTTCCACAGCATTGATGGCGTTCGTCGCCGAAAGCATGACGTTCTGTTCGCTGATCTCCCGGTGCTCAAACACGCTCTGCACATGGCCGTGATAAAAGACCACGCAGCGGTCGGCCACCTTTTGCAGTTCGGGTATCTCCAGTGTGTTGACAAGAATAGTCTTGCCCTCGCGCGCCAGGGCGAGGATGAGTTTGTAGATCTCCGCCTTCGCGCCCACGTCGATGCCCTGCGTGGGATTGTCCATCAGCAGTATGTCGGCGTCGGTGTTGAGCCAGCGGGCGAGGATGACCTTCTGCTGGTTGCCGCCGCTTAAGCTGGTGATGAGGTCGCCCTCGCTGTTGGCCTTGATATTGAGAAGATCATGCAGGCGCGCATAGCGCCCCTTTTCCAGTTTTTTATGGATCAGCGGCTTTTTGCGCGAAAGCGTGTGCTCGGAAACATAGTTGTTCTCCAGCAATGTAAAATCGGGCAGGATGGAGTTTTCCTTGCGGTTGGCGGCGATCATCGCCACTTTATGGCGCATGGCGCGATGGATGGTATTTTTCTCCATCGTCTGCCCCTCCACCTTCAGCGTGCCGCCGGTCGAGGGCAGAACGCCGAAAATGGTCTGCATCAACTCGCTGACGCCCGCGCCCTTGAGGCCCGTAAAGCCGACCACTTCGCCCTTGCGGATGCAAAGGCTGACGTTTTCAAAGCCGTGGCCGGAGTAATTTTCCAGTTCCAGAACCGGCTCGCCCAGTTCGCGCGCGGCGTAGATGTCGGCGTCGGAATAGCTGTCGCCCACCATCAGTTTGGTCACTTCCGTGGGCGTTATATCCCGTATATTGCCGCTTTGGATCATGCGGCCGTTGCGCAAAACAGTATAGCGGTCGGCGATCTCGAAGATCTCCGTCATCTTGTGGGAGATAAAGATGAAGGACTTGCCCTCATCGCGCAGACGGCGCACGATGGAGAACAGATGCTCAATCTCCTCGTTGTTGAGCGCCGTGGTCGGCTCGTCGAGTATGAACAGCTTGGCGTTGGCGTGCAGCGCCTTGGCGATCTCCAGAAGCTGCTTTTTGCTGGTTTCCAGTTCGCTCACGGGAACGGTGGGGTCGATGTCCACGCCCAAATGCTCAAAGAGCTGGGCGGCCTCGGCGATCATGCGCTTTTTGTCCAGCGTGCGCAGGCGGGTGAGGCGCTCCTTGCGCAGGAATATGTTTTCATAGACGCGCAAATCGTTAAAGAGGTTGAGTTCCTGATGCACAAAGGCGATGCCGGCCTGCTCGGAGGCCTGCACCGTGATGTGCCCCATGTCCTTCCCCTCAAAGACGACGCTGCCCTTATCGCGCGTATAGACGCCCGCGAGTATGTTCATCAGCGTGGATTTTCCGGCGCCATTTTCGCCGAGCAGGGCGTGAACCTCGCCCTGTTCTACGGCAAAATCGACGTTGTCAAGCACCGTGACGCCGAAAAATGCCTTGGATATACCGGTCATGCGGAGCATTTCCATGGGATCCTCTCCTTGCTTTCAAAGACGCCCGCAGAGGGGCATAGCGACTCTGCGGGCGCTTTTTTTGCGTGCCTTCGCTTATTCGGCGGCGACGGCGTCACCGAAGCCCACGAAGTCGTTGACATTGGTGGCGTCCACGACCTGCACGTCGATGACGTGGTCCTTGGGCACTTCCTCACCATTGAGGTGCGCGATCATGTCGTCGATGGCGTCCTCGATCATGGCGGGGTCATAGGTGACGGTGAAGAGGTCGGCAAGGCCGGCCACCTCGGCGGAGTAGTCGCGCTGATGGATGCCCTTGAGCACGGAGTAGAACTCGTTGAGGCCGGAGGAGGAGGCCAGGTGCACGCCCGCGGCGAGGAAGGCGTCCTTCTTCTCGGCGTCGATCTCGGAGGACTGCAGCGCCTCGAGGATGCCCATGGAGATCTCGTCGTCATGGGTGAAGATCCACTTGTACTCGGCGATCTCCTCGACGGTCTTGCTGTCCAGCCACTCGGTGAAGAGGCGGCGGCCTTCGCTGCGGCTCCAGCCGGTGTAGGCGGTCATCTCGATGGCGTCGATCTGCTCCTGCGTCCAGCCGTTCTCCAGCAGCACGCCAAAGAAGCCGTCGTTGCGCATCTGCGGCACGGAGGAGTTGTCGCCGGGGATGATGAGAATCTTGTCGCCGGGCACCATGCCGTCTTCGATGAAGCGCTTGGCGGTCTCGGCGCCGATGCCCTCGTTATCGCCCTTGACGGAGGCCACGGCCTGCTCGCTCACGGAGTCGATGACGCGGTCGAACATCACGAAGGGGATGCCGGAATCGGCCAGGCGGCGCATCGTCACCTCGAGGGTGTTGTCCTGCGGCAGGATGACGACGGTGTTGGCGCTCTGGTTTTCGATGATGTCTTCGACCTGGGTGATCTGGTTGGCAGGATCGGCGGAGGTGATGACCTGGGCGGTGTAGGTGCCTTCCGCGTTGACGGCAGCGGCCTTCTCCTCGGCGTAGGTCATGACGGCGCCCGTCCAGCCGTGGTCGGCGTTGGGCACGAGGATGGCGATGTCCGTATCGGCGGCGAAGGCGGCCGAGCAGCAGAGCATCGTCAGCGCAAGAACCAGGGCAAATACCTTTTTCATTGTTGGAACCTCCTATATATTTTGGCGTTTCGCCAATAGGATCAGACCTCGACCCACTTGGAGCCGTTCGCGGCGCTTTCCACCACGGCCTTGACAAAGCGCACGCCGTTTACGCCGTCCTCCACGTGGGGGTAGTCGTAGCCGCTTGCGTCGCCGCCGTTTTTCAGAGCCACGAGCGCGGAGACGTAGTTGCGGTAGATGTTGGCAAAGGCCATGACCAGCCCTTCGGGATGGCCGGAAGGCAGGCGGCCCTGCGCGGCGGCCTTTTCCTTGATGCAGCCGGTGCCGCGGGCGAGCACCTGCGTGGCGCCGTCCATGGGCGTGTAGCGCAGATGCTCGGGATCCTCCTGCGCCCATTCCAGCGCGCCCTTGTCGCCGTAGACGCGCACGGCCAGGCCGTTGTAGTGGCCCGCCGCCACCTGCGAGCACCAGTAGGCGCCGTTGACACCGTTTTCGTACTCGACGATGATGTTGGCGTTGAGGTCGAGCGCCTTGCCGTACTTGTTGGTGGTGGCGATAAGGCGCTTGATCTTCAGGCCCGTGACGTAGTGGACGTAGTTTTCAATGTGGGTGCCGATATCGCCCACGCAGTTGGCCGCGCCGGAGACAGCGGGGTCCGTGCGCCAGACGGCGATGTTGGTCTGCGTGTTGTTGCCGGTGGCCAGTTCGCCCAGGAGCCAGTCCTGCGCGTATTCGGCGTTGACGGAGACGACCTTGCCGATCTTGCCCTCGGCGATCATTTCCTTCATCACCTTGGACATCACATAGCCCGTGTAAGTGTAGGTAACGCCAAAGAGCAGGCCCTTTTCGCGGCTGAGCGCTTCAAGTTCTTCCGCCTGTTCCACGGTAAAGCAGAGCGGCTTTTCGCACACCACGTGGATGCCGGCCTCGAGGAAGGCCTTGCAGACGGCGTAGTGGGTGTTGTTGGGGGTGACGACGCTGACAAAGTCGATGCCGTCCTCGCGCGCGGCCTCGGCTTTGGCCATTTCCTCATAGTTGGCGTAAACGCGCGCGGGGTCGAGGCCGTATTCCACGCCCACCTCGGCGTTGCGGTCGGCGTGGGAACTGAAGCAGCCCGCCACCAGTTCCACGCGGTTGTCGAATTTCAGGGCCTTGCGGTGCACTTCGCCGATGAGGGCCTTCATGCCGCCGCCGACCATGCCGTAACGAATGATAGCAGCCATGTGTGTATCCTCCTACTTGTTGGAGATCGCGTCGTCAAACTTGAAGGTGGAGGGCTTGAAGTCGACCTTGCGCACGAACGCGGCGGCCTCGGTGGCGCCCTCGATGCGATCCATGCCGCTGTCTTCCCACTCGACGGAGAGCGGGCCGTCGTAACCGGCGGCGTTGAGCACGCGGATGATCTCCTCAAAGTCGACGCCGCCGTGGCCCAGCGAGCGGAAGTTCCAGCCGCGGCGCAGATCGCCAAAATCGATGTGCGAGCCGAGCAGGCCGCTGCGGCCGTCGAGCGTGACGCGCGCGTCCTTCATGTGCACGTGGTAGACGCGGTCGATGAAGTCCTGCAGGAACAGGTGCGGGGTGACGCCCTGCCACAGCAGATGGCTTGGGTCGAAATTGAGGCCGAACTCGGGGCGGTCGGCGAACTTCTCCAGGAGCTTCTTGGTGGAATAGTAGTCAAAGGCGATTTCGCCGGGATGCACTTCGAGGGCGAAGACCACGCCGTACTTTTTGAACTCGTCGAGGATGGGCGTCCAGAGGCTGACGATCTTGTCAAAGCCCTCTTCCACCATGGATTCGGGGGTCTGCGGGAAGGAATAGAGGTAGCGCCAGATGGGCGAGCCGGTGAAGCCGGTGATGATCTTCACGCCGAATTTGGCGGCGGCGGCGGGGGCCTTCTTCATCGTCTCCACGGCCCACTTCTGGATGGCTTCCGGCTGTCCGGCGAGGGCCGGGGGCGCGAAGTTGTCCAGGCGCGGATCGGGCAGATCGCCCACGCACTGGCCGATGATATGGCAGGCCATGGCCTTCATAACCAGGCCGTTCTTGGCGAGATTGTCCTTGATCCAGGCGACGTAGCTGTCATCGGTGAGGGCCTTGTCGATGTCGATGCCCTCGCCCCAGCAGGCGACCTCGAGGCCGTCGTAGCCCATTTTCTTGGCCAATACGCACAACTCGTCAAAAGGCACGTCCGCCCACTGAGCGGTGCACAGCGTTACCGGTCTGGTTCCCATAAACGTTTCCTCCTTATTTTATGTTTTTACAGGCATAACTTATAGAAAATGCGCAAAAAACGAATTCTCCACGCACCCACAATGATATAACATATTGATAGAATTGTCAACCGTGAAAAAAAACGTTTTTTAAAAAAGACATTCCCCGGACACAGCGGCGACATAAACCCCGGCACACGCCCCCGTCCCCAAAAACCGCCGCAGGCGGACGGCCCCTGCTCGTGGGCCGTCCGCCGTCTGCCCGCACCAACGCCCCATTCGGAACGAAACGCAGCAGACCCGCCCCCTGCTTGTGGGGCGGGTCTGCGTCTACTTCGGGCCAACGGCACTGGCTGGCGGCACTGCCGCCCCTGCCGGCTCCCAGAAGAGGTCGTCCAGCGTTTTGCCCAGCGCGTGGCAGATCTTCAGACAGAGGTTGATGGTGGGGTTGTAGTCGCCCTTTTCGATGGCGTTGATGGTCTGGCGGGAAACGCCCACGCGCTCGGCCAACTCCTGCTGGGAAAGGTCGAGCGCGGCGCGGGCGGCCTTGAGGCGCAGGTTCTTCATTCCTCCGCCTCCTCCCGCGCATCCTTGCGGCGCTTGAGCGCCATGGCGACGAGGGCGGCGAGATAGATGAGCGCCATCAGTATGCTCAGGCAATGGTCGGTCAGCATGCCGTCCACGACCAGACCGCCCCGCGACAACGCCCGCGCGACGACCGCCGCGCCAGACACCACCCATGCGACGCAGAGCCACAGAAACATCCGTCCGTCCTCCCGCAGGCCGAAAAAGGCGCCCGTATAGATGCAGCGCGCGATATACGCGCCAGTGGCGGGGCAAATGGCTATGAGCACCCCTGCGCCCGGCGTCGCCCACTCCCGGCCAAGCAGCACTCGCAGGCCGCAGCTGGCAAACAGCGTCATCATCAGGATGAAAAAAGCCATATTTCCCGCTTTGGCGCGGGCGATCACCTGCCGCTCGTCAAACCTGTCCGCTTTTTTCACGCTTCCGCCTCCTCCCGCGCATCCTTGCGGCGCTTGAGGGCCATGGTGATCAGCAGCGATGCGAACATCACGGCGATCAGCAGGTTGGCGGCGGGAAAGGTGAGCAGCCCATCCTCCACCATGTCGCCGTCGAGAATGACCATAGTGCCCAGCGCGACGTTGACGACGAGCATCGCGGCAAAGATGCGCCCCCACGTTTTCGGCTTTTCCCGGAGCGCGAAGTAGGCGTCCGTCCACACGCAGCGCAATACGTAGACCGTGCCCGCGATCAGCAGCAGCACCACCGTCTCCATAAACGGCCCCGCCCACGCAAACTGCCACGCCTCGCGCACAAAGCCGTTGACCAGCATCAGCGCCGCCAGCACTTCCAGCGCCAGCTTCGCCGCATTGGCCCGCGCCTGCGCCTGCCGCTCGTCGTAGCGCGGCGCGCTCTCCTTTCGCTTTTTCAAGACCCCGTAGATGGCCACCGCCAGTATACCGGCCAGCACGCCGCCCGCAAACCATGCGTTCATGTTTTTCCCTCCTTGTCTGCCCCCATTATATGCTTTATCCGTCCTTTTGTCAAGTATATACGACAAAAAATCAAAAATAAATTGCGAAGGGAGCTTGTCCCTTCGCAAAAAACGCTTTACAGAAGCCGCACGCCGCCCGCGGCCATCGCTTCTTCCACGCCCGCGGGCCAGACGGAAACCTGCACCTCGCCCACGTGCGCCTTGCGCAGAAGCAGCATGCACAGACGGCTCTGGCCGATGCCGCCGCCGATGGTGAGGGGCAGCTTTTCCTCCATCACCGCGCGGTGGAAGGGCAGATCGAGCCGGGCGCGCGCGTCGGCGGCGTTGAGCTGGCGGAACATGCTGGAGGCGTCCACGCGGATGCCCATGGAGGAAACTTCCAGACAGCAGTCCAGCTCCGGGTGGTAGTAGAGCAGGTCGCCGTTGAGCGACCAATCGTCGTAGTCCGGGGCGCGCACGCCGTGGGGGCGGCCGTCGCCCAGCGGCCAGCCGATGTGCTTGATAAACACGGCGCGGTGCTTTTTCACAAACGCCTGCTCGCGCTCCTCGGGCGCGAGGCCTGGGTACAGGTCAAACAGTTCCTCGCTGGTGACAAAGGTCAGGTTCGCCGGCAGGCGCGGGTGCAGGGCGGGGAAGCGGCTGTGCAGCACCGTCTCCGCCTCGAGCACGGCGGCGTGGATGCGCGCGGCGGTGCGCTCGAGGTAAGCCTCGTTGCGCTCCGCGCGGGTGATGACCTTTTCCCAGTCCCACTGATCGACGTAGATGGAGTGGAGGTTGTCCGTCTCCTCATCGCGGCGAATGGCGTTCATGTCCGTGTAGAGGCCGCTGCCGGGCGCGTAGCCGTACTTGCCGAGGGCGAAGCGCTTCCACTTGGCCAGCGACTGCACCACCTGGATCTCCACGCCGGGATCGTCGTGGCAGTCGAAGGCCACCTTGCGCTCCACGCCGCAGAGGTCGTCGTTGAGGCCGGTGTCCCTGCGCACGAACAGCGGCGCGGACACGCGCGTCAGATTGAGTGCGGCGGAAAGCTGCTGCTGAAAGCAGTCCTTCAAAATCTTGATCGCCTGCTGTGTTTCCAGCAGCGTCAGTTCGCTTTGGTAGCCCTTGGGGCAGATGTGTTTCATCGGCGTTCGTCCTTCTTTGTGCAGTGCCCGCGGCAGGCGCGGGAATATGGACAATTATCGCACGCGCTTTGCCCCTTTGTCAAGATAAATGCGCGCAAACGGCGGACGAGTACCCACGCCGCGGCGAAGATGACGGCAAAGGCGGCAATGTAGGCGAAAACGACCATGCTACGCCCCCAACAAGCTGCCCACCTGGAACACCAGCAGCGCCATCACGTAGGCCACGCCCAGCTGCATCAGCACCGAGAGAAGCGTGTACTTCCACGAGCCCGTTTCGCGGCGGATGGCGGCCACGGCGGAGACGCAGGGCGTGTAGAGGAGGATGAAGACGAGGTAGGCGTAGGCCGAGAGCGGGGTGAACTTCGTCACCAGCAGCGTGCCCAGCTGCGCCGTGGAACCGGCGGCGTAAAGCACCTGCATGGTGGAAACCACCGCTTCCTTGGCCACCAGACCGGAGAGCAGCGAGACGCTCTTTTGCCATTCGCCAAAGCCCAGGGGCGCGAAGATGGGGGCGATGAACGCGCCCAGCCGCCCGAACATGGACTGCGCCGGGTCCGTGACCATCTGCAACGACGGCGAGAAGGATTGCAAAAACCACACCACCACGCTCATGGCGAAGATGATGGTGCCGGCGCGGACGATGAAGTCCTTGGCGCGATCCCAGAGGCGGCGGGCGACGTTTTTCACCGACGGCACGCGGTAGGCGGGCAGTTCCATGACAAAGGGCGTTTCGCCCTCGCGGAAGGTGGTCCTGCGCAAAACCAGCCCGGCCACGACCATGAGGAGGATGCCCAGCAGGTAGAGGCTCAGCACCACCAGAGCGCTGTTGCCGGGGAAGATGGCGGCGGTGATGAGGCCATAGACCGGCAGCTTCGCGCCGCAACTCATAAACGGCGTCAGCAAAATGGTCATGCGCCGGTCGCGCTCGTTTTCCACGCCGCGGGCGGCGATGACCGCCGTGGTGGTGCAGCCAAAGCCCATCAGCATGGGGATGAAGGAGCGCCCCGAAAGCCCAAAGCGGCGCAAAAGCCGGTCGGTGATGAAGGCGGCGCGGCTCATGTAGCCGCTGTCCTCCAGAATGGACATAAAGAGGAAGATGATGAGGATTTGCGGCAGAAACACCAGCACGCCGCCCACGCCGGCGAGCACGCCGTCCACCAGCAGCGCGCGTATCCACGCCGGGGCGGAAGAAAGCGCCGCCGAGACGCCCTCGGAAAGGAGGCCGACGCCCTGCTCCACCAGATCGGAGAGCGCCGTGCCCGGCCAGCCGAAGGTGAGGGCGAACATCAGCGCCAGCACGGCAAAGAAGATGGGGAAGGCAAACACGCGGTGGGTGAGCACGCGGTCGATCTTGTCGGAAATCGTCGTCTCATGCTCGCGCTGGCGGGGGAAGCCGGATTCGTTCAATGCCTTTTCGATGGCGGCGTAGCGCGCGTCCACCATCAGGGTCAGCGAGTCGATGCCGGGGTGCTTTTCGCGGCCGCGCTCCACATAGGCGGCGATGGCGGCGCGGATGCGCCCCCTCTGCGCCTCGGAAAGCTGCGCCGAGGCCTTGATCTCCTCGTCGCCCTCCAGCAGCTTCACGGCCACCCAGGTGGTGGGCGGGGCGAAGTCCTCGTCGCCCTCGTCCTCATAGCCGCCGATGTGGCGGTGCTGCGCCTGCGCGGAGTGGTCGTCGTCGCGCTCTACGGCGTCGCGGTGTTCGCGGTGTTCGTCGAGGTCGAAGGCGCTGTGGCTGTCTGAGCCGCCCAGCGCGGAGACGATCTCCTCCAGCGCGCGGCGGGTGCTTTCGTCGTAGCGGCGCACCATGTAGGCGATGACGGGGTGTTTGGCCTGATGGTAGATGGCCTCGAAAAGCGCCTCGAAGCCCTGCCCCTTCTTGGCGGAAATGGGCACCACCGGCGCGCCGAGCAGCCGCGAAAGGGCCTGGCAGTCGGGGTGGATGCCGCGCCGCTCCAACTCGTCCATGAGGTTGAGGGCGATGACCACGGGGCGCTCCAGTTCCATCAGCTGCAACGTGAGATAGAGGTTGCGCTCGATGTTGGTGGCGTCGACGATGTTCAAAACCACGTCCGGCGCGTGCTGGGCGATGAAGTGGCGGGTGATGTTTTCCTCGATGGAATAGGGCGAGAGCGAATAGACGCCGGGCAAGTCGACCAAAGTGGCCTCTTCGCCCTTCAAGTCAAAATGGGCCTCCTTGCGCTCCACGGTGACGCCGGGCCAGTTGCCCACATACTGGTTGGAGCCGGTGAGGGCGTTGAACAGCGTGGTCTTGCCGCTGTTGGGGTTGCCCGCCAGAGCGATGGTGATGCTCATGCCTGCGCCCTCCTTACATATATATTGCGCGCGTCCTCGGCGCGCAGCGTCAGCGTATAGCGGCGCAGATAGATCTCGATGGGGTCGCCCAGCGGGGCGCGCTTGAGCACGCGCACCTCCGTGCCCGGTGTGATGCCCATTTCGATGAGGCGGCGCTTGGTCGGCCCGGTGAGCGTCAGGCGCTCGACCACGCCCTTTTCGCCGTCCTTCAGTTTTTCAAGGGTCAGTTCCATAGTCCTTCCCTCCCAGAGTTAGCGTAGGGAAACTTTTCGGTTTTATTCTAGCACCGCGCGGGCATACACACAAGCGGCGTGCCCTGTAAAATGTTCGTAACCACGCCCGGGAGGGGGCGGCGTGCGCTATAATGGTAGTATGGAAGTTTGTACGCTGACGCTCAACCCCTGCCTCGACCGCACGCTGTGGGTCGAGGAGTTCGGCCTGCCCGCCAAGCGCGAGGAATGGCAGACCGGCGGCAAGGGCGTCAACGTCGCCCGCGTGCTGGCCGCGCTGGGCGTGGAGGCGCGCGCCGTCTGCCCCCTCGGCGGGGAGACGGGGGCGCGATTCCGGGAACTTGCGCAGGAAGAGGGCGTCGACGTACTGCCCGTGGACGTCCCCGCGCCCACGCGCACGATCGACACCTGGGCGCGCGAGAGGGACTTTGCCCAGAAGGTGGACTACCGCGCCGGGGAACCGCTGACGGAAAAAGACCTCGACCATCTGGAAGATAAGCTGTTTTCCGCCCTGCCCGGCGCGCGGGTGCTGGCCGTGTGCGGCTCCGCGCCGGGTAAGGCAGCGGCGGGGCGCGTGGCGGGCATCCTGCGGCGGGCGAAAAAAATGGGCGTCGCCACCGTGCTGGACAGCAACGGCGCGGCGCTCTTGCAGGGCGTGGAGGGGCTTCCCGACCTTTTGAAGCCCAACGAGCGCGAGTTGGAGGCGCTGACCGGCTCTGCCGACCCCGCTTCGGCGTGGGCGCTCATCGAGCGCGGCGTGGGGCGGGTACTGGTGTCCTTGGGCGAGCGCGGCTGCTGTCTGGTGGGCGCGGACGCGCTCGGCCCGGCGGAGCTTTTGCCGCTCACCCTCGGGGCGCGCGCGGAGATGTACGCCCCCGCGCCCAAGGGAAAGACCGTCAACCCCGTCGGCTCGGGCGACAGCTTTCTGGCCGCGTATCTGTACGCCGCCCTGCGCGGCTGGCCGGACAGGGAAGCGCTCTCGCTTGCCAACGCCGCGGGCGCGGCCAACGCCCAAATGTTCCCCGCCGCGCGCGTGGGCTGGAAGGAAATAGGGCCGCTTCTGCGCGGCATGGACAGGAAGAACTGAGGAGGACGCGATTTGGAGACTTTTGACGCGGTGGTTGTCGGCGCGGGACACGCCGGCTGCGAAGCGGCGCTGGCGCTGGCCCGCATGGGCCACAGGACGCTGCTTTTGACGCTCAACCTCGACGCGCTGGCGCTGATGCCCTGCAACCCCGCCATCGGCGGCACGGGCAAGGGGCACCTGGTGCGCGAAGTGGACGCGCTGGGTGGCGAGATGGGCAGAGCCATCGACGATACATTCATCCAGTCGCGCATGCTCAACACCGGCAAAGGCCCGGCGGTGCACTCTCTGCGCGCGCAGGCGGACAAGCTGCAATACCGCCTGCGCATGCGCCGCGCCGTGGACGATTGCGGCCATCTCGAAGTGCGGCAGGCGGAAGTTTCCCGCATTGAGGTGCAAAACGGCCGCGTGGTGGGCGTGACCACCACCACGGGCGAGCGCGTCGCCTGCCGTGCGGCGGTCGTCTGCGCCGGCGTGTACTTAAAAAGCCGCATCATCATCGGCGAGTGCGCGTGGAACGGCGGGCCGCAGGGGCTGCTGGCCGCCAACGCCCTCACGGACTGCCTGAGCGGCCTCGGCTTTGCCATCCGCCGCTTCAAGACCGGCACGCCCGCGCGCCTCGACGGCCGCACCATCGACTTTTCCAAAATGGAGCCGCAGCCGGGCGACGAGCCGATCACGCCGTTTTCGTTTTTGACCGACGCTGCGGCGCTGAAAAACCGCGCCCTCTGCTATCTGACCTATACCACGAAGGAGACGCACGAAATTCTCCTTGCCAACCTGCACCGCGCGCCGATGTACACCGGCTCCATCCACGGCACGGGGGCGCGCTACTGCCCCTCCATCGAGGATAAAGTCGTGCGCTTCAAGGACAAGGAGCGCCACCCCGTGTTCCTCGAGCCTGAAGGGCTGTACACCACGGAATGGTACGCGCAGGGCATGTCCACCTCGATGCCGGAGGAGGTGCAGCGCGCCTTTTACCGCACCGTGCCGGGCCTTGAAAACGCGCGCCTTGTGCGATTGGCCTATGCCATCGAGTACGACTGCATCGACCCCACCGCCCTCACCGGGGCGCTCGCTTCGCGCGAAATCGCGGGGCTGTGGTTCGCCGGGCAGGTGAACGGCACCTCGGGCTATGAAGAGGCCGCCGCGCAGGGCGTCTACGCCGGCATCAACGCCGCGCTCTGGCTTTCCGGGCGCGAACCAATGCTGCTCTCCCGCGACGACGGCTATCTGGGCGTGCTGGTGGACGATCTGGTCACCAAGGGCGTGGACGAGCCCTACCGCATGATGACCTCGCGCGCCGAATACCGGCTGGTGCTGCGGCAGGACAACGCCGATTTCCGCCTCACCGAGCGCGGCTACAACGCCGGTCTGGCCACGCGCGAGCGCTACGAGCGCATGCTGCGCCGCCGCGAGGAATTGGAACGCGCCCGCGCGCTTATCCAAGAGCGACGGCTGGACGTGCCCCTGCGCAAGCCGGACGCCTCTTTTGCGCAAATTGCCGCGCAAGCGCCGGAAGTTTCCGTCGAAACCGGGCGGCAGTTGGAAATTGAGATCAAATACGAGGGCTATATCGAGCGGCAAATGGCCGACGTGCGCCGCTTCCGGCGCCTGGAGAGCATGCCCCTGCCCGCGGACGCGGACTATCTGCACATGGACGGATTGCGGCTGGAGGCGCGGGAAAAACTCGACCGCCAGCGCCCCGCCTCCCTCGGGCAGGCCTCGCGCATCCCCGGCGTGTCGCCGGGCGATGTGACGGTGCTGACCATTTGGCTGGAAAAGCGCCGCCACGAGCGGGCGCGGAAACCGGCCGGGGAATAGGAGGGAACGCCCATGCGGGAACTGCTCAAAGCGCGGCTCAGGGCCGCGGGCGTGGCGGCGGAGGCGGAACAGGCGGAAAAGCTCGCCGCCTTTCACGCGCTGCTCATAGAGGCCAACGCGCGCATGAACCTCACGCGCGTGAGCGCCGACCCCGCCGAGGCCATCGACCGCAACTACCTCGATTCGCTCGCGCCGCTTCCCCATCTTTCCGGCGCAAAGACGTGCGTGGACGTGGGCAGCGGCGCGGGCTTCCCCGGCGTGCCGCTTGCCATCTTTCTGCCGGATACGCATTTTGTGCTGATGGATTCTCTTTCCAAGCGCGTGGAGTTCCTGCGCGGCGTCATCAGGGAACTTTCCCTCAACGCCGAGGCCGTGTGCCTGCGCGCCGAAGAGGCCGGGCGCGGCGCCATGCGCGAGACCTTCGACGCGGCCACGGCGCGGGCGGTCGCGCCGCTGAACGTGCTGTGCGAACTGCTGTTGCCGCTGGTGCGCGTGGGCGGGAAGGCTGTGGCGCTCAAGGGCCCGGGCGCGGCGGCGGAGGCGGAGGCGGCGCAAAACGCGCTGGAAGCGCTGGGCGGGCGGCTTTTCGCCATCGAGGAAGTCCCCATCCCCGGGCGCGACTGGGCGCACACGCTGGCCGTGCTGACAAAAACCGCGCCCACACCGGAAAAATACCCCCGGCGCGTGGGCGTGCCGGAAAAGCGCCCGCTGTGACGGCGCGCCCTACAACGACCGACACGGACTCAAAGGAGGAGCGACCATGTTCGACGGATTTGTGCGCCTGTGCGCGGCCACCCCGGCGCTGGAAGTGGCCAATGTGGAGAAAAACGCCGCGGAGATCGCGTATCTGGCGCTGGAAGCGGCTGCGCAGGGCGCGAACGTCTGCGTCTTTCCCGAACTGTGCCTCACCGGCTACACCTGCGGCGACCTCTTTTTGCACGACCGCCTCGTGCGCGGGGCGCTGGAGGGGCTGAAAGCCGTGCTGGAAAAGACGCGGGAAGCGGACATGCTCATCGTCGTCGGCCTTCCCGTGGCCGACGGCAACTGCCTGTACAACTGCGCGGCGGTATTGCAGGGCGGGCATGTGCTGGGCGTGGTGCCCAAGACGCACCTGCCCAACTACGCCGAGTTCTACGAACTGCGCCAGTTCGCCCCCGCCTTCGAGGGGCGGCGCGCGCTTTCCTGGTTCGGCGAGGAAGTGCCCTTCGCCGCCAATCTGCTCTTTGCCTGCCGGGAACTGCCGGAATTTATCGTGGGCGTGGAGATTTGCGAAGACCTCTGGGCGCCCCTGCCCACCGGCGTCCGCCTCGCTCTCGCCGGGGCGACGGTGCTTTTAAATCCTTCGGCCAGCGACGCCCTCGCCGGCAAGCGCGATTACCGGCGCGAACTGGTGTCCTCGCAGTCCGCGCGTCTGGCGGCGGCCTATGTCTACGCCGGGGCCGGGCCGGACGAGTCCACGCAGGACGTGGTCTTTGCCGGGCACTCGCTGATCTACGAGTACGGCAGCAAACTGGCCGAGTCCGAGCCGTTTGCTGAAGGGCTGCTCTTTGCCGACGCGGACGTGGGCTTTCTCGCCCTCGAGCGCCGCGCCAACAACGACTTCCGCGAGGGCGCGGGCGGGGTCTGCGAGACAGTTTCGTTCTCCCAGCCGCTGCGCGCGCTTGAGCTGCGCCGCTTCATCGACCCCGCGCCCTTCATTCCCCACGACCCGGACCACCTTTCCGAGCGCGCCGAGGAGCTGCTCTCCATTCAGGCGCACGGCCTGGCCCGCCGCCTGCGCCACACACACGCGCAGAAGCTGGTGCTGGGCGTGTCCGGCGGGCTGGATTCCACGCTGGCGCTGCTGGTGTGTGTGCGCGCCCTGAAACTGGCGGGCCTGGACGCCAGTCACCTCACCGCCGTGACCATGCCCTGCTTCGGCACCACGCAGCGCACGCGCTCCAACGCCGAGATCATGGCCCGCGAGGTGGGCGCGGACTTCCGCGTCATCGACATACAGAAGGCGACGCTCCAGCACATGTCCGATATCGGCCTTTCCGTGGAAGACCGCTCCACCGCCTACGAAAACGCGCAGGCCCGCGAGCGCACGCAGGTACTCATGGACATCGCCAACGCCGAAAACGGCCTGGTGGTGGGCACGGGCGACCTTTCCGAGAGCGCGCTGGGCTGGGCCACCTACAACGGCGACCACATGAGCATGTACGGCGTCAACTGCTCCATCCCCAAGACGCTCATCCGCCACCTCGTGGCCTACGAGGCCTCGCATGCCGCCACGCCCGCGCTTCAAAAGGCGCTGCTGGACGTGCTGGACACGCCCGTCAGCCCCGAACTTCTGCCGCCCAAGGACGGCGAGATCGCCCAGAAGACCGAGGATCTCGTCGGCCCCTACCGCCTGCACGATTTCTTCCTCTACCACATGCTGCGCCGCCGTGCCGCGCCGGGGAAGATACTGCGTCTTGCCAAGATCGCCTTTGCCGGCGAGTACGGCGAGGAGACCATCCGCAAGTGGCTGACGGTGTTCACGCGGCGCTTTTTCCAGCAGCAGTTCAAGCGCAGCTGCATCCCGGACGGCCCCAAGGTGGGCAGCGTGTCCCTCTCGCCGCGCGGCGACTGGCGCATGCCCACGGACGCGGCCTGGCAACTGTGGCAACTTTCGGATAAATAGGTTATATTTTGTGTTCTCAGTAAATATTTACGCATGTTTTACGAATTTGTGTCATGAAAGACACTCCTTGCGGATATACTAGTCCATGTCCAAAAGGGAATTATCAAACGGACATTTGGAGGGATAACCATGAAAAAGATCCTTGTTTTTGCCATGATCCTCTGCACGCTGCTGCTGGCCCTGACCGGCTGCTCCAAGGAAGCCGAGCCCGAAGCCACCGAGGCTCCCGTAGCCACCGAGGCCCCCGCTGAGGAGCCCGCTGCTGAGGAGCCCGCTGCTGAGGAGCCCGCCGCTGAGGAGCCCGCTGCTGAGGAGCCCGCCGCCGAGGAACCCGCTGAGGCCGCCGACGCCGAGCCCGCCGCCGACGAGGCCGCCGAGGAGCCCGCTGCCGACGAGACTGCCGCTGAATAAGGCAAACGGAGGCAAAAGCCCCGCCCTTGCGAAAAGGGTGGGGCTTTTCTGTGCGCGGGCGCGGCGGCATGTGGTTCCATAGCGCGCGAGGGCAGCGCCCTCTTTTCCCCGCATCCCGGACAAGCGGCCCCGCGGCCATGAAAAGGCCGGCGGGGAGGGGCGGCGCAAACCCCTCGCCCCGCGCTTCATGGGCATGGCGGCGCGGGGCGCGCCATGGGAAAGCGCGATGGCGCGACCTTTTTCCCGTCCGCCGCCGCGGACGGTACGCTGTTGGCAAGGGGATTCGCCGCCGCGTCCGCCCCATCAGGAGCGCAGCGCGGAAGGGATTTGCGCGCGTCACAAAAAGACTCCGGTCTTTTGTGACAGCATCTATCGCCGGCAGACCGAAGTCGGATAACATTTGCCGTGGCGGCGTCCAAATGCGCGCACAATGCGGGGCGCGGGCGCGCGGCGGTAAAATTTTCTCTCCGCGCTTGCCGGCCGCGCGCCTGTGTGTTAAAATCGTTTCCAGTATGTATTTATGCAACGGAGGGCGCGCGCATGACTTACCGGCATACATTGTACGCCAGCTATCTCGGCTATATCACGCAGGCCATCTGCAACAACCTGCCGCCGCTTCTGTTCGTCACCTTCAACGAGCGCTTCGGCGTGACGCTGGGGCAGCTGGGGCTGCTGGTGTCGATCAACTTCTTCATCCAGATCGTGGTGGATCTGCTCGCCGCCCGCTATGTGGATCGCATCGGCCACCGCCGCGCGGTGGTGCTGGCGCAGGTTTTCTCCACGCTGGGGCTGCTGCTGCTGGGCGTTTTGCCCTATCTGCTGCCAAACGCCTTTGTCGCCATCCTCATTCCCGTCGCCATGAGCGCGGTGGGCGGCGGGCTTCTGGAGGTGCTGGTCAGCCCCATCGTCGAATCGCTCCCCGGCGAGCACAAGGAAAAGGCCATGAGCCTTTTGCACTCGTTTTACTGCTGGGGACACGTGGCGGTGGTGCTGCTCTCCACCGCCTACTTCGCCCTCGCCGGGGTGGACAACTGGCGCTATCTGCCGTTTTTGTGGGCCATCCTGCCGCTTCTGAACGCCTTTTTGTACGCCAAAGTGCCCATGCAGCCGCCGCTGGCCGCGCATGAGCGCACGCCGCTTCGGGCCCTGTTCTCCCGCAGGATCTTCTGGGTGTTTTTGCTGATGATGATCTGCGCCGGGGCCAGCGAACAGGCGATGAGCCAGTGGGCCAGCCTCTTTGCCGAGCGCGGCCTTTCCGTGAGCAAGACGATGGGCGACCTGCTCGGCCCCTGCGCCTTCGCGGTGCTGATGGGCCTGGCGCGGCTTTTGTACGGCATTCTCGGCGACAAACTGAACATCCGCCGGGCCATGGCGCTCTCGGCGGCTCTGTGCGTGGGCTGCTACCTGTTGGCGGCCAACGCCCCGCATCCCCTGCTGGGCCTGCTCGGCTGCGCGGTGACGGGCTTTTCCGTGGGCCTGATGTGGCCGGGCACGTTCTCCATGGTGGCGCGCGCCTTCCCGCAGGGCGGCACGGCGATGTTCGCCATGCTGGCTCTGGCGGGCGATGTGGGCTGCTCCGCGGGCCCGGGGCTGGTGGGCCTCGTCTCCGGCGGCGCGGGTCTGAACGCCGGGTTGATGGCGGCCTGTGTTTTCCCGGTGCTGATGCTCGCCTCCGCGCTCTGCCTTTCGCTGCGCCGCGCTGCCGGGCGTTGAGAAAGCCCGCGAACGCAAAAACGCTCCTGATCTACAGATCAGGGGCGATTTTTTAGAATGTTGACAAAGCGGACGGACAGAACTCCGTCAACCCGCCCGCTCCGGCCCACCCCGGCCCGCTCACTTCCGCGCGGCCCAGTCGGCGATGTTTTTCCACAATTTGCCGTAGTCCGGCGAACTGAGGAACGAGGGCGGCGCCCAGTGCGGCGCGCAGTCCGAGGTGAACGCGACGCTGCGGCCCTCGCCGAACCTGCCCACGGCCACAAAGGGATCGCCGTTGATGGTGGCCAGCACCTCGCCCTTCTCCGCGTCGGCGATGGTGCGGTTGTAGCCGATGAAGTAATGCGGCCAGGGGTCGGGAAGCCCTTGGAAAATGGGATGCTCCTTGCGCAGGATGACCGGCACCGAGCCTTCGGAAGTCTCCACGCGGTCGTCCGTGGGCAAAAGGCGCACGGGCAGCACGTCGGCAATGGGCGTAACGCCGTAGCGCGCCTTGCCCTCGATGCCGGTGAACGACATAAAGCCGCCCACCATCACCAGCGCGCCGCCGCGCTCCACATAGGCGCGCAGCGCCTTGCAGCGGTCGGGCGCGGGCAGGCTTTCGCGGAAGGACTTTTTCGTCATCATCAGCGTGTTCGCGCCCACGTCCGAAAGGATGACCAGATCGTAGCGGTCGAGCTTCTCCGCCGTGTCCGGGAAGGCCTCCAGCGCCACATGGCTGGGCATGTAGTCCACGTGGTAGCCCGCCGCCTCCAGCGCCGCGCGCAGCCAGCCGACGTTTTCAAAATAGCCGCTGGTGGCCATGGTGTCCGCGCCCTTGATGTGCACGGTGTAGCCGATGTAGGATTCGCCGCAGATAAAGATGTTTTTCACATTCGACCCTCCTTGCAGGGATTTTTGACCATCATTATTATAGCAGCTTTGCAGCACCGCGAAAAGGGGCGTTTGCGCTCCCGCGGCGACGCGATCGGTTGGAAGGCGGGCGCTTCAGGGGCGCGGCGGCGGAACGACCTCGATCCGCAGCGCGGCGGGCGCGTCCGTGGCGGCGCAGAGCAGGCAATCGCCCACCTCGCCGCGGGCGAGGTGGGCCACGCGCGCCCCGAGGCGGAAGATCTCCGTCTCCCGCGCGCAGAGCGTACGAAAGCCGCCGGAAAGGCCCTCGCCGGTCAATTTCAGATAGCTCTCCACGCCCACCCATTCGCGCACGGGGATGGCCGAGGCGCGGTCCTTGCGCTCGATATCCACGCCCACCGGCGCGCGGTGCAGGGCGCACACGGCCCAGTTTCCGGCGTGGGCGAGGCTGATGTGCCAGCCCTGCCCGTCCCGCAAAACCGGCTTGCCGCCCGGCAGGCGCAGGCAGGCGGGCGGGGCCGCGTAGCCGTCCACATGCCGCGAAAGCGCCGCGTGCAGCGCCAGTTCCGCCCCCAGCGAGCGGCGGCGGTCTTCGATGTTTTTCAGCGCCGCCATGCGCGCGCGGCGGTCTTCAGAGACGAAGGCCGCCCACACGGCGCTGTCTGCCTCCAGCGCGGAGACGTCGAGGGCGTAGAGAAAAATGGTGTCCATGGCCGCCTCCCTGGTATGTTGGCCGCGCGGCGCGGGGTACGTTGCATCAATAGGGCGCTTACAGATCTCTTCGCAAAAATCGTGCTATCTATATATTTTAGAAGTCGCGCGATACCAGTCTCGAATGTATGCATCTTCGTGAAGCACTGGATATTGGTCGAAAATTGTCAAAAATTGTCTTGAAAGGCCATCCCAGTCCTGACCGTCTTTTAGAGGATATAATTTCCATCCCAATTCTTCCAGCGTCCAGTTGGCCTTCGCTGAATTATGAATCATATTCGTTGTGACCCAGTTTGCCGGTTCATCGCTGCCGCCGCGCGCCACCGGCACCACGTGGTCTATCGTGGGCGTTAACCGCCAAATGGCCGGGTGACATGCGTCCATCCTCCAATTCGTCTGAAAGGGAAATTCCCGTGGACATAGACGGCTGATTGATCGAAGCACTCCGGGGTTCAGAAGCATTTCGCCGGAATAGCGGTCAATAAAATGGTCTTGTGCGAAAATCGCAAGTTTTTGAGCGGTCGAATAATGACGCCCTGTATTTCTTGCAGGAACGAAAGGAATCTCCTGTTGTATCAGATCAGCGGCAAAATCCACGTTTTTCTCGGCCAAGAACTGTGCCGCGATGGTCAGAACTTTCATTGCATCCACATGAATCACCTTTATCATCCTGGCATAGAGAAAACGTGATGAACATCGGAAAAATCTACCGATAAAGCATTCACACCACGGATACACACATACTCAACTCGCGCCCTTATGCCTCTCCCTCCAGCCGCTTTTCCAGGCAGACGAGGCGTATCTTCCCCACGCCGTTGAAGTCGCAGGGGACGATGTCCGCCTCGCGGTAGCCCAGGCGCTTGTAGAGGGCGCGGGCGGGGGCGTTGATCGCGTTGGTGTCCATGCGCAGGCAGAAACAGCCGTGCGCGCGGGCGTACTGCTCATAAAAGGCCACAAAGCCCGTGCCCACGCCCTGTCCGGCGGCGTCGGGATCGACCGTCAGCGTGTGCAGCACCATGATTTTGTCCGCCGCCGCCGCGCATTGCCAGCGCGCCAGCGCGTATTCGGGCACCTGCTCGCGGTTGATGCGCGCCGCGGCGGCGATCCTGCCCCCGCGCTCGTCGACGAACAGATCGCCCGCGTTGAGCGCCGCGCGGGCCGTGGCCTCCGTGGGGTATACGCCGCGCTTCCAGCCGGTCGCGCCCGCGCCGGCCTCCTCGCGGTCGTGAATGCGCTCGTAGATCGCCGCGATGGCGGATATGTCGTCTTGCGTGGCCTTGCGGATCATGCTCTTTCCTCCGTGTTCTCTTCCGGGGCGGCGCGCTCCCGCCCCCGTATGGCGCCATTATAGCACACATGCCCGCCCCTGTCGACCGCGCGGGGCGGAATTTGCGCCGTATGCGAATTTTCTGTATATTTTTCCGCCAAGCATTGACTTTCGTCCCCGCTTTGCTTATAATTATACATTATTAAATCATGTTATGCGGGTGAAAGACTTGTTCAGTGTGTTCATCGACGGCAGCGCGGGCACGACGGGGCTGCGCATTCGCGAGCGGCTGGCCGCGCGCGAGGATGTGGAACTGATCGAACTGGCGGAGGCGGAGCGCAAGGACGCATCCAAACGCAAATGGGCGCTCAACGCCTGCGACGCGGCCATCCTCTGTCTGCCGGACGCGGCGGCGCGCGAGGCCGTTTCCATGGTGGAAAACGAGCGCACCGTGGTACTGGACGCTTCCACCGCCCACCGCACCGCACCGGGCTGGGCCTACGGCCTGCCGGAACTGGGCAGGAAGGCGCTGGACGCCATCCTCTTTTCCAGGCGCGTGGCCGTGCCCGGCTGCCACGCCAGCGGCTTTATCGCCCTGGTCGCGCCGCTCATTAGGGAAGGGCTGCTCTCCCCGGAGACGCCGCTTTCCTGCACGTCCCTCACCGGCTATTCCGGCGGCGGCAAGAAGATGATCGCCGACTACCGCGAAAAGGGCGCGGCCTACGACCCGCCCCGGCCCTACGGCCTTGCGCAGGCGCACAAGCACCTGCCGGAAATGACGAAGGTCTGCGGCCTTGCCGCGCCGCCGGTGTTTTTGCCCATCGTCGGCAATTTTTACAGCGGCATGCTCGTCAGCGTGCCCCTGCACCGCGCGCAGCTTCTGCGCGGCGCGGGCATGGAAGATGTGCGCGCCGTATATAAAAACTACTATACCGGCCCGGTCGTGGCGTATCGGGAGACGCTTTCGGAGGACGGCTTTGCCTCCGCCGGGCTGCTCTCCGGCACGGACGGCATGCTGGTCGCCTGCGAGGGCAACGAAGAGCGCTTTACGCTGCTGGCCGCCTACGACAACCTCGGCAAAGGCGCATCCGGCGCGGCGGTGCAACTTCTCAACCTGAAAATGGACGCGGACATGACCGCGGGACTGGTGTTACAGGAGGTCTGAAAACCATGAAATTCATCGAAGGCGGCGTCTGCGCCGCGCAGGGCTTTGCCGCCAGCGGCATCCACTGCGGCATCCGCAAAAACCGCGAAAAGCGCGATCTGGCGCTGATCGTTTCCCAAAAGCGCGCCGCCGCCGCCGCGGTGTACACGCAAAACCTCGTCAAGGGCGCGCCGCTGCTGGTCACGAAGGCCAACATCGCCGACGGCTACGCCTCCGCCATCCTCTGCAACAGCGGCAACGCCAACACCTGCAACGCCGACGGCGAGGAAGTGGCGCAGAAGATGTGCGCCCTCGCCGCGGACGCGCTGGGTATCCCCGCCGCGGACGTGGTGGTGGCCTCCACCGGCGTCATCGGCCAAAGGCTGGATATTTCCCCCATCGCCGCGGGCATGGAGGCGCTCGTTTCCGGCCTTTCCACGAACGCTTTGCCCGCCGCCGAAGCCATCCTCACCACGGACACGAAGGTCAAGTCCGTCGCCGTGGAGTTTTCCCTCGGCGGCAAAACGGCGCATCTGGGCGGCATCGCCAAGGGCTCGGGCATGATCCACCCCAACATGGCCACCATGCTGGTGTTTGTGACCACGGACGCGGCCATTTCCCCGCAGATGCTGCAAAAGGCGCTTTCGGCGGACGTGCAGACGAGCTTCAACCGCATCAGCGTCGACGGCGACACCTCCACCAACGACATGTGCTGCGTGCTGGCCAACGGCATGGCCGGCAACGCCGAGATCACAGCCGAGGGCGAGGATTACGCGGCCTTCTGCGCGGCGCTAAACGCCGTCACCACCGCCCTGTGCCGCATGATCGCCCGCGACGGCGAGGGCGCGACCAAATTGGTCGAATGCACGCTCACAGGCGCGAAGACGCAGGCGGCGGCGGACGCCGTTTCCAAGGCGGTGATCTGCTCGTCGCTGGTCAAGGCGGCGATGTTCGGCTCGGACGCCAACTGGGGCCGCGTGCTCTGCGCCATCGGCTATGCGGGCGCGGACGTGGACGTAAACAAGGTGGACGTGTATTTCCGCTCCGCCGCCGGGCGCGTTTCTGTGTGCAAAAGCGGCGCGGGCGTGGACTTTTCCGAGGACGAGGCCAAGAAGGTGCTGCTCGAGGACGAAGTGACCATCGAAGTGGACCTCAACGACGGAAACTTTTCCTCCGTCGCCTGGGGCTGCGACCTCACCTACGACTATGTGAAGATCAACGGCGACTACCGCACCTGACGGATATTCATGCAAGGAGGCACCCCCATGACCAGCAATGCCCAGCGCGCCGAGATCCTCGTGCAGGCGCTCCCCTACATCCAGCAGTACAACGGCCAGATCGTCGTCATCAAATACGGCGGCAACGCCATGGTCAACGAGGAACTCAAGCACGCCGTGATGCGCGACATCGTGCTTCTGTCGCTGGTCGGCGTGAAAGTGGTGCTTTTGCACGGCGGCGGCCCGGAGATCACGGAAATGCTGGGGCGCGTGGGCAAGGAATCGCGCTTTGTGGGCGGATTGCGCGTCACCGACCGCGAGACGGCGGACATCGTGCAGATGGTGCTCTCCGGCAAGATCAACAAGGGGCTTGTCAACCTTTTGCAATCCATCGGCGGGCGCGCCGTGGGCCTGTGCGGCATGGACGGCGGCATGATTCAGGCGCGGCCTTTGCGCGAGGAACTGGGCTACGTGGGCGAGATCGTGCGTGTGGACGTGCGGCCCATCCTCGACGTGCTGGAGAGGGGCTACATCCCCGTAGTCTCCACCGTGGGCTGCGATATGGAGGGCAATACCTACAACATCAACGCCGACACCGCCGCCGCGCGCATCGCCGGCGAGTTGGGCGCGGCGTGCCTGGTGACGATGACGGACGTGGCCGGCATCCTCCGCGACCGCGAGAACCCCGACACGCTCATCCGCCACATCGACCTTGGCGACGTGCCGCGCCTCATCGAGACGGGCGTAATCGCCGGGGGCATGATCCCCAAGGCCCAGTGCTGCACCGAAGCCATCCGCCGCGGGGTGAAAAAAGTGTTCATCATCGACGGCCGCGTGCCCCACGCGGTGCTGATCGAACTTCTGACCGACGAGGGCCTTGGCACCATGTTTGAGGAGTGAACGATATGAACATCCAGCAGATTTGCGAAACCTATGTCGCCAACACCTACAAGCGCTATCCCGTCACCTTCGTGCGCGGCGCGGGTGCGCATCTGTGGGACGAGGCGGGCAGGGAGTACATCGACCTGGGCAGCGGCATCGCCGTCAACATCTTCGGCGTCTCCGATCCCATTTGGGCCGAGGCGGTGACAAGGCAGCTTGCCGCCCTGCCCCACACCTGCAACCTCTACTACGCCGAGCCCTGCGCGCGATTGGCGGAAATGCTCTGTGCGCGCACGGGCATGCAAAAGGTGTTCTTCTCCAACTCCGGCGCGGAGGCCAACGAGTGCATGCTCAAGGCGGCGCGCAAGTACGGCGAGGCCACGGGACGCTCGACCATCATAACCCTCAAGGACAGCTTCCACGGCCGCACCATCGCCACGCTGGCCGCCACCGGGCAGGACGTGTTCCACCAGCACTTCGGCCCCTTCCCGGCGGGCTTTGCCTATGCGACGCCCAACGACCTAAATAGCGTGCGCGCCCTCTGCGAAGAGGAAAACGCCTGCGCCGTGATGCTGGAAGTGGTGCAGGGCGAGGGCGGCGTGCGCGCGCTGGACGGCGACTTTTTGCGCGGCGTGGAGGCCCTCTGCCGCGAAAAGGACATGCTCTTCTGCATCGACGAGGTGCAGACTGGCAACGGCCGCAGCGGCGAGCTCTACGCCTACATGGTCCACGGCCTCAAACCGGACATCGTCTCCACGGCCAAGGGTCTGGGCGGCGGCTTGCCCATCGGCGCGACGCTCTTGGGCGAAAAGGTCAAAAACACGCTCACCTACGGCGACCACGGCTCCACCTTCGGCGGCAACCCCGTGGCCTGCGCCGGGGCGGTGAGCATACTCTCCCGTCTGGACGAGGAGTTTTTGCAGGGCGTGCGCGAGCGCGCCGAGTACATCCGCGGCGAACTGGAAGGCGCGAAGGGCGTCCGGGGCGTGGACGGCCTCGGCCTCATGCTCGGCATCGAGACGGAAAAGAGCGCCGGGGAGATCGTCTCCGCCTGTCTCAAGCGCGGCGTGCTGGTCTTGACGGCGAAGAGCAAGGTGCGGCTCCTGCCGCCGCTCAACATCGGTTGGGACGACCTCAAAACCGCGGTCGCCGTGCTGAAAGAGGTGATCGCGGCGTGAAAAAGCGCTATCTCGTGCTTTCCTCCGGCGCGGTATTCGAGGGCTATGCCCTCGGCGCGGAGGGCGAGGGGCTGGGCGAATTGGTGTTCACCACCAACATGTGCGGCTACCCGGAAACGCTCACCGACCCCAGCTACGCCGGGCAGATCATACTGCAGACCTTCCCCCTCATCGGCAATTACGGCATCATTCCCGAGGATTTTGAGGGCGAGTGCCGCGCGCGCGGCTACGTGGTGCGCGAGGCCTGCGAAGCGCCCTCCAACTTCCGCTGCCAGATGACGCTGGACGCTTTCCTCAAGGAGCGCGGCGTGCCTGCCATCATGGGCGTGGACACGCGCGAGATCACGCGCATCCTCCGCGAGGAGGGCGTGATGAACGCGCTCATCTGCGACGCGGTGCCTTCCGACCTTTCCGACCTGCGCGCCTACGCCATCCATGGCGCGGTGGCAGTATCGAGCGTGCGGGAAAAGCAGGAATCCACCTGTGAAAACGCGCGCTTCCGCGTGGCGCTTCTGGACTACGGGGCCAAGCACAACATCGTCCGCGAACTCAACCGGCGCGGCTGCCATGTGAGCATTTTGCCGCACGACACGGCGGCGGAGGACGTGCTTTCCGGCGGCTACGACGGCGTGATGCTCTCCAACGGCCCCGGTGACCCCGCCGAGAACGCCTTTGAGATTAAGCAGATACAAAAGCTGATGGGCAAACTGCCCGTGTTCGGCATCTGCCTTGGCCACCAATTGATGGCGCTTGCCCAGGGCGGCGAGACGGTGAAGCTCAAGTACGGCCACCGCGGCGCCAACCAGCCGGTGCGCGATTTGATGAGTGAGCGCACGCTTATCACCTCGCAGAACCACGGCTACGCCGTCAAAACGGACGGCGCGCCCGGCATGCTGCGCTATATCAACGCCAACGACGGAACCTGCGAGGGGCTGGACTACCCGGAGATGAACGCCTTTTCCGTGCAGTTCCACCCCGAGGCCTGCGCCGGCCCGCAGGACGCCGAGACGCTCTTCGACCGCTTTGTCGCCATGATGGGAGGAAACGCGCATGCCGATGCTTGACGGAATCAAAAAGGTAATGCTCATCGGCTCCGGCCCCATCGTCATCGGTCAGGCGGCGGAGTTCGACTACGCGGGCACGCAGGCCTGCCGCGTGCTCAAGCAGGCGGGGCTGGAAGTGGTGCTGGTCAACTCCAACCCGGCGACGATCATGACCGACCGCCCCGCCGCGGACGACGCGACCTCCTTCGCCGCCGACGAGGTCTATTTGGAGCCCCTGACCGCCGAGACCATCCGCCGCATCATCGAAAAGGAGCGGCCGGACGGCCTGCTGGCGGGCTTTGGCGGGCAGACGGGCCTGACCATCTCCTCGCAGCTCTACCACGAGGGTTTCCTTGACCGCATGGGCGTGAAGCTGCTGGGAACGCCGGTGGAGGCCATCGACCGCGCTGAGGACCGCGAACTGTTCAAGGAGGCCATGGAGAAGATCGGCCAGCCGCTCATCCCCTCGGCCACGGCCACGGAGGTCGAGCAGGCGCTCGCCATTGCGGAAAAGATCGGCTATCCCGTCATCGTGCGTCCGGCGTTCACGCTGGGCGGCGCGGGCGGCGGCGTGGCCTACAACGCCGAGGAATTGAAGGCCGTGGCCGCCGGCGGCCTCGAGGCCAGCCCCATCCATCAGGCGCTGATCGAAAAATACATCTACGGCTGGAAGGAGATCGAGTTCGAGGTCATCCGCGACCGCGTGGGCAACGCCATCGCCGTCTGCTCCATGGAGAACTTCGACCCCGTGGGCGTACACACCGGCGACTCTATTGTCGTCGCCCCGGCGCTGACGCTGGCCAACCGCGAATACCAGATGTTGCGCACGGCGGCTTTAAAGATTATCACCGAGTTGGGCGTGGTCGGCGGCTGCAACTGCCAGTTCGCCCTCGACCCGGACAGCTTTGACTACGCCGTCATCGAGGTCAACCCCCGCGTCTCGCGCTCGTCGGCGCTGGCCTCCAAGGCCACGGGCTATCCCATCGCCAAAGTGGCGGCCAAGCTGGCGCTGGGCTACACGCTGGACGAGATCAAGAACGACGTCACCGGCAAGACCTGCGCCTGCTTCGAGCCGGCGGTGGACTACGTGGTGGTCAAGTTCCCGCGCTGGCCGTTCGACAAGTTCTCCGGCGCCAGCCGCAAATTGGGCACGCAGATGAAGGCCACCGGCGAGGTCATGGCCATCGCCCCTTCGTTTGAAATGGCGCTGATGAAGGCCGTGCGCGGCGCGGAGATCGGCATGGACACGCTCAATCTGCCCGCGGAGGGCGACGTGCTCGAGCGCCTGCGCGACATGGACGACCGGCGGCTGTTCACCGTGTTCGAGGCCATCAAAAAGGGCGTCGATTTTGACACCATCTTTGATCTCACGCGCATCGACCGCTTCTTCCTTGCCAAGCTCAAGCACCTGGCGGACTTTGAGGCACACCCCACCTACGAGGAGGGCAAGCGCCTCGGCTACACGGACAAGGCGCTCAAACGCCTCGGCGTGGAAATTCCCGGAGCGTTTCACTTTTCCTACAAGATGGTGGACACCTGCGCCGCCGAGTTCGCCGCCGAAACGCCCTATTTCTACGCCGCCACGGACGCATCCTGCGATTCCCGGCGCTTCCAGCGCTCGGGCAAGCCGGTGATCATCGTTCTGGGCAGCGGGCCGATCCGCATCGGGCAGGGCATTGAGTTTGACTATTCCTCCGTCCACTGCGTGCGCACGCTGCGGCGCATGGGCTATGAGGTGGTCATCGTCAACAACAACCCGGAAACCGTCTCCACCGACTACGACACCGCCGACCGCCTCTATTTCGAGCCGCTCACGGAGGAGGACGTTTTGAGCGTCATCGCCTGCGAGCAGCCGGTAGGCGTGGTGGTGGCCTTTGGCGGGCAGACGGCGGTGAAGCTGGCCAAGTGCCTGGACAGCCACGGCGTGCGCATACTCGGCACCTCCGCCGAGGGCATCGACCTGGCCGAGGACCGCGAGCGCTTTGACGGCATGCTCGGCCGCCTCGGCATCCGCCGCCCGGCGGGGCGCGGCGTTTTGAGCGAGGAGGAGGCCGTTTCCGCCGCCGCCGAGATCGGCTATCCCGTACTGGTGCGGCCCAGCTATGTCATCGGCGGGCAGAACATGACCATCGCCTACGATGAAGGCGAGGTGCGCGCCTACATGCGCATGATATTGCGCGGCGGCGCGGACGACCCCGTACTGGTGGACAAGTACATGCCCGGCACGGAACTGGAGGTGGACGTCATCTCCGACGGCGAGGACGTGCTCATCCCCGGCATCATGGAGCACATCGAGCGCGCCGGGGTACACTCGGGCGATTCCATCGCCGTCTATCCGCCCTACAACTTAAACGACGCCATGCGCGCCGAACTGGTTTCCTGTTCGGAAAAGCTGGCGCTGGCGCTGGGCACGCGGGGGCTGGTCAACATACAGTACCTGATCTACGAGGGGCGGCTCTACGTCATTGAGGTCAACCCCCGCGCCTCGCGCACCATCCCCTACATCAGCAAGGTGACGGGCATCCCCATGGTGGACATCGCTTCGCGGGTGATGCTGGGCGCGAAATTGCGCGATTTGGGCTGCGGCACGGGGCTGCAGCGCACGCCGCCGTACTTCGCCGTCAAGGTGCCGGTGTTCTCCTTTGAAAAGCTCACCGACGCCAACGCCTATCTAAGCCCGGAGATGAAGTCCACCGGCGAAGTGCTGGGGCTGGGCAAGCGCATGGAGGAAGCCCTGTTCAAGGGGCTGACGGCGGCGGGCATCCGCGTGCCGCAGGCGGGGCAGCCGCTTTCCGTGCTTCTCTCCGTGGACGATCACGACCACTACGATCTGGTGACGCTGGCCAAGAAGCTCTTCGACCTCAAGGCAAAGATGTACGCCACGCGCACCACGGCGCAGGCCATCCGGCGTCTGGGCATCGACGTGACGGAGATCCCGGACATCGGCACAAGCGGCGAAGCGTTTGAACTCATCGAGAGTGGCAAGGTCAGCTATGTGGTCTACACCGGCGCACTGCGCGATGACACCATGCGCGAGTACATCGCCCTGCACCGGCGGGCGCTGGCCAAATCCATCGCCTGTCTGACCTCGCTGGACACGGCCAACGCGCTGGCGGACATCCTCAAGAGCCGGTACAATGAGCGCAACACCGAGCTGGTCGATCTCTGCCACATGCGCGCAAGGCGCAGCGAATTGCGCTTTGCCAAGATGCAGTGCGCCGGCACGGACTACATCGTCATCGACAACCGCAATGGGCAGGTATCCTGCGCTGAATCGCTGTGCGTGGGCGCGTGCGACCGGCACTTCGGCGTCGGCGGCGACGGCATCGCCCTCATTGAACAAAGCGACATTGCCGACGCGAAGATGCGCATGTTCAACCGCGACGGCAGTCCCGGCGGCATGGCGGGCGGCTGTCTTCTGCTGGTGGCCAAGTACCTGCACGACCGTGGACTGGCCGCGGGCGGGGAAGTGACCATTGAGGCCGGCGGCGGCGTCAAGCGCGTTCAGCTCTTTTTGACGGACGGCAAAGTAACCTCCGCGCGCGTGGACATGGGCGAAGTGGTCTACGAGCCCGCGCGCGTGCCTGTGGCCCTGCCCGGTTCGGAAGTGGTGGACAGGCTCATCGAGATCGGGCGGCGCGATTTCCGCGTCACCTGCCTGTCCATGGGCAATCCCCACTGCGTGACCTTCGTCGAGCGCGTGGACGCTTTGGACTTGCAGGTGATCGGGCCTTTGTTTGAAAACGCGGAGATCTTCCCCGAGCGCGTCAACGCCGGGTTCGCGCGCGTAGTCAACGAGCGCATGATCAAATTGCGCGTCTACGAGCGCGGCAACGGCGAAACGCTTGCCTGCGGCACGGGCGCCTGCGCCGCCGCGGCCGCGGCGGTGAAGCTGGGCAAGTGCCCCGAGGGCGAGGACATCACAGTAAAGCTGCCCGGCGGCGACCTGATCGTGCGCATTGAGCGCGGCCGCGCCTACCTGACCGGCGAGACCGCCCAGGCTTTTGAAGGAAAAATCGAATACTGACCCGCGCGCTTCCGCGCAAAAAAGGGGCCGCATCTACATTCCTGTGGATGCGGCCTCTGGCGTTCGCGCGTTCAGTTTTTGCCAAGGGAAAGGAACCATTCGATCGGATAATACTTTTCCAGATCGTGGAAGTGGCTATGATGATGGACGATCAGCTCGATGGCGTGCCCGGTGTCGCGGGAGCGAAGCGCATCGTAGATTTCCTCGTGCAGGCGATGCTGCTCCAGCGGCTCTTCGATAAACGTCTCCCGCCAGGATTGCATGAACTCTATCTTCAAATATATATTGCGCGAGAACGTATATAGCTGCGTGTTCCTGCTGATGCGGGACAGATCGCAGTGGAAAGCGCAATCCTCGCGAATCCTGCGGGCGGTGTCGCCCTCGCGCGCGGCCTGCAAACAGAGGCGCGAATGCTCGAACATCTGCTCAAAATCAGCGTCGCTGCCGTGATAGACGGCCAGCTTCGTCGCCAACACGTCCAGATGGATGTGCATCAGGCCGATCTGCCGCATGGTCTCATCGTCCCAATGGGCGACCTCGGTCATGCGCTTGGGGTGGATGTTGACGATCCCATCGTCGGCGAGGCGGCGCAGCGCTTCGCGGATGGGCGTGCGGCTGGTGCCAAATTCCTCGGCGATCTTCGCCTCGGGGATCTTGTCGCCGGGATGGTGCTTCCCGGAAAGTATCTGCTCGAGAATATACTGGTATACGGATTCATTCAGCGTTCCGCTTTTCATTCGCCTTCCCCTTTTCTGGGTCTGAACGCGCAGGGCGCTCTTTTCAGCGTCCATTATAGCACATGTCGCGCCAAAAGGAAACCGTGGCTTTCGTAAACGCGCGCGGTGTATTTTGGTGGATTTGTATGTATTCTGCTGCAATTTTTGGCGATATTCTTCGGCAAATGGTCTTGACTATTGCGATTTGCAATGCTATAATGGCGTTAGATTGTATACTATCGTTGAAAATAGTATACAAACAATAAACGCAACTCAGGAGGTACGGTGTATGAAGAAATTGGTAAGTGTCCTGCTGGCTTGTCTGCTGATCCTCGGCACGGCGAGCGTCGCGCTGGCGGATGGCCTGATCGTGGCCAACCTGCCCAAGTCCGTTGGCGGCGCGTGGTTCAACCGCATGGCCGTCGGCGTCGAGCAGTACGCTGAAGAGTCCGGCAACGAGGCCTTCCAGACCGGCGCTGACAAGAGCGACGCCGCCCTGCAGGTCAAGGAAGTCGAGAACCTCATCGCCCAGATGGTCGACGTGCTGACCATCGTCCCCGTCAGCCCCGAAGCCCTCGAGCCCGTGCTCACCAAGGCGCGTGAGGCCGGCATCGTCGTCATCTCCCATGAGGCGCAGGGCATCGTCAACGTCGATTACGACGTTGAGGCCTTCGACGGCGCCGCCTACGGCGCGCACCTGATGGACCAGCTCGCCGCCGCCATGGGCGAGGAGGGCGACTACATCATCTCCGTCGGTTCCCTGACCGCCGCCAGCCACATGAGCTGGGCCAACGGCGCTCTGGAGCACCAGCTGGAGGCCTATCCGAACATGAACTGCATCAACGCCGATGCGTTCGTGGAGAGCAACTACAATCAGAAGGCTTCTCAGGAAAAGGCCGCCGAGCTGATGAAGACCTATCCCGACCTCAAGGGCATGTTCGTCACCTCCGCCACCGACCTGCCGGGCTATGCGCTGGCTATCGAGGAAGCGGGCAAGCAGGATGAGATCAGCTGCGTGGGCAACGGCGTTCCCAACGCAAACAAGGACTATCTGGCCAGCGGCGCTCTGGACTTCCTGGGCTGCTGGGACCCCGCGGACACTGCGCGCGTGATGTGCAAGGTCGGCGAACTGATTAAGAACGGCGAAGAGATCGTCGACGGCATGGATCTGGGCGTCGAGGGCTACAACAGCATCACGCTGGACGGCAACGTGATCCTCGGCCAGGCCTGGAAGGACATCACCATGGATTCCCCCGAGGAAGACTGGTTCTAAGCACACCTTACCGGCCCGCCGGCGTTTGCCGGCGGGCCGCCAGGGCCGAAAGGCCTGCGAGCGGACGGCACTACGCGCATTTGGCGCTTTGAACGCCAAACGCGAGCTTTCCTCCGGCGCCAAAAACGGCTTTCCCGAACACCGGAGAAAGCCGTTTTTGCGGTCGCAGGCGCTGACGGCTCCTTTCTGGAAAATGAAGCAAATGAGGGCTGGAATATGAATACACCCGTTTTGGAACTGAAGGGGATCAACAAATCATTCACCGGCCACCGCGTGCTGCACGATATCGACCTGAAGATCTTTCCCGGCGAAGTGCTCTGTCTGGTGGGCGAAAACGGATGCGGCAAGTCCACGCTCATCAAGATCGTCTCCGGCGTCTACACGCCGGATTCCGGCAGCGTCGCCCTGAACGGCACGGTCTTCCCCTCGCTGGACCCCGTCGTTTCCATCAAGCAGGGCGTACAGGTGATCTATCAGGATTTCTCCGTCTTCCCCAACCTCACGGTGGCCGAGAACATCGCGCTGGGGATGCAGCTGGTGGAAGGCCGCAAGCGAATGCATTGGCGCGAAGCCCGCGTACAGGCGCAAAAGGCGCTGGACGCCATCGGCATCGCTCTGGACCTGGATGCAGAAGTCGGCACGCTGCCGGTCTCGCAAAAGCAGATCGTCGCCATCTCGCGGGCGATCCTGCAAAACGCCCGGCTCATCATCATGGATGAACCCACCACCGCCCTGACCAACAAGGAGATCGAACGACTTTACCAGATCATCCGCGGCCTTTCCGAGCGCGGCGTGGCCGTGGTCTTTGTCAGCCACAAGCTGGACGAAGTGTTCGCCGTGTGCGACCGCATCGCCGTGATCCGCAATGGCGAGATCGTCGCCGACGAATACGTGGACAAGTTTGAAAAGGAAAACCTCGTCTATTACATGACCGGCGAGCGCATCGCCGAAGAGCCGTTCCGCTATACCGCCAACGCGCAGGAGCCGCTTCTGCAGGTGGAACGCCTCAGCCAGCCGGGCGCGTTTGAAGACATTTCTTTCAGCGTGCTTCCCGGCGAGATCCTCGGCATCACCGGACAGCTCGGCAGCGGCCGCACCGAGCTCGCCAAGGCGCTGTTCGGCATTGGCAAGACCAGTGGCCGCATCCTCGTGCATGGCAAAGAGCAGCACTTCCGCAATATACAGGACGCCAAGAAGGCCCGCATCGGCTACGTTCCGGAGGACCGGCTCTCCGAGGGCCTGTTCATGCAGCGCAGCCTCAAGGACAACTTCTCCGCCGCCACCATCGACCGGAAGAAGAAAAAGAGCGGCCTTGTCGACTTTGGCAAAATGACGCAGGAGGCCGAATACCGCATCCGCGAGCTGAGCATCAACGCCTCCTCTCCGGATGTTCTGGCCAGCACGTTCTCCGGCGGCAACCAGCAGCGCATCGTCATCGGCAAATGGCTGGCGACGGAGCCGGAGATACTCATCCTCAACGGCCCCACCGTGGGCGTGGACATCAAGAGCAAGAGCGAGATCCACCGCACGCTCAAAGAGCTGGCCCGCAAGGGCATGTGCATCGTGCTGATCTCCGACGATATTGGCGAGCTGCTGAGCACCACCAATCGCATACTGGTCATGAACGGCGGCCGCATCACCTTTGAGAGCCAGACCGACGAAACGAGCGCCGAGGTCCTCAACCAGAAGATCCTCGAGGATACGGCCGGAGAGGAGCGGAGAAAGTGAGCATCCAGAAAAAGCTTTCCAAGTTCGTGCGCTCCAGCGAATTCATCGTCTTTGCCATACTGGTCTTGGTAATGTGCGCCTTTTCGCTGATGAACCCGGCCTTTTTGACCGTGCGCAACATGTTCGACCTTTTGCGCACCATGATCGTGACGGGCATTTTCGCCTGCGGCGTGATGATGATTATCATCAGCGGCGGCATCGACATGTCGTTCATGGCCATCGCCATTTGCAGCGCATACATGACCATCCGCTTCTCCATTGCCAACGCGCCGCAGCTGCCGTTCGTGGCGCTGGCGCTGATCTCCATGGCCATCGGCGTGCTCTTCGGCCTGTGCAACGCCTTTCTGGTCAACACGTTTGAAATGCCGATCTTCATCGCCACGTTGAGCCTGGCCACCACCATTCGCGGCCTGATGCTCGCCTTCGTCGGCAACGAGTACATTCCCAGTACCGACATGCCGCCGGCGACGATCGACTTTTCCAAGATGTACTGGTTCAACACCACGGATGCATCCGGTTCCACCTTCGGCCTGCACTTCTCCGTCTTTATCATGTTGGCTGTGATGGTGATCACCCATCTGGTCATGCGCCACACCATCGTCGGGCGCGGCATTTACGCCCTGGGCGGCGATATGAACTCCGCTTCCCGCATCGGCTACAATGTCAAACGCCTGCGCCTGTTCCTTTATGGATACGCCGGCTGCCTTGCCGGTCTGGGCGGCCTGATCTACGTATCCAACAACCGCATGGCCGATCCCATGAGCTTCCAGGGCGAAGAATTGACGGTCATCGCCGCGGCCGTGCTGGGCGGCACGAGCATTTCCGGCGGTAAAGGCTCCGTCATCGGCGTTTTCCTGGGGCTGATGCTGACCAATGTGATCAACAACAACCTTGTCATCATCGGCATCGACAGCTACTGGCAGAAGTTCACCTTCGGCCTGCTGGTGATCGTGGCGGTTGTGATCCAGTCCCTGCGCGCAAAGCGCGCGGCAAAGATGTAGGAGGCGCGCCATGATGCAAGAAAACAGAAAACGATCCTGGTTTTCCCGGATCAACGCGAACACCAAACAGCTGGTGTGTATCTGTATTTTGATCTTCGCGGTGTTCTCGGTGATGATGCCCACCCGCTTCCCCACGCTGCGCAACCTTGAGTCCATGAGCTTCCAGTTTCCGGAGCCGGGCCTGTTCACGCTGGGCATCGCCATCACCATGCTCACCGCCGGCGCCGACCTTTCCATCGTCGCCGCGGCCAACCTGGTGGCGACGCTGTGCGGTATGATGCTGCTCAACGTCATGCCGCAGGACGCCAGCGCTTCCACAGCGCTTTTGTATGTGCTTTTGTGCTTCGGCATCGCCCTGGTTGTCGGCCTGCTGTGCGGCTTTTTGAACGGCATTCTGGTGGCGAAACTGGGCATTTTCCCCATACTCGCCACGCTGGGCACGCAGAATCTCTACACCGGCATCAGCTCCGCCCTCACCAAGGGCCAGGGCGTGTTCGGCACCTTCCCGGAGGCGCTGATCTATCTGGGCAACGGCAAGCTGTTCGGCTTCCTCCCCATGCCGCTGGTGCTGTTCCTGGTGGTGCTCATCATCCTCACCGTGGTCATCCACTGCACGCCCCACGGCCTGAAGACACAGTGGTTCGGCAGCAACCGCCGCGCCAGCTTCTACTGCGGCATCGACAACGTGCGCACGGTGTTTACCACCTACGTCATCTCCTCGCTCATCGGCGCGGTCACGGGCATCCTCATCCTCGCCCGCACCAACACCGCCAAATACGACTATGGCACCAGCTACGTGCTGCAGGCCATGCTCGCCTCGGTGCTGGCCGGCGTCTCTCCGCTGGGCGGCAAGGGCTACATCCCCAACATACTGCTGTCCGTGCTGAGCATCCAGATGCTCGATTCCGGCTTCAACTTCCTGCGCGTTTCCAGCTTTGTGCGCAGCTCCACCTACGGCATACTGCTGATCATCAGCATCGCCATCGAGTATCTGCGCGAAGTTCTCAAGCGCCGCCGCGACGTCCGGCGCGCGCAGGCCATTGCCGACGGCCACTGATGTTATATGAACGGAGGATAATACCATGCTGAGAAGTCAATACATCGAAGATACCAGCCTCGCGGGGCGCAAGCGGGAGATCGACATCAAGCTTGCCCGCGTGCGCGAAATGCTCGCGCAGCACGACGCCGAGGCTCTGGCGCTGCAGATGCACCCCAACTTCAGCTGGATGACCGCCGGGGCGAAAAACTTTGTCGCCAACTGCTTCGACGCCGGCGCGACCACGCTGCTGATCACCAGGGACGAATGCTTCGCCTTCTGCAACGTCATCGAAACGCCCCGACTGCTGGAAGAGGAGCGCCTGGAGGAACTCGGTTTCGCGGTGGAAAGCTACCCGTGGCAGGAGAACCGTCTGGAAGACTGCGTGAAAAAACACGTTTCCTCTCTGGAGCGCGTGGTCAGCGACGTGCCGCTGGGCAACGCCATGGTGCGCGGCGACTGGCTCCGCCCGCTGCGTTTGCAACTGACAGACAATGAGATCGCCCGCTACCTCTATCTGGGCGACAAGCTCAGTCAGGCCATGGAAGACTACATGGCCACCATCCGCCCCGGCATGACCGAATACGAGTTTGCCGGCGGCATCTCCAAAGAGATCTGGCGCTACGGCATCGAACAGGTGATGCACCTTGTCTCCTTCGACGAGCGCGCAAATCGCTACCGCCACGGCCTGCCCACGGAGAAAAAGCTCGAGCACAACGTCATCGTCTCCATCAACGGCCGCTACAAGGGGCTGATCGCCACCACCAGCCGCATGGCCTATATCGGCGATCCTTCCCCCGCCTTCCTCAAACAGTATGCGGATTGCTGCGAAATGGAGTGCCTCACCGCCAGCAAGGCGCGCCCCGGCGTGGACGAGCTGACGCTGTATGAAACGCTGCAACAGGCCTATCTTGATCGCGGCTATCCCGGCATGTTCGACAGGCATGGCCAGGGCGGTTGCCAGGGCTACTGGCCGCGCGAGTACATGGTCACGCCCACCAGCCACCACGCCATCCAGGAACATCAGGCCTACTGCTTCAACCCCGTGGTCGACGGCACCAAGACGGAAGACAGCTTCATCGTCACCGCGCAGGGGCCGATGATGATCACCCGCCCCATCTCCTTCCCCAAGCTGACGTACACATTCGACGGCATCCAGTTCGAGCGGCCCGGACTCCTGGTTCTCGACTGAGCAACGCAAAGGAGGCAGTCCCCTTGAGAAAGATACGCACCGCCGTCATCGGTTGCGGCGCCATCAGCGACATTTACCTGACGAATCTCAAAAACATGTTCCTCGTCATCGATCTGGCCGGTTGTTGCGATCTGGACATCGCAAAGCGCGACGCCGCCGCCGCCAAACACGGCATCGCGGCGCTGACGATGGACGAGATCCTTGCCGATCCGTCGATCGAGCTGGTCGTCAACCTCACCGCGCCCCAGGCGCACTTCTCCGTCATCCGTCAGCTGCTCGAGGGCGGCAAGCACGTCTACACGGAAAAGGTGCTCTCCACCGAGCTGGACGAGGCCCGCGAGCTGGTTCGCCTCGCCGACGAGCGCGGGCTGTATCTGGGCGCGGCGCCGGACACGTTCCTCGGCTGCGCCGTGCAGACCGCCCGCCTGGCCGTGGAACAGGGCATGATTGGCCGCGTCACCTCCTGCGTCGCCCAAAACGGCCGCGATTACTACCTGATGGGGCAGCGGGTGCCCTTCATACTGCAAAAGGGCGGCGATATGGGCTTTGACGTGGGCATCTACTACATCACGGCGCTGATCTCCATCCTTGGCCCGGTCACGGCAGTCAACGGCTTCCTGAAATACGCGGATGGCCCCCGCCGCTTCGACCAGCCCAGCCTCGCCCGCTTCGGCGAGGAGTACAGCCTCGCCTCCGAGACCATCCTCGCCGGCACGCTGCGCTTTGCCAGCGGCGCGATCGGCTCGGTGCAGTTCAACGCCGAATCCATCTTCCCGGAGCAGCCTGTGGTGATGCTCTGCGGCACCGATGGCGTGCTCTACCTCGCCGACCCCAATAACTTTGGCGGCACAGTCTACTTCCGCGCCAAGGGCAGCGACGAGCGCATCCCCCTGCCCCCTGCTTTCGGCTTCGCTGAGAATTCGCGCGGTCTGGGCGTAGCGGAGATGGCCTGGTCCATGCTCAGCGGCCGCAAGCCCCGCGCCAACAAGGAAATGGCCTATCATGCGCTGGAGATACTGCACGGCATCGCCATCAGCGACGCAAGTGGAGAAAACTACGCGCTGAAGTCCACCTTTGAAAAGATGCCGCAGCTCCGGCGCGGCTACTTCCCGCGTTACCTGGAAAAGGACAAGCTCACCGTCGACGCCGAAGCGGCGCTGATCTGAGCCGGGCCGGCAGTGCCGGCGGCCAGTGCCGTTGGCTCGGATTCACGCGCCCAAGCCCCACGAGTAGGGGGCTTGGGCGCTTCGTTTCGTTCCGAATGGGGCGAAAGTACGGGTAGACGGCGGCAGGCCCAGGAGCAGGGGCCTGCCGCCTGCGGCGTTGGGGGACGGGCGGTTCCCCAAAAAGGGATTCTCAAGGGATGAATCCCTTGAGCGGGTGCGGGCAGAGCCCGCCGTTCCCCCCGCGGGATGGTTGCGTGGACTCGGTGGCCTCATGGAGCGCAAAAGGGTACGCTTCCGTTCTCCCGGCGCGCCTGTCAACCGTTCCTGATGGGCAAAGCGCCCCAACGCCCTGCTCGCTCCCGCGATACACCCAAAATCAGGCGCGCCAATTCTGAAGCGCCTTTGCCCCGCAGGGGCAAACAGCGTCGATTCCGCACACTGGCAGCATATCCTTGCCCCGCAGGGCAAGGATGCGTCATTCAACGCGCCGCAGGCGGCAGGCTCCTGCGCCTGAGCCTGCCGCCGTCTGCTCCCACCACCGCCCCAACCGAACCGCACCGCAGCACACCCGCCTCCTGCTCGTGAGGCGGGTGTGCGTCAACCCCGCGCCAAAGGCTACTGGCCTGCGGCACTGCCGCCGCCCGCTCAAAAGACCATATCTTTGAGAATCCCTTCGGGAAAACCAGCATCCATCTCCCCCGTCACCCCGTCCCCCAAAACCCGCCGCAGACGGCAAGCCCCTGCTCGTGGGCTTGCCGCCGTGAACACGCCCCACCGCCCCAACCGAACCGCACCGCAGCACACCCGCCCCCTGCTCGTGGGGCGGGTGTGCGTCAACCCCGCGCCGAAGGCACTGGCTGCCGGCACTGCCGGCTGGCCGGCGGCACTGCCGCCATTTGTCATTTTTTCGTCACGGCATTTGCCTTTTTCTGCCCGCTTTGCAATGGTATACTTGTAGTATCTATATCCATGGTATGGGAGGGGACTATGAACGTTCTGGAAATGTTTCTCGGCACCTCGGGCGGGCTGGACGCCGTCATCAACATAGCGGTCTACGCGGTCATCGTCCTTTTGTTCATCGTGGGCGTGATCCGCTGTATCGCGCCCATCTCCCGCACGCGCGCCACCATCCGCCGCGCCATCCGCTCCATCAAGCAGGGCGCGACCGGCAAGCGCTCCTGGCAGGAGGATAAATTCCTCGGCAAGGGCTGCCTCTACCCCCACTGGAGCGAATACTTAAACAACCTTTTCTTTGCCGACGGCGTGTACCACAACGCCTCCAATGTCGAGGACTATATCAATGAAGATACCGCCATCTACGGCCCGGGCCGCATCTCCTTTGCCGAGGCCATCCCCGGGCTGATGGTCTCCCTCGGCTTTCTGGGCACGCTCATCGGCCTGACCACCGGCCTTTCCGGGTTTGACATGGCCGACGCCGAATCCGTGCAGCAGTCCATCGTCACGCTCATCCCCGGCATGCGCTATGCCTTCATGACCTCCATTGTCGGCGTGGTCGGCTCCATCACCTTCACGCTGATCACGCGCTTTGTCTGCGGCTCGGCCGAGCACACCCTGCAGGACTTCTACGGCGCCATGAGCCGCTACGCCGGCGTGCTCTCTGTCGACCCCATGACGCAGATCGCCATCTACCAGCAGGAGCAAACCGCGCTGATCCAGACCATGGCGCAGGACCTGAACGGCAGCTTCACCGACCGCATGGAGGAGGTCATCACCTCCGCGGCGGCGCCCATCCAAAAGAGCCTGCAGGAGTTCGTGGACGTCAATACCCAGCAGCAGATGCGCCTCATCGACAAGGTGGCCGGCCGCTTCGTCGAGCGCATGGACGGCATGCTCGACGGCCAGTTCAAAAACCTTTCCCGCGTCATCGAAACCACCTGCGAGAGCCAGAAAAAGGCCTCTGAGCTGGTCGGCCAGAGCATGAACGAGGCCGGCCGCGTGCTCAAAAACGCCGCGCAACTGCAAAACGGGCTGGAAACCATGGTCGCCCAGCTGGACGACGCGCTCAAGAAGTTCAACGCCGCCCGCGAAGGCGCGGACGACAACTACCTGCGCATCGCCTCCAATGTGGAGAAGATGGAACTGGTCGCCACCCAGCAGAATTCCTACTTAAAGAGCGTCTCTTCCATGCACGCGGAACTCAGCCGCGCCATGCAGGATCTGCAACAGGCGCAGAAGAACATGCTGCAGCGCTTCAGCGAGGTCAGCGGCGAAAGCACCGCCAGCCTGTTGAAGGCCGCGGGCGAGATCCGCGCCACCGGCGCCATGCTGGAAAACAACCGCCAGCGCATTGGCGAACAGCTGCGCGTGGATTTGACCGACACGCTCGACGCCTTCCGCGACTACATGGCCGAGTTCACCAAGCGCGTGGACTACCTTGCCAAGAACATCGCCGACAGCCTCGGGCAGCTCCCGCAGGCCGTGGGCGAGACCGCCGACGCCTTCCTCGACCAGGTGGACCGCCTCGGCGCCACGCTCGAGGAGGCCAACGCCGCCATCAACGACGCCGTGGATCGCCTCTATCCCCCGCAGGCCGAGGAGCGGCAGTAAGGGGGGAAGAGCATGCGTATGAGCCGGTATTCCCGCCGCGGCCGCGCGCGGCAGAGCGGCGAAAAAAACAGCTTCTGGCTGAGCTTTTCCGACCTGATGAGCGCGCTGGTGCTGGTCATCATACTCGTTTTGTTCTACATACTCTACCAATACTTCCTCATGTACGACGACTATGAGGAGCGCCGCGACCAGATGGTGGTGTTGCAGGCGTCGCTCGAGCAGAGCGAAGAAGACATCGCCGCGCAGCAGGCCGCCCTCACCGCCGCGCAGGAAGACCTGACCGCCGCGCAGACGGAACTGGACGAAAAGACCGCCGCCCTGACCACCGCGCAGGCGGATCTTCTGAGCGCGCAGGACGAGCTCACCGCCGCGCAGGAAGACCTGGCCGTGCAGCAGATGCTGTTGCAGGCGGCGCAGGCGGCGGCGGACAAGACGCAGGAAGAACTCGACGCCCAGGAAGCGCAGCTGCAGGTGACGCTTGCGCAGCTGGACGAGCAGCAGGCGCAGCTTGAGGCCCAGCAGAGCCAGATGGCGGCGCAGCAGAGCCAGATCGCCGAGCAGCAGAGCCAGCTTCAGCAGCAGCAGCAGCAGATCGAGGATCTTGTGGGCGTGCGCACACAGATCATCTCCGATCTTTCCAGCGCCCTGCGCGAGGCGAATATCTCCGCCACAGTCGATCCCACCAGCGGCGCCATCGCCCTGGCCAGCGACGTGCTCTTCGCCACCGGCGAATCCCAGCTCACAGACGAGGGCCGCAGCCGCATCGACGCGTTCCTGCCCGTGTATCTGGACGTGCTCTTCTCCGAAGAATACCGCGGCTATGTCAGCGAGATCATCATCGAGGGACACACGGACTCGGTGGGCAGCTATATCAGCAACCTGCTCTTGTCGCAGCAGCGCGCCTACAACGTGGCCAGTTACGTGCTTGCCGACGGCTATCCCTATATCTCAGAGGAGACGCGTGAGCATCTGCGGCAGGTGACCACCGCCAACGGCCGCTCGGAGAGCGATCTCATCTATGACGCCGACGGCACGGAGAACCAGTCCGCCTCACGCCGCGTGGTATTCAAGTTCCGCCTCACCGACGAGCAGATGGTGGCGCAGCTGCAATCCATCCTCGAGGGCGGGAGCGCGGCAAGCGCCGCGCCGACGTCCACGCCGCAGGAAACCGCCGCGCCGACGTCCACCACCGCGCCGCAGGGCACGCCCGCGCCGGCGCAGGATATCCTGGGAACCAACGTCAACTGAATTTCGTCCCAGAAGGGAAGCGCTGCCGGATGCGGGCCCTGAGCCGCCCGCGTCCGGCGATGCATGGAGGGAACGCCTTTGAAGTACATTCGCCGTCTGGTCTGGTTCATCGCCTCGCGGCTGCTGATCTTCACGATCTGCGTGTCGGTGCTTTTGTGCGCCTTTTACATGTGCATGAACACGGCCAACGTCTATATCGTCTTAAACGACGGCCTGGAAAAGCGCGTGGACGTGATCCTTACCCGCGAGGACGCGCCGGAGCTGAACAACTACTTCCACGGCGACTTTCTCAGCGCCGACCCGGCGCTGACAGCGGCGTTCGACGGCAGCTCGCCCTATGTGAACTACAATATTACCGGATTCGAGCATGAGCTGACCATTGAGAGCCTGTGGGCCTGGCCGTGGGACAACTACGCCACCTGCACGGTGGTGGAGCGCGTGCCGTCCATTACCGGCACGGTGATTTCCAGCATGCGCAACGAGGTCAGCCCCACCGTGCCGACATGGCAGGGGAGAAGGTATGACATTACGCTGATGAAGAGCGACGGCAAGTGGAAGATTGTGGGCATGCAGGAAGTATCCGTCATCATCGAGGCCACGCCGACGCCCACGCCCGCGCCGACGCCGACAGTGTCGGCGGCCTAGGCCGGCAGTGCCGGCGGCCAGAGCCTTCGGCGCCGTGTAGACGCCGCCGGCAGTGCCGGCTGACAGCGCCGTTGGCTCGAAGTTGACGCACGTCCGCCCCACGAGCAGGGGGCGGGCGTGCTGCGGTTCGTTCCGGTTGGGGCGGTGAAGCGTGTTCACGGCGGCAGGCCCACGAGCAGGGGCCTGCCGCCGTCTGCTTGCACGTTCGCCCCATTCGGAACGAAACGAAGCGCCCAAGCCCCCTACTCGTGGGGCTTGGGCGCGTGAATCCGAGCCAAAGGCACTGGCCGGCGACACTGTCGCCTAGTACATGCCGCCCATGCCGCCTGCGGCGGCGGGGTTGGCGGCCGGTTCCGGCGCGGGGATGTCCGTGACCAGCGATTCGGTGGTCAGCACCATGGCCGCGATGGAAGCCGCATTCTGCAGCGCCGAGCGGGTGACCTTCGTCGGGTCGGTAACGCCGCGCTCGATCATGTCGGTGTACTCGTCCTTGGCGGCGTCGTAGCCGTAGCCAACCGCCTGCTTGCTCTTGAGCTTCTCAACAACGATGGAGCCTTCGACGCCGGCATTGACCGCGATCTGACGGGCGGGCTCTTCCAGCGCGCGCAGTACGATGCTCACGCCGGTCTTGACGTCGCCGCTCACGTCGCGCATCAGCTTGGCAACGGACTTGCTGGCCACGATCAGGGCGCTGCCGCCGCCGGGCACGATGCCTTCTTCCACAGCCGCGCGGGTGGCGTTGAGGGCGTCCTCAATGCGCAGCTTGCGCTCCTTCATCTCGACCTCGGTCGCGGCGCCAACGTTGATGACGGCCACGCCGCCGGCCAGCTTGGCCAGACGCTCCTGCAGCTTCTCGCGGTCGTAATCGGAAGTGGTCTCCTCGATCTGCGCGCGGATGGAAGCCACGCGGGCCTTGATCTCGGACGGGTCGCCCGCGCCCTCGACGATGGTGGTGTTCTCCTTGTCCACCTTGACCTGACGGGCCTTGCCCAGCATGTCGATGGTGGCGTCCTTCAGCTCCATGCCCAGTTCGCTGCTGATGACCTGGCCGCCGGTGAGGATGGCGATGTCCTGCAGCATGGCCTTGCGGCGGTCGCCAAAGCCTGGGGCCTTGACGGCCACGCAGGTGAACGTGCCGCGCAGCTTGTTGAGAACCAGCGTGGCAAGGGCTTCGCCCTCGACGTCCTCAGCGATGATCAGAAGCTGCTTGCCCATCTTGACGACGTTCTCCAAGAGGCCGATGATCTCCTGAATGTTGGAAATCTTCTTGTCGGTGATGAGGATGAGCGGGTCGGTGAGAACCGCTTCCATCTTCTCCATATCGGTGCACATGTAGCTGGAGGCGTAGCCGCGATCGAACTGCATGCCCTCGACGATGGTCATCTCGGTCTTCATCGTCTTGGACTCTTCAACGGTGATGACGCCGTCCTTACCGACCTTCTCCATGGCCTCGGCGATCAGGTTGCCGATCACTTCGTCGCCGGAGGAGATGGAGGCGACCTGCGCGATGGCCTGCTTGGTCTCCACGGGCTTGGAAATCTCGCCCAGGGTCTTCACGGCCTCTTCGGTGGCCATCTCAATGCCCTTTTTCACGACCATCGGGTTCGCGCCCGCGGCCACGTTCTTCAGGCCTTCGCGGATCATCGCCTGCGCAAGCAGCGTGGCGGTGGTGGTGCCGTCGCCGACCACGTCGTTGGTCTTGGTGGCGACTTCCTTGACAAGCTGGGCGCCCATGTTCTCAAAGGGGTCTTCCAGCTCGATCTCCTTGGCGATGGTCACGCCATCGTTGGTGATCAGCGGCGCGCCGAACTTCTTGTCCAGCACAACGTTGCGGCCCTTCGGGCCCAGAGTGATTTTAACGGTATTGGCCAGCGCGTTTACGCCAGCTTCCAGCGCGCGGCGAGCGTCCTCGCCATATTTGATCTGCTTCGCCATGATATTTCCCTCCTGTTACTCCACGACCGCGAGGATGTCGGACTGGCGCACGATGATGTATTCCGCGCCGTCCAGCTTGACCTCGGTGCCGGCATACTTCGAATAAATGACCTTCTGGCCGGCCGTCACATACATGGTGACTTCCTTGCCGTCCACATTGCCGCCCGGACCCACGGCCAAAACTTCGGCCATCTGCGGCTTTTCCTTGGCCGCCGAGGTCAGCAGAATGCCGCCCTTGGTGGTCTCCTCCGCTTCGATATTCTTGATCACAACGCGATCGCCCAGAGGCTTGATGCTCATACGGGGTACCTCCTTCAATGGGATGCTGTTTTCTTTGTTGTTAGCACTCATCAAAATCGAGTGCTAACGACCACGATTCATAGTGTACCCATTTTTCCCAGTTTTGGCAATACCCTGGCCGTTTAATTTTTTGTTAAATCTTTTCTTTTGCCCGCGAAGATGCTATAATGAAAGCAAAAAACGGGGGATGTAAGCTTTGGACAAGTGGGACAAGCGCTTCATGGAGGTAGCCAGCCTTATCTCCACCTGGGCCAGTTGCTATCAGGCCGACCGCAAGATCGGCGCAGTGATTGTGAAAAACAAGCGCATACTCACCACCGGCTATAACGGCGCGCCCGCGGGCATCCGCACGTGCGTTGAGCGCGGCGAATGCATGCGCAAAAAGCAGGGCATCGCCTCGGGCACGCGGCATGAGCTTTGCTACGCCATCCACGCTGAGCAGAACGCCATCATCCAGGCGGCGAAGCTGGGCGTGTCCATTCAGGACGCCACGCTCTACTGCACGCACCAGCCCTGCGTCATCTGCGCGAAGATGATCGTCAATTCCGGCATTTCCCGCGTAGTCTACCGCGAGGGCTACCCGGATGACTTCGCCCGCCAGATGCTTCTGGAGGGTGGGGTGAAACTGGAACGGTTTGAGGAGAGCTAGGCAAGCGGCCGGCCCTTTTCGCTTTGTTATTCGCGCGTCCCTAAAAAGTCCGCCGCCTGCCGCAAAATTGTCACCGAATGTAATGTTAATTTTATACAATAGATGTGCATTTTTCGTTATGATATGTTA
>DSLFR04102__coassemble_483_pt1 | contig 44084 bp, 41 predicted proteins | sample DSLFR04102__metabat2_low_PE_033 | metagenome-assembled genome bin DSLFR04102
CTGCGTACACGCGTTGCACCTCCTGTTTCCAATACTCGCCACGGGCAGGCAGCGCATGCGCGCGTTTGCAGGCCCCCCATGAGCGGCTCCGTATAATTATAGCGAAAACGGGGACAAATGTCAAATCCCGCGCGGCAAAATGCGCTGCGATCGGGAAATTTAACACGAAAATTGGAAAAACCGCGCCCGAAAAACGGGCGCGGACGCGAACGTGAGCGGCGTCTGTAAGCCGAGTTCTGTCTTGAACGGCCATCTATCTAGGCCCGCGGTCGCCAGCGGGCTCAAGCGATCACCCGGGAGCGCGACGGGCCGCCGCATATGCTCCCCTATCGATCTTGCACCAGGTGGGGTTTACAGAGCGGACAAGTCGCCATGCCGCTGGTGAGCTCTTACCTCGCCTTTCCACCCTTACGCCCCCAAGGGGACGCGGTATATCTCTGTTGCACTTTCCTTGGAGTCGCCTCCACCGGCAGTTAACCGGCACCCTGCCCTGCGGTGCTCGGACTTTCCTCAGACGGTCAAGCCGCCTGCGGCCGTCCGGCGCCCTCACGATAACGCCTTGCTTATTTGGGATCGTAGAGTATGCGGCCGCAGTTGTCGCACTCCACGGTCTTTTCGCCGAGTTTTAATTCGCGCAGCGTGGCCGAAGGCAGCGACATGAAGCATCCGCCGCACTGGCCGTCCACCAATTTCGCCATCGGAGGCGTGCAGTGCTGCTTGATGGCGCGGTAGCGGGAAAGCAGCGCCTGATCGAGCCTGGCGGCCTCCTTTTCGATATTGGCGCGCATCTCCTTGAGCGTATGCTGATCGCGCTTGAATTCCTCGTCGTAGACCGCCTTGAGCTGGTCATACTCCTGCTTGGTCTTGGCGGCGCGGACGCGGATCTCCTTCTGCTGGCGGTCGCGGGCCTCGGCGTCCTTGCGCATCTTGGCAAGTTCCTGCTCATAGCGCACGAGCGTATCGGCCAGGCGCTGCGCGGCCTCGGCGCGGCGGTCGCTCTCCTCCACCGTGGCGGGCGGATTGGCTTCCAGCTCCCGCACCATGCCGGAAAGCACGCCGGAAAGGCGCTCAGCTTCGTCCTCCACGGCGGCGAGGCGATCCTGCATCACGGCGACGTCCGCCTCGAGCTTCTTCATATTGTTCTGCTGCTCAAGGATGAAATTGCGCTGTTTGAGCAGCTTCTGGCGGTTCGGGGAAAGGCGCATCTGGTTTTCGAACTTATCCGCCTCCATGTCCACCTGCATGAAATTCCAAAGGTCATCCAACTGCACGAGCATCCCTCCATATCACAAGAACGGCCTGTGCGCGCTCTCAAAAGTCTCCACATTATATTGTACAGCATTTATTGCCTTTTGTAAACCTTCGCGCAAAACATGCACCGCGGGCCATTCCGTGGCCGCGTGGCCGGCCTCGAGGGCGGCCATGCCCGCCGCCGCGCAATCAAGCGCCGCATGGTAGGAAAATTCGCCGGTCACATAGGCGTCCGCCCCCGCAGCAAGCGCAATGGAGGCATAGGCGCCGCCGGCGCCGCCCAGCACCGCCACGCGGCGGATGATTTTGTCCATCGCGCCGTAGGCGCGCACCGCGCCGCCCAGGCGCGTTTCCACGTGGCGGCGGAAGTCGGCAAGGGGCATGGGGTCGACTTCGCCGATGCGCATGCCGCTCTCCAGGGGCTGGCTCTCGCGGATACCGAGGCGCGCGCAGAGGGCGGAATTGACGCCGCCTTCGGCATTGTCGAAGTTGGTGTGCATGGCGATCATGGCAAGGCGCGCGCGGATGAGCGCCGCGAGCAACTTGCCCTCCGCGTCGTCCTCGCGCAGGTTCTTGCGACCGCGAAAGAGTATGGGATGATGGGTGACGATGAGCTGCGCGCCGAGGCGCGTAGCTTCCTCCACCACTTCCAGCGTCAGATCCAGCGCCACGAGCACGCGCGTGACCTCGGCGGCCGGATCGCCGGCCAGCAGGCCCGCGTTGTCCCACTCCTCCTGCGTTTCCAGGGGGGCGATGCCCTCCAGAAGTTCAAGAAGGTCTCGTACCGTCGCCATGGATGATCGCCTCCCAGATGGAAATTTCCCGTTCAAAGGCCGCCGCGTCGCCGTGTCCGCGCCGCGCGCCCTGCAAAGCCTTGCCCGCCACGCGCAGGCGGAAAGCCGCGTAGTCGGAAAGCAGCGGCGGGCGCTTTTTGAGCAGCACCGGCCCGACCTCGATCTCCTCCGGCGCAAGGCGCATTTCCCCCGCCTCCGCCGCGATGATGATATACAGCCGCCGCCCGTCGCGGGCGATGACTTCGTTCGTGATGCGAAAACGCGCCGCCTGCAGGCGCGCGCGCAACTCCGGCGCGGCCACGTTGGGCTGCAAAACCAGCCGCGAGCCGGACAAAATGTCCCGCCCGCGCTCGACGATGCCGGCGATGGTCTGTCCGCCCATGCCGGCGATCACCGCCACGTCCGGCCTCTCCTTCAATGCCTGCGCGCCGTCGCCCACGCAGAAATCCACGCGGTCTGTGAGTCCAAGGCCGTAGATGAGGCGGCGGGCCTTGATCAGCGAGGCGGCGGAGATGTCGGCCAGTTGAGCGCGCGCACAGAGGCCGTGCAGGAGCATGTGCGCGCCCAGACGGCCATGGTCGGCGCCGATATCGGCAAAACGCGCGCAGCTTCCGGCCAAATCGCGTATGGCCGAAAGCCGCGCGTCCAGCGCTATGGCGTTTTCCGGCAGCATCAGTCGATGGAATCCTTCAGTTTGCGCGAACGGCTGGGGTGGCGCAGCTTGCGCAGCGCCTTGGCCTCGATCTGGCGGATGCGCTCGCGCGTGACCTTGAATTCGCGGCCCACCTCTTCCAGCGTGCGGGCGCGGCCGTCCTCCAAACCAAAGCGCAGTTTGAGCACCATTTCCTCGCGCGGGGTGAGGGTGGAGAGCACGTTCATCAGCTGTTCCTTGAGCAGCGTAAAGGCGGCGGCGTCCGCGGGGGCGGGCGCGTCGTCGTCGGGGATAAAGTCGCCCAGGTGGCTGTCCTCCTCCTCGCCGATGGGCGTTTCCAGAGAGACGGGCTCCTGCGCGATCTTGATGATCTCGCGCACCTTATCCTCGGGGATGCCCATGACCTCGGCGATCTCCTCGGGCTGCGGCTCGCGGCCATACTCCTGCAAAAGCTGGCGCGAGACGCGGATGAGCTTGTTGATGGTTTCCACCATATGCACGGGGATGCGGATGGTGCGCGCCTGATCGGCGATGGCGCGGGTGATGGCCTGGCGGATCCACCAGGTGGCGTAGGTGGAGAATTTATAGCCCTTGCGGTAATCGAACTTTTCCACGGCCTTGATCAGCCCCAGATTGCCCTCCTGAATGAGATCAAGGAAAAGCATGCCGCGGCCCACATAGCGCTTGGCGATGGAGACGACCAGGCGCAGATTGGCCTCGCTCAGGCGCTTCTTGGCTTCTTCGTCCCCCTGCTCCATGCGCTTGGCCAGCTCGATCTCCTCGTCGGCGGTCAGAAGCGGCACCTTGCCGATCTCCTTTAAATACATGCGCACGGGGTCGTCGATGGAGATGCCTTCGGGCACGGAGATATCGATCTCCTCCTCGGCGATATCCGGAATGGGGTTGGCCTCGGGGATGGCCTCGTCCTTGACCACGTCGATATTGAGGCCGGAGAGCGTGTCGAGTATCCTGTCAAACTGCTCCGAATCCAGCTCCACATCGCCGAGCATCTCGACAATCTCTTTATACGTTAGCACGCCTTTGCTTTTTCCGGTCTCAATCAGCTCGCGGACGCGAGCTTCCATGACTTCTGCGTTGGGCTTTTTCATGCTGGTCACTCCTTTCGACCGGTCATGTTCAGAGAAGCCTTAAAACAGCTTCTCGATGCTCTCGTAGATCTTGCGACGCGCTTCAGCGTCCGCTGTGGCCGCCTGCGATTGCAGGCGTTCCATTTCCCCGGCGCGGCGCGCGGCGCGAATGACGGAAAGGCTGTCCTCCGCCATGCTCAGCGCCTCTTCGCGGCTCTCGGGCAACGGCTGATAGTTGAGCGCCGGCAGAACGCGCGCGCGATCCTCGTCGCACAGCTGCTCCAAAAAAGCATTGACCGCTTTGCCTTCAATTAACCACGCGGCGCAGTCGCGCAGCGCCCCGGCGTCGAAATCGCCGGGTTCGACCGTCTCCGGCGGGATGCGCCCTTCGCACAAAAGCGTGAGCAGGGCGCTCTGCGCCGTCTGCGCGGCGCCCACTTCCTCCTGCCGGACGCGCAGGCGCGGCCTGGGCGCGCCCGACTGCGCGGGCAGGGAGGCGCCGACCTGACGCAGCAGTATCTCACGGTCATAGCCGCTCTCGGCGGCAAGGCGGCGCAGATGGTTTTCCAGTTCCACGGGGCTTCGCACCCCGCGCAGTATCTGGCAGCAGCGCAGCACGTACTGCGTCATGCCATCCTGCGTGTTTACGTCCACGCCGTCGCGGGCGCGCAGCATGCGGTATTCGACGGCATCGTATTTTTTCAGCGCCGCAAAGCCCGCCGCGCCCTGGGAGCGAATAAAATCGTCCGGGTCCATGCCCTCGGGATAGTCGATCACACGGGCCTTGAGGCCCGCGGGTTCCAGTATGTCCAGCGCCCGCAGGGCGGCCTTCTGGCCGGCGGCGTCGCCGTCATAGCTGATCCACACCTCGGGCGCGTAGCGCTTCATCAGGCGCGCCTGCTCCTCGGTCAGCGCCGTGCCCAGCGTGGCGACCACGCCCTGCACGCCGTGCTTGCGCAAAGAGACGGCGTCCATGTAGCCTTCCACCAGCACCAGATGGCCGGCGGAGCGCTCCTTCTTGGCGAAATTGAGGGCGTAGAGACCCTGACGCTTGTTGAACACCGGCGTATCGGCGGTATTGAGGTATTTGGGCTGCGCGTCGCCCAGCGCCCGGCCGCCAAAGCCCAGCACCTTGCCCTGCGCGCTGATGATGGGAAAGATGGCCCGGCCGCGGAACATGTCGTAGACGCCGCCCTCGCGACGCACGATCAGGCCGGCGCGCTCGAGCGTCTTTTCGTCGAAGCCCTGCCCCGTCAAATGCTTGAGCGTCGCGTCCCAACCGCGGGGGGCGAAGCCAAGGCCGAAATGGCGGATGTCCGCGTCGGCGAGGCCGCGCTTATAGAGATAGGAAAGCGCTTCCGCGCCCTCGCCCGTCCACAGCGTGGCGTGAAAAAAACGCGCCGCCGCGACGTTGGCCTCGTAGATGCGCTCGCGCTCGTCTGCGCGGATGGGGTCCGCTTTGGGCGCGCCCTCCGGAAGCGGCAGATGCGCGCGCTCCGCCAGCAGCTTTACAGCCTCCTGAAAGTCCAGCCGCTCCATTTCCATCACGAATTGTATGACCGACCCGCCCTTGTGACAGCCGAAGCAGTAAAAGAGCTGCGTTTCCGTATCCACGGAGAAGGATGGTGTTTTTTCATTGTGGAACGGGCACAGGCCCCAGGAGCGGCGGCCCTTGCGCTTGAGCGGGACATACTCGGAAACGATCTCCTCAATGCTGACGCGCGAACGCAATTCGTCCAGCCATGCGTCTGAAAATCTTCCCGCCATGCGCACTCCCCGCACCGTTCTGTTTGCCTGCCGACACCTCGCGGCGTTCGGTTACGTTCTTTATGATTCGCCGTTTGCCGGGGCGATTCCTGCCGGTGATTCGACATTTTCCAGCAATTTTATCTTTGCGCGGCGTAAGCGCCACCCCACACGGGCGTCTCCTACAAAGAAAATATATACCACGCGCGTGCAAAAAAACCTTCGTTCTTTTTTGAATTAACAAAAATAAAACAGAACGCAGTCTGTTTTATTGCAAAGCGACGCACCCGAAGGGCTTTCCCGCCATACGATGGCCCGTGGGCGGCTTTGCGCCGCCCCTGGGAGGAAGATCCTATGATCGTATGCAAATTCGGCGGCACATCGCTGGCGGACGCGACGCGCATCCGGCGGGCCGCCGCCATCGTTTTGCGGGAAAAAGCGCGGCGTTTTGTGGTGGTTTCGGCGCCGGGAAAGCGCTTTGAGGCGGATGAAAAAATCACGGATCTGCTGCTGCGCGCCGCGAACGGCGACGCCGCCGCGCTGGAAACGGCGCTTGGACGCTTTGCGGGAACGGCGGCGCAACTGCGCGTGGACATAGAGCGCGATCTGCGCAAAGCGGCGGCGGAGATCCCTGCGCGGGGCGCGGAATATGCCGCCAGCCGCGGGGAATACCTTTGCGCGCTGCTGCTGGCCAGGTATCTGCACTGGGAATTCGTCGACGCGGCGGAGGTCATTCGGCTGCGCGAGGGCCGCGCCGACCTGGAGCTTACCTACGACCTCCTGCCGCGCCGGCTGAAGCCCTTGAAAAACGCCGTCATCCCCGGATTTTACGGGAGCGACGGCGCGGGAAACGTGTGTACCTTCCCGCGCGGCGGTTCGGACATCACCGGCGCGCTGGTGGCGGCGGCGATGGGGGCCTGTCTCTATGAGAACTGGACAGACGTAGACGGCCTGCAGTCCGCCGATCCGCGGCTGGTGGAAAACGTTCGCTGCGTGCCGGCGCTGCGCTACCGGCAAATGCGCCTGCTGGCCGGCATGGGCGCGCAGGTGCTGCATCCGGACAGTCTCCTGCCGGTGATGCGCGCCGGCATCCCCACGGCGCTGAAAAACAGCTTTCACCCTGAGCGGCCCGGCACGCGCATCGCCGCCGGCGGCGGGACCAGCGTTCCCTGCCTGAGCGGGCGCGCGCTGCAGAGCGGCGCGGCGCTGCTGGCCGTGCTCGCTCCCGACGCGATGGCACTGTGCGGCGAAGCGGTGGACGCGCTGCGCGCCGCGGGCATCCGACCGCGCCGCCTTGAGGCGTTCGACGACCATTTGCTTCTGCGCGTTAAGGGGCGCTGTTTGCCCGAGGCATTGCGCGTTCTGCACCGGGAACTGGTGGAAAAACGCTGCCCTCGCGTCGAGGGATGAAGACACTTGCGGAAGCGCGCGGCCACGCGCCGGGACAGTGCCGCGCGCGCCGCAAAAACAGGCCTTGCCCTCGCTTGTTTGCGAAAGCAAGGCGTGGCGTCGCAAAAGCCCCGCGCGCTGGCGGGGCGTTTGCGGTGGAAACATCAGTGGCGGCCACGGCGTTTTTTCGGGCACATGATCTCCTGCATGAGGACGAATACGCCCGCAGCGAGGCCGAGATCGCCAACGCTGGCCAGGCCCGGGATCACCCAAAGCACGGGGATGGTATCGCCCAGCCACCAGAGGGGGCCGTCCCAGCCGACAAGCGTGTATTCGACCATTTCTCCGGCGCCGACGCGCCGGGCGATGTCTTCAAAGATGGGAAATTCATACACCACCGGCGAGATGGGCATGCGAAAACCGTTGGCGGCGATGACGGCGAAATTGAGCAGAGAGGCAATGGCGATCACCCAAAATGCCTTGCGCTCGTGGTTGAGCCACACGAAGGCAAAGAGCATGGCGTATTCCAGGCACACAGCGGCGCCCAGCCACGAGGAGGGCGGCCAGGGCAGTATGTTCTCCAGCGCGCCAAAGGAAAACTCCAGCGCGTAGGCGGCGATGGGCAACCACAGGCCGCGCAGGGGATGTTCGAGATAATGCCGGAGCCGTCCCCGTCGCGCGTAGCCGACGAGCACGGAGAGGAGCAGAAAGGCGAGCATCAGCACGGTTTGGCGACCTCCTCCAGCGCGCGGCCCTCCGCCGCGCGCATCAGCGCGGCGACCACTCCGGGATCAAACTGCGTTCCCGAGGCCTCGCGGATGAGGCGCAGCGCCTTTTCCACCTCCATGCCCTTGCGGTAGGGGCGGTCGGAGAGCATGGCGTCCAGAGAATCGGCCACGGCAAGGATGCGCGCGTTGCGGGAGATGTCTTCTCCCTTGAGTTTGTCTGGATAGCCCGTGCCGTCAAAGCGCTCGTGATGATGGCGCACCATGTCGATGATCTCTTCGTCAAACTTGACCTGCGCGGTGATGTTGGCGCCAATGACGGGGTGGGCCTCGATATGCTCGCGCTCCTCGGGCGTGAGTTTGCCGGGCTTGAGCAACACCGTATCGCTGACGCCGACCTTGCCCACATCGTGCAAAAGCGCGCCGCGCTGGATCGTGTAGATCTCGCGGCCGCCCAGGCCCATCTCGCGGGCGATCAGCATCGCGTATTCACTGACGCGCTTGGCGTGGCCACTGGTGTAGGCGTCCCGCGCCTCCATGGAGACGTTGAGGGCGTCGACGAGGCGCTGTTGCTGGTTGATGGAATCCACGTACAATTTCCAGCCGTGACGGGCGAGCAGCAGCGGCAGGAGCATGAACAGCACCAGCAGCACACCGTTTTCCTGGCGCAAAAACAGCGCCATCACGTAGCCCAGCGGCATGACGGGCAGCACGTTGGGCACCAGACCCAGGAGCATGTGCAGCGCCTCATAGCGGCTGAGGCCGTCGATCATGAAAAACAGGCCCATCATGATCAGCGCGTTGACGAGGAACGTCAGGGCCGCGAAAATGACTGTGATCAGCAGGATCTGCGGATAGGCGAATTGGCCCGCTTTCCAGCCCGTCAGGCTACAAACAAAGCTGGGCACCGCCACGGCGATGACGATGCTGCCCAGATTGAACAGCGATTTGACCGGGTCGCTGTTGTAGATGCTGGAAACATGCTTGCCGCCCGGCTCATTGAAGGAAAAGGTGAAAAATGTGGAGAGCGTATATACGGTGATGGCCTGGGCCGCGCCCATGGTCAGATAGGTCATGAGGATGCTGATGACCGAGAGGTCCATGGCCTTGTTGTTGGACAAAAAAACAGGCAGGGAACGGCAGACGGCGCAGATGAACGTGAGATAGAGCGTCTGGCGGAGATAATCGCCCACATCCACAAGGGCGTACTGGCGCACGGCGCTGTAAACGGCGGCCACCACCAGAGCAAAGCCCACGCAGATGATCGTCCAGATATAAAGTCGCTCACACTTCTGCTGCATTCCGTCTTCTACTCCTGCCAGCAAAACTACATGTATGTGAAAACAGCTCCGGCGCAAGCTATGCCGTCGTTATCGCCAGGTAATGTAAGCGCCGCAGGACATGACGAACGCCGCGAGGGCGGTCAGGGCAGCCACGATCTTGGTCTTCATTGAAATATAGCCTCCTATTTTCAAGGCTATGCCGTTCGCTAGCAGGCACGCTATATTTCCGCTACGCTAGAGATCCCGATCGTGCGCCGGAGCTGTTTTCCTCCTTCCCGAACGCCGCGCTAATCGCGCACGGCGAGCTTTCCGCAAAAGCGGTTGAGCGCGTCCAGCGTCGCGCGCACGACGCATTCGGCCTCGTCGTCATTGCGCATATAGTGCGCCGCGCCGATGAGCAGACGCCCATCCCGCGCTTCGGGGCACTCGATCGCACAGACGATAATCGGTATGCCGGCGACGTCCGTGTTATGGACGGCGACCAGCGACAGCTCCCCTTCCAGCGAAAGGGCGCTTTCCAAAGCGCGAATCGTGGCCTCAGCCACGGCGCGCCGCTTTTGATGCGGGGAATTGGGACAGGACGCCTCGCCCGTAAACTCCGTATCCTCGCGCGTAAGGCGCACCTGATAGATGCGGCGGCCTTCGCGCATGGAGACGTTCATGCCCGCGTAACGCAGCCGCGCCTCCTGCCGCATGCGCCGGTCGTCCACGCCGGCATAGGCGGCGGAGTCGATCTGGGCGATGCTGATGGTGCGGTGATCCACCTCGCGGTGGAACGCCGCGGCAATGGCGGACTGCACATCCCGGCTGATCTGCTTGGCATTGCGCCGGGTAGAAGCCAGTATATGGATCTCCGCGATGTCGCCCAACTCATCCTCGCTGACATTGGCAGAGAACACGCCGGGTATCTTTGACAGCAGAGCACCGCATTTTTGCGCGAAATCCGCGGCCTGATAATTCTCAAGTTCCGACATATTCCACCTCGACGCACACATATATACAGATACAGTATAAACGAATTTTACCATAAATGCAAGGGCTGTCCAAAAGAAAACCCGACAAAAGCACATTCTGGTAATTATTACCAAGGCAAAAACGTTCCCTAACAAAAGCCGGCGAAAAAACAGGCATCGCCCCCACAGCGATGCTGTGAGGGCGATGCCTTTTGCCCGCTCCGCGCCCGTTCAGGCGGCCGCCGGCGCGGCGGAGACGGTGCGCATCAGCTTTTTGTGCACGTAGAGATAGCAGACAAACAGCGTCCCCGCCGTAAGGAACCAGGAGACGGGATAGGACAGGTATAGTATATCCAGCACATGATCGACGGCGAAGATGGTGAGTATCCAGAGGATGCGCACGCCGCAGATACCCACGACCGTGATCAGCGTGGGCGCGATGGCGCTGCCCATGCCGCGCAGCATGCTGGCGAAGACCTCCATCAGGCCGTCGAGGAAATACGGCAGACAGATGATGGCGATGCGGATCTGGCCATTGTGAATGACGTCGGCAATGGCCGCGGGGTCGGTATCCTCATTGATGAACAGGTGCAAAAGCGGCTCGGAAAGCAGCGTCACCAGCGCGCCGAGCACGATGCCCGTGACCGTCACCACCAGCGCGCAGGTGCGCATGATCTTGGCGATGCGGTCGTACCTTTGCGCGCCGATATTCTGGCCGGCAAAGGAGAGCGCCGCCTGCGAGATGGAGTTCATCGCCGTATAGACGAAGTTTTCCAACTGCGAGGCCGAGGCGCTGCCGGCCATGGCGTTGGCGCCGAAGGAGTTGATGGAGGACTGGATCAGCACGTTGGAAATGGAGAAGATGATACTGGAAAAGCCCGCCGGCAGGCCGATCTTCATGATGCCGCCCAGTATTCTGGCCTTGATGCGCAACTGCTTGACATCAAGATGCACGCTGCCATGGGAGCGGATGAGGTTGAGCAGCACCAGAATCGCCGAAATATACTGCGAGGTGATCGTGGCAAGGGCAACGCCGGCCACGCCCATGCCGAAGAAGGCGACGGTGACGATGTTGAGGATGATGTTGATGACGCCGGCCAGCGTGAGATAATAGAGCGGACGCTTGGTGTCGCCCACCGAGCGCATGATGGCGGCGCCGAAGTTGTAGAGCATATTGCCGGGCATGCCGAGGAAGTAGATGCGCATGTACAGGGACGCACCCTCGAGCACATTGCCCTCGGGCGTGCCCATCCAGACGAGGAAGGTGTGGGACATCAGCAATCCGAAAATCCCTACCAGCACGCCCATCACCAGGCTGAGGGTGATGGAGGTATGCACCGTATCCTGCACTTCGCGGTACTTGCCCGCGCCGGTGAACTGCGCCACGAGCACGCTGGTGCCGACCGAAAGGCCGATGAAGAGATTGACCATCAGCGTAATCAGCGACGAAGTGGCGCCCACGGCGGCCACGGCCTCCGGATTTTCGAACTTGCCGACGACGATGACGTCGGCCATGTTGTAGAGAAGCTGCAACATGCCCGAGAGGATCAGCGGGATGGAATAGCGCACGACGTTGGAAAAGACGTGGCCGTTGACCATGTCGATCTCCCGGTGCGCGTGGTGCGGAAGGATCCGTCGGATCGGCGCCGCGACCGCGTCCAGACAGCGGCCAATGCGATATCTCAGCATATGCCCCATTACCTCCAACGCAAAATTGTCATATCTCCTCCGCGAGCGCCTGCTCGCGGTCGACGGCCGGGAAACGGCGGCTGCGCGCCCAGTATCTGCTCAGCAGGATCGCGTCCGCGCCCGCCCAGGCCAGCACTTCGCCGATAAACACCGCCTCATACCCGAGATACACAGGCAGGAAGAGCGCCGCGCCCACGCGCATAATGAGCTCCGCCAGCCCGGAAAGCAGCGGAAAGACCGTATCGCCCAACCCCTGCAAAGAAGAACGGACGATGTGCAGTATATAGAGCACCGGCAAAAACACGCTCATCATGCGCAGAAACTGCATGGCGTAGTCGAGCGCCTGCCGCGCCTCGCTTGCGTCCTGCGAGGTAATAAAGCCGGAGAGCAGCTGCCGCCCAAAGAGCAGCATCGCCGCGCAGATCAGCGCTGAGGTCGCGACGCCCGCCGCCGCGCCGGCGCGCACGCCCCTGCGAATGCGGCCATAGGCGGATACGCCCAGGTTTTGCCCGACATAGACGGTCATGGCGTAGCCAAAGGACGTGGCCGCGATCTCCAAAACGCCGTAGAGCTTGTTGGTGGCGGTATAACCGGCCACGAAAACGACGTCAAAGCCATTGACCACGCGCTGCACGATCATGCCGCCCACGGAAATGACCATGTTTTGCACGGCCACCGGAGCGCCCAACGCCATCAGGTCGAGGCAGAGCTTTGCCCGCGGGCGCAGATCCTCTTTGCCGACGCGCAGAAGGCCGTTTCGCCAGAGCACGCGCAGGCAGATGAGCGCCGAACAGCCCTGGGCGATGACCGTGGCGATGGCCGCGCCCTGCACGTCCATGGCAAAGGAAGAGACGAAGAGTATATCCAGCGTGATGTTCACCGCGCAGGCGATAACCATGGCCAGAAGCGGCGTCTTGCCGTCGCCCACCGAGCGGAGGATCGCGGAAAAGAGGTTGAACGCCATTACGACCGGCAAACCCCAGAAGATGATGCGTATATAGGCCAGCGACCTTGCGACGATTTCTTCCGGCGTTTGCAAGATCTGCAAGACGAAGGGCGTAAGCATTTGCGCGCAGGCGGTGAGCGCCGCGGCGCAGAAGATCGAGAGCGTGCAGGCATTGCCGATGGTGCGGCGCAGCCCCGCAAAGTCGCTCGCGCCAAACTGGCGCGCCATGCGCACGGAAAAACCCTGGGCCAGCCCCTGGACGATGGAGAGCATCATCCAGTTGAACCAGTCCACCGCGCCCAGCGCCGCCAGCGCCCCCAGACCGAGAACGTTGCCAACGATGGCCGTGTCCGCCACCGTGTAGATCTGCTGGAAGGCGTTGGCCACCATCAGCGGCAGCGAGAGCGCCAGTATGTGCTTGAGCGGGCTGCCCGCAGTCATGTTTTTTCCGACTGTCTGCATTTTTCCTCCGAAAAAAATAGGCCCGCGTATCAGCACGCAGACGCGACGCATTCCCGCGCGGCAGCCGTGCGCCAGCGCAAGAAAGGCGACAAACTACATTCTATCTGCATTATAGATACTGATGTGTTAAGTTTCAAGAGGGCGAAGAAGGGAATTTTCAATCTTCCATGTCGAAAAAAGCGCGCGAAAAGGCCTCTTGTTTTTTGGCACAGCCAACGGTATAATAACCCCGAAAGGAAGGAATTTCCATGACGAAGCGGCAGATATGGATCCTGACGGCGTCGGTATGCCTCTCGGCGGTATTCCTGGCGACGGTCAATTCTTCGCACGGGGCGCTCCTCAGCCCGATGATTTCCCACTATGGGCTCTCCTCCTCGCAGCAGGGCTATCCCAATTCCGCGCAGAACATCGGCTGCATCGCGGCGATGTTCACCTCCCTGTGGGTCATCGGCCGCTTGCGCAAGCAGACGCTGCAAACAGCGGCGGTGGCGCTGATGGCGGTTTTGATGATCCCTCTGTCGCTGCTGCCGTCCTTTCCCGCGTATCTGGGGCTGTATGCGCTGGTGGGCGTGGCCTTTGCCTATATCGACGCCATCGCCTCTTCGATGATCGCCGACCTGCATCCGGGCAGGAACTCGGCGCGGATGATGTGCGTGATGCACGCCTGCCACGGGCTTTCAGGCATCGTTTCGCCGCTTTTGCTCAGCGCGGCGCTGGGCCCCTCCGGCAACATGCCGCGCGCCTATCTGACGGTGCTGGCCATCGGCGTTCTCACGCTGGCCTTCCTCTGGCCGGCGAACGCCCGCATACGCCTGAGCGAGGCTGCCTCGCGGCCGGAACCGCTGACGCGCGCTCAGCTTTCCGCCTTCTTTGGTGATCCCACGCTGCGGGCGCTGGCGATCTGCATTCTCTTTTACGGCATTCATCTTTCCGGCATGATCGTCTGGATCGACCGCTATGTGGACGTGGGCCTGCAAAGCACGCTGGGCGCGCTGGCGCTGGCCTTCCTCTATGCCGGGATGACCGGTTCCAGGCTGCTGGTGCCGCTTTTGCGCATCCGGCCGCTGACGTACATATGCGCTTCCTGCCTGCTTTCGGCGGCCGTTCTGAGCGTGGGCCTGTGCGTTCGCAGCGCGGCGGTGATGTGCGGCTGCGTGCTGCTCTGCTCGCTGCTGAGCGGCGCTCTTGTTCCCGTGGCGCTGGGCACGGCCTGCGCCGGCTTTGCTTCCAACACGCTGCTCGCCTCGACGCTGATGAACCTGTGCATGCTGGCGGGCAACTGCGTTTCCTCGCCGCTGATCGGCATGATTGAGGCGCGTGCCGGACTGCGCTGGGGCATGTCGGCCTGCGCGCTGGCGCTGGTGGCCGCGGCGGCGGTTCCCGCGCTGCGGCTGCTGCGCTCGCGCGCGGCGCGGTGACGGGGCACTGCTTCCATGCAAAAGCGGCGGCCGCTTTCGCGACCGCCGTTGCTTTTGCGTTCTTTTTTACTTGTTGCGCTTGAGGAAACTCGGGGTGTCGGGCGTGAAGCCGCGACGGGTGCGGTTGTCGTCGCCTGCGCCATCCTGATAGACGCGGGGGCGGCGCTGCGCGGGCTGCGCGCGGCGCTCCATCTCCTCGCGGCTGGGGCGCGGGGCGCGGTTGGCGCGGCGCTCGAAGATGGGCGACACGGGCGTGTCGTTTTCATCCTCCAATTCGATCATGCGCTCGCGGCGCGGCGCGGTCGTCTCCGTGCGCTCCGGCTCAGCGGTCTTCTCAGCCGTCTTTTCCAGCTCGGCCTTGGCGGTGGAGCCGAAGGGATTGCTCTCAAAGCCGGTGGCGATAACGGTGATGCGCACCTCGTCCTCGAGATTCTCGTCGATGCCGGCGCCGAAGATGATGTTGGCTTCGGGGTCCGCAGCCTGGGTGATCATCTGCGCGGCCTCGTTGATGTCGATAATGGAGGTATCCGGGCCGCCGGTGATGTTGATCAGCACCGCGCGCGCGCCGTCGATGGAGGTTTCCAGCATCGGGCTGGAGATGGCCTGCCGCGCGGCGTCGACCATGCGATTCTCGCCCTTGCCCACGCCGATGCCCATATGGGCCAAGCCGCGCGCCTCCATGACGGTGCGCACGTCGGCAAAGTCGAGGTTGATGAGGTTCGGCACGGCGATGAGGTCGGAAATGCCCTGAATGCCCTGCCGGAGCGTATCGTCGGCGATGCGGAAGGCCTCGGTGACGCTGGTTCCCTTGGTGACCACGGAGAGCAGGCGGTCGTTGGGAACGACCACGAGCGTATCGACGTTGGCCTTGAGGCGCTCGATGCCCGCCTCGGCGTTCTTCATGCGCTGCCGGCCCTCGAAGAGGAAGGGCTTGGAGACCACGCCGATGGTGAGGATGCCCATATCGCGGGCCAACTCGGCGATGACGGGAGCCGCGCCGGTGCCGGTGCCGCCGCCCATGCCGCAGGTCACGAATACCAGATCCGCGCCCTTGATGAAGTTGGAGATCTCCTCGCGGCTCTCCTCGGCGGCGTGCTTGCCCACCTCGGGGTTGGCGCCCGCGCCCAGGCCCTTGGTCAGCTTGTCGCCGATCTGCACCTTGGTGGGCGCCTTGCTGAGCGTCAGCGCCTGCTTGTCCGTATTGACGGCGATGAAATCGACGCCCTGCAGGCCGGATTCGATCATGCGGTTGACCGCGTTGGTGCCGGCGCCGCCTACGCCAATGACCTTGATGGAGGCAAAGTTATTGTTTTCCATTTCAAACTCGAGCACAAGGCATCCCCCTCGTTGACAAAATTTGTATCTCGATCATCCTTTGAACAGGCCTCTGAGCTTCTTGATGCCGCCAGCCTCCTTGGGGCTCTGCTGCTCGATGGAATCGAAGATCAGATCCACCAGCCCCAGAGCGCTTGCGTAGACCGGGCTGTTCATCCTTGCGGATTTGGCCACCGGCACCTTCACCGGATGGCCCAATTTCGTGGCCAGATACTCCCGGCCACCGCGCATCAGGGCGATGCCGCCGCCGGTCAAGAACACCTGCGAGCGCGGCCCGAGAAGGCCCGCGGCGTCGTTTTTGAGCGTTAAGTCGATCATGTCGCACAGTTCGTCCATGCTCTTTTCCAGAGGGCGCCGGATATACTCGCGCGGGAACGAGAGCCGTTCGCCATTGGCGCCGGCGACCTCGGCATAGGCGTCCTGATCGAACTCGTCTGGATTGAAAACATATCTGCGCTTAATCTGCTCCGCGGCGCGCATCGGTATGCGCAATTCCTCGCAAAGATCGGCGGTGATCTGTCCGCCGCCCAGCGGCAGCATGGCGTGGTAGGTGATAGCGTCGCCCTCGACGACAGAAACTTCCGTGTTCAGATAGCCCACGTCCACGAGCAGCGCCACGCGGTCGCGCTCCTCGATGGAGAGCAGGAGCAGGCTTTCGCCCAGCGTTGGCGACAAAAAACCGAGGATGGCGACGCCCAGAGAGCCCATGAGGTTTTTCATATCCTCGATGAACACCGGCTCGGCCACCACGAAGGAAACCTGCGCGCGCAGGCGCTCTCCATGCGCGCCCAGGGGCATCATCGTCTTTTTGCCATCGTCGACAACGAACCACGCCGGCGAGCGGTGCATGACATATCCGCCCAGTTCGGCGATCTTCAATTCGTCGGCCACGGCGTCCTGCACGCGGTTGACGTCGTCTTCGGTGATCTCGCCGGCGCTCTCCAGCGTGATCTCGGCCTCGCCCGTGCAGACATGGGTAAATTCGCCAGGCACGCCGATATAGATCTCGCGCACCTTGGAATTGGCCTCCAACTCCGCCGCGGCGATGGAATCGCGCGCCACGCGCGCAAGCTGTTCAGGCGTGTTCCAATCGCCCTGGGCAAAGCCGTCGTAGGGTACGGTGCCCGATCCGATGATATCGCAGCGGTTCACGCCGCCGCTCTGGGCGATCAGCGTGACGACCTTTGAAGTGCCAAAATCGATGGCGGCGACCTGTGTTTTCATAGCGTCCGATTACCCCTCGTGCGTCCTCTGTTCCAGTCTGGATGCCAAACTAATGATATTATACATATTTTTTTGGCAATATGCAAACGGGAATCGCGCAAAAAGGGCAGATTTTCCAATATGTCAAAATACTTTCAAAATATTGGCGCGAAGCCGTCACAGGATCGCGGCGAAGCTGCGGCGGAACGGGAAAGATCGCCGTCAATTGGCGCTGTAATCGGCTTTGTCGCCGCTGGAAACGTCCAGCCGCCCCGTGGTTTCGCCGCGCGATTCAAGGTCGCGCAGCGCCCCGACCATCCAGACGACTTTGTTGCCCATATCCTCGCAGTCGCCAAGGTCAACGCGCATGCCGGTGCGCGAGTAGAGGTAGATATCGTTGGGGACGGAGATATTGAGTTCAGAGACATAACCGGTGGCGCCGTTTTCGTACAGCGCCTCGAGCGTCGTAACCATCGCCTCCAGCTGTGAGGCCGGGGCGGAGATCACCTCGCCCGGACGGAAGGCGGTGACGGTGAGGCCGGTGACGTAAACGGCGTCTGTTTCCGGCAGCGCGTCGAGTTGCTCGATGACGGTACCGTCCCGCTCCATGGTCAATATCACGCCGGCGTAGGAGACGACCGCTTCGCATTCGCGCTCGCGCACGTTGAGGACGACCTGATCCGGATAACGCTTCTCCAGGCCGACGAGCTCCACGAGTCCGCCGCTCTCCAGCGCCGCGCGCGCTTTTTTCTCGCTGACTTCGCGCATGGGCTTGCCCAGCGGAAGTTGCGCGGCGCGGATAATGCTGTCAGAATCGATGTTGACATTGCCCTCCACGCGCACATCGCGGACGATGAACACGGCGTTGGCAAGCAGCAGGTATACGCCCAACGCCAGGGCGGCGATGAGCGCGGTCAGAACCAGTATCTTTCTCTTTTTTCGCGCGGTCAACCTCATGGGTACCTCCGTCATATCCTGCGTATGTTCGCCCCAAGCGCGGCGAGCATATCTTCCAGATGCTCATAGCCGCGGTCGATCAGTTCCACATTCTCCACGCGGCTCTCCCCCTCCGCGGCCAGCGCCGCGATCACCAGCGCCGCGCCGCCGCGCAGATCGCCCGCCTGCACTTCCGCGCCGTAGAGCCTGCCGCCGCGCACCACCGCCAGGCGGCCGCTCAAAAAGATGTCCGCGCCCATGCGCCGCAGCTGCGCGGCATGGGCAAAGCGGTTCTCAAAGACGTTCTCCACGATCACGCTCGCGCCCTCCGCGGCGCAGGCGAGCGCCATGAACTGCGCCTGCAGATCGGTGGGAAAGCCGGGAAAGGGCTGCGTGGAGACTTCAAAGGGCTTGAGCGTCCGGGCGCGCAGAAAGATCGTTTCCTCTTCCGCCTCCACCGCGCAACCGGCCTGCCGCAGTTTGTCCAGCACCGCGCCCAGGTCGCCGGGACAGACGCGCCTTAAAAACACCTCGCCGCGCGTGACCGCCGCCGCGGCAAGCAGCGTGCCGGCGACGATGCGATCCGGCAGGGGCCGGTAGCACGCCCCGCCGAGCGAGCGCACGCCCTCGACGGTCACACAGTCTGTGCCGCCGCCGCGCACTTTTCCGCCCAGGGCGTTGATAAAGTTTTGCAGATCGCGTATCTCCGGCTCGCGCGCGGCGTTATGTATGGTGGTTCTCCCCCGCGCCAGCACCGCGGCCATCATCACGTTTTCCGTGGCCCCGACGCTGGGAAAATCCAGATACACGTCCGCGCCCCGCAGGCGCGCGCCGTCGCACTCGATCATGCCGTGCGTCTCGCGGATCTGCACGCCCAGAGCCCGCAGGCCCTTGAGGTGCAGATCGATGGGCCTTTGGCCGATCTCGCAGCCTCCGGGGTAGCTGACCCGGGCGCGGCCAAAACGGGCGACGAGCGGCCCGAGCAGAAAGATGGACGAGCGCAGGCGCTTGGAGAGCTTTTCCGGCATCTCGTGGTTCTCAGCGCGCGAGGCGTCGAGCACCACGTCCCGCCCCCGCGCTTCCACGCGGCAACCCAGCGTTTCCAGGATGGAGAGCATGTTGCGCGCGTCCACAAGGTCGGGACAATCCTCGACCGTCACCGGCGTATCGGTCAGCATCGCCGCCGCCAGTATGGGCAGCACCGCGTTCTTTGCGCAGCCGACCTCCAACTCCCCGCAAAGCCGCCTCCCGCCGCTCACCAGAAACATATTCTTCGCCGCCTTCCATGGGGCGCGTCCAGACGGGCCGGCGGCCGGGCTTCGCGGCGGGCGCCGCCTCCGCAGACGCGGACGCGGTGAAGAGCCGGAAAAGCCGACGCGGACGCTCGTACAGACGCGCTCCAGCATCCGGGCGATAAAACATCGCTCCTGTCTATGTTATGGGAATGCGCGGCAAAAGGTGCGTGTCCGCCCATCAGAGAGGACTTGCGTCGCGGGAAATATTGAGCAGGAGCCCCACGGCGCCCATGACGATGGCGATGGAGGTGCCGCCGGCGCTGAAAAAGGGCAGCGGCAGGCCGGTGGTGGGCATAAGGCCGATGACCACGGCCACGTTGAGCACGCACTGCACGCCGATCATGGCCGTGATGCCGCCGGCCAGCAAGCTGCCGAAGCGATCCTCGCAGCGCATGGCCACCCGCAGACCGAAAAAGACGAAGGCGGCGAACAGCGCCAGGACCAGGACGCAGCCGAAGAAGCCCATGTCCTCGCCGACGACGGCGAAGATGAAGTCGCTCTCCGGATAGGGCAAAAAGGCGTATTTCTGCCGCCCCTTGCCCAGCCCCATGCCGAACAGGCCACCGGAGCCGAAGGCCATCAGCGACTGGGAGAGCTGGTAGCCCTCGTTGGTGAGATAGGCGAAAGGATCGCGGAAGGACATCAGCCGCGCGCGGCGGTAGTCCTCCGAGAGGGCGTAGAACGTGCCCAGCGCCGCGCCCGCCACGCCGATCAGGCCCAGATGCAGCCAGCGCGCCCCGGCCATGAGCACCATCACCGCGGCGACGATGAGTATGCTGCCGGCCGTGGAGAGGTTGGGCTGCATGAGGATGAGCAGGAACATCGCCCCCGGGACGATGAACAGCGGCACAAGGCCGGTAAAGAACCTGCGCACGTCCCTGCCCGGAGCGCTGAGGGCGCGGGCAAGGAAGAGGATCATCGCGTACTTGGCCATCTCCGAGGGCTGAAAACTCAGCGGCCCCAATCGCAGCCAGCGGCGCGAACCATTGAGCATTTTGCCCACGCCAGGAACGGCCACCAGCGCAAGCAGCGCGAGGCTCGCGGCCACGAGGACGGCGGCCACCGCCGGATGATCGAGCTTGCGGTAGTCGACGCGAAGAACGACGAGCATCAGCGCCGCCCCGGCGCCGATGCCCATGAGCTGGGAGGTGACTTCCGAAAGGGCGTTGCCCTTGTCCTGCGCGTTGTAGTAGCTGGCGGCATAGAGCACCACCAGGCCGAGAAAGAGCAGCAGCAGGAAGGAAAAGAGCACGCCCCGGTCGACGCGGCGGGTCAAGCCATGTTCGGCTCCAGATCCTTTACGATCCTCTTGAATTCGCGCCCGCGCGCCTCATAATCGCTGAACATGTCAAAGCTTGCGCAGGCCGGCGAGAGCAGCACGTTGCCGCCGGGCGCGGCCAGGGAGCGCGCCGTTGCGATGGCTTTTTCAAAATCGTAGCCGGCGCGCACGCAATGGGTGAAGCCCTCGTCCTTGAGCGCGGCCTCGATGGCGTCGGCGGTATCGCCGATGAGCACGGCGTGGGTAATATTGCCGCGCACAAGTTCGCGCCCCAGAGGGTGATAGTCGGCCTTTTTGTAGCTGCCGCCGAGAATGATGACTGTGGGCGCGGTCATCGAGCGCACGGCCCAGAGCGTGGAATCGACATTCGTGCCCTTGGAGTCGTTGATATAGCGCACCTGATCGAGCTCGCGGACGAACTCCAGCCGGTGCTCCACGCCCTGGAAGGCGCGCAGCGTGTGGCGCACGACCGGCGCGGGCACGCCCGCCGAGAGGGCCATGGCCGTAGCGGCGAGGGCGTTCTCGAGGTTGTGCGGGCCGGGGATGTAGATCTCCGATGTATCGCAGACGGGGCGCGTGCCCTCGTCATCGACAAAGACGACCTTGCCATCGCGCGCCAGCGCGCCAGAGGGCGCTTCGCCCGAGCGCGAGAACCAGACGACTCTGGCGCGCGTGTGCGCGGCCATGGCGCGGGTGACGGCGTTGTCGTAGTTGAGCACCACGAAGTCGCCCTCCCGGCAGTTGGCAAAGACGCGCTCCTTGAGGGCGATATAGTTCTCCATGGTGCCGTGGCGGTTCAAATGATCCTCGGTGACGTTGAGCACCGCCGCCACCGCGGGATGGAACTGCGAGACTGTCTCCAACTGGAAGGAGGAAACTTCGCAGACGGTGACGTCGCCGGCGCGCATCTTCAAGACCGCCTGCGCGTAGGGCGCGCCAATGTTGCCCACCACCCAGGTGCGGCGGCCGGCGTTTTTGAAGATCTCGCCCAGGAGGGTCGAAGTGGTGGTCTTGCCGTTGGTGCCGGTCACGGCCAGCAGAAGCCCGGTGGATTCGCGGTAGGCGTATTCCAGTTCGCCCATCACCTCCACGCCCAATTCGCGGGCGCGGATGACGGCGGGATGCGTATCGGGGATGCCGGGGCTGAGAATGAGCGCGTCCATGCCCTCGAGAAGCGGCAGCGGGTCCTGCTCACCCAGGCGCCAATGGACGCCCGGCACGGCGAGGTCATCCAGCGCGCCTTTGAACGCTTCGCGCGCCTTCTGATCGCAGATGGTCACTTCGCAGCCACGCGCGAGCAGGAGCCGCGCCGCGGCCGCGCCGCTGCGCGCCATGCCCAGCACCAGCGCTTTTCGAATCTCCATAAGCTCCTCCTTTTTGTGCGGATGTACCCAAGAAAGGGGACAGCCCCTGAAGGCTCATCCCCTTTCGCAAGGCACGCCCTAGGCCGTAAAGCCCAACAGTGCCAGAAGGCACAGCAGCACTGTGCCAATATAGTACATGGCCACCACGCGGGTTTCCGGCATGCCGCCCAGTTCAAAGTGGTGGTGCAGCGGCGCCATGCGGAAGACGCGCTTGCCGTGCGTGGCCTTGAAGTAGGTCACCTGAATGATGTCCGACAGGCTGGAAATGAACATCGCAAAAGCGATGATCGGCAACAGCAGCGAAAGCCGCGTCACCAGGCAGATGCCCACCAGCGCGCCGCCGATGAAGAACGAGCCGACGTCGCCCATGAACACGCTGGCCGGGCAGGCGTTGTAGCGCAAAAAGCCCAAAAGGCCGCCGGCCATTGCTCCGGCAAAGATGGCCATATTGAGAAGGTTGCTGCTGTTTGCCGGATCCGCGCCCGCCATCAGCACGCAGATAAGCGCCATGGTGGCGAAATCAAACAGCGAACAGCCGCCCAGAAGGCCGTCGAGGCCGTCCAGCAGGTTGGCGGAATTGACCGTACCCACGAGGATGAACATCATCACCGGGATGTAGAACCAGCCAAGATCCCACTCCACGCCGAAAAAGGGCACGATCAGCTTCGAGCCGATCAGCGGGTGCCTGTACGCCCAGATGGAAAGGCCGAGGGCAATGACCGCCTGCGGGGCCAGCTTCTGTTTCGGCGTCAGGCCCAGCGAGCGATGGAGCTTTACCTTGATGAAATCGTCGACAAAGCCGACCAGGCCAAACCCCACGGCGCAGATCACGGCGATGAGCAGAAAGTCCCAGCGGGTGTCGTTCTGCGCGAAGGCCAGCGCCGCGATCAGGGCCGGCAGGGCGAAGATCACGCCGCCCATGGTGGGGATGCCCTGCTTTTTCTTGTGCGACTGCGGGCCGAGATCGTAGATCGTCTGCCCGAACTTCATCCGCCGCAGCCAGGGGATCACCACGGGGCCAAAGACGATGGCCATGACGAAGGCGGCGATGATGGTCAAGATCAACCGTTGCATCTTCTGTTGTCCTCCCAGAGCGCTACTTGCCGCGCATCTCTCTGAGCAGTTCCTTGACGACGATCTTTTCGTCGAAGGGATGCTTGACGCCCCTGATCTCCTGATACGTCTCGTGGCCCTTGCCGGCCAGGACGATGACGTCGGAACCTTCGGCGATGGAGAGCGCGTGGCGGATCGCCTCGCGGCGATTCTCTATCACGGTATATTCGCAGCCCGTATGGCGGATTCCTTCCTCGATTTGGTTGAGAATTGCGAAAGGATCCTCGTTGCGGGGGTTATCGCTGGTGAGGATGACCAGATCGGCCAGTTCTCCGGCGATCTCGCCCATGATGGGGCGCTTGCCGTGATCGCGGTCGCCGCCGCAGCCAAAGAGGGCGATGAGGCGGCCCTTGGTGGTCTGGCGCACGGACTTCAAGATGTTTTCCAGGCTGTCCGGGGAATGCGCATAGTCGAGGATGACGCGATAGGGCGTCTCCGTCTCCAGAAGTTCGATGCGGCCGGGCACGGCGCGCACATCTTCCAGACCGCGGCGGATGGCGTCCGGGCCGATGCCCAGGGCGATGCCCACGCCCGCGGCCAGGAGGGCGTTGTAGACGTTGAAGATGCCCGCAAGCTGCAGGTCCACCAGCACGCGGAAGCGCTTGTGGAAGGTGAGCAGGAAGGAAAGGCCGCGCTCGCCCACCTCGATATCGTTGGCGTAGACGTCGCTGGATTCGCGGATGCCCGTGCGCAGCGCCTCGCGGCCCAGCGCCTTTATGCCGGCGGCCACGCGCTCGTCGTCGCAGTTGTAGACGATGGCCTCGGACATGTCCGGCTGGAACAGGCGCATCTTGGCCTTGAAATACGTATCCATATCGCCGAAATAGTCGAGGTGATCCTGAGAGAAATTCGTGAACGCCGCCACGGCGAAGCGCAGGCCGCTCAAGCGGTGCATGGCCAGCGCGTGGGCCGAGACTTCCATGACCACATATTCAACGCCGGCGTCGGCCATGCTCTTAAGGAGCGTCTGTACCTCGATGGGGTCGGGCGTGGTCAAACGCGAGGGGATGACTTCCTCGCCGATCATCGAGCAGACCGTGCCGATCATGCCCGCCCTGTGCCCCGCGGCTTCGAGGACGGACTTGATGAGGAAGCTGGCGGTGGTCTTGCCCTTGGTGCCGGTGATGCCGATGAGTTTCAGACGGCGGGCGGGATTGCCGAAAAACTCCTGCGCCATGTAAGACAGCGCCCTGCGCACGCTTTCGACCTTCACCTGCGGGCAGTCGAGCGGCAGCTCGCGCTCCACCACCAGCGCGACCGCGCCCTTGGCAAGCGCCTGCGGCGCCAGATCGTGGGCGTCTGTGTGCAGGCCGGGGATGCAGAAAAACAGCGAGCCGGGCGTCGCCCTGCGCGAATCGACGCACAGAGACGCGATCTCCGTTTCCGGGTTGCCGGTTATCTTTACCTCGCCGGGGACTGCCCCCGCAAGCGCATTGAGCTTCATTTGCAAAACCCCCTGTAACGTTATGGCGGCTCAAAGGCCACCGTGACGGTCGTCGTCGGCGTGACGCGCTCGCGCGCCGCCGGCGACTGGGAAACGGCCACGCCGCTGCCCACCACGCGCATTTGCAGCCCGCAGGAGCGCAGGAGCCGGTTTGCCGCCGAAACGGACATGCCGGAAACATCCGGCACGCAGACGCGGTCGTTCTCGGCCGCTTCCGCCTCGCCTTCGACGTATAGCATGACCAGCGAGCCCTCGGTCATTCCCGCGCCGGGCGCGGGCAACTGACCTTCGACCGTGGCCCCGGCGCCGGAAAGCACATGCCCGAGCCCCGCTTCCTTGAGAACGCTGACGGCTTCGGAAACGGAAAGGCCGACGACGCTGGGAACTTCGACCTCTCGAAGCGGTTCGGCGTCCGTCTCCGGAGCGACGCCGAGGTAGAGAAGCGACTGTTCGAGCACGTCGCGCGCAAAAGGCGCGGCGGTGGTGGAACCGTAGTCCACCGGCACGTCCGCCTCATCGACGATGAAGAGGACGGCGATCTGCGGATCGTCCATGGGCGCGAAACCCAGGAACGAGCCGATGTGTTTGTCCGCGGAGATGACTCCGTCCACATACACCTGCGCCGTGCCGGTCTTGCCGCCGACGCGATAGCCCTCGATGTAGGCGTTGCGGCCGCCGCCGTCGGTGACGACGTTTTGCAGAAGCTGCCGCATCGTATCCGAGGTCTGCTGGGAGATGGTCTGGCCGCGCACCGCGGTCTGCCCCCGCTCGATGACCTCGCCGTCTTCGGAGCGTATCTCCGCGACGACGTAGGGCTTCAGCAGCTTTCCGCCGTTGACCACCGAGCAGGCGGCGGTCAAAAGCTGTATGGGCGTGACGGCTACCGACTGGCCAAAGCCGATGCGGGCAAGATCCACGCGGCCGACCACGCTTTCATTGATGACGATGCCGCTGCTCTCGCCGGGGATGTCCACGCCCGTGGCCGAACCGATGCCGAAGCGCTCCATATAGTCATAGAAGCGCTCGACGCCCAGCCGCAGGCCCAGTTCCACAAACACCGGATTGCAGGAATTCTCCAGCGCCTCGGCCATAGTCTCCGCGCCGTGCGGCTCGCCCCAGCAGCGGATGCGGCCGCCCTCGACGTAGATGGAACCGGAGCAGTAAAAGCCTTCGCTGACGTTCGTCACTCCCGCGTCCAGCGCGGCGGCGGCGGTGAGTATCTTGAAGGTCGAACCCGGCTCGTAGGCGTCGGAAACGACGGTGTTGCGCATCAGGTCGGTCAACGTTTCCACATCGTCGCGCGGCGGATCGTTGAGGTCGTAGTCCGGCTTGCAGACGAGGGCGAGTATCTCGCCCGTCTGCGGCTGCATCACCAGCACGCGCACGCGCTTGGCGCCATTGACCGCCATGGCCTCGCGCGCGGCCTGTTCGGCAAAGGACTGTATGGAGGCGTCGATGGTCAATGTGACGCTGCCGCCATCCACGGCGGGCACGTATTCGCGCGCGCCATAACTCACTTCCCGGCCCTTGCCGTCGATCTCCTCGAGGATGCTGCCGGCCTTGCCGGAGAGATAGTCGTTGAGCGAGGATTCCAGCCCCGCCTGCCCCACGCCGTCAATGGTTGTAAGACCCAGAAGCTGCGTGGCGAAAGCGCCCATCGGGTAGTAGCGGCGGCTCTCCTCTTCGAGGTAGAGGCCGGAAAGCACGTCCCGGCCGCTTTCTTCGTCGGCGAGCATCATCGTCTTGACCTGCTGCGCCACCTCGCGCGTCAACTGGCGCTTGATGGTGACGCCGCCTTTGGAGGTGTCCGAGACTCTATCGACGATCTCGCTTACCTCCATATCCAGCACCGGCGCGAGGGCGCGGGCGAACGCCTGCGCGTCCTTGACCTGCCGGGGGCTGGCCGAAGCGGTGTAGGCCGTGGCGCTCAGGGCCAGGGCCGTGCCGTTGCGATCATAGATGCCGCCGCGCGTGGGGGCGATGACCGATTCGCTGGTCCACTGCGCCTGCGCACGGCGCTGCAGATCCTCCGCGGCGATGGCCTGTAGATAAAAAAGCCGCGCCGTCAGCACGAGAAAGAGGATAAAAAAGGCAGCCAGACACACCGCAAGGCGGCGACGGACGATCGGGCCCGTGAGAACCAACCGCATCCCTCCCCGCCTTGAAGTTTACTGAACCGCTCCTTCCCCGCCGGGCAATTCGGCGGTCTGCATTTGTGCGTCGTCCTGCGCGACGGGCAGGCTCACCACGCGAATGGCGTCCTGACCGGGGCGCTGCATACCCATCTGCGCCGCCAACTGGGCGATGCGCTCCGGGTTTTTCAGCATCGAGAGGGAAACTTCGAGGTTATCCCTCTGCGCGCTCAGTTCCACCATCTCGCGGCCAAGCGCGTCGGCGCGCTTCGTTTCGCCGGAAATGCCGGCCAGCATACCGATGTGGATGAAGAGGCCGACGAACAAAACGCCCGCCAGCAACAGCTTCGCCACGCGGCCGCGGCGCGCGCGCGCATCCATCGTCTTTCTGCGCGTGTTCATTTTCTATTCCCCCTTCTTCCGGTTTAGACCTGACCAGGGCCGTAGTAGCGGTCGTTGACATAGGAGAGCAGGCTTTCGATGTCGTTTTCCGCCATCTCGCAGGTGGCGGCGAACCTGGCCTCGTCCCAGATCTCCAGATAGCGGCCCACGCCGACGAAGCGGATGGACTTGTCCATGCCTGCCTTTTGGCGAAGGCCCATGGGCAAAAGCACGCGGCCCTGCGCGTCCAGCTTCTGGCCGGGAAAGGAAAAGGCCTTGATGAGGCGCACATAGGCCATGCCGCGCGCGTCGCTGTCCGGAATGCGCTCGAGCTTCTGGCCGATCTCTTCCCACTTTTCCACGGGATAGAGGGCGATGGCGTTGAACTCGTTGTTGAGGCCGATGGTGAAGCTCTCGCCAAGCGCCTCGCGGTAAGCCGAGGGAATGGTCACGCGGCCCTTCGGGTCAATCGTATGCGCGTAATTGCCCGAAAATTCGCTCGCGGACATGGCTTCACCCCCCTCATCGTTCACCGTTTCCCCCACATTTTACCACAGAACGGGAATTCATGCCACCTTTTGCCACTGATTTCATACTTTTTTCAAAATTCGACAGAATTCCGACAAAAAATCGGCGTCCCCAGGTGGGAACGCCGTCACAGATGGCGGATTTTATTCAAGTTTGCCGCGAGCTGTCCGCACGCAGGCGGATGGAAACGGCCAGCGCCGTGAACGCCAACCCCGCAAGACAGAGAAAGAGCTTGTTCCCCGACAAGCCGCGCGCGAGGGCAAACAGCGTCAGGGCGGGCGGCAGGAGGCCGCAGACGTCGAGGGCGAACCACAGGGCGCACAGCGCCGCCGCGAGAAAAGCGCTGCCGGAAGCGGCGGCGGCCAAAGCGGCAGCGCCGCCCAGAAAAGCGGCGTTGGCAAAGCCGGCCCAGGCGGCGCGAGAGGCGAAAGAGCAGCCGGTCGCCTCCAGCAAGAGCGCGGTGATCCAGGCAGACACCCACAGCGCCACCACCAACCAGGCGGCGCGCACGCTCCACAGCGCCCACAAGGGCGCGCCATGTGCCCCTGAGGCCGCGCCGTGCGCGCGTTCGGGAAAAAACAGCGCGCACAGCGCCGCCGCGCCCGCCAGCGCCGAGGACGTTTCCACGGCGAGCGCCGCTTCCCGCCCGCCCAGCGCCGCCAGCGCGCAGATCAGCGGGGCGGCGAGAAAGAAAGGCAGCGCGGCGAGCGCCATCCACAGGGCATGGCGGCGCAGGTCAGGCCGCGCGGCGGCCAAAGCGCAGAGCATATCCCCTTCCCCTCCTTTTCCATTCCACGGCGAACGCCGCGAGTGCGCAAAGCGCCAGCCCCAGCAGCGCGGCGGCGAAGCGACCCCGCGCCAGTGCGCCCACGTTTTCCAGAAAGCGCGCCGTTTCTCCCAACGCCTCGTGACGGGGTGCGAACAGGGCGGCGTAGGCAAAAGCCGGAGCCGAACGCGCCCGCCAGCCCCACAGAAGCGCAAGCAGCGGCCCCAGGGGCAATCCGGTCAGCGCCGCGGGCAGCAGACCGACGGCCGTAGAGAGCGCTATGGTGGGCAGTATCCAGAAAAGCGCGTACTTGCCGTAGGCGAGCATATCCACGTTGGCGGTGCCGTAGTCCATGGCCGCCACGCAGGTGAGCGTCAGCGCCATCACCGCCACGGGCAAAGCCATGGCCGCCGTCAACGCCGCGTAACGGCAGAAGACCAGCTTCCACGAGGACACGCTTCGTGCGCAGACGGCCGCGCGGCAGCCGCGCCGGTCATGCCAGAAGAGCGCCGCGGCGGGAAAGGCGCTCAACACGGCCAGCGCGCCGCCCACGCGGCTGGCAAAGAGGCGCGCGTGCGCGCCGGAAAAGCGGTCGACGTCGCGCGCGAGGGCGTAGTCCTCGGCCGCGAGAACGCACGTTTCCATGCCATCCGCCGCGATTTCCGCGCCGGCGGCGACGATGCGCGCGGACGGCGGAAAGACGTTTTGAAAATACGCGATGAGCACCAGCGCCGTCACCGCGGCGATATAGCTGGCCGAGCGGCAGACGCGCAAAAACTCCAAGCGGAAAAGGCTCATGCCGGCACGCCCCCGTTCAGGCAGAGCAGATACGCGTCTTCGAGGCCGGGGCGATCCGCCCTGCCCACGCCGGGCGCGCCCTCGGGATCGAGAAAGCGCGCCACGCAGCGCCGGCCATGTTCAACGACGCTGACCACGCGAAAGCGGCGGCGCAACTCCGCCAGCGCGCCCTCGGGCAACTCGGCGAGGAACACCTTGCCCTGCGCGCGCGCCACCAGATCCCGCGCCGTGCCCAGATAGAGCAGTTTGCCCCCGTCCAGCACGGCCACGCGGGCGCAAACGGCCTCTATATCGTCCGGGCGCTGCGTTGCGAGCACCACCAGGCGGTCGACGGCGGTTTCAGCAAGCAGGGAGCGCAGGCGGGCGCGTCCCTCGGGCGCGAGGCCGACGGTCGGCTCGTCGAGCAGCAGCACGCGCGGGTCGTGGATGAGCGCCTGCGCCACGCCCAGACGGCGCAGCATGCCCGTGTCAAAGCGGCGTATATGTGTCTGCGCCTGTCCGTCGAGGCCCACGCGCTCAAGCAGTTGCGCCGTGCGCGCGCGGCGGGTGAGGGCGTCCAGCCCCGAGAGCGCACCCAGATAGTCCATGGCCTCTCCGGCGCGCAGGCCGCCATAAAAGCAGAAATCCTCGGGCAGATAGCCGACGATGGCGCGCACCGCGCCGGCCCGCGCAAGCGGCAGGCCGCAGACGAGCGCCTCGCCCCCATCGCCCGGCAACAGCGTGGCAAGTATGCGCAAAAGCGTTGATTTGCCCGCTCCTTTGCCGCCGAGCAGGCCGAAGACGCCGCCATCCATGCGAAATGTGAGTCCATCCAGCGCGACCTTGCCCGAAAAACGCCGGCACAGGCCGCGCAGTTCGACGTTGTTTTCCATAAAAAACGTTCCCTCCCTGTCGGGAAAGAGCATACAGCGCGCTTCTAAACTTTTTATCTACCGCGCGGCGTTGTAATCGCGCGCAGTTTATGATAGAATCGTGGGCAGGAAAAACAGAGAGGGCGGACGAGCATGCAGGAGATCAAATGCCCCAACTGCGGCAAGACCTTCGTGGTGGACGATTCCGGCTACGCGCAGATCGCGCGGCAGGTGCGCGACAGCGAATTCGACCGCGCGCTGCGCCAACGGGAAAGGGATATCGCCGAGGCGAAGGAAAAGGAGTTCGAGCTTGCGCAGATGCGGCAAAAAGAGGCGTTCGACCGGGCGCTGGCCGAGGCGGAAAGGCGCGTCGAGCAACTCAAGGCGCAACTCACAAGCAGCGAGACGGAGAAGCAACTGGCCGTCTCCGAAGCCGTGGGCAAACAGGCGGAAAAGCTGGCCGAGGCGGAAAGGCGCGTCGAGCAACTCAAGGCGCAACTCTCGGGCGGTGAGACGGAAAAACAGCTGGCCGTCTCCGAAGCCGTGCGCCAGAAGGAGAAGGAGCTTTCCGAGCAGGCGTCGGAAGTAGCGGCGCTGAAGAACCGCCTTGCCAATCAGGAGACGGAGAGCCAGTTAAAGCAGCAGTCCCTGCAGCGGGAGTACGAGAGCCGCCTCAGGCAGAAGGACGAGATGATCGAATACTACAAGGACTTCAAGGCGCGCCAGTCGACAAAGATGATCGGCGAGAGCCTTGAGCAGCACTGTTTGAGCCAGTTCAACGCCCTGCGCATGACCGCCTTTCCCGACGCCTATTTTGAAAAGGACAACGACGCGCGCAGCGGCAGCAAGGGCGATTTCATCTTCCGCGAATCGCGCGGCGGCGTGGAGTTCATCTCCATCATGTTCGAGATGAAGAACGAGGCGGATGAAACGGCCACCAAACACAAGAACGAGGACTTCTTTAAAGAACTGGACAAGGACAGGCGCGAAAAGAAGTGCGAATACGCGGTGCTCGTCTCGCTTCTGGAGGCGGACAGCGAATTGTACAACAATGGCATTGTCGACGTTTCATACAAATACGAAAAGATGTACGTCATCCGTCCGCAGTTTTTTATCCCCATCATCACGCTGTTGCGCAACGCGGCGCTGGGGAGCCTGAAATACCGGCAGGAACTGGAAGCGGCGCGCAACCAGCAGATCGACGTGCTCAACTTTGAAAAGAACATGAACGAGTTCAAGGACAAGTTCGCCTACAACTACCAGCTGGCGAGCAAGAAGTTCAAGACGGCCATCGAGGAGATCGACAAGACCATCGACCATCTGCAAAAGACGAAGGAAGCGCTGCTTTCCTCGGAAAACAACCTGCGGCTGGCCAACAACAAGGCCGAAGATCTGAGCATCAAGCGGCTGACGAAGAACGCGCCGAGCGTGCGGGAGATGTTCGACGCGGCGAAAAACGAAGGCCCCGCCGGGTGAGCGGCGGGGCGCGCATGGGGACGCTATTGGGCGTTCCCCTTTTCTGTTTTGGCCTCTTCCATCACCCTGAACGCGGCGCGCACGCGGGCGCCGCCTTCGGGGGCGTTGTCCACGGTGAGGGCGCCGCCGTGGCGCTCCGCGAGCGTGCGGCAAATGTAGAGGCCGAGGCCGAAGTGTTCGCCATCGCGGGCGTCGGTCTTGTCGCGGAAATAGGGCTCGGCGGCGCGCTTGAGGCCCTCGGAGGTGAAGCCGGGGCCGTCGTCTTCCACGGTGAGGACGAGGGTGTCGCCGCGGCGGCGGAAGGATGCGGCCACGCGCGTTTTCGCGTAGCGCGCGGCGTTGGCGGCGAGGTTGTCAAAGACGCGGAGGATGAGCGCCGCGTCCGCGAAGGCTGCGCCGTCCTCTTCGCCCTCCATGGAAAAGCAAAGGCCGCGACAGACGACCTTGCCCTCCTCCGCCATCTGCGCGCGCAGGGCGGCCACGTCTATCCGCGCGGGAACGAGAGCGACTTCCTCCAGCCTCGCCGCCTCGCCCATGGTGGCGGCGTAGCGCTCGAGGCGGGATATGTGGCTGTCCATCACCGCGAGCGTATCGAGCACTTTTTCCCGCGTCAGGCTGCCGGCGGCGTACTTTTTGAGAAAATCGCTGTAACCGCGCAAAATGGTCAGCGGCGTGCGCAGGTCGTGGGAAAAGGCGGCCTGCATCTGCCGCCGCTGTTCGAGCGTGCGCCAGAGGTCGCGGCTGGAGGCGGAAAGCGCAAAGCGCATCTTCTCCATGGCAGCGAGCGCCCTGTCCATCTCGTTGCCCCTTTCCAGCGCGGGGATGGTGAAATCGAGGTCGTTCTGGGCGATGCGGCCGGCGGCTTCCTCGATCTGGCGCAGGGGCCGCTTCAACTTGCGGCGGTAGAACAGCACCCCGGCGATGAGGATGGAGAGGACGGAGACGACCGGGTAGGAAAGCAGCGTGATCCGGCCGTAAAGATCGTAGCGGGCGCTTTCTTCCTCGGGCACGAGTTCAAACAGCGAGGTCGAATAGGCCATCTGCTCTCCCACCACTTCGCCATCGACGACGAGCTGCGCGGGGATGCGGTACTGCTCCCCATAGCGCTCCTCCCAGCGGTAGTAGAGGTCGCTCTGCAATTCCGAGCAAATGGCGGTCAAGAGCATGATGGCCGCAAGCGCCGCCAGCACGGCCACGGCGGCGTAGAGAAAGAAACTCCACTTGAGCGACAGACGGCGCAGGCGGCGTTTGCGCGCCTTCACTTTACCCACTTGTAGCCCACTCCCCAGACGGTTTCGATCTGTCCCTGCGCGCCGGCCTGCATCAGCTTTGCGCGGATGCGCTTGATGTGCTCGGCGACGACGCTGCTGGAGCCCTCTCCCTCCCAGCCCCAGACGCGCTCGTAGATGCGCTCCTTATCGAACACCTGGCCGCGGTTCCGCGAGAGCAGTTCGACGATCTCATATTCCTTCTTCGCCAGCGGCACGCGCTCCCCGCGCACGTAGACGGCCTTTTCCAGATAGTCCACGGCCACGTCGCCACCGAACCAGACGCGCGCCTGATTTCTGGGGCGTTCCTCGCGGCGCAGGTGGGCGGCCACGCGGGCGCTCAGTTCGTCGAGGGAAAAGGGCTTGGTGACGTAATCGTCGCCGCCGGCGGCAAAGCCCTCGATCTTGTCTGCATCGGTGACGCGGGCGGTGAGGAAGAGAATCGGGCAGCGCACGAACTGGCGAATGGCGCGGCAGACGCTCAGGCCGTCGCGGCCGGGCATATTGACGTCGAGCAATATAATATCCGGGCCGCGGGCGGCCTTTTCCACGGCCTCGTCGTAACCCGTCGCCGTGAGCACGAGATAGCCGAGCATGGAAAAATTATCGCGCAAGAGGGCGACCATGTCCTTTTCATCATCGACAATGAGGATCGTATGTTGCATATGCACCCCTCCACGCTTCAGCATAGGGGAAAACCATCAACAAATCATAAACGAACGGCGGAGAAGCCGCAAAGGCTCCTCCGCCGCCCGCTTTTATGACGTTCAAGCGTTTTCCGGCGCTTCCCCCTGCCCGCCGGGGACGAAGGGGATCTGGTTGGAGCCGTCCATCCACAGGCGCTCGATGTTGTAGTACTCGCGTTCCTCGGGATGGAAGATGTGCACGATGACATGCGCGTAGTCCAGAACCACCCAGCGCGATTCGTTCATGCCCTCGTGCCGGCGCACGGGGGTGCCCTCCGCGTCGAGTTTTTCCTCGACGTCCTCCGCCAGAGAGCGCACGGCCTGCACGTTGCGGCCCGTGGCGATGACGAAGTAATCGGTGATGGAAGTGAGGTGATCCACTTCGAGGATGGTGATGTCGGTCGCGCCCTTCTTGTCCAGCACTTCCGCGATCTTCAGCGCCAGTTCCCGGGATTTCATCATATGGGTGTTCCCTCCTGTATGAGCATCGTTTCCATGCGCGGATGTACCGCGCGGCCCGTTTCTTCGAGGTGTTTTTTGGTCAGTTGCGCACACTTGGACGCCGCGGCGCGCAGATCGGTTCCCGCCAGGGCGCGGGCTTCGGCAAGGCCGGGGAAATCCTCCCGCCCCGGCTCGATGAAGTCGGCCACGAACACCGCCAGCATAAGGCCCGTCATTTCCGCTCCGCCCAGCGTGTGGCAGCGGATGGCGGCGAGTATCTCTTCATCGCGCACGCCGAACGTCTCTTTCGCCACCGCCGCGCCCGCGGGGGCGTGCAAAAGTTCGGGATTGGCCAGTTCCCCTTCGTCGGCAAGGCCGGCGGCGAGGCGGCGCTGTTCCTTTTCCGGCAGGCACTTGGCCGCGTCGTGCAGAAGGCCGGCCACGCGCGCCGCCGCCGCGTCCAGACCGTGGATGCGGGCGAGGCGCTCGCTGGTATCGCGCACGCCGAGCGTGTGACGGAAGCGGTGTCTGGTGAGCGTCTTTTTGAGCATTTCCTCGGCTTCCACCTCGGGCACGTTCATCAGGTACAGCCCTTTTTCGCGGATGTACGCGGCCACTTTATCGTCCACCAGTCCGCGCAGGTCGCCGCGCGTGGCCGCGACCTCGCGGATGCGCGTGGAGGAAATGTCCGGCGGGTCGCCCTCCAGCCAGAGGATGCGCGCGCCTTCCGGCACGGCCTCTCTTTCCCCGCCCCGCCGCGCCGCCGCGAAGGTGCAGAGGCGAAAAACCTCTTTGTATTCGCGCCAGGTGACGAGGTTGGGCAGCGTATCCGCGCCGATGATGTAGACAAGTTCGCTCTCCGGCTCCTGCGCGCGCAGACGGCGCAGTGTGTCCACGGTGTAGGTCGCGCCCTCGCGGCGCACCTCCATGTCCGAAACGGTGAACTCGTCTCCCGCCGCCAGCTTCGCCATCCACAGGCGGTCCTCCGCCACGGCGTGGCAGTGCTTGTGGGGCGGATCGCCGTCCGGCAAAAGGATGGCCGCGGAAAGGGCGAGTTGTTCCTTCGCCATGCGCAAAAGCGCCGTGTGGCCGAGATGCACGGGATCGAGCGTGCCGCCGAGTATGCCGATCTTTCTGTGTTCCATATTCCTATTATACACCATCCGCGCGCGGGTGAAAAGCGGTTTTGTGCCCGCGGCGCGGCATGGGCGGCGCTTTTTGGGGAAAAATTTGTCAGGGAGGGATGAACGATGGGCAAAACGATGGGCAAAACGATCGACCGCGCGGCGCTGCATGTGCTGGCGGCGCTGGCCTTGTACCTGTTCTTTGTCTCGGCGTTTGGCGATATCTGGCTGGCGGCGGGCTGCGCCCTGTGCGCGCTGTTGCTTTTGCGCAAGCTGCTTTTGCCGCTGGCGGGGCGCTTGCCGAAGCGGGAAGCGCGCAGAGGACGCGCCCGCGCGGAGGTGGAGCGCTGGGCGATGCTGGACGCGGAAACGGCGGAGGCAGAGGCGCGCGCGCTGCTGGAAAAGGCCTATCCGGGGCAGACGGCGGAAGCGGAGTTTTTGTTTCTGCCGCGCCACCCGCAGGGGCCGCCTTTGGACGTAAACGCCGTGCTGGACGCCTGGCGGGAGCGGAGCGGGGAAAAGCTGCTGCTGGTCACCACGGCGCGGGCGGACGCGACGGCGCACGCCTGCGCGGCAAAGCTTGCTCGCCCTGCCGTGCGGCTGATCGACGGCGAGCGGCTGTGCGCGCTGCTTACGGCCTTCCCGCCGCCGAAGCGGGAAGCGGCCAAGCCGCGGCGGCGTTTCGCCATCGCCGCTTCCCGCGAACGCGCCCCGCGCAGGCTGCTGTTCGGGCTATTGCTGCTGGCGACGTACCTGCTTTTGGGCAATCCCCTCTATCTGGGCGCGGCGCTTGTGACGCTCCTGCTCGCCGCGCTGGGATGGAAAAAGCCGCCCGTTCCCAAGCGGCTGTTCAAGTGAGGGCGCTTAGAGATCCTCAAGGCGGATCTTCGAATTTTCCCGCGCCTGCCGGTAGATGACGAAGCGGCTGCCGATGACCTGCACGGCCTCGGCGTGCACGCGCTCGCACAGTTCGGCGCAGGCTTCGCGCGCGTTCATGGGGGCGTTTTTCTGCACGGTCACCTTGATGAGTTCGCGCGCCTCGAGCGCGTCCCACGCCTGCTTGGCGAGGTTATCATTGATGCCGTCCTTGCCGATGTGCAAAACGGGGTCGATGGTATTGGCCATGGCCCGCAGGGCGGCGCGCTGTCTGGTGGTCATAGGTGTTTCCCTCCTTGTGCGTCATTCCACAAAGTCAAATTCCATCTCGCCGATGACGACCGAGTCGCCCTCCTGGGCTCCGGCCTCGCGCAGGGCGTCGATGACGCCCCACTTGCGCAGCATGCGGTGGAAGTAGTTGAGCGAATCCTCGTTTTCAAAGTTCACCGAGCGGATGAGATTGTCCATGGAGGCGCCGGAGACTACGTAGACCGCGCCGTCCTTCTCCACGGTGAAGCCCTCCTCGCCCATCACGACCTCCAGTTCCTCCTCGTAGAACGGTTCGGGGGCGGGCAGGCGGTCGAGCAGGTCGGCGGCGGCGTGCAGAAGCGGCTCGAAGCCCTTGCGCGTGGCCGCAGAAACCGGGAAGATGCGCGCGCCGGGCAGAGCCGCGCGCAGACGATCGATGTTCTCCTCCGCGCCGGGCAGGTCTGTTTTGTTGGCGGCGATGAGCATGGGGCGGTTTTTCAGATCGCCGTAGGCCTCGAGTTCGCGCATGATGGCGTGGTAGTCCTCGACGGGGTCGCGGCCCTCGCTGCCGGCGACGTCGAGCACGTGGATGAGCACGCGCGTGCGCTCGACGTGACGGAGGAAATCGTGGCCGAGGCCCACGCCCTCGCTGGCGCCTTCGACAAGGCCGGGGATGTCGGCCATGACGAAGCTGCGCTCGCCGAGGCGGACGATGCCGAGGTTGGGCTGGAGGGTGGTGAAGTGGTAGTTGGCGATCTTCGGGCGCGCCGCCGTCACCGCCGCTAGGATGGTGGACTTGCCCACGTTGGGGAAGCCCACGAGGCCGACGTCGGCAATGGACTTCAGCTCCAGCGTCACTTCCAGCGCCTCGCGGCGCTCGCCGGGCTTGGCGAACTGCGGGGCCTGCCGCGTGGGGGTGGCGAAGTGCTGATTGCCAAAGCCGCCGTTGCCACCGCGCATCAGCGTGCGCTCGACGTTCGCTTCGCGCATGTCGAGAAGCACGCGGCCCGTGGCGCGTTCCTTGACCACCGTGCCTACCGGCACTTCGACGACCACGTCCGCGCCGGACTTGCCCGTGCGGCGGTTGGCCAGGCCGTCCATGCCGTTTTCGGCGAAGAACTTGCGCCTAAAGCGAAAGTCCATCAGCGTGTGCATGCGCTCGGTGGCAAGGAACTTCACGTCCCCGCCACGGCCGCCGTCGCCGCCGTCCGGGCCGCCGGCCTGCACGTATTTTTCCCGGTGGAAGGAGACGCAGCCGTTGCCGCCGTCGCCCGCCTTGACCGTGATGTTGACGATGTCTACAAATAAAGCCATTCTCTACGCTCCGTTTTCGCAAAGTTCCGCTTTCAGCGGGCAGCGGTCGCATTCCGGGCCGCGCGCGTGGCAGATGCGGCGGCCGTGCCAGATGAGCAGATGGTGCGCGTGCGACCATTCCTCCCGCGGAAGGATCGCCTGCAACTGTTTTTCCACGCCGTCCGGGGTGGTGGCGTCGGCAAGGCCGATGCGGTGGGAGACGCGGAAGACGTGGGTGTCCACGGGGATCTGGTCGTCGCCAAAGGCGGCCAGAAGCACCACGCCCGCCGTCTTTTGCCCCACGCCGGGCAGGGCCATCAGTTCCGCGCGCGTGGAGGGCACTTTGCCGCCGTGTTCCTCGGCGATGGCGCGGCAGGCGGCGACGATGTTTTTCGCCTTGTTGCGGTAGAGGCCGCATTCGCGGATCTGCGGTTCCAGTTCCTCCGGCGTGAGCGCGGCCATGCTCTCCACGGTGGGATAGCGGGGAAAGAGCTTTTCCGTCACCTGATTGACGCGCCGGTCGGTGCACTGGGCCGAGAGGATGGTGGCCACCAGCGTTTCGTAGGGATTGGAAAAGTGCAGTTCCGCCCGCGCCTCAGGATAGAGGACGGAAAGCGCCGCGAGCACCTTCTGCGCTTTTTGCGCGTCCATTGCGCGCTCCTTTCTCCCGCAGGGCGGGCGGCTTTGGTTTGGCAATGAGTCTTCTATATATATTACGTGGCGCGCGTTAAGTTGTCAAGCCGCGCGCGGAAAAGACGCCTTACAAGCTTGTGGATGGCAAAAAGAGCGGCCAAAGACTGCACAAACCGCAAAGGCCCGAGAATCTGTGAGCGCTCAGGCAGATGCAAAGAAGGCCCCGCACGGAGCCTTCTTTTTTGCGCGTCAGGCGCGGGTGATGTAATCGACGATGCCCTTCCACAAGGGCTGGTAGCCTTCCCAATCCACAAACTCAGGCGGACCCCAGTGGGGCGCGCAATCGCTGGTAAAAGCGGCGCTGCGGCCCTTGCCGAAATCGCCGAAGGCGAGGAAGGGATCGCCCTCGATGGTCATGACCACGTCTCCCGCAGGGATGGCCTTGGTCTTGTTGTAACCAAGGAAGTGCGGCCAGTTCTTCGGCACGTTTGCGAGGGCGGGGTGGTCCTTGACGATGGTGGGATAAACGCCCTCAGGGTGCTCCATGAGATCATCCACCTCCAGGCAGGCGACAGGCAGCACTTCAGCAAGGGCGGTGTGGCCGTATTTGGCCTTGGCGTCCACGCCAGAGAAGGCCAAGTAGCCGCCGACCATCAACAGCGCGCCGCCCGCGCGGACATAATCGCGGATGAGCTGGCAGCGGTTGGGCGTGCGCAGGGACTTTGCAAACGTGTCCGGGTGCAGAAGCAGCGTATTGGAGCCAGTGTCTGAAAGGATGACGCAGGCGTAGGCGGAGAGTTCCTCCATGGTGGTGGGGAACTCGGTGGGTATTTTGTGGTTGGGCAGATAGTCCACTTCATAGCCGGAGGCCCTGAGCGCCTCGATGAGCCATTTGCCGCCTTCCTCATAGACAGAGGTATAGAAGGCGTCAAAGCCCTTGACGTGCGTAGTATAGCTGGACCACGATTCGCCCGCCAGCAACACTTTCTTTGCCATAGCATTCTCTCCTTTGCGCGGTGGTCGGTGAAGGGGCAAGAGCGCCCGCTCCCCTTGATTATACCGCAGCTTTATGCGTTTGTCACGCAAAAAAGCGCCGCGAGGCAAAAAACAGGGCCGTCCGCATGGGGGACGGTCCTGTGAAAGGTATGTACGTCACTCGCCAAGGCGTTCGCGCACGACGCCGGCCACACGCTCGGCCACGGCGCGTATCTGAGCGTCGTCCTGGCCCTCGACCATGACGCGAATGAGCGGCTCGGTGCCGGAGATGCGCGCCACGATGCGGCCCTCCTTGCCCAGTTCGCGCTTGGCTTCGTCCACGGCGCGCTTGACCTCGGCGTCCGTATAGAAGAGCAGCTTGCCATCGGCAGAGACGCGCACGTTGATCATCACCTGCGGATAGCGCGTCATCACCGAGGCCAGCTCCGAGAGCTTGCGACCCTCGCGGCGCATGATGCCAAGCACCTGTATGGCGGTCAGTTCGCCGTCGCCCGTGGTGGCGAAATCGCGGAAAATGAGATGGCCGGACTGTTCGCCGCCGAAGCTGTATTCCTCGAGGAGCATCTCCTCCATCACAAAGCGGTCGCCCACCTTGGTGGCGATGAAGCGTATGCCCTCGCGCTCGCAGAACTTGATGAAGCCGAGGTTGGTCATGATCGTGCCCACGACGGTGTTCTTGTTGAGTTTGCCGCGCGACTTCATATCCAGGGCGCAGATGGCCATGAGCCTGTCGCCGTCGATCTCATTGCCGTTTTCGTCGACCATCAGGCAGCGGTCGGCGTCGCCGTCGAAGGCCACGCCGGCGTCGAGCCCGTGCTCGCGCACGTAGGCCTTGAGGTTGTCAAGGTGCGTGGAGCCGCAATCGCGGTTGATGTTGAGTCCGTCAGGCTGATCAAAGAGCATGTGCGTGTTCGCGCCCAACGCCGCAAAGAGGCGGCCGGCCGTGCGGCTGGCCGAGCCGTTGGCACAGTCCACGGCGATGTTCAACCCTTCCAGCGAATAGGGAACGGTGCTGACCAGATGGTCGACATAGTCCTTGACCACCTGCTCGCCCATGTAGGTGACCTTGCCGATGGCTTCCGGCGCGGCGGGCGTAGGCGGAGCGATCTCGCCAAGGGCGTAATTCTCGATGCGTTCCTCCAGAGCGTCGGGCAACTTCACGCCCTCGCCGCTGAACATCTTGATGCCGTTGAATTCCGCCGGGTTGTGCGAGGCGGAGATCATGATGCCGGCGTCGGCCTTGTATTTGCCGACGAGGTAGGCCACCGCCGGCGTGGGGACGAGGCCGAGCATGATCACGTCCGCGCCCACGGAGCACAGGCCCGCGGCGCAGGCCATGGCGAGCATATCCGAGGACATGCGGCTGTCCATGCCCACGACGAACACCGGGCGGCGACGGCTGTTGCCGGAGATCACCGCCGCGGCGGCGCTGCCCAAGCGCATGGCCAATTCGATATTGAGTTTTTCATTGGCGATGCCGCGCACGCCGTCGGTGCCAAACAGTCTTCCCATGGATATCCCCCTATTTTTCGTCCTGTTCGTCCTTGCGCGTCTCTTTCCACTTGGCCACGACGCGATCCGGGCCCTTGTAGACGCAGTGCTCCGGCACAAAGCCGCGCACGCAGCTGGTGGGATAGACCGTGGTGCCGCGGCCGATGACCGCGCCGGGGCAGAGCACGCTGTTGCAGCCGATCTCGGCATAGTCGCCGAGCATGGCGCCGAATTTGCGCAGATTGGTGGCAATGACGCGATCGTCCGTGCGCACCGTGACCAGCGATTTATCGCTCTTGACGTTGGACGTGACCGCGCCCGCGCCCATGTGCGCGCGGTAGCCGAGCACGCTGTCGCCGACGTAATTGAAGTGCGGCACCTGCGCGTTGTCAAAGAGTATGGCGTTTTTGACCTCGACGGAATTGCCCACCACGCAGTTTTTGCCGATCACGGCCTTGCCGCGGATGAAGGCGCAGTGGCGAATCTCCGCGCCATGATCGATGATCGTCGGGCCGGTGATGGAAGCCGTGGGCGCGACGATGGCGTCCCGGGCGATCCACACGTCCTTGCCCGCGCGCTCGTATTCCTCTTCGCTGAGCGACTGGCCCAGCTTGACCACGAAAGCGCCGATCTCCGGCAGGACTTCCCAGGGATACCCGACGTCCGCAAAGATGGCGGCGGCGATGCTCTTGGTCATATCAAACAGGCGGTCCGGATAAAGCATCTCTCGCATAGAGATCCCTCCTTTCTTCGCAGACCGCGGCCATTTTAGCACACGCAGGTTAAATTCATATGTTCCCGCCGCGAAAAACCTTCCATTCTTTGCAGACAAAATCGGGAGCGCTCTGGGCGCTCCCTTTCACCGGCCTTCCCCATAGGGGCGCGCGGACGTTCGCCGCGCGCCTTTCCTGCGAGGGGAGGGTTTGCGGCTGCGTCTGCACCGACCGGATGGGCTTAGTGTGCCCCGCGGGCGCGCGGCTATGCGGGAAGATTTTACCGGAGGATGACAAAGATTAAAAATACCGCCGTGGGTGGCGGCGCGTTGTAAGCGGGCGGCGGCTGTGGTATAATATGGCTTGCTATGAACAAAATGAATGAAAAGACCCGCCGCAATATCCTTTTGCAGCTTCTCTTTCTCGCGGCGCTGATCGGCGCGACCTTCTGGTGGCTTTTGCGCGACTGCGACGTGGAAACCATGCTGGCGACGCTCAAAAACGCGACCCCCTGGCTGATCGGTCTGGGGCTTTTGTGCATGGGCATGTATCTATTCTGCGGCGGCAGCTCGGCGGCGGTGCTCTTTCACGGCATGGGACGGCCCATGGGGCCGCTGCGCCGGCTGAAATACCACCTCATCGAATTCTTTTTCAGCGCCATCACGCCCTCCTCCAGCGGCGGACAGCCGTTCGAGGTGCTGTTCATGCGGATGGATGGTTACAAGGTAACGGAATCGACGGTGGTGCTGCTGGTGGTGGCGGTACTCTACAAAATCGCCATGCTGGTGCTGTTTTTCAGCCTCTACTTTTTGAATTTCGCCTTTTTGCACGCGCAGGTGGCGGGCATCTGGTTTTTGTTCCTGCTGGGGCTTTTTTTGAACGTCGCCGTGATCGTCGTCATCCTGCTGGCATTGTACGCGCAAAAGGCCATGCGCCGCCTGTGCGGCGGCTGTCTGCGCCTGCTTTCGCGCCTGCGCGTCGTCCGCCGCCGGGAAGCGGCGCAGGAAAAACTCGACGCCTGGCTCGCCAGTTTTCACGATTGCGCGGGATTCATGCGCGCGCACCCCTGGCCGGTTATCAAGAGTTTTTGCATCGTGCTTTTCCAGCGCGTGCTCTATCTGCTCATCCCCTGGTGCGTCTACGAGGCCATGGGGCTTTCGGGCGTGACGGTGTGGCAAATGATGGGGCTTCAGCTTTTGCTGTCCGTCTCCGTGGAGATGATGCCCCTGCCCGGCGCGGTGGGCATCAGCGAGAGCGTCTCCCTCGTGCTCTACGACGCCATCTTCGGCGCGCAGTTCCGCTACCCCGCCGTCATCCTCACGCGCGGCATTTCCTATTATCTGCCGCTGCTGGTTTCCGGCATGGTAACGCTGGGCACGCGCGTGTCTCAGCTGCGCAGAGGGGTACAGCTACCCAAATAGCGCGAAAGCCCCGGCCGTTAAGGGCGAAGAAACTTCGCCCAGGGGCCGGGATGGGCCTCGGCTTCCTCTTCCGCCTGCAGCAGGCGGGAAACGTATTCGCAGGCGCGCGCTTCGACGGCGGCGCGGCATTTCTCCACGCCCTCGCGGCGGGCGATGGCCGTCAGTTCGTAAACCGCGAAGCCCATGGCGTGGCCGCGGGCGTGGACGACGGCGCAGGCCTGCCCCACGGCGTGGCAGAGAGCGGCGGCCTCGGGAGAGACGTTCTCCTTAGCCACGGCGTGACAGGCTAAGATGGCGGCTTTGGCAACGGGCATCTTTACTTCGCCGCGACTCCACTGGCGCGCAAGGCGCACGGCGTCCATGGGGCGCGTCTCCTCCGGCAGCAGCGCCCGCAGGCGCGAAACGGCGTCATCCGCCAGGGACAGCGCCCAGAGGACGAGGGCGCGGCGGTCCGCCCGCTCCGTCAGCGGGGAGAGCGCGTCAAAAAGAGCGTCTCCGGGCATGAACAGCACCTTGTTTCTGCGCTTTGCGCGCGCCCTGACTTCCTCCAGCCAATCCATCTGTCTTTCCTCCACAAAAAACGCTCCGGCGCGCGGCCGGAGCGTTTGCATGTTCAACGGTTGCCGTCGCGGGTGTAAAAGGAAAGCCCGCCCACCGTTTTGTAAAGCCAGGTGTCTTCCCAGCGGTTCTGCGCGCCTGTGGACTGGAAATACATCACGTCCGCGGGCAGCGAACGACGGCCGGCGAGCGCTTCGTGAGCGGCGCGCAGGCTGTCGGCGTCATAGTAATTGCCAACGGGGAACTGATGCTTTTCCTCCAGCACACCCCGCAGCGTGTTCGGATGCCAGGGATCGTCCACGCGGTTGAGCGCGGCGGAGGCCACGGCCAGCTTGGTTTCATAGCTCTCGTCGCGGGCCACGGCGTAAACGGCGCGCGCCAGAAGCACCGTTTCCTGATCTTCCGTGAATGTCAGGGAGGGCAGAACGACCGCCAAAAACAGCAGCGCGATGCACACTACCGCCTTCCTCACGCGCGTCACCCTCCCTTCCCCGGCATTATAGCGCAATTCGTAACAAGTTTCAAGGTTTTTGTAATAGATTTGAAATAAATGTCCATATTCCTAAATCTATTCACAGTTCAGGGAAAATATGACGAACCTGCGCAAATTTTGAAGTTGCGGAAAACTGCGCCGGACGTTTACGGGTTTTCCCCCTGAGAGACACAGCCCTGACACGATTGTAAGGCAGGGGCTAAACCGCCGCGCAATGAAAGCGCCGGAACCCCTGTGTAGGCGCAAGTTTTAGCTTCTATTTGTTCAAAACTTAACAGCACAAGGGCGAAGAAGCTGCTATAATACTCATAGAGCAAAGGCTAGGAGGTATTTTTTGATGAAAAAACTCGATCTGACCAAGTATGGCATCACTGGTACCACCGAGATCGTATATAACCCCTCTTTCGAGGAACTGTTCGCGGAAGAGACGAAGCCCGGTCTGGAAGGCTATGAAAAGGGCCAGGTCAGCGAGCTCGGCGCTGTGAACGTGATGACCGGCATCTACACCGGCCGTTCCCCCAAGGACAAGTTCATCGTCATGGACG
>DSLFR04102__coassemble_490_pt1 | contig 43086 bp, 28 predicted proteins | sample DSLFR04102__metabat2_low_PE_033 | metagenome-assembled genome bin DSLFR04102
GGCGATGGCGGCAACCTTGACGGTGCCGGCCCTGCGGCCGGTCACAGTGGCGGTGCCGTCGCCGTTGTCGCGGATGCTGGCATAGCTGGTGTTGCTCACGCGCCAGTCGAACGTCTGAGCAACGGAAGCGGTGGAGCCGTCCGGGCCGATGGCGGTGGCGGTGAGGGTCAGATCGCTGTCGCCGACGGAAACCACAGCCTGACCGCCACCAAGGACGCCGATGTCGATGTCGTTGGTGCGGACGCTGACGGTGACGGGGCAGCTCTCCTGAATGCCGTTGTGGGAAGTGACGGTGATGGTCGCCGTGCCTTCGCTGACGCCGGTGATGACGCCGGTATCGCTGATGGTGGCGATGCTCTCATCGCTGGATTCCCAAGTGAAGTCCTTCGCGGTGTGATAGGTGGCGTTGCCAGGCGTGCCGTTGAGCTTGAGGGCCGTCGTGTGTCCCACGCTGACGTTCACAGCCGAGGGGATGATGTAGAAGGTCTCGACCGGCACGATGACGTTCACCTGCATCTGGGCGTTGACGCCGGAACCGTCGGTGGCAAAAGCGCCGATGGTGACCGTACCGGTGCGCAGGCCCGTGACGGTGGCGGTGCCGTCGAAGTTTTCGATGATGCGGGCATAGCTGGCGTTGCTCACGCGCCACTCCACGTCCTGCGATACATTGATGGTGGAACCATTTTCATCGTAGGACACGGCGCGCACGATCAGGCCCGCGCCGCCGACGCCGACCTCAGGCCGCTCGGCATCGACCAGTTCCAGCTCGATCTTGCCCACGGGAATGGTGACGCTGACAGCGCAGACAGCCTCCAGGCCGTTGTGAGAAGTGGCGGTGACAGTGGCGGTACCTTCGCCAACGCCAGTGATCATGCCGGATTCGTTGACGACAACCACGTTTTCATCGCTGGATTTCCACGTGAAGTCGGTGGGGGCATGGAGCGTGGCGTTGGAAGGCGTGCCGTTGGCGCGCAGCTGCAGCTGGCGACCGACGAACAGATTCGCCACCGCGGGTTCCATCCAGGTGGAGGCGACGGGCACGATGACGCGCACGGTGATCTCTCCACGCCGCGCAGTGCCGTCGTTGGCATAGGCGTAGATCTTCACGGTGCCGGCGTTCACGCCGCGCACGGTGCAGGTGCCGTCAAAGTTCTGGCGCACCTGAGCGGTTTGCGTATTGGCGGACTTCCAGGTGAAGTCCTGCGGCACGTTTTCGCTGGTGTCGTTGGCCCCCAGCGCCGTGGCGCGCAGCGTCAAATCGCTGGAGCCGACGTTTACTTCCGCCCTTTCGCTGCCCACCAGGGAGATCTCGATCTCGTCGGTGGGAACGGTCACCGTCACCAGGCAGTAATCGGTGAGGCCGTTGTGGGAAATGGCGGTGATGATGGCCGTGCCGTAGCCGACGCCGGTGACCACGCCGTCTTCAACGGTCGCGATGTTCGCGTCGCTGGTCTCCCAGGTGAAGTCGGCGGGAGTACGATACGTGGCGTTGCCAGGCGTGCCGTTGGGGCGCAGCGTCACAGTCTCGCCGATGAACAGATGTTCACTGTCGGGAATGTAGAAGCTGGTGACCGGCACCACGACGGTGACGGTGATCTCGCCGCGCACGCCGGAGCCGTCCTTGGCGGTGGCGTAGACCTTGGCGCTGCCGGCGCGCACGCCGCGCACCGTGCAGGTGCCGTCGGCATTGGCGCGCACTTGGACGATGTTCCCATTGCCGGAGCTCCAGGAGAAGTCCTGGCTGACGTGCAGATCGTCGCCATCAGCGTCGGTTGCCATGGCGCGCAGCACCAGGTCGCTGGAACCGACGTTGACGTCGGCGCGCTCCGCGTCCACCGGCTCGATGGTGATCTTGCCGGCCGGCATCGTCACCGAAACGATGCAGATCTCGGTGAGGCCGTTGTGGGAGGTGGCGGTGACGGTGGTCGCGCCGATGCCGGTGGCGGTCAGTTTGCCCTGAGCGTCGACGGTAACGACGTCCTCATCGCTGCTCCTCCAGGTAAAATCGGAGGGAGAATTGTAGGTGGCGTTGGCGGGAGTGCCGCCGAGCTTGAGCTGCTGCTGCTCGCCGACGAACAGCTGCACCATTTCAGGATCAATATAGAAGCTCTCCACCGGCACGATGACGCGCACAGAGATTTCGCCGAAAACGCCGGTGCCATCGGTGGCGTAGGCATAGATCTTCACAGTGCCGGAGGCAAGGCCGGTCACGGTGCAGGTGCCATCGCCGTTGGCATCCACGCGGGCATAGCGCGTGTTGGCGGATTTCCAGGTGAAGTTCTGCTGTACGCTGTTGGTGGTGCCGTCTGCGCCGTAGGCGGTGGCGCGCAGCGTCAGATCGCTGGCGCCGACGGACACTTCGGCCTTGCCCGCGTTCACCGGATCGACGACGATCGTGCGCACGGGGTTGGTGATCTCCACCAGGCAAGTGGCCGTGCGGTCGTTGAGCGTGCGCGCGATCAGGCGCACCTGGCCCGCTTTTTCGCCCGTGAGGTTGCCGCTGGCGTCAACGCTGGCGGCGCCGGTCACCGGTTCCACAGACCAGAGGATGGTGCTGGGCTGGGCGTCCGCGGGGGAGATGGTGGCGGTGAAGCGCTTGCTCTGGCCGACGACGACTTCTCCGGTCGCCGGCAGCGACACGGAGGTGGGCATCTTGGCCACGTAGATCTTTACGCTCACGGGGTCGAGCGCGCCGGCCCTGGCGGTGATGGTCACCGTGCCGGAAGCGCCCAGCGCCTGCACGAGCGCGCCGGTCTGGGTCGGGGTTACGGTGGCGATGCTCGTGTTGCTGGAGGTCCAGGTGATGGGCAGATCAAGCACCTCATCCGGGCCGATCTTCAGGCCGAGCGTGGTGTTCTGGTTGAGATAGAGCGTATCGTCCGCGCCTACTGCGGCGTCATTATAGTAGAGAACGGCGCGCAGAACGGTCGGATCGAGCGTCACTTCCGCGCCAAAGATCGCGCGGGCCGTGACCTCGCCGCCTTCGGGGCAAAGCGTGGCGATGTCATTGTAGCTGAACTGCGTGCGTTCGGCGTACCAGCGCAGGCTGGCGTCGCCGCAGGTGAGCATCCAGCCGTTGAACAGCTTGCCATCGGGCGCTTCCGCCGCGGGCAGCTCGTAGGCGGCCTCGGGCGTCACCGAGGAAAGCGTGCGGCGGCCCAGCAGCTTGTCATAGCTGCCGTAGAAGGTGACGATCACGCGCTTTTCGCCCTCCTGCGCCTCGGCGGTGGGAGTGTAGAGCGCGGTCAGATCCAGGCTCGCCTCGCAGGTGGCGGAAACGGGCTTGCCATCCGCGTCAAAGCTGTAGACGGGCGTGGAGTAAGAGATCAGGGAAGAGTCGATCGCGTCGATGAAGGCGTCGAACGTCAGCGCGCCGGGCGCGAACAGCGTGCCGTCCGCCAACTCCCAGCCGGAAAAGATCATGTCGGGGCCGGCGCTGAGCGCGGGCAGTTCCACGGTGTCGCCCTTGCTGAGCAACAGCGTCTGCGAGAAGCCCTCGTCGCGCAGGAGCAGTTTGATGGTATAGGTCGTCTCCACCTGCGCGCCTTCAGAATCGGTGCAGTCGCCGGTGAAGCGCACGGAGGGCGTCAGCACCAGGCGGGCAAAGCCGCCCTCGTCAAAGGTGGCGTAGTTCACCACGTCGTTGAAACTCACCGAAGTGGGGTAGGCGGAGGAGAGCACGCGCTCGCCGCCGGCATACCAGCCGTCGATGGCGCAGCCGGGGCAGAAGGTGGCGAAATCATCGCCAAGGCTCTTGCCGGCGTCGTTATCGAGTATGTCGTCGCGATAGCCTTCGTACGTCTCATAGCCGCTGGCAAAGGAGACGGCCTCGTCGGCGCTGTCCTCGTAAACGCGCACGCGGGCGCCGGAGCGCGTCCAGGCGCTGGCGTCGAGCACGACTTCGATCACGCGGTTCTCCGTCTCGCGCTCGAAGACAGGCGATAGATAGACTTCCACCGTGGGCAGGCCGTGGTCAAGCACGATGCCGGCCACGGAAATCATCTGCAAAATTTCGTCGTAGGTAAGGCTGGAGGTCTTGGCATCGACCAGCGAACCGGCGCTGGCGGGGGAATTGTAGTCGCCGCCCACATAGTACTCAAGGCGCCAACCGACCAGCACCTGGCCTTCGAGCAGCGCGTCGATGACCGGGAAGGATACGCTTTCGCCGCTGGAGGCAAGGCGCATGTATTCCTCATTGCCCTGGGCGTCGGCGATGGTGACGTTGAGTATGACGGGCTTTTCCGCGTCGGCGGCGACGATCAGCGCCGCGCGCAGGGCGAGGCAGTTGGCGGACACCGTTTCGGTCTCCGCGCCCGCGTCGATGAGCGCCTCAAGCTCGGCATAGCTGACAGAAGTCTTGCTGGCAGGCCAGCTCTTGCCGCCCGGAAGCGACCAGCCGGCGCACGTCACGCCGTCCGGCAGCGTATAGGAAAGGGAAACATTCGCGTCGCCGGGGGCGAGCGTCACCGAGCCGATGGTCTGACCGCCGTTGGTGAGCAACAGCTGCAGGTGCGGCTCGTCGGTCTCGGCAGAGCCGTCGGGGGCGTAGTAGGCGCACACTTCCAGGCGCTTGTAGCCGCCCTCGGCCACAGGCAGGCTGGTGGCCACAGCGCCGAGGCTCTCCATCAACTGTTCATAGGAAAGCGTGGCGCCGGCCTCAAACTGGACGCCATCCAGATACGCGCCGCCGTAGACGCCGCGCCAATAGACGGAATACCCCTCCCGCTCCGTCAGTTGCGGGATGGACTTGGAACCCTCGCCCTCATACAGGCGCACGCTGGCAAGTTCTTCCAGCGCCCAATACTGATCGCTGGAATGCTGATAGAAGGTGAGAATGACGCCGTCTTTGCGGTCGCCCTTGATATACATGTAAACGCCGTTGGGATCGGCGCCGGCTTCCTGGCAAAGCGCATGCGCTTCGTTGTAAGTCAGCGTCGTCTTGCCCACGGCCAGTTCGCGCGAAAGCTTGCCGTCCGCGCTGGCCAGCACCCAGGTCGCGCCTTCGGGCAGCACGTCGGGCAGGGCATGCGCCGTTTCCGGATCTTCGGGCGTGAGCGTCAGCGTCGAGGCGTTGATGCGCTCCTCCTCGTCCTGTCCCTGGGCATGATAGAAATCGATATGATAGACCGGCAACTCGTTTTTGATCTCATAGGTCGAGCGCAGGTCGACGATGATGGTGCCGAAATTGTCGGTCGACTGGCGCACGTTGGAGCCGGTCAGATCGTCGAAGGACACCTCGCGCTTTTCAGCGGTAGAGAAGGGAAGGGGATCGCCATCGCCGCCGAAGCTCTCCCAACCGGTATGCGTGTAAGCCTCGTTCGCGGGCAGCGCCGGCAGGGTGATGTTTGAACCGCCTTCCACCAGCGCCGTTTCCATCAGAAGCGCGCCGGTGTAGCCGTTGTACACATTCAGATGGACGATGCGCAGCGGCGCACCCTCGTCCACGCTGCGCATGTACAGCGCCGCGTCGGCGGTGGAAAGCAGATTGATTTCGCCCACAGGCAGATCCGGAACTTCCGTCGGCTCCTGAGACGGCTCGACGGACGGTTCAACGGACGGCTCCACAGACGGTTCGACGGACGGTTCGACGGACGGTTCAACAGACGGTTCGCCGGTCGGCTCGTCCGTGGGTTCCCCCGTCGGTTCGCCGGTGGGTTCGCCAGTCGGCTCGCCGGTAGGTTCACCGGTCGGCTCGTCCGTGGGTTCGCCGGTCGGAACATCGCCATTCTCTTCTGTCGGCGTGGTGGTCGACGAATCAGAAGAGACTTCGGTCTTTTCCTCCGCGGTGGGAGTCTCGCTCTCCGGCGTCCCGTTTGCGGGCGTCTGCGCGTCCTTTGTGGGGGAGGTATTCCCGCCATTTTCCGCGGAAGACGTCTGCGGCGCTTCGGTGGAATCGGCCTTCGCGGGCGCGCTTGACACCGGCGCGGACGAAGCCTGCGTCAGGCTCTGCGTCGCGGGCGTGGACACGCTATCAGCCGCCGGCTCTTCAACCGGCGGTTCCTCAGAAGGCGGCGCTTCCTTCGGCTTTGGCGCCGAAGTTGTTGGCGCAGAAGTGGTTTTCGCAGTAGCCTCGGGCGTCTTTTCCGCCTGAGGCGCAGGCGTTTCTGTGGATTCTACGATGACGATAGGCTCGCCTTCTGCCCAGATGGGCAACGAGCTGAGAACCATGAGCAGAGCCAGCGTCAGGCTCATGATCTTTTGCAATCGTCTCATCAGAGATCCCCTCCCATACTTTTTCAGGATAGAATTCAAACTAAATATATCATAAGTATGAAGATTTGTCAACAAATTCCTGCGATTTAACGCGATTCTTTTTGCGATTCCCGCGAAAAACTTTTGACGGCAAAATGAACAGCAGTATATTATATATTGTAGAAAAAATGTGCGACATGTATTGCACACGTCGCACATTTTTCATTTTCCCGCTTTTGCTTAGAGTTCCAACATCTTGGCGCGGATGCCTTCCACGGCGTTGAGCGCGGCAACCATTGCCTCCAGCTCGCTCTTTTCGCCGCACACCTGCAGCATGATCACGCCGTCGTCCGAGCAGAACTTTTCGCTGGTCTCGTGCAGGCCGACCCGCAGCTTGATGTTGCAGCCATACTTCGTCAGCAGCTCCTGTAAACCGACCGCGTTCGCTACTCGATGGTTGACGCGAACGCCGATGATGTAACAGCAGTTTTCCATAATACATTTCCTCCTTCAAGCGTTTTCAGCTTCATTATACCACGAAAATGGTTCGAATCAACGCAGTTTGGCGAAAAAACCGTTTCAAAGGCCGCGCCAGCGTTATTTTTCCGCGATGGCAGCCCCTGCTCTTGACAAATGACCGCTTCGATATATAATTGACATGTCAATAGTTGACATATCAACATAGTATGCTGCAAGGGAGGGAACGGCATGCAGGAATCGATGCACATGCTGCTCTACCGCGCTTTTCACGCCCAGCGCAACATCTTGCGCCCCTACATGCGCGCGTTGGGTCTGGGCGCGGGGCAGCCCAAGCTCATCGCCTATCTGGCCGCCAATGGGCCCTGCCGCCAGCGCGACCTGGCGGACTACTTTGAAGTCGATCCCGCGGCGATTTCGCGGATGGTGGATTCGCTGGAAAAGGGCGGCTTTATCACCGTCGAGGCGGATGGAAGCAACCGCCGTCGCAATCTGTTGACAGTAACAGACCGAGGTCTGGAAGCGGCGGATGCCTGGATGGCCAAGCGCGCGCAGGTCGAGGAGATCATGTTGCGCGGCTTTTCCTCGGAAGAGCGCGAAGCCTTCAGCGCCTATCTGACCCGCGCCCGCCAGAACTATGTCGATTGGAAGGAGAAGCATCCATGCGAGATCTGAAACGCCTGTTTGGCTATCTCGGCCCCTATCGCCGGGATATGTTTATCGGCATGGCACTGGTCTTTGTCGAAACGGTGTTCGAACTCATCATCCCCGTGTTCATGGCGCAACTCATCGACGGCGGCATCGCCGAGCGCGACATTCCCTTCATATTATATAAGGGCGCGCAGATGGGCGTTTGCGCCGTGCTGTCGCTCATTTGCGGCCTGCTCTACGCCCGCTTTGCCGCCCGCGCCGCCTATGGATGGGGCGCGCGCATCCGCGAGGCGGAGTTTTCCCGCGTGCAGCAATACGCCTTTTCCAACATCGACCACTTCGCCACCTCTTCGCTCATCACCCGCATGACCACGGACGTGACCGTTTTGCAAAACGCCGTCAACGGCGGGCTGCGTCCTCTGGTGCGCAGCCCAGTGATGCTGCTGATGGGCGTGGGCCTCTCCTTTTCCATGAATCCGCGTCTGGCGATCGTCTTTTTCGTCTGCGCCCCGATCCTCGCCCTGGCGCTCATACTGATCCTGCGCAAGGTCGCGCCCATGTACGCCGTTTTGCAGCGGGCGGTGGACGCGCTCAACAACGTCGTGCAGGAGGGACTCACTGCCATTCGCGCCGTCAAGGCCTTCGTGCGCGGCGAATATGAGGAAGAGAAATTCGAGCGGGTCAACGCAAAACTCATGCAGACCAGCCAGAAGACCTTTCACTACGCCACCTTCAACCTGCCCGCCTTTCAGGTCTGCATGTACGCCTGCGTGGTGCTCATCATGTGGTTTGGCGGCAACATGATCCTTGGCGGCAGCCTGCAGGTGGGCGAACTGACCGGCTTTTTGAGCTACGTATTGCAGGTGATGAACTCGCTGATGATGCTTTCCAACGTCTTTCTGCTCCTGACCCGCTCTTTGGCCAGCGCCGTGCGCGTCAGCGAAGTGCTGGACGAAAACATCGCCTTCACCTCTCCGGAGAATGCCATTGCGGAAGTGCCGGATGGCAGCGTCGATTTTGAAAACGTCTCCTTCAAATACCACGAAGACGCGCAGGAATATGCCCTTTCCGGCGTGACGCTGCACATCCCCGCGGGGCAGACGGTGGGCGTCCTCGGCGGCACGGGTTCGGCCAAGAGCACGCTTGTGCAACTCATCCCCCGCCTTTACGAGGCGACGGAGGGTTCCGTGCGCGTTGGCGGCCACGACGTGCGCGAATACGACCTGCGCGCCCTGCGCGACGCCGTGGGCATCGTCCTGCAAAAGAACGTGCTCTTTTCCGGTACCGTGCGCGACAACCTGCGCTGGGGCGACGCGAACGCCGACGATGAGACGCTCTGGGCGGCCTGCCGCGCCGCCTGCGCCGACGATTTCCTCAAGGCCATGCCCAATGGCCTGGATACGGATCTTGGCCAGGGCGGTGTCAACGTCTCCGGCGGGCAGAAGCAGCGCCTCTGCATCGCCCGCACGCTGCTCAAACGCCCCAAGGTATTGATCTTTGATGATTCCACCAGCGCCGTCGATACGGCCACGGAGGGCCGCATCCGCGCCGCGCTTGCCAAAATCCCCAACGTCACCAGGATCATCATCGCCCAGCGCGTCACCTCGGTGATGGAGGCGGATCGCATCTACATACTGGACGACGGCCGCGTCCATGCCGCGGGCACGCACGAAGAACTGCTGGCCACAGATCCCATCTATCAGGAGATCTACGCCTCGCAGATGAAAGGAGGGAAGATCGATGGCGCGGCAGTATAACAACGCCCGGCCGCAAAACCTGCGCTATACGGTGGGCAAGCTGCTCGATTATATGGGGCGGCACAAATTCCTTCTCCTGCTGGTCGCCCTGCTGGTCACGCTCAGCGCCCTGGGCAACCTTCTGGGCACCTACATGATCCGGCCCGTGGTCAACGATCTGGTAGACGGCGATCTGGACGCCCTCATCCACGGGGTGATCCTCACCGCCTGCATCTATGCCGTGGGCGCGCTCAGCGCTCTGGGCTATACGCAGACGATGGTCAAGGCCGCGCAAAAGGTGCTCTATGACATCCGCCGCGACCTCTTTGCCCATTTGCAAACGCTGCCCTTGCGCTTTTTCGATACCCGCAGGCATGGCGACATCATGAGCTATTTCACTGGCGACGTGGACACCATCTCCGATGCGCTCAACAACAGCTTCACCATGCTCATCCAGAGCTTCATCCAGATGACGGGCACGCTGGTGATCCTTTTCGTCCTCAACTGGCGGCTGTCGATGTTCGTGGTGCTGGGTTACCTGGCCATGTTCCTCTACATTCGCTACAGCGGCCGGCGCAGCAAAGAGCATTACAGCCATCAGCAGGCCTATCTGGGCGAACTGAACGGCTATATCGAAGAAATGGTCAGCGGGCAGAAAGTGGTCAAGGTCTTCAACCATGAAGACGAGAATCTGAAGAAATTCCACGAGCGCAACGAGGCTTTGCGCAAGGCCGGCGAAGGCGCGCAGAGCTACGCCGCCACCATGGTGCCCGCCGTGGTCACCATCTCTTACATCAACTACGCCATCGTCGCCGTCTTTGGCGGATTGCTGGCCCTCAACGGGCTGGCGGACGTGGGCAGCCTGGCCAGCTATCTGGTGTTTGTGCGCCAGGCAGCCATGCCCATCAACCAGTTTACCGCCCAGTCCAACTTCCTGCTGGCGGCGCTGGCCGGCGCGGAGCGTGTCTTTCAGGCCATGAGCCAGCCTGCGGAGGTGGACGAGGGCACGGTGCGCCTCGAGCGCGCCGCGGACGGCCAGGGCTGGGACTGGTGCAAAGAGGACGGCTCGCGCACGCCCCTGCGCGGCGACGTGCGCTTTGAAAACGTCGATTTTGGCTATGAGGAGGGCCAGACGATCCTCCACGACGTCTCCCTCTACGCCAAACCCGGGCAAAAGATCGCCTTTGTCGGTTCCACGGGCGCGGGCAAGACCACCATCACCAACCTCATCAACCGCTTTTACGACGTGCAGAAGGGCCGGGTGATCTACGACGGCATCGACGTGCGCGACATCCGCAAGGACGACCTGCGCCGCTCGCTGGGCATCGTTTTGCAGGACACGCACCTCTTCAGCGGCACCATCGCCGACAACATACGCTTTGGCAAACTGGACGCCACGCAGGAGGAAGTCGAGCGCGCCGCCCGCATCGCCAACGCCGATTCCTTCATCCGCCGCTTGCCCAAGGGATATGATACCATGGTCACATCCGACGGCGCCAGCCTCTCGCAGGGCCAGCGCCAGCTTCTCGCCATCGCCCGCGCCGCGGTGGAGGACCCGCCGGTGCTCATCCTCGACGAGGCTACTTCCTCCATCGACACGCGCACGGAGGCGCTGATCGAAAAGGGCATGGACGGCCTCATGCAGGGCCGCACGGTCTTCGTCATCGCCCATCGCCTTTCGACCGTGCGCAATGCCGACGCCATCATGGTGCTCGATCACGGACGCATCGTCGAGCGCGGCGACCATGAGGATCTGCTCAAGCAAAAAGGCATGTATTATCAACTCTACCACGGCATGTTCGAACTCAGCTGAGGCTGTGCGGCATGGGGACGTTGCGCCCCATGCCGCTTCCCTTTTCGCCGGGAAAGTTTGAAGAGATTTCTACATATATTGTTTCGTATGGCAATATTTTGAAATCAGCATTCTTTGAGTTGACTTCCTGCGACGGAATTGCTAAAATAAGGATATAAAGGGACTTGGGTTACATTGTAACCGAGACTCTCCGAGCGGCTCCGCGGGGCCGACGGGACAGGACCGGGGGAACAGCATGCGAGAAAAGCCGGGGCGCTGGCGCCATGGGCAAAGAAAGGCCGGAGCGATGTTCGCTGCGGCCATGGCTGTTTTGCTCACGTTGCTGGCCGTGGCCGCCTCGGTGGCCGTCTATCCCCAGACGGGCTCCGTGGTCTATGAAAGCGGCGGCGCCACCGTGGACGCCAGCAACATCGACCAGGGCTACGTGATGGTCAAAATGTCCAGCAGCAAAAAGCTCAAGGTGCGCATCACGGGCGCGAACCAGTATACCTACGACCTCGACGGCGACGGGCAGTTCGACGTCTACCCCCTGCAGGACGGCAACCGCGATTATACGTTGGTCGTCTACCAGCAGGTGGAGGGCAACAGCTATGCGCAGGTGCTCTCCCGCACCCTGCGCCCGCAGATGAGCGACGAGAACGCCCCCTTCCTCTGTCCCAACCGCTACATATGGTATACGCCCGACAGCGCCGTCGTCCAGTTGGGCAACGAACTGTGCGCCGGCCTGACCACCGACCAGGAGAAGGTGGATGCTGTCTACCAGTACGTCACGTCCAACTATCTCTACGACTACATGGCGGCGGTGCTGGCGACTGCGGGGCAGATGTCCGGCTATGTGCCGGATCTGGACGAGGTGCTGGAAACGAAGTCGGGCATCTGCTTTGACTTTTCCGCGCTGATGGGCGCGCTTTTGCGCTCGCAGGGCATTCCCACGCAGATGGTCATGGGCTACGCGGACATTACCTACCACGCCTGGAACAACATATACATCGACGGCGAATGGGTGCGCTACGACGCTACCTCGGCCGTGACGTTCACCAAAATTTCGCAGTACACGGAGGAGGCGGTATATTGACACCTTCCAAAAACACCCCCGGCTGCCTCAGCGCGGAAGAAACGGCGCTGTTCTGCTCGCAGGCAGCCATGGTGCTCAAAAGCGGCATCCCGCTGGCCGACGGCCTGACGGCTCTGTGCGAGGACTTTCGGGATTCGCGCTCGGGCGCGCTGCTTTCCCGGCTCTCGCAGGCCATTTCGCAGACGGGATCTCTGACGCAGGCGCTGGAGATCGCGCCGGTGCTGCCCGCCTACGCCATGCGCATGGCGCGCGTGGGCGAGCAGTCGGGCAAACTGGACGACGTGCTCGCCGCCTTGGGCGACGCCTATGCCCGCGAGACGCGCGTGCGCCGCAACCTCCGCCAGGCGGTGCTCTATCCCGCCGTGCTCACGCTTTTGATGGGCGCGATCATCGCCGTGGTGGTCTTTTGCGTCATGCCGGTGTTCTCGCAGGTGCTGCGCAGCCTCGGCTCCGGCCTCTACGCCACCGCCGAGGGCGTCACGCAGGTCGGCATGGTCATTGGCGTCGTCGCCATGGCGCTGGTGGGCGTGCTCATCCTCGCGGGCATCGTCGTGGCGGTGCTTTTGCGCACGAAGCTGCGCGCGCGCGTGCTCGACGGCCTCTGCCGCTGCGTTCCCGTCCTGCGGCGGGTGACCGCGGCGCTCAACGCCGAGCGCTTTGCCTCGGCCATGACCATGCTCATCGGCAGCGGCTATCCCATCGAGGACGCCCTGCCGCTGGTGGAAGAACTCTCCGGCCCCGGCGCGACGCGGGAAAAGGTCGCCGCCGTGCAAAAGGCCGTTTCCGAAGGCAAGGCCTTCAGCGACGCCGTGGGCGAGGCGGGCGTCTTTGATTCCCTGCACGCCCGCATGCTGCGCGCCGGCGCCGCTGCCGGACAGGTGGACACTGTGCTTGCCCGCCTGGCGGATATCTACCACGAGCGCTTCGACCGCGAGGTCTCCAATGCCGAGGCGCTCATTGAGCCCCTGCTGGTAACGCTGCTGGCCATCGTCGCCGGCGCGATCCTGCTTTCGGTAATGCTGCCCCTGGCCGGCATACTTTCCTCGATGATCTAAGGGAGGCGACCATGAGAATTCGCGGTTGGCTGATCGCCCTGTGCGTGATGGCGCTGATGGTGGGCGCGTTTTACGGCGCGGCCACGCTCAACGCGCGCCAGGCCGCGCAGGAGCAGCGCGCGCTGCTGGAAGACGCCATCACCCGCGCGCTGGTGACCTGTTACGCGGTGGAGGGCCGTTATCCCTCCTCGCTTTCCTATCTGGAAGAAAACTACGGCGTGGATGTCGATGAAGAAACCTACGCGGTGTTCTTCACCAGCTTTGCCGACAACGTGCTGCCCTCTGTGCGCGTGGTGGCGAGGGGAGAGGGGGCGAGCGCATGAACCAGCGTCGCTTTGGCCTGCGCGCCGCCAGCGGTCTGAGCCTGTTTCTCGCCGTCGCCGTTTTCGCCCTGATGGCGCTTCTCACGGTGGTATTGGGCGCGGGCGTCTATCGCTCTGTGGTCGGTCGCGCCGAGGTCAACCATGAAGCGCGCACGGCCATGGCCTACGTCACCGGCAAGCTGCGCGCCAACACCGGCGAAGTCTCCCTTGAACAGACTGAAGTCGGAGACGATATGCTCGTGCTCTCCGAAGAGATTGGCGGCGCGAACTACGAAACGCGCATCTACGCCTACGAAGGCACACTCTATGAAATCTTCGCCGCCGCGGAGATCGACTTTGCCCCCGACCAGGGCCAGCCCATCGCTGCTCTGGAGGCCTTTTCCGCCGAAAAGGAGGAAAACGCTCTGCGCCTCACCGTGCGCGCGGGCGGCGAGGATTATGCAGCGCGCGTCGCGCTGTGGGAATAGGAGGGAAGAGGCATGCAGGAAAGCGGTCGCACCAAGGCCATGCTCTGTGAGCTGGTCATCGTGGCGCTGTTTCTGGCGCTTTCCGCGATGACGCTTTTGCGCCTCTTCGCGGCCTCCAACGCCATCAGCCGCGAAAGCGCCGCGCTCACCCGCGCCAACATACTCGCGCAGGATGCCCTCGAGCGCTTCACCGCCGGCGAAGACCTGCCTGCGCGCGAGGAATACGCCTTCGAGGGCGAAACCTACGCGGTGCTCAGTGAAATACAAACCGAAGTCTGCGATACCGGCGCTCTCGAGCATTGCACCGTCACCGTGCAAAGCGGCGAGGAAACGCTTCTCGAGATGCAAACCGCCTGCTATCGCCCGGAAAGGAGCGCGCCATGAAAAGTTCGGGAAGGATTGGCCCCGGCGCCTCCACCATTTTGATGATCCTCGTGGTGTTGGTAATGACCATGCTCGGCGTGCTTTCCCTGTTCAGCGCGCGCAACGATATGGAGATGAGCGAGCGCACCAGCGCCGCCGCGGCGGAATACTATGCCGCACAAACAGACTTTAGTCTCTGGTTGCAAGAAACAGACCAAATTCTGAAGAATCTGCGCATCGCCTCCGGCGGCGACGCCGACGTCTATGCGCAACTCGTCTTCGATCAGTTCGGCGCGCAGGTGGGGGAGACGCTTTCCTACCGCGCCCCCGTGGGCGAAACGCGCTTCTTCTGCGCGGACATCGAACTTCTGCCCCTGACAAACGCCGCCCGCTGCGCCATTTCCGGCCGCTGGCTGGAGGCAAACGACGCTGTGACCTTTGAGGAGGATGCCGGATGGACGCTGATCGCCTGACCCCGCTCTCCATCGCGCAGATGGGCGACGAAGCTGCGCTCGTCGAGCTGCTCAAGCGCGCGCTCTCTCTGCACGCTTCGGATATGTTCATCCTTCCCGGTGCGCCGGTCACCGCCAAATGCGACGGCAAAATGCTGCCGCTGACAGAGGAGCGCATGCTTCCCGCCGACACCGCGCGCATGATCGCCGAGATCTACCGCATTGCCGGCACGCGCGAGAGCGCTTCTCTGGAGCGCACGGGCGACGACGACTTTTCCTTTTCGCTTGCAGACGTCAGTCGGTTCCGCTGCAATGCCTACCGCCAGCGCGGCACATTGGCGGCGGTTCTGCGCGTGGTGCCCTTCGGCCTGCCGGATCCCGCCACGCTGCACATTCCCCCGGAGGTCATGGCCCTTGCCGAGATGCGCCGCGGCCTGGTGCTCGTAACCGGCAGCGCCGGCAGCGGCAAGAGCACCACGCTCGCCTGCCTCATCGACCGCATCGACCGCTCGCGCTCGGAGCACATCATCACCATTGAGGACCCCATCGAATTCCTCTATCCGCACCGCCAGAGCATCGTCTCCCAGCGCGAAGTCGCCCACGATACCGAGACGTTCCAGACCGCCCTGCGCGCCTCCCTGCGCCAGGCGCCGGACGTCATCCTCCTGGGCGAAATGCGCGATTATGAAACCATCTCTACGGCCCTGACGGCGGCGGAGACGGGCCATTTGCTCTTTTCCACGCTGCATACCGTGGGCGCGGCCAAGACCATCGACCGCCTCATCGACGTCTTTCCCGCCGAGCAGCAGCAGCAGGTGCGCGTGCAGCTCTCCATGGTGCTGCAGGCAGTGGTCTCCCAGCAGCTTCTGCCCTGCGTGCATGGCGGCCGCGTGCCGGCGTTTGAGGTGATGCGCGTCAACCGCGCCGTGCGCAACATGATCCGCGAAGGCAAGGTGCATCAGCTCGACAACGTCATCTTTTCCGGCGCTTCCGAGGGCATGCGCGCCATGGACAACGACCTCTGCCGCCTCTGCAAGGAAGGCATGATCACCCGCGATGATGCGCTTTTGTATGCTCTCCAACCGGAAACGTTGGAAAAACGGCTATAACAGACCGACGTTTGTTGACAAAACATAAAGTTAACATATGACACGTAAGAAATGTGTAACAAATGAGTGACAAACGCGAAAGAATATGTTACAATACATTTATCGCCTGTCAAAAAGCACGCTTATTGCTATTCTATCGCGCGCAGTAAAAGGAGTGGATGGCGATGGCAGTCAAGGTTCAGATCAAAATGCTCGGCGGATTCCATGTTTTCGCCGACGGCGTCGTCTGCGACGATAAGATCTGCAAAACCAAAAAAGGCACCATGCTGCTGCAATATTTGATCCTGCAGCGTGGCAAAAGCGTGCCCTGCATTGAGCTCTACGAGGCCCTGTGGCCCAACGACGAGTCGAGCAACCCCGAAAACGCCTTAAAAACGCTGGTCAGCCGCACGCGCTCGCTGCTGTCTGCCATCAGCAAGGAACTGCCCTCCTGCATCGCCACCAATCGCGGCTCTTACCGCTTCAACGCCATCGAAAACTGCGAAGTGGATATCTACGAATTCGAGGCCCTCTGCGACGAGCTCGCCGTGGTCGATACCCTCACGCAGGAAACGCGCGCCAAGTTCACCCGCCTGCTCACCCTCTATACGGGCGACCTTCTGCCCTATGGCGCGGGGGAGACATGGGTGGTGCCCCGCAGCGTGGACTTGCACAATCGTTACATGAAAACTGTCTACAAATATATAGACCTGTTACGCCCGCTGGAGGACTATGACGAGATCATCCGCGCCAGCCGCGTCGCTCTGGACATAGATGCCTTTGACGAGCGGTTACATCTCGACCTCATGGACGCGCTCATCAAGTCCGGCCGCAACAACGAATCCCTCCAGCAGTACCGCCACGCCACCCACATGTACTATCGCTACCTCGGCTCCCAGCCCCCCGCCGGCATCCAGGAATTCTACAAGCAGATCATCACCGCCGGCAACGAGCTGGAAATGAACATAGACGTCATCCGCCGCGAGCTTGCGGAAATGGGCGGCGTCACGGGCGCTTTCGTCTGCGAATACGCGGTTTTCAAGGACATTTACAACCTGCAGGTTCGCTCTCTGGAGCGCCTGGGCCTGACCATGTTCATCGTCCTGATGAAGGTAGACCGCGTGGACGGCAAGACCATGGAGCCTTTGAAGATGGACGATGTCATGAAATGCCTGTTGCGCGTGCTCAGTTCCAACCTGCGCAAGGGCGATATCATCACCCAGTTCTCCCCCTCGCAGTATGCGCTGCTTTTGCCCACCGTCAACTACGATACCTGCAAAATGGTCGTCGAACGCATTCGCCGCGCCTTTTACAAGGAGCAGGCCAATTCCCACATCATGCTTACCTATCGCCTCGGCCCCATCAGCGATAAGAATGAGCCCTCCGTGTGACGGAAACATGACCGTCCGCCCGAGCGTATCTTTTAACCCTTGAAAGCCCTCCGAAAGTAACTGCTGCGTAACCGGCAGCCGAAAGTTATAAAGAAAGTGAGGGAAATAGCGAAAAAACCTTCTTCAGCGGCAAATTTCTCCGCTCCGAGCCGGAATTGTAACCGGTCTGGTAACTGTTCCGCGGTAAAATATGACTGTACTGTGAATATCTGCTCTCTCGCAGAGCTGAACAGTTTAGCGAAAATAAGGAGTGGGAAACATGAAAAAGATGCTGATGAAGGTTTTCGCGCTGTTGACGATCCTGGTGCTCGTCCTGAGCAGCTTCGTCGCCCTCACCGAGGAAGCGGCGGAACCGACCCCTGCCCCGGTCGTCGAGGAACAGAAAGTGGAGACGCCTGCTCCCGAGCCCAAGGCCGAGGAACCCAAGGCTGAGGCTCCCGCGACCGAGACCCCCGCGACCGAGACCCCCGCGACCGAGGCTCCCGTGACCGAGGCTCCCGTGACCGAGACCCCCGCGACCGAGGCTCCCGCGACCGAGGCTCCCGCGACCGAGGCTCCTGTGACGGAACCGACCGAAGTTCCTTCTGAGGCCGTCACCACCGAGCCGACCACCGAAGCGACCACCGAGCCGACCACCGAGCCGACCACCGAACCCACCCCCGTTCCCTTCGCCGCCGACGTCAAGATCAGGTTGCTCAACCAGGGCGACATCTTCACCGGCGATGAGGTCACCCTCAAGGCGGTCATCGAAAACGCCACCGCCGCCTACGTCATCTCCTGGGAAGTGAACGACGGCAACGGCTGGAAGGTCATCGACGGCGAGGAGAAAGACGAATACAAGTTCGTCGCCACCGAGGAAAACGCCGGCTTTGAATACCGCGTCGTGCTCACGCAGGCCTGATGCAAATTCCCGGCCTGCGCGGCGCGCCCCGGATCGGAGCGTAAGATATATAGAAGAAACTGCGTTTCGCGCCTGCCGGGCGGCGCAGCTTCCCGAGGCCCGGGCCTCAGCGATGCCGGGGCGAACGCTTCCGGCATCTGGCATACATGGCGGGCAGGGCTTCCGCTCAAAAAAGATTGCTGACCATCGCAAGGAGGTTTATGGATATGAAAAAGTGGATGCGCGCTTCGATTGCAATGCTCTTGGCGCTGGTGCTGCTTGGCAGCTTCGCCTTCGCCGAAGGGCGGGTAGTGTCCGACCCCTTCCGTCTCCCGGAAGTCAAGGTTCCCCAGGCCGAACAGCCCGCGGAGGAACAGCCCTCCGAGGAACAGCCCGCGGAGGAACAGCCGGAACAGAGCGGCCCCGCTGCCGTCATTGGCTCCGCCGTGGTCGCGCTGGAAAATGAGGGCAGCTCGCTCAACGTCCGCGCCGCTGCCAGCGCCGATTCCGAGCGCGTCGGCTCCCTCGCCCATGGCGAAGCGGTCTCCGTGCTGGGCTATTCCGGCGATTGGACGCACATCCGCACCTCCGGGGGCGTCGAAGGCTACGTACTTTCTTCCTATCTGAATGAAGAACCCGCCGGGACGGTTGAGGAGCCTGCTGAAACCCCCGCCGGGGAACCGACCGAAGTCCCCGTAGAGGAAACGCCGCTGGCAACAGAGGCACCGCTGGCAACGGAGGCACCGCTGGCAACAGAGGCACCGCTGGCAACGGAGGCACCGCTGGCAACGGAGGCGCCGCTGGCTACGCAGGAACCCCAGCCAACACAGGAAGCGCCGGTGGAACAGACGCCTGAGCCTACGGAGGGGCCCGCATTGGCCGAAGGCGAAGCGCCTGTGGCGATCACCTATCAGCGCAATGAAGACGGTAGCCTGGTTCTGGATGAAAATGGCGACCCCATTGCGCTGCTTCCTGAGGGGGCGGAGAAGCCCGCCGGCTATGTCCGGGATGAGAGCGGCGCGCTCGTGCTGGATAAAAATGGCGATCCCATTCCTTTGAACACAGTTCCCGAAGGCGCGGAGTTGTTGGCGAGAATCGTTGACGAGCTCAGCCCGGACCGTTACATTGATATCTATGCGCAGTTCGAAGGCGATTACCTGAACATAGGCGACAGGGTTACGCTCATCTCCGTCTTGAGCGGCTACGACGTTTTCGTCTATACCCTGCAATGGCAAGTGAAAGAAGGCGGGACGTGGACGGACGTTCCCGGCGCTGTCGGCGCCGCGCATAGCTTCATGCTGAACGCGGAAAACTATCAATATGAATGGCGCTTGCAGGTCAACATTACCGACACGCTGGACAACTGATTAGCACCGGCATAACGGCTCACAAAATAGGAGGGTGTAGCAGATGAAGACGATCCTGCGGAAAACGACAGCGCTTTTCATGGCCTTCTTGATTTGCCTGACAGGAATGCCGTTCACAGCGCTTGCTGATGTTACGGATTCGAGCAATTCATTTAGCCTTGCAAACGTATCGGCGCTTACCGCGCTGGAGCTCGCCCCGCGTTCAGCAGTGATCCCCGTGGGCGCCAGCCAGACATTCGTCGCTTCGCTGGTGACGGGAGGCAGCGCCCAGGTGATAGATGGCGGCGAATGTAAATGGAGTTCGAACAATGACCGGGTCGCAACCGTTAAGAATGGGGTTGTGACCGGCCTGAGCGCTGGCACGGCGCAGATCACATGTACATATTCCAGCGGCAGCGACACGTTCACAACGCTTGGAATGGTGACGGTGACAAACGCGAGTTACCGCCTGATATATGAATCGAACTATCCGGACGACGCACAAAAATATACCTATCAGAACGGCAATACAGCAAGCGTTGGCGACGCGGTAGATACGACCGTTAACTACACGTACCAGCCTGGGGCAACGGCGACCGTGTTGGACGACGTGTTTACGACGATCAACTACGACCTGACGCATTACGAAGATGCAGATGGCAAGGAATACAAAGTCGGCGAAACGATTGAGATGACCGGCAATCTGACGTTGATTGCCCAGTGGGAGAAAAATGGCAATACGCAGGACAGAGAATCGATCAGGGTCAGATATTACGAGCCGAATGGACGTGATTACGTAGAGCGGACGCTGACGGCGACGCTTGTTAATAATGGTTATAATAGTGCGACGGTGACGTTCATCACCGGCAACAATCAGGACACGATCAATCTGAGCAGCGAAGATTTCTACGGCTGGACGATCAATGGTGAGAACTACGAGTTCAATGAGCAGGTAACGACAACCGCCGAATGGGTGAGGACAGGCTGGGGTGGTGGCTATTGGCTGGTGAAAGCGTATCCCCTGATCGCCGATCCAGTCTCCGACCGGGCCCGTGCGCAGTTCTTTGTCCGCAAGATTCAGACGAGCGGCGATTTTACACAGACGAGTAACTACTATTCCGTGGGCAGTGGCGTCATCAGCACGCAGCCCGGATGGTCGAGTACTACGGGAATTGTTGCCGGGGCTGACAATGTCAATGCGGACGTGACAGAGTATATCGTGGAAGCGCCCTCCATTGCGCAGATTGCCAATTTGATGAATATCGAGCTGGACGAAGCGACGTCGATTCGCTGGTATGTCATCAAGTGGCAGACCGACGGCTATCACGTCGATGGCGTAATGTACCTGAAGGACAAGTATTGGAATGTAGAGTTCATCGACCCGGACGATAACCAGGTTGTTAATACGCTGCTCGTCGAAGACGCCAGTTCTGTGACGGATATAAATGGCAATGAGCTCCTCGATACAGACCTTCGAAAGTTTTTGTATTGGAGCCTTGAGCCTGATGGAGAAGCTTTTAACTTTGATGAATATCAGGTTACGGGCGACCTCAAGCTTTACGCCGTATTTGAAAGATATGCGGGCTATACGGTCAAATACCTCGAAGAAGGGACAAACAGGCAACTCGCGGAACCAACCACGCATACTGCGACGGTCGGTGAAACAGTTGCTGCGGACAAACTGAATGCGCCGAAGATCACCGGTTATTCGGTTTTCAACCGTGATCCCGAATCAATCAAGATTGAATCGCAGCAGGGAATCTATACATTCACGATTTACTACAAACGTAACAGCTATCCGGTGACCTATGAATACACAGGAGATGTACCGCTAAGAGCGTCGCGTCTGCCGGAGGAGAAGGAGTATAACTACGGAGCGGAAGTGAAGGTGGAGCAGAACGCAGTTGCGCCGGGCTACACGTTCAGCGGATGGAAGACGGATGATGCGCAGGTTAATGACAGCTCGTTCACAATGCCCGCGCAGACAGTCAAATTTACGGGATATTTCACGGAGAACGAAGAGGTTACGATCCAATATGAGGTTTCTGACGAAGCGGCGGGAAGCGTGAGCCTAGAAAGTGAAAGCGTAGCGCCGGCGACGGGAGAGGCGCAAGGCTCGAAGGCAACGGCTAACACGGGCTATAGGTTCACGGGCTGGACGCTGGAGGAAGATGATAGCTATAGTAACACTAATGCCAGTCTGACGCCTGGAATGGAAGACGACAACGACAGCGTGATCTGGACGGAGCGTACATACGTTGCGAACTTCGAGCGCGACTTCAAAGACTTCTCGGTAACACCCTACAAAGGCGTCTACGATGCCCAGGCGCATGGCGTGACCGTAACGGGGACAGTTACCGGCGATATCATCGAGTATGCCACCTCCAACGGCGAGGACGCAAAATGGTCGCAGAAGCTGCCTACGTACACGGACGTATGCAGGGATGGGGACAATAACGTAATTACATATCCCGTATACGTGCGCGTGACCAATAACGGAAAGGAAGATATAAAGGAGTCTTATGTCAAGATTACGCCTGCGGAAGTGACGGTGACAACGCCGTCGGCAAGCAAGACCTACGACGGAACGGCGCTGACTGCCAAAGGCAGCATAAGCGGCTTTGTGAACAATGAGACCGCGACGTTCCAAACGACTGGAACCCAGACGGATGTGGGAAGCAGCTCGAACACCTATACCCTGACGTGGGAAGGAACGGCGAAAGAGAGCAACTACACAGTTATAGAGAACCTTGGCGCGCTGACGATCACACCGCGCAGCGTAACGCTAACGAGCGCGACGGATGAGAAGGAATACGACGGCGAGCCGCTTACGAACGACGAAGTGACGGTAAGCGGAGACGGCTTCGTGGAAGGCGAAGGCGCGACGTATACCGTGACTGGAAGCCAGACGCTGGTAGGTGAAAGCGAGAACACCTTCGAGTACACGCTGAACGAAGGAACGAAGGCCGGCAACTACAACATCACGCAGGTCGAAGGCACGCTGACGGTAACGGATCGTGAAGAGGCGTACGAGATCACGGTAGTTGCGAAGAGCGGCACGGAGAAGTACGACGGCGAAGAGAAGTCCATAAGCGGCTTCGTAACGACGGCGTTTGAAGTGGAAGGCAACACCTACACGGTGGAAGGCCTGACGGCGGGCGCGTCGGGAACAGACGCGGGCGGATACCCCGCGGTCGTGACCGGCACTGCGGTCGTGAAGGACGCCGATGGCAACGACGTAACGGAGCAGTTCTCTGTGACGACGCAGGACGGCGCGCTGACGATCACGAAGCGCAACGTAACGCTGACGAGCGCGACGGATGAGAAGGAATACGACGGAACGGCGCTGACGAACGACGAAGTGACGGTAAGCGGAGACGGCTTCGTGGAAGGCGAAGGCGCGACGTATACCGTGACTGGAAGCCAGACGCTGGTAGGTGAAAGCGAGAACACCTTCGAGTACACGCTGAACGAAGGAACGAAGGCCGGCAACTACGAGATCACGACGGAATTCGGAACGCTAAAGGTAACTAACCGGACCGTGCAGTATGTGATTGAAGTGGTAGCGAAGAGTGCCACGGTGAAGTACGACGGGAAAGGGAAGTCCATAAGCGGCTTCGAGACGCTGGAGTTTGTAGTGAACGGCCAGACGTACACGGTAGAGGGCCTGAGCGCAGTGGCGAACGGAACGGAAGCCGGAGAGTATACAGCGCAGGTAACAGGCACGGCTATCGTGAAGGACGTCGATGGCAACGACGTAACGGAGCAGTTCGCTGTGACGACGAAGGACGGCACTCTGACGATCACACCGCGCAGCGTAACGCTAACGAGCGCGACGGCTCAGAAGGAATACGATGGAACGGCGCTTACGAACGACGAAGTGACGGTAAGCGGAGACGGCTTCGTGGAAGGCGAAGGCGCGGCGTACGAAGTGACGGGAAGCCAGCTGATCGCCGGCAATAGCGACAATGTGTTTACGTATGAGCTGAACGAGGGAACGAAAGCCGAAAACTACAAGATTGACGTAGTGTATGGAAAGCTGACAGTGACCGACCGCGAGGCAAAGTATGAGATCACAGTGGTCGCCAACAGCGCTACGGAGAAATACGATGGAACCGTGAAATCCGTAAGCGGCTTCGAGACGCTGGAGTTTGTGGTGAATGGCCAGACGTACACGGTAGAAGGCCTGAGCGCGGAGGCGAAGGGAACGGACGCCGGCGACTACACCGCAGCCGTGACCGGCACTGCGGTCGTGAAGGACGTCGATGGCAACGACGTAACGAAGCAGTTCACGGTCAATACGCAGGCGGGCAAGCTGACGGTCCAGCCACGCGAAATAACGCTGACGAGCGCGAGCGATGAGAAGGAATACGATGGAACGGCGCTTACGAATGACGAGGTAACGGTAAGCGGCGACGGATTCGCGGACGGCGAAGGTTTCGCGTATGACGTAACCGGCAGCCAGACACTTGTCGGATCGAGCGAGAACATCTTCACCTACGCTGCGCTCGAAGGGACAAAGCTGGCCAACTACATGATAGCCACTGTGTTTGGTACGCTGACTGTTGTCGATGAGAGCGTTGACCCGAACAACGTGGTAACCAAGACGCATGAAGATAAGGAATATGACCTCAATGAGATCGTAACCTTTACCATCCGCGTCACGAATATCTACGACGAGGTCAAGACGATCACCCTGAGAGAAATCGAAGGAGTGACGCTTGCGCAAAGCGTCTTCGAAGATGTCCAACCTGGAGATACGATCGTAGCAACAGCGACCTATCAGATCACGGAGAGTGATATCCTGAACGGTAGCTTCGTGAACACGGTCACCGCAACATTCTCCGATGGTGGTACCTTCGAAAATACCGACGAGGTCACTCCCGAGGAGCCGAACGGCCACCTGACGATCAACAAAGTGACGACGAGCACGCCTGAGAACGGCACCGGCTACGCGCTGGGCGAGACGATCACCTACGAGATCACGGTCGTGAACGACGGCAACCTGACGATCACCGACATCACGGTGACGGATGATCTGACGGGCGACGAATGGACGATCCCGAGCCTCGAGCCGGGCGCTGAGCAGACGTTCACCGCGGAATACGTGGTAACGGAGGCCGACATCCTGGCCGGCAGCGTGAAGAACGTCGCGACGGCGACGGGCACGAGCCCCGATCCGGACGATCCCGATCCGGGCGTGGATCCTGGCGAGGAAGAGGACGAGACCGAGGACAAGAACGGCCACCTGACGATCAACAAAGTGACGACGAGCACGCCTGAGAATGGCACCGGCTACGCGCTGGGCGAGACGATCACCTACGAGATCACGGTCGTGAACGACGGCAACCTGACGATCACCGACATCACGGTGACGGATGATCTGACGGGCGACGAATGGACGATCCCGAGCCTCGAGCCGGGCGCTGAGCAGACGTTCACCGCGGAATACGTGGTAACGGAGGCCGACATCCTGGCCGGCAGCGTGAAGAACGTCGCGACGGCGACGGGCACGAGCCCCGATCCGGACGATCCCGATCCGGGCGTGGATCCTGGCGAGGAAGAGGACGAGACCGAGGACAAGAACGGCCACCTGACGATCAACAAAGTGACGACGAGCACGCCTGAGAATGGCACCGGCTACGCGCTGGGCGAGACGATCACCTACGAGATCACGGTCGTGAACGACGGCAACCTGACGATCACCGACATCACGGTGACGGATGATCTGACGGGCGACGAATGGACGATCCCGAGCCTCGAGCCGGGCGCTGAGCAGACGTTCACCGCGGAATACGTGGTAACGGAGGCCGACATCCTGGCCGGCAGCGTGAAGAACGTCGCGACGGCGACGGGCACGAGCCCCGATCCGGACGATCCCGATCCGGGCGTGGATCCTGGCGAGGAAGAGGACGAGACCGAGGACAAGAACGGCCACCTGACGATCAACAAAGTGACGACGAGCACGCCTGAGAATGGCACCGGCTACGCGCTGGGCGAGACGATCACCTACGAGATCACGGTCGTGAACGACGGCAACCTGACGATCACCGACATCACGGTGACGGATGATCTGACGGGCGACGAATGGACGATCCCGAGCCTCGAGCCGGGCGCTGAGCAGACGTTCACCGCGGAATACGTGGTAACGGAGGCCGACATCCTGGCCGGCAGCGTGAAGAACGTCGCGACGGCGACGGGCACGAGCCCTGACGATCCGGATGATCCCGACGATCCCGACGAGCCGGAAGTGGATCCGGGCGAGGAAGACACCCCGACCGAGGACAAGAACGGCCACCTGACGATCGAGAAGGAGACGACGGGCGCCGACGCGAACAACGACGGCGTGTATGAGGAAGGCGAGACGATCCGCTACCTGATCCGCGTGATCAACGACGGCAACCTGACGATCACCGACATCACCGTGACGGACGAACTGACCGGCGACACCTGGACGATCGAAAGCCTCGAGCCGGGCGCTGAGCAGACCTTCACGACGAGCCATGTTGTGTCCTCGGCCGATGGAGCCGCTGGCGTTGTGGTGAACGTCGCCACGGCGACGGGCACCAGCCCCGATCCGGAGCAGCCTGACGTACCGGTAACGCCCGGCACGGAGGAAGTTCCCACGGAGGAAGAGGCGATCAGGACCGACCTCAGCGCGAGGATCAACTACGTCTACATTGGCAACAGCGCGCTGAACCGCACCGAACGGCTTTACGACCTCACGCAGGGCGAAGTCATCACGGACATCGGTTCCAGAGTGCTGCGGAACACGATCGACGGCTATACGGTGAGCCGCGTCGAAGGCCTGCCGATGACCGTACGAGTGACCGAAAGCAGGAACGTAATCACTGTCTACTACGAGCCGCAGATCTTGACCGAGATTCTGGATCTTGAGGTTCCGACGGGCGCAAGCCTGGGTGGCCTGAACGTTGGCGATTGCTGCGAGTAAGGTTCACCACGATAGTCCGGTGGGCGTGCATGGCACGCCTGCCGGACTTGAGACGATTCTGGAAACACGAGACTATCCGGAGGTGTAACGCATGAACAAGCGGTTCGTATCTCTGCTTTTGGCGCTGGCGCTGTTTCTGATGTGCGTGCCTGCGATGGCGGAACAGTCCGCGGCGGAACAGCCCGCTGCGGAACCCGTCGAGATCACCGTGGGATCCACCAACCAGATGAGCGGCTTCTTCTTTACCGACATGTGGGGCAACAACACCGCCGACATCGACGTGCGCGCCCTGCTCCACGCTTACTCCACCGTTGCCATCAGTCGCAACGGCACCTATGAAATCGACACGACGGTCGTCAACGAAGCTCGCCTCACGCAGGACTTCGCCAGCGGCGACAAGACCTATACGTTTGAAATCAACCCTGACCTTGTCTACAACGATGGAACGCCCATCACGGCGGCGGACTTCGTGTTTTCCGTGCTTTTGCAGGCGGCCCCCGAGATCTACGAACTCGGCGGCATTCCCAGCGGCATGAGCCAGTTTGTCGGCTATGAGGCCTATGCCTCCGGCGAAACGGACGTGTTCGCGGGCGTAAGGCTGCTGGACGAGCATCGCTTCGCGCTGACGATCTCCGGCGAATATCTGCCGTATTTCTACGAGACGCTGCTCATCAGCGTGACGCCCTATCCGGTATCGGTCATCGCGCCCGGATTTGAGGTCGCGGACGACGGCGAAGGCGCGTATCTGCGCTACGCCGCCGCTGAGGAAGAGGAAGATGAGGCTGCCGATGCGGCACAGGCCGAAGCGCCTGAGCTCGTGGACGTCCTTCGCGAGAGCATACTCGATGAGGAGACCGGATACCTCTATAACCCCCAGTTGACCTCCGGCCCCTACAGCCTCGTTTCCTATGACAAAGAGGCGCATGTGGCGACGTTCGAGATCAACGAGAACTACCTGGGCAACTTCGAAGGCCGCAAGCCCACCATCGACCGCATCGTCTTCAAACAGGTCTACAACGACACGCTGCTTGAGGAGCTGGAGAGCGGCGAGGTCGATATCGTCAACAAGGTGACCGCGGGCGACGTCATTTCCGATGGCATTGCGCTCCTTGGTCAGGAGGGTTCCACGCTCAATTCCACCAACTATCTGCGCGCCGGCTATGGCTTCCTCGCCCTTTCCTGCGATCTGGGCGTCACCCAGTCGCAGAACGTGCGCCAGGCCATCGCCTACCTGACCGACGCGGAAGGCTTCCTGGCGGAATTCCTGCGCGGCTACGGGATGCGCACCTACAGCTATTACGGCTATGGCCAGTGGATGGCCACGAGCCAGCTCGAGCGCCTGAATACGGAATTGAACCATTACGACCTGAACGTTGACGCGGCCATCGCGCTGCTCGAAGAGGAAGGCTTTACGCTCAACGCCGATGGCGAAGCCTACGATGCGGAAGCCGGCGGCGTGCGCTATCGCCAGACGGAGGATGGCGCGCTGGAGGCGCTCTCTGTGCGCTGGGCTACGCTGTCGGACAATCCCGGCTGCGAGACGCTCATGGAGTACACCATTCCCTACATGGAGCAGGCCGGTTTCGAAGTTCTGACGGATGAGATGACGTTCTCTGAAATGCTCACCTACTACTATCGTCAGACCGACCGCACCTACAACATGTTCTACATGGCCACCAACTTCGACTTCATCTTCGACCCGTACTACACCTTCCATCCCGGCGAGGAATATCAGGGAACGCGCAATACCTCCGGCATCGCCGATGAGGAGCTGTTCAACCTGGCGGGCGAGCTCAGGCGCACCGATGTCGGCGATAACGAGACCTATCTGGAAAAGTGGTTCGCATTGCAGCAGCGCTATAACGAGGTTTTGCCGACCATTCCGCTGTATTCCAATGTGTACTTCGACTTCTACAGCTCCGAGGTCTACGGCTATCAGCCGAGCGCCTATTATAGCTGGGCGTCGGCTATCCTCTACGCCACCTACGGCTATGAGGAAACTCCCGTCGTCGTGGAAGAGGCGTCCCTTGAGGGCGAAGCGGCCGAGACGGTGACCATCGACTGATCCCGGGTTCGCGATGACGAACTGCATAACGGCATGAAAAACGAGAGCGCGCCCATCGCGGCGCGCTCTCAGAGCGTTTTAAAAGCCAGCAACCGCAAAGATCGCCCTGACGCCAAGCGCAGGCGCGGTTTTTGGTTTCCGGGCTGCCCGCGTTCCGCGTTGCCTCTTGCCTTGTGGGCTTTCCGGACGCTCCGGCGTAGGTTTGCCGCGCGCTCAACCGTGGGTTGAGCGGCGCTTCCACTTTTGCAACGAGCGCGCTATTTACGGCGCGCCGCTTTTTTGCTAGAATAGGAACTGTAAAACAGCGCGCGCGTTTTGCGAGACACCGTCAAGGAGGGAAACGTATGAACCTTGGAGAAACCATCCTTTCGCGCCGCAAGGCGCTTGCGCTCACACAGGAACAGGTGGCCGAGCGCCTTGGCGTCACGCCGCAGGCCGTCTATAAATGGGAAAAGGACATCGCCTGCCCGGACGTGCAGCTGCTCTCGCCGCTGGCGCGCCTGCTGGAAACCGACCTCAACACGCTCTTTGCCTACGATACCGAGCCGGACAAAGTGGAACTTTCCGACATCATCGAGCGCGTCAGCCGCCTCGCCCTGCAAAAGGGCGGCCAGGAAGCGGCCTTTGCCGAGGCGCGCGCGGCGTTGCGCAAATATTCCGCCAGCGCCCAACTGCGCCTTTCGCTGGCCATCGTGCTGGAAGGCGCGCTCGTCGCCCAGGGCGGCGGCGACGCGGAAAGGCAGCGCGAGGTAGAGGAGATGTACCGCTTCGCCGCCAAATCGGAGGACGCCCGCGTGCGCGACGCCGCCCGCGGCATCTGCGTCCGCCGCCTCATCCACAAGGGACAGCTCGACGAGGCCGAAGCCCTGCTCGACGCCCTGCCCGACCCGCCGGCGCAGAAGTGGCACTATCGCGCCCAGCTGCTCAAGGCGCGCGGCGAGACGGACGCGGCGGCGGCGCTGGTGGAGGAGCGCATCTTTGGCGAATCCTCCGGCCTGTGCACGGCGCTGGCCATGCTCCTGGACATGGCCGTGGAAGAGGAGGACTTTGCCTGGGCGGACGCGCTCGCCCAAGTGCTTAAACAGACCGCGCAGACCTTCGGCCTCTGGCAGGGCTCGACTGCCAGCGCGCAGCTGGAGATCGCCGTCAAGCGCTGCGACGCGGACGAGGCCATGGCCGCGCTTGAGATCATCGCCGAGGCCGTAAAAGGCCCGTGGACGCCGGACAAACACCCTCTCTACCGCCACGTCCACTTCAAGGAAAACGGCAGCGAATGGCTGAAAAAGATGCCCGAGGCCCTGCGAACGAGCGTATGGTCGGACGAACACTACGCCTTTTTGCGCGAGGACGCGCGCTGCGCCCAGCGCCTGCGCGAACTGTTCGGAGCACCGGACGGGCAGGCATGACGCACAAGCGGGCGGCTCCACCCGGAGCCACCCGCGCCGCTTTACTTTTTCCCCATCCTGCGGTACAATGTTGAACGTATTCACAGATATACGAACGCGAAGGGAGGCGGCGGCATGCTCTGGTGCCTCATCCCGGCGCTTTTGCTGGCGCTGTTTCTTCTCTACATCTTCCTGACCGCCCCCGCGCGGCGCGGGCGGGCGCGGCCGCTTGCGCGCCTTTACGCCCATCGCGGCCTGCACGGCAACGGCATTGCGGAAAACAGCCTCGCGGCATTCGAACGCGCCTGCGAGGCTGGGGTAGGCATCGAACTGGATGTGCGCCTCAGCGCTGACGGCGAAGCGGTCGTCTTTCACGACGCCACGCCTGAGCGCCTCTGTGGGCGCAGGGAGCGCGTGGACGCGCTGACGCTTGCGCAGTTGCGCGCCCTCTCCCTGCCCGACGGCAGCCGCATTCCCACGCTGGAAGAAGCCCTCGCATGTGTCTCTGGCCGCGTTCCCCTGCTGGTAGAGGTCAAAAACGGCCGCGGCCTGACGCGCCTTTGCGCGCAAACGCTCACGCAACTGCGCTCGTACAGCGGCCCCTGGGCGGTCGAGTCCTTCGACCCGCGCGCCGTGCGCTATTTTCGCCGCAATGCCCCGGAGGCCCCGCGCGGCCAGCTGGTCAGTCTGCCGGACGAATACCTCGGCGCGGTGCTGCGTGCGGGCGCGCAGGCGCTCTCGCATCTGCTCGCGAACTTCCTCTCCCGCCCGGACTTCATCGCCTGCGACCGCCGCATGGAGAACGGTTTTACGCTGCGCGTCCAGCGCGGTCTGTATCGCGCCCGCCTCGCCGTCTGGACGGTTCGCAGTCGCGCGGAACTCAAAAGCGCCCTCGCGCGCGGCGAGAGCGCCATCTTTGAGGCGTGGCAGGGAGACGACCCCATCCAAATGGAGGACATACGCCCCTGAAGGCGCGGAAAGGCGCTCCAAGCCCGCGCTCAGTCGCCCTTGACCTCCTCTGCAGATACGCCGCGCATGGTGGGCACGAAGCGGCGCACGAACTTGCCCTTGCCGCGTCCCTTGAGGTAGAAGAAGCCGAACGTGCAGAATACCACCGCGCCGATGAAGTTGACCAGCAGATCTTCCATCGTGTCGTGCAGGCCGATGTCCAGATAGCCGCCCAGCCCCAGGGATTGGCCGTTGACCACCACGTCGGTGATCCCCTCAATGGTCACCACCGTATTGGTGGCGGTGGGGTCGAGGGCCACGGAACGGATGGTGTGGACGATGGTGTCCTTCTGCATGTCCAGCAAGAGCACGTTGTCGGCAAAATACTCGACAAACTCCCATAGAACGCCAATGGTCATGGAAAAGCAGAATGCCACCATGGCCACAAACAGCGGCGAGAGGTTGAACATCGTCTTTTCCGAGCGGTTGAGCACGTCCACCAGCGAAAAGCCGATGGCCGCGGCCAGAAAGCCGTTCATCGTGTGCAGCATCGTGTCCCAGAAGTCGTATTTCACATAATAGGCGTTGATCTCGCCCAATATCTCCGCCGCGAAAATGAAGCAGAGTATGATGATTTCCAGCGTGTCAGGCAGCTGTATGTTGAGGCGGCGGTTGATAAACGCCGGAATCAGGAACAAAAGCAGCGTCAGCAGGCACAAAAAGACGTTTTCATAGTTCCCGCGCAAAAATTGAAGCACCAGCGTCACCAGCACGATGGTGCGCAGCGTGAAAAAGACGATGGAAACGCCCTTGCGCGCGCGGATCTCCGCGATCAGTTCGCCATAGAGCTGTCGCAATCCCCGGTGTTTCTTGGGCATCGTTCGTATCCTCCCTTATGTATTCATAAACGATGATAGCATATCCTCCCGTTTTTTTCCACCCCCAAAACAAAAATATCCCGCGCCGCATAAGGCGCGGGAAGGCGAAAACGCCCTTACAGCGTTTCCAGTTCGAATTTGTTCCAGGGGATGTTGGCGCTCTTGCCCTTTTCGATGATGTCATCCACGTGCAAAAGCAGGGGATAGTCGTCCGCGCTCGCTTCGCCGCGGGCGATGAGCGCGCGCACCGCCTTGGCCGTGCGCGTGGCGATGACGATGGATTCCAACGTCACGCCCTCCAGTTCGCGCATGGCCTCGTCAAAGGACATGCCCCTGCCCAGCAGCGTGCCGATCAGCCGCGTGCGCCCGCCGAACACGGTCACGTAGAGGTCGCCCGCGCCGTAGACGATGTTGTCGTCCCCGCCGCCCACCAGCTTCAAAAGCCTGCGCATCTCGCGCACGCTCTGGGCAAACAGCGCCGCCTGCGAATTGTAGTGCAATTTGCCATCTCGCTTTTCCGCCATGCCCACGGCCAGCGTCACGGCCAGCGCGTAGGCGTTCTTCATCGCCACGGCGCACTCCACGCCGATGATGTCCGTGGAAAGGCTGATGTGGTAGTAGTCCGTCTCAAACAGGGATTTGAGGAATCTGAGCGTCTTCGCGTCCTCGCCGCAGAAGGCCACGTAGGTCTGGTCGCGGTCGGCCAGTTCATAGCTGGTGCAGGGCCCGCCCACGGCGTTGAGGTTGCGGCGCAGGCTGCCCAGTTGGCGCTTGTAGTAGAGCGGATAGGGGATGAGCCGCCCGTTTTCCTCGATCATGCCCTTGGTCACGGCCAGCACGGGCAGGTCTTCGGGCAGTATGGGCAGCACCGTCTGCAAAAACCAGTCCACGCCAAAGCTGGAAACGCCGCTGACCACGGCGTCCGCGTCCTCCAGCGCTCTGGAAAGTTCCTCGAACTGATAGTACTTGTAACTCTCCGGCAATTGACGACGCATGTTCAGGTGCCAGCCCGTCGCGCGGGCGTGCTCGATGATCTCGCGGTCGAGCGGCGTGCCTACCAGCCGCACCTCATGGCCGTTTTCGCTGGCGGGGATGCCGATGGCCGAACCCATCATGCCAGAACCGACGATGGTAATGATCGCCATATCAAGACCTCCTTTGTCGTTGCGTTGTAGAGAAACAGCGCCTGCCTTCTGCGGGCGCTGTATGCGCTCAGATCATCCAGATCTTGAAAACGAATTTGTCGAGCAGCAGGAACGTGCCCAGCAGGAAGGTGTAGAGCGCGAACCACTTCATGCTCACGCGGCGGATGAGCTTGAGCATGCCCTTGATGGCGATGAAGCCGAACACCGCCGCCGCCAGCACGCCCAGCAGCGTGGGCACCAGCGTGATGTCGCCAATGGGCTCGCCGTCGAGCACCACGCCCTTGAGCTCCAGCACCAGGGAGCCGAGGATGGCGGGAATGGACATGAGGAAGGAAAAGTCCGCCGCCCGCTTGCGCGTAAGGCCGCTGGCCACGCCCGCGGAGATGGTCGAGCCGGAGCGGGAAAGGCCCGGCAGAATGGCCACCGCCTGCATGACGCCCATGGTCAGCGCGTCCTTGACGCCCACGCGCTTGTGTACGCGCCGGTTGCGCCGCCGCCACTTGCCGATCACATCGCCGGCAACGAGCACGATACTGGTCAGGTAGAACGACCAGATGATGAACTGCCCCTCAAAGGCGGCGTCAAAGTCCACCACCAGCGCGGCGATCACCGCGGGGATGGTCGCCACCACCAGCCACTTGAGTTCCGACTGGATGGGGTGGCAGAGCATATTCCAGATGCGCCGCCAGTAAACGGCGAACACCGCTACCAGCGTGCCCAGGTGCAGCAGTATGTTGAGCAAGAGTTGCCCGTCGGTGTCGATGCCGAAGATCTTTTGCAAAACCAGCAGATGTCCCGACGAGCTGATGGGCAGAAACTCCGTCAAGCCCTGTACGATGCCGAGAATCAGGCCCTGTATGGCGTTCAAGCTATTCCTCCTCTCGGGGATGGGCGGCGCGAGGGGAGATCCCCATCGCGCGCCGCCCCGCTAAGACTATGTTCCTTTCGCCGTCAGCAGACGATGTTTACCAGCCGCCCCGGCACGAAGATGAGTTTGCGCACGGCCTTGCCGCCCAGCAGTTTCTGCACGTCCTCATTTGCGGCGAAGTAGGCCTCCGCGCCCTCACGGGTGAGGTCGGCGGGGATCTCCAGCCGGCCGCGCACCTTGCCGTTGATCTGCACGGCGATCTCCACCGTCTCCTTGACGAGCGCCTTTTCGTCGTACTTGGGCCACGGCGAGTGGAACAGTTCCGGCCCGAGGCCGCACAGTTCGTTGATCTCCTCGGTGATGTGCGGGGAGACGGGGTTCAGAAGCAGGCAGAGGATGCGCAGTTCGCCGCGCGTCACCTGGCCCTTGGCGTAGAAGGCGTTGACCAGGCTCATCATCTGGGCGATGGCCGTGTTGTACTTCATGCGCTCATAGTCCTCGGAGACCTTCTTGATGGTAAAGTTGACATCGTAGGCCATGTCCGAGGAGACTTTGTCGGAGTCTGTCAGCATCTCCATCAGCCGCCAGACGCGGTCGAGGAAGCGGCGGCAGCCGCGCGCGCCCTCCGTGGACCAGGGGATAGCCTGATCGAACGCGCCCATGAACATCTCGTACATGCGGAAGGCGTCCGCGCCCAGTTCATCGACGATCTGGTCCGGGTTGACCACATTGCCGCGGGACTTGGACATCTTCTCACCATCCGCGCCAAGGATCATGCCGTGGCTGGTGCGCTTCTGATACGGTTCGGGCGTGGGCACCACGCCGATGTCGTAGAGGAAGCGGTGCCAGAAGCGGGAATAGAGCAGGTGCAAGGTGGTGTGCTCCATGCCGCCGTTGTACCAGTCCACCGGCAGCCAGTACTTCATCTCCTCCATCGAGGCCAACTCGTCGTCGTTGTGGGGGTCGATGTAGCGCAGGAAATACCAGCTCGAACCGGCCCACTGCGGCATGGTGTCGGTCTCGCGCCTGGCGGGGCCGCCGCACTTGGGGCAGGTGGTGTTCACCCAGTCGGTCATCGCCGCCAAGGGGCTTTCGCCGTTGTCGGTGGGCATGTAGCTCTCCACTTCGGGCAGCGTCAAAGGAAGCTGCTCGTAGGGCAGCGGCACCCAGCCGCAGTGCTCGCAGTAGACCAGCGGGATCGGCTCGCCCCAGTAGCGCTGGCGGGAGAACACCCAGTCGCGCAATTTGTAGTTGACCTTGCGCTCGCCCAGGCCCTTTTCCTGCAACCAGTCGATGATGGTCCGAATGGCGTCCTTCACCTTCAGGCCGTTCAAAATGCCGGAATTGACCATAACGCCGTCCTGTATGTCGGTGTAGGCGGCGCTTTGCACGTCGCCGCCGGCCACGACCTCGACGATGGGCAGACCGAACTTCTTGGCAAACTCCCAGTCGCGCTCGTCGTGGGCGGGCACGGCCATGATCGCGCCCGTGCCGTAGCCCATCAGCACGTAGTCGGACACCCACACGGGGATCTCCTGCCCGTTGACGGGGTTGACGGCGCGGATGCCCTTGATCTCCACGCCGGTCTTGTCCTTGTTGAGCTCCGTGCGTTCAAAGTCGCTCTTGCGCGCGGCGGCCTCGCGGTAGGCGGCGATCTCCTCGTAGTTTTCGATCTGCGCCTTGTGCTGCTCGATGAGTGGATGCTCGGGCGACATGACCATGTAGGTCGCGCCAAAGAGCGTGTCCGGCCGCGTGGTGAAAATGCGCAATTTGTCGCCGGTGGTGAGGGTGAAATCCACTTCCGCGCCCTCGGAGCGGCCGATCCAGTTGCGCTGCTGCACCTTGACCTTTTCGATGAAGTCCACGTCGTCCAGGCCGTCGAGCAATTTCTGCGCGTAGTCGGTGATGCGCAGCATCCACTGGGATTTCACCTTGCGCACCACTTCGCCGCCGCAGCGCTCGCAGCGCCCGCCCACGACTTCCTCGTTGGCAAGGCCCACCTTGCAGGAGGTGCACCAGTTGATGGGCATCTCCATCTTGTAGGCCAGGCCGTGCTCAAAGAGTTTCAGGAAGATCCACTGCGTCCACTTGTAGTATTTGGGGTCGGTGGTGGAAATCTCCCGGTCGTAGTCGAAGGAAAAGCCGATGCGCTTCAGTTGCGCGCGGAAGCGGGCGATGTTCTTTTCCGTGACGATGGCGGGGTGGATCTTGTTCTTGATGGCGTAGTTCTCCGTCGGCAGGCCAAAGGCGTCGTAGCCGATGGGGAAGAGCACGTTGTAGCCCTCCATGCGGCGCTTGCGGGCGATGATGTCCATGGCCGTGTTGGAGCGCGGATGGCCCACGTGCAGGCCCGCGCCCGAGGGGTAGGGGAACTCGATCAGGGGATAGAACTTGGGCTTTTCATGCGATTTTTCCGCGGCGAAGGCGTGGGTGTCCTCCCAGTGCTTTTGCCACTTCTTTTCCACGGCGTCCGGGGAATAGGCGGGTATGTTCTTCATCTTCGGCGCTCCTCTTTTCCAAAATAGAAGCCCTCCGTCCACAAAGAGACGGAAGGCGTTGCCTTTCGCGGTACCACTCTTTTTTGGCCTGCCGGCCCGCTTTCTGCCCGCTAACGGAGGCATCCGCGCGGCTCTCGCCGCGACGCTCCGGGACGAGTTCGGCTCCGCGCGTCGCCGCCTCGCACCTTCCGGCGGCTCTCTGGGGGCGCGAAAAAAGCCTACTGCTTCCCATCTTCGCTATGGTGAGATTATAGACCATTTGCCGCCAGAATGTCAAGCAAAGTGGGTTAAATATGCGCGCGGAGAGCGCCGTTTCAGAACTTCAGCGCCTTTTGCGGGCATTCCTCCACGCAGCGCAGGCAGAGAATACAGTCCGCGGCGTTCTTTTGCCGCTTTGGGGGTCGCCTATGGCAAGCCCCGTCGGGCAAAGGGCAGGAGACGCAGGCGGCCTTGTCCACGCGCACGCGCAGAAACACCGTCGCCGGGCAGACGCACTTGCAAAAGGCGCGATTGCCCTGACAGACAAAGGCCAACCCCGTGGCGATACAGAGAAAATTGTAAAGGAAAACACGTTCCCGCGTCCCGGCTACAATCGCCGCGATGGCAGAAAAACGGCGGGCGCTGCGGCAAACAACGCCCGCCGTTCCAAAGCGCGGGCGGCCCCGTTCCCGCCCTCGCCCGCCGGTCAATGCTTGGTGGTGAACATGCGCGATTTTTGTGCGCTCGTGCGCTGTCCGGGCATGATTGACGATGCCGGGGGGACAACCCCCTCGCCTGCCCACGGCGCTGCTGCAACGGCTCATTCTCAGCCGCAGAGATCGCATTCGCCCCGGCGGGCTACCGTCCTCCCGCGCCGTTTACAGGTCGATCTCCGTCATCCAGTTGGCCTGCTGGATCTCGTTGTCCAGCCGCCGCTGCTCGGCGCAGAGCGCGTCCACCTGCTTTTGCAGCGCGCGCACGTCCACCGTCCGCACAATGCGTATCTCCGCGCGCCCCATGCGCTGCACGCTCTGACTGGCGGCGTCAATGAGTTTCTGATAGGCAGAAATGCGCTCGCGCAGGCAGTCGCGCCGGGCGATCATCTCCGTGAGCGTGCGGCCGCCGACCACGGTGGAGCTGTTGACGAGGTTGATCTTCGCCATCAGCGTTTCCATGCGCGCAAGGCAGCCGTCCAACGCCTTCAGCAACTCCGAGGGGTCCTCGGCGGGCGCTTCGCCCTCCTGCGCCACGGCGTTCGCCGCCAGCCGCGTATTCAGCCGCGCGATCAAGCGCTTGGCGTCCGCGCGCTCCTGCAATGCCTCCGCGAGTTTCATCGCCAAACCCTCCCTGTCGTTTTCTGCCAACATTATAGCATGGCAAAACGCGCGGCGCAAGCGCAGCAAAAAACGGACATCGGTGCGTTCCGACGTCCGTTTAACGCATGTTCCGCATCAGTGCCAGCACAAGTTCCTTTTGCTCCGTGGAAAGCGTCGCCCAGCGGTGCAAAAGTTCCCGCTGCTCCTCCGGCAGGGCGCCCGTCTCGCCGCCCTCCAGAAAAAACTGGCTCATTGTGATGCCAAACGCCCTGCACATGGCTTCCAGCGAAGGGATGGTCGGCTGCGTATTGCGTTTGTACATGTTGGCGATGGTAGTCGAGGACAGGCCGCTGCGCTTGGCGAGTTCATAGATCGACCACCCGCGTTCGCGCAGGAGTTGCGTGATTTTATCTTTTGCGTCCATTGCCGCGCCTCCCCCTTGAACTCAAGCGCCACCGCAGGGAACCATCCCCGCGGCGGCGCCTCTCCTTACAGCAACAATTCCGCGATCTGCACGGCGTTGGTGGCCGCGCCCTTGCGGATCTGGTCGCCGGCGCACCACAGCGCCAGCGCCCGCTCGTCCGTCAGATCGTCGCGGATGCGGCCCACGTAGACAAGATCCTGATCGCTGGTGTCCAGCGGCATGGGGTACTGTTTACTTTCCAAATCGTCCACCAGCTTGCAGCCCCTGGCTTCGGCGATGGCCTCGCGCGCCGCCGCCACGGAAATCTTCTCCTTCGTGCGCACGCTCAGGCTGATGGAGTGCGAGCGCAGCACGGGCACGCGCACGCAGGTGCAGGTCACCTTCATCTCCGGCAGGTGCAGTATCTTGCGCCCCTCATTCTGCATCTTCATCTCCTCGGTGGTGTAGCCGTTTTCGCACGGCGAACCGATCTGGGGAATGAGGTTGAAGAGGATCTGGTAGGGGAACGTCTCGACGTTCATCGCCTCGCCCGCGGCGTAGGCGCGCGCCTGCGCCTCCAACTCTACCAGTCCGCCCGCGCCCGCGCCGGACACCGCCTGATAGGTGGAAGCGGTGATGGCCTCGATGGGCGAGAGTTCCCTGAGGGCGTTGACGGCCACCATGGAGATGATCGTCGAGCAGTTGGGGTTGGCGATGATGCCGTTGTGCTTCTTCGCGTCCTCGGGATTGATCTCCGGCACCACCAGCGGCACGTCGTCCAGAAGTCGGAAGGCGCTGGAATTGTCCACAAACACCGCGCCCGCGGCCTTGATGTGCGGGGCCATGCGCCTGGCCAGATCGTTGGAGGCCGCGCCGAGCACGATGTCCATGCCGCGGAAGGAATCCTCCGTGGCCTCCTCCACTGTGTGCCCGTTAAGCACCTTGCCGGCGCTGCGCGCGCTGGCCAGCAGTTTGAGCTGCCCGATGGGGAACTTGCGCTCCATCAACACCTTGTACATCTCGCGTCCCACCGCGCCCGTCGCGCCGAGGATCGCCACATTATACGTCTTCATGCAAACATCACATCCCGTTCAGTATATGCCCGCCGCCCTCCCGCGTTCAGCGCAGGGCGGCGAAGAAGGTCGTCCCGTCGATGCCGCGCAGCCGCGCCGCCAGCGCGTGCATGTCCGCCGCGCTCAGGGGGGCGGTGATATAGGCCGTGCCCGCGCCGGCCTGTCCCAGCGCCTCGGCCTCGATCTCCACCGGCGCGCTCGTGCGCAGGTAATAGCGCTTCGTCACGCGGCGGCCATCCAGCTTCAGGGCCGGCTCCCCGGCGCGCAGGTGCGATTTGCCCGGGTGCGAAAGCAGGTCGCGCAGGTCCTCCACCACGGCGTAGGCGGTGGGGAACTTGCCCGCGCCCTGTCCGAAGAAGTGCTGCACGCCCACGTATTCGCCCTCGAAGGAGGCGATGTTGTCGTTTTTGCAAACGGCGGCCTCGATCGCGCCCTTTTCCAGCAGCACCGGCTCCACACAGGCGCACACCGCCCCGTCCTCCATCCGCTCGGCGCGGGCAAGGAAGCGGCAGACGCGGCCCATGTGGGCAAACTGCCGAACGTCCTCCCCGGTCAGGCGGCGGATGCCCTCGGTGGGCACTTCGCGCGTGTCGGCCACGCCGCCGAAGGCGATGTTCATGGCGATGGTGATCTTCGAGCGCACGTCGATGCCGTCGATGTCGCTGGAGGGGTCGGCCTCGGCATAGCCCAGCCGCTGCGCCTCGCGCAACACCTCGTCAAAGCCCGCGCCCGAGGACTGCATGGTGTCGAGGATGAGGTTGGTGGTGCCGTTGAGGATGCCGCCCACCCACTTGATCGCGTCCACGCGCCGCGCGCGCAGGAGGTTGTGCAGGTAGGGGATGCCCCCGCCGACGCTGGCGGAAACGCGCACGCCCGCGCCGCTGTCGTGGGCGGCCTGCGCCACCTCCGCGTAGTGGTGGGAGAGCATCAGCTTGTTGGCCGTGACCACGCTCTTGCCGGCGCGCAGCGCCCGCACCACGAACTCGTGCGCCGGTTCCAGCCCGCCCATCAATTCCACCACGGTGTCGATGGTCTTGTCTTCCAGTATATCCTCAAAGCGCGTGGTCAATTTGCCGCCCAGCCCGGGGATGGGGCGCAGATCCAGCACGCGGGCGATCTCCATGTCCGCGCGCTTGGCCACGATCTCGTAAACGCCCGAGCCGATGGTGCCCATGCCCAGCAATCCGATTCGCATGATCTGTCTCCTTCTGCATTACGATAGTTTTACGTGTCTACTGAGAAAAAACACTTGTATTTTTGATGGAAACACTATATCATAGTTTTGACGACATGTAAAGGGAAGAAAGCGGGTGTTTCTGTGAAGTTCTATCAAAGCACGCGCGGCGGCGCGCGCGCGACCGCCTGGGAAGCCATCCTGGAAGGCATCGCGCCGGACGGCGGCCTGTACACGCCGGAGGCGTTTCCCCCTCTGAACATAGAAGAAATGCTGGAACTTAACGCCATGGGCATCTCCACGCGGGTGCTGACCGCCCTTCTGGACGGCTTTTCCGAAGAGGAGATGGCCCGCATCGTGCGCGAGGGCTACGCCGGAAAATTCGAGACGGACGAACTGACGCCGCTCGTCAAGGTCGGCGACGCCTACATGCTTGAACTCTTCCGCGGCCCCACCAGCGCCTTCAAGGACGTGGCGCTCTCGCTTCTGCCGCGCCTGATGACCGCCTCGCGCGACAAGGCGGGCGCGCGGGAAGAGATCGCCGTGCTCACCGCCACCAGCGGCGATACCGGCAAGGCGGCGCTGGAGGGCTTCTGCGACGTGCCGGGCACGCGCATCGTCGTCTTTTACCCGGAAGACGGCGTCAGCGACGTGCAGAAGGCGCAGATGCAGACCCAGCGCGGCGGGAATGTCCGCGTCTGCGCCGTGCGCGGCAATTTCGACGACGCGCAGACCGGCGTCAAGGCCATCTTCGCCGACGACCGCGAGCACCGCTGGGCGGCGCAGGCGCACACGCGCCTTTCCAGCGCCAATTCCATCAACCTCGGCCGCCTCGCTCCGCAGGTCGCCTACTACTTCAAATCCTACATGGACCTCGTGCGCCGGGGCGAGATCGCCATGGGCGAGGAGGTCAACTTCGTCGTACCCACGGGCAACTTCGGCGACATACTGGCCGGAGACTTCGCCCGCCGCATGGGCCTGCCGGTGGCGAAACTCATCTGCGCCTCCAACGCCAACAATGTGCTCACCGCCTTTATCCGCACCGGCCTCTACGACAGGCGCCGCGCCTTCCACAAGACGGCCTCGCCGTCCATGGACATACTCGTTTCCAGCAACCTCGAGCGCTACCTCTATCTGGAGAGCGGCCGCGACGCGGCCCTCGTCGCCCGCCTGATGCGCGAACTGACGGAGAAGGGCGCCTACACCGCCCCCGAGGGCGTGCGCAAGGCGCTTTCCGAGCGCTTCTGGGCCGGTTGCGCCGACGATACGGACACCTTCAGAACCATCGCCCGCGTCTGGCACGAGTTGGGCTATCTGCTCGACACCCACACCGCCGTCGCCTGGTCGGTCTACGAGCGCTTCCGCCAGCAGGACGACAACGGCAAAAAGACCGTCGTCCTCGCCACGGCCTCGCCCTACAAGTTCGCCGCCAGCGTGCTGACCGCGCTGGGCAAAGCCCCCGCCCCCGGCTTCGCGGCGCTGGATGAACTCAATGCCCTCACCGGCGTGCCGGTGCCGAAAAACCTCACCGCCATCCGCGATCTGCCCGTTTTGCACACGGACGCCGTGGAGAAGCGCGACATGCTTTCCTACGTGAAGGAGGCCATCCGATGAAGTTTCGCGTGCCCGCCACCACCGGCAACACCGGCCCGGGCTTCGATTCCGTGGGCCTCGCCTTCACGCTCTACGCCCGCTTCGAGGCAGAACTTCTGCCCGCAGGCCAGCTGGCCATTTCCGGCTGCGAGGCGAAATATCAGAACGAAGAAAACCTCGCCGTGCAGGCCTTCCGCGCCGTGGAAAAGCGCCTCGGCGTCCGGCCCGCAGGCCTGAAACTGCACATCGACACCGACGTGCCCATCTCCCGCGGCCTTGGCTCCAGCGCTACGCTGCTGGCGGCGGGAGCGTTCGCGGCCAACGCCCTGCACGGCGCACCGCTTGACAAAGAGATGCTTCTGGACGTCACCACGCAAATGGAGGGACACCCGGACAACGCCGCCCCGGCGCTCTATGGCGGCCTCTGCGCCAGCGTCGTGGGCGAGGACGGCCATGTGCTGTGCGTGCGCTATCCCGTCGCCTCCTCCGTGCGCTTCGCGGCGCTGATCCCCGGTTTTCCCCTCGCCACCGCCGAGGCGCGGCGCGTGCTGCCCGCGGCCATCCCGCGCGCGGACGCGGTCTTCAACATCTCCCGCACCGCCATCCTCATGCGCGGCATGGAAATGGGGGACTACGCCCTTCTCTCCGCCGCCCTCGACGACCGTCTGCACACCCCCTACCGCAAGGCGCTCATCCACGATTTCGACTTCGTGCGCGCGCAGGCGCTGGAGGCCGGCGCCCGCGCCCTGGTCATCTCCGGCGCGGGTCCGACGCTTCTGGCGCTGCACCCCGATCCCGAGGCTTTCGCCCCGCAGATTGAGGCGCGCCTGTCCGCGCTCCCCCATAAGTGGCGCGCCGTGCCGCTGCGCGTGGATACCGAGGGTACGGTGGAGGAGTAAAAAAACAAGGCCGCGCCCGAACAGGCGCAGCGCAATGCCACATGGTATTTTGGCACAAGAAGACCGCCTCGCATGCGTCGGGGCGGTCCTCTTGTCTAACAAAAACCGCCCCGTTCTGCATATCGCAGAACGGGGCGGAGGTCTGTTTCTACGCTGCCTTCAGCTTACAGCTGCGGGCCGGCGGGAACGAGGGCCTTGCCAGCTTCGTTGTCCTCGTACTTGACGAAGTTCTTCTGGAAGCGGGAAGCAAGGTCCTTGGCCTTGGCCTCCCACTCGGAGGCGTCGGCGTAGGTGTCGCGCGGGTCGAGGATCTTGGAGTCGACGCCGGGCAGCTCGGTGGGCACCTCGAAGTTGAAGTAGGGGATCTTCTTCGTGGGCGCGCTCTTGATGGAGCCGTCGAGGATGGCGTCGATGATGCCGCGGGTGTCCTTGATGGAGATGCGCTTGCCGGTGCCGTTCCAGCCGGTGTTGACCAGATAGGCCTTGGCGCCGCTAGCCTTCATGCGCTTGACCAGCTCCTGAGCGTACTTGGTGGGATGCAGCTCGAGGAAGGCCTGGCCGAAGCAGGCGGAGAAGGTCGGGGTGGGCTCGGTGATGCCGC
>DSLFR04102__coassemble_492_pt1 | contig 42895 bp, 38 predicted proteins | sample DSLFR04102__metabat2_low_PE_033 | metagenome-assembled genome bin DSLFR04102
GCTATTTCCCCGATTTCAACGTGCCCGGGGCCGCCCGCGACGCGGTGACGCTGCGCACGCTGGCCGAGCACACCAGCGGCATACCGCCCATGGAACCGCTGGAATGGTCCATCGCCATGAACAGCCAGCGCGAGGAGAGCGAATGGTCGCGCGCCATGCGCAAAAGCGCCCCCAACGCCATGGCGACCATCGAGCAGGTCATCGACTACATCGCCCATTGCCCCTACCCCGCCGTGGGCGCGCCGGGCGAGAACATGAGCTACTGCAACGAGGGCTACGCCATCCTCTCCTACGTGGCCGATCAGGCGGCGGGCATGCCGCTGGAACAGTTCTGTCAGGAGCGCATCTTCGCGCCTCTGGGCATGACGCGCACGGTGATGGACGACGATTGCGCCTCCGCCCGCGCCATGGCCGGCGGCAACATCACCTCGCTGTTCGAGCGCGGCGAGGACGGCGCGCTTGCCTGCGACGACGACTGGAGCGTGCTGCCCCCGTTCCGCGGCTGCGCCATGGTCAAGTCCACGGCGCGGGACATGGCGATCTACTACCGCTGCCTCGCCAACTGGGGCATGCACGAGGGCAGGCAGGCCTTGCCCCGCGCGGCGGTGGAGGAAATGATCGGCCCGCGCGTGCCCGCGCGCGAGATCCCCTGCTACGGCCTCGGGCTCTACAAGCGCGTCAAAAACGGCCACGTGATCTGCGAGCACTCGGGCGGCCTGCACGGCGTTTCCACCAAGGGCGGCCTGCTGCTGGGCGAGGGTTGGGGCTTTGCCGCGCTCTGCAATCAGGGCGACGCGGACGTGGACGAGATTCTGTGGACGCTCTACAACGCCGTCACCGGCCTGCCGCTTGACGGTTCGCACGAGTGGTTCGCGCCCGTTGGCCGCGATTTTTCCGACCCGCAGATGCTGGAAGGCCGTTACGTGGGCCACGAGGGCGTGCCGGAAGTGGTGACGGTGCGCCTGGAAAACGGCGCGCTGAAAGGCGCGGTGGGCAAGCGCGCCGTCCGCCTGACCTATTGCGGCGGCACGCGCTTTCTCGCCATGGACGAAGCGGAGCCGCAGCGCCAGCGCGCTCGGCTGGAATTCTTTATCCGCGATAGTCGGGCCTGGGCCGTGCGCAACGGCAGCCGCATCTTCGGGCGGGAAGAGGCGTAAGCGCCTCTTCGCAAACAATTTTCACGCATACCCCTGTTCATTCCTCCCGCTTTGTGCTATACTGCCTAGCGGGAGGTCTTTATGAACAACAAACGTTTGCGGGGGGTGCTCAGCCACCGGCTGTTCATCATCCTGCTCCTGCTTTTGCAGATCGCTTTTTTCGGCTATCTGGTGCTCAGCGGCAGCGAGTCTTCCTGGCTGGTCTCGCTGTTTTTCTCGCTGGTGAGCATGCTGGTGGCCATCCATGTGGTCAGCAAGCATGAAAAGCCCGGCTACAAGCTCACTTGGGTGTTCACCATTCTCACCCTGCCCATCTTTGGCGGCGCGTTTTACCTGATGATGCAGCTCCAGCCGAGCGTGCGCCGCTTCCGCAAGCAGGTGGAAAGCTCGCAGGAGGCGCTCACCCGCCGCCTGCCGCGCCACGAGGGCGCGCTGGCGGGGGCAGAGGCCCAGGGGCCGTGCGCGGTGCGCCTTGCCCGCTATCTGGAAAACGGCGTAGGCTTTCCCGTCTATCCGGCCTCGCGCGTGGAATACTTCCCCAGCGGCGAGGCGTTTTTCGAAGCACTCCTGCGCGAATTGCCCAAGGCCAGGCGCTATATATTCATCGAGTTCTTTATCCTGCAGGAAGGCGAGATGTGGGGCGAGGTTCTCAAGATCCTCGAACAGAAGGCGCGCGAGGGCGTGGAAGTGCGCGTGCTCTACGATGACTTCGGCTGTTTTGTAAAACTGCCGCGCGACTACTGCGCCGAGGTGCGCGCCAAGGGCATACAGTGCGAGGTGTTCAGCCCCTTCCGCCCGGCGCTGACCATTTTGCAGAACAACCGCGACCACCGCAAGATCGTCTCCATCGACGGCGTGACCGCCTTCACCGGCGGCGCCAACCTCGCCGACGAATACATCAACCGCGTAAACCGCTTCGGCATCTGGCGCGACGCCGCCATCATGGTGGAAGGCGAATCGGCCTGGGCGCTGACCTTGATGTTCTTGCAGATGTGGGGCCTGGCCACGCGCCGGCTGCCCCTCTACGAGCGCTTCACGCCCGAGCAGATGCCCGCGCCCATTCCCGGCAACGGCTATGTGCAGCCCTACTGCGACAGCCCGCTGGACATTGAGAACGTGGCCGAGCGCGTCTATATGCAGATCATCACCGGAGCGCGCAAGTACGTCTACATCTCCACGCCCTATCTCATCGTCGACGACCTGATGCTCTCGGCGCTGACGCTGGCGGCCAAGAGCGGCGTGGACGTGCGCATACTCACCCCGGAGAACTGGGACAAGCGCCTGGTGCACATGACCACGCGCTCGTACTACCGCGAGCTGATCGACGGCGGGGTGAAGATCTACGAGTTTACCGGCGGCTTCAACCACGCCAAGACATTCGTCTGCGACGATACCGTGGCCACCGTGGGCACGGTGAACATGGACTACCGCAGCCTCTATCTGCACTTTGAGTGCGGCGTGTGCCTCTACGGCGGCGGATCGGTATTGGACGTAAAGCGCGATTTTCTCGAAACCATCGCCCGCTGCCACCAGATCACCCCCGAGGAATGCGAGGCGAGCGGCCTGCGGCGCATGGCCCGCGAGGTGCTGCGCATCTTCGCGCCGCTGATGTAGGGTTTCAACGCAAAAAGCGCCGGACGGGGCACGTTCCCCGTCCGGCGCTCGTCTGTTCATGCGTCTGTGCGCTTCTCCACTTCCGGCAGACCGGCGACGCTGGTCAAAAGCGACAGCATGCCCGCCAGCAGCGACGCCGACAGCACCATCCGCCAATCCACTTCGGCGAGCACCGCGCCTGTGCCAATGGTGGCCACCGCCGTCTGCGCCACGGTGCGGATCGCGCGCACGCCCGCGGCGTGCAGCCATTTGAGCAGCTTTTCCTTCATTGCGCATCCCTCCTGTTCTTCAGATCGCGGATGTCATGCTCCGCCTCCAACACGCGCCCTTCCAGCTTGTAGGTGCGCTCGATGAGGTTGTTGTGCTTGGAAACCTTGCCCTCCAATTCGTCGATGCGGTAAATGGTGAGGCTGGTCTGACGGCGCTGCGCGATGATGGAGCCAAGAAGGGATAAGCCGCCGGTAATCAGTGCGACAACAATCGTCTCGCTCATGGTTATCCCTCCACCTTCGCGTACTTCCCCGACACCCAGAGGATGCGCCCTCCGGCCAGCACGGGCACCCAGTTATCTTCGTTGGCGTAGGTGAGTTTGTCTCCGCTCTTCACCACGCCCGCCTTGTCGTAGGCCGTGCCCGGCCCGGTGCGCAGCCAGGCGTCGCCGCCGGAGATGGTAACCTTGCCGGTCACGGGCGCGGGTTCTGCTTCCGGCGCATCGTCGTCTACCTCCAAGGCCAGCAGCGCCGCGTAGCTGTCCGGGCCGAACTCGCCATCCACCAAAATATGCGCGTCCTTCTGGAGCGCTTTGACGGCAGACGCCGTGTTCGGGCCATACTCGCCGTCGATTTCACCGGGGTCGTAGCCAACGGCCTTCAGCCTCCGCTGCAGGTCTTCCACGTCCCTGCCCTCGCTGCCATTGCGCAGTATGCGGCTGCCCAGCGGCACGGAGGGTTCCTCCACTTCCCCGTCGTACCTGTCGCCGTTGGTCAGTACCACGGCGGTGTGGCCCTTGGTCTTCGTCACGAGGATGTCCCCCGCGCCCAGATAGTCGTCCTGATTGGTGTACTTGCTGGACGTGAACTTCACGAATTCGCCCGTGTCCATCAGGTACGCGGCTTCCGTCGCCGTGTAGAAATCGCGCGCCATGATGCCGGCGTAGGCGCAGCACACGCGCACCAGCCGTGCGCAGTCCGTCTCACACTTCACCGTCGCTTTCGCCGGGTCGTAGCCCTTGTCCTTCACCGCGTTCCACAGCGTCTGGTTCTGGTACTGGTCGTAGCCGATGTTGTCGTTTGCGCAGGCCGCGCGCATTGCCTGGGCGATCTTTGCCGCCTTCTTCGGGTCTTTGGCGCGCAGCACCACCCAGCCCTTGGAATGCCTGTACCAGTTTTGCGTCGATACCTCTTTGCCGGTCTGGTCGCCGGCCTTGCCGCCATGGGCCCTGCCGTTCTCGTCGATCCTCGCACTACCGATAATAACCGCCATGAAAAACGCCTCCTTAAATATCAGTCAGTAACTTCCTGCCATCCCGCCGGGTAGAGATTTTGAATTCCCCCTCTTAAAATCAGGTCTTTGTGTAAAGCACGGCGATTTCGTAGCCGTCCGCATTCCACGCGTCCCCCTTATACACAACAACCTCTCCGTTGACGCCCAGTTTTACGCCCAGCATCTGTTGCGGGTTGTTGTAATAGGCAAAGTTCGCCGGAAACATATCCCCATCTGCCGCGCGCCGTATGTGTCCGTCAATGCGCACCAGCGCGTCGACCCCGGAGATGGTTCCAATCGTCGTTCCGGCGCTGTTGGTAAGCGTCGATCCGGTAAATACGCGGCAATAGATCGGCTTGCCGTCATACCAGCGCATGCCCGTGTCGTTCTCCGCCTGCGTATAACGTATAAAACCGCTTACACCCTCGCGCGCATTGATCGGCCCGTAAAAATCGTACTGCGGCGTGCTGCCCGTCCCCGTCGCTTCCCCGCCGAAGCCCATGCTTCCGTTCTTGCGCACGTGCTGCACAATGGTCTTCGTGGGCATGGACGAACTCGCCGTGGACGATGCGTAAATGTCCGAAATCACCAGCTGGAAGTCGTAGCCTGTCAGATCGTCGAACGTTCCGACATTGGCCTCATCCTTTTGCAGCATGAAGCTCTGATTCACGCTGATTCCGCCGCTCACGCTCACCGTGTCGCCGTTCGTCCATGCGCTCGCCCCCGCCTGCCGGTAGCGCACATAGTAGCTGAGGCTGTTTTTCTGCGCCCCGTCCACCGGCAGCGTGCTCGCAGTTGCCTGCACCGTCACCCGCGCGTAAGTGCCGTCGACGGCGTTTTCGTTGGCGGACGTCACGCGCTCCACGGCGAATCCGGCGATCTGCGGCGCGCGCCACGCCAGCACGGTCAAAGGGCCTGTATACGTGCGCGCCAGCCCGCGGCTGTCCGTCACCGTGTAGCTGTACGACACCGCCCCGCTCCCTGCAATGGGCGAATGCGCTATGCTGCCGTTGCCCGTGCGCGTGTAGGTCTTGTTTTCAATCGTCAGGCGGTAGGAGGCAATGCTTGCCCCGTATTTGGCCGTGCCGCTGAGGGCAAAGGAAACACCGCTTTTGCTCTGCACATAGGCCGCGATCTGCGCAGACGACGCCACGCCTGACACCCACGTCCGCGACGGCGTACACGTCGCCGTAGGCGCGGCGTCATCTGGAAGAGTCAGCGTCACCGACGTCGATACCGTGCCATAACTCGTCCCGCCCACGAACGTCTCCGCCTCTATGGTCAGCGCCGCCCGCTGCGCACTGGGAAAATATTGGCCCGCGCTGGCAGGTACGGTGTAGGTGTGGCTAGCGCCCGTGCCCACGTCCTGCGTGTGGATCGTCTGCGAGCCGATCTTATAGCGCAACGTCGTCGATGAGCCGGACACGACCTTGTTCAGCGTCGTCGTGATCGCCGTGCTCCCCAGCGTCGCCGTGTTGACATTCGCCGACGGCACATTGCCCAGCAGCTCATACGTTACATCGATGATCCAGTTCCCCAGCGCCAGATTCACCTGGATGGATTTGTCGTTTTGCGGCTGCACCACGCCCAGATACAGCGCCTGCCCGGCGGAAAAGCGCGCCTGCATGTGGGCCGCGAACCGCTCCAGCGCCGCGCCGGAGAGCACGCGGGACACCCATTTTTCAATGTAACTGCCGTTGCTCGCGCCGACCGCCGTAAACGCCCAGTCCAGCACGTTCGCGCCGCTTTCCTGCGCCCAGGCCGTGGGGGCGGCTCCCGTGCCCGTCTTGCAGCCGTATTGCAACTGCTTTACGGCGCTGGCGGAGTTGCGCACATACGCATGCAGCGTAATGCCGGTGATGTTGATCCCCGCGCCCCCCAGCGTCGCATTGGCTGGAAAGGTAAAAATGAGCTGCCGCGGCTGCGCGGAGTTCTGGTTCGTCGAGTGATAATAGAGGTTTATCCATCCGCTCGTGCCTGACGTGCAGGCGGACGGCATCAGTGTGATGCTCGGCATGCGCTCCCTCCTATACGATCATCTGGTAAAGGTCGTTTTCGCCGGCGCGGTAGGCGAAGCCGCCCATGATCAGCGTCTGCGTCGTGATGCGCGGTATGTCGGCGCGGCTCTCGCGCACGGTGATGGTCGGCTGTCCGTTCTCGGTGATGCCGATGCCCGTGTGGTCGATGTCCATGCGGAAGGGGCTGCCGCTGCTGTAGAGGCCGACGTTCGAGCCCTTGACGTGCACGCCCTCCTCCAGCGTTTCCACGCGGCCGTTGAGGTTGGAGACCGTCTTTCGCACCAGCTCGAAGTCCTCCGCGCTCTGACTGGCCATGTTGACCAGCGCCTGATAACCGTCCGACGCGGCGACGATGCTGACGACGCCCTCCGGGGTGATGATCTGCTCGCCGAGCTGCGCCACCGTGCCCTCCAGCAGGCCCATGCCGGCGATGAGGCCGGCGACGTCGCTGTCCACGTCCGCCAGCGCCGCGCGGATGTCGTTTGTATCGTTCACCGTCTCCCAACCCGAGCCGTGGATCGTCGCCGTCAGCGCGTCCGCGTCGGTAAAGAGGTTGAGCTGTCCCGGCTGCGGCGCGATGGGCGAGATCGCTGTCAGCGCCTCCGTTTCCGGTGCGGCCAGCTCATACACAACCGTCACGGGCGTGCCGGCGGCGTACTGCGCCGCGAGGTAGGCTTTCCACGCCGGTACGTCAGCATAGTCCATGTCGCATACCTGCAAATTCGCGGCGGTGCTGGCGAAGGACACGCCCCGGTTTCCAGACCACGTCGCGTCTGCGGAGAGAAAGGCATAGTGCGAGCACAGATATGCCTGGGCAAGGGCGTTGTTTCCCGTCAGCTTTGGCGCAGGCGTTACATTCGGCATATTGAACCGGTGTGCGCCAGCGGAAGTATTTTCGCTTAATGTCCAGTTCTCCGTCCCATCCAGTACAAGCGCGTTCGTCCGCCGTGTGACCAGCACGTCGCCGTCCACGGATACCTCCACCGTGTCCTCCGCCCCGGGAAGGCCGTATAGCGGTTCTGTTGGCGTTACCGTTCCGCCACCCATGGAGCGGTAGGGCTCGTATTCAAACGTTTCTGCGGTTATAGACGTGTCCTCCAACACAGAAATGCGGAATTTGATCGTGCCGGATGCGCCAGCGTTATACTGTGCATACGTTCGAAGCATGGATTCGCAATCGCTGAAATCCGCCTTTGTCTTGACAACGTAGACCTGTGTGCCAGCGTTTAGGTTCGCAAGCCATTTGGTCGTTACAAACTGGCTCACTGTGCCATTTAACAAACAGAGATTTGCATTATCGACCGAAATAGACGTTGATGCAATTTCGCACACAATCGCATACTCTCTATCAGGTTTCAAGGCTGCCGAAGGACGAGTGAATATGTTGCGGAATAGCGTATTGTTACCACCGCTGTTGTCCGCCGTGACGGTGATCCAACCGTCTGCATCGACCGTCACGCCGTCGCTAAATGTTTTTCTGTCGTTTACATCATACAGATTCTTCCCGCACGCCGCGATCTCCACGCTCTCGCGACCGGTGATCGCACGGATGTTCTCCGGTGACGGCTCGCCCGTCCCCGCCTGCCCTGCCCGGCACGCCGCCGTCACAGCCACGCGCTGCACCTGCCCTGCGCTGTTGTCAAGCAGCATGACCGCCGGGCTGTCCGCGTCCCCGGCAACCGTCTGCGCATACTCCCGCTCCGTAGTCACATCCGCCCCGCGCCACTTGCGCAGCACGCTCGGCTCCACGCCCTCGTCCAGCCACAATTTCCCCGCCTCCGGGGCGGTTTCCGGCGGCGTCGCCGAGATGTACGGCGCGGCCTGTTCCGCCTCTTCCTGCGCGTTGTCGGCCGTTTCCTGCGCCTGCTGCACGTTGCCGACGATCATCTGTATCTGCTCGTTGGCCGAAAACGTCATGCTGTTCCCCAGCGCCTCCACGCTGGTCACATACAGCGTCGGGATGCTGGCGCTGGCGATCAGCGCTTCCCCCGCCGTGATTTTCCCCGCCGTCAGTGCCTGCGTCAGCACCGTGTTCAAAACCGCCTGCTGCGCCGTCACCGTCGAGCCGTTGATCGTCTCCGCGTTGATCGTCGTGGCCACGATCTGCCGCCCGTCCTCCGTCTCCCCGGCGGCGATCTCACTGTCCGTGACCGTCACTTCTTCGGTGGAGAGTTGGCCGTCCGTGCCCACCGTGATCTGGTAGTACTTCCCGTCCGTACCCGGCAGGATCAGCGTCTGCACCGTGGCGTTGAGCATGTTCGCCCGCGTCACCATGAGATTTTCGATGCTCACCGTGCCGGCGATGCCCTGCCCAAGGATGAACACGCTGCCCAAAAAGTTCTCCACCTCGGCAAAGTCGAATTCGCCCGTCGCCACTTGCGCGTGGATGATCTCCGCCACCACGGCTTCGAGGTCGTCGATCTGCGCGCTGCCGATGGTCGCGCCGGCAATTTTGGCCTCGGCGATCTCCGCCACCGCCGCCGTCAGGTTGGCGATGTTTGCCCAGTCGATGTCCGCGTCCGTGAGGTGCGCCTTGGCGATGGTGGCGATGTCGGCCGACAGCGTGCCGATCTGCGCCCAGTCGATATTGGCGTTTTCGATGTTCGCCGTGGTGATCTGCGCCAGCGCGATGGCGGCAATGCCCGCGTACAGTTCATCCGTGGTCACGCTGCCGGCAACGATCTCGGTGATGTACGCCTTCAGCGCCGTGATGCTGTTGGCCGAAAGCTGCTCCACCGCCGCGGTGTTGATGTGCGCGTACTGCACGGCCAACTCCCGCAGCTGCGCCGAGCCCACCGCGCCGGGCGCGATCTTGATCGTCTTGACGCTGCCGCGCTGCAACTCGTAGCCATACACCGTCGTTTTCAGGTCGGCGATCTCGCCCAGCATCACCGCCTCGTATTTGCGGCCCAGCGCGTCCCACTTGTAGCCCGTCACGCGCACCGCCGCGTCGATACCCGCGCTTTTGGCGATCACCCGCACCGTGTCGTAGAGGTGTACCGCCTCAAGGTCGGCGTAAGCCCTGTATTCCTCCGTCTCCCCCAGCGCCACAAAGTCCACGTCCAGCCCCACCGTGGGAAGATCGACGCCGTTGTCGGAAAAGTCCGCCTCTGCCAATTCCTGCAGCTTGGCGCGCGCCTGCGCGGCGTTGTCAATGCCCTCCTGCCCGATCTTGACGTCGTACTCCACCGCCTGCGCGCAGATCACGGGATAGTCGCCGATGTGCGGGCTGTCCATGTAGGTCGTGCCCTCCAGCAGCAGCGCCTTTCCTTCCTTGTCCTGCCCCACGGGGATGATGCGCGTCACCAGACTGTCCCAGTCCGTGGTCAGCGTCGCGCCCAGCAGGTTCTTGCCGTGGCGGATGGTCACGCCCGTCTCGCGCGTGGCGTCCGGCAAAATCCAGACGTCGAAATTGTCGCGCACCAGCCGCGCCCCCGTCTGCGGCAATACGCCGTCGTCCGGGTCGAGCAGGCATTCCACAAGGCCTCGCCGCGTGTACTCGCCCGTCACGCTCCGTGCCGTCTGGCAGTGCACGCTGAAGTCGTGCGTGTTCAGCGCCCGCGCAAATAGTTCTTCCACCACCGCGTCCGCCGCCTCGCCCTCGGGCGCGTACTCGTTTTTGACCACGTTACCCAACAGGTCGTAGAAGATGTGCCGCGCCTCCACGCGCACCTCGCGCTCCGCCGCGTCCCGCTCCACTTTAAAAATGCGAAACAGCTGCATGCGCGACTGCACGGGATAGACCACGCGCTCCGGCCCCGGCGCGTCGCCCTCGATGGTCTCCGTCTCGTCGCGGACGTAGACGAGGTACTGCATGCTCATGTAGCCCGTCGCGCCGGACGAACAGACGATGACCTGCCCCCAGCCGCTTGCCTGCGAGAGCACGACCACCTCCGTGCCCGGGCGATACTTGGAGAGGATGGCCGTGGACGTGCTCGGCCCCTGCCGCAGGTGCAAATTCGCCCCGGTGTTGGTCTGCACCTTGTAGATTTTGCGCGTCACCGTCACCGGCTCCGCGACCTCGCCCTCGCCCACGATCTCCGATTCCACCAGCGGCGTCTCCCGCACTGGCGCGGGGGCCTTGACGATGCAGCCCACGCCGATGTTCAGCCACTTCCCCTCCGCGTCCATGGGGTGGGTCATCGTCAGTTCGTACATGCCGTCCGCCTGCTCCTCGACGGTGCACTCGTAAGGCGCCAACGCCCCAAGGCCAAGCGTGGAAAAGTCCTGCGCCTCCGGCGCGTAGATCGTGATCATGGCGTCCCTCCTCCTTTCGGGCATACAAAAACCGCGCCCCGCTTTCGCGGTTCGCGGCGTTGACTTTCGTTTATCCCTGTGGTATAATGACGGCAGGAAGGGATGACGCTTTCGGACGGCTTCTCCCTCCGTGATACGGTTTGAGCCGCTATCCTTTGCGCTGGATGGCGGCTCGTGCTTTACTTATCGTTCTTGTAAAAGCTCATTGCGGCCAGTACAAGCATGATAATCGCTACAACAAGAGACAACATTTCGTAGTCCGTCATAACGATCACCCCCCCTTTGGTAAGAGGGCGAGAAGCCAAGCGCCATCTGTTTCCTTCCTGCCGGGAGCATTGCTCCGGCATTATTCTAGCATATATGTAGCTGTCACGTCAATGTTACAAGTCCCGCCACCTCGGCGTGATCGTGATCCCCGTCACGCCCGTCCCCGTCCACGAAATGATGTTCGCCCCCGGCTGGAGCGTGGGAAAATCTTCATCCATCAGCGTCACCACGCTGTTTTTAAGCTGCGTCTCATCTAGGTTAAAACACTCCCCGAGTTCACTGTCGAGGATGACGCCCCCGCCCAGATCGTCTACCTCCACGATCTGCGTGCCGATGGTCAGCACCGCCGCCCCTGTGCCCTCGATGGTCAGGCGCGGGGCGCTTTTGTACGTACCGGGGTTGGTCACCGTGTCCGGATTGCCATCTAACGGGATGTCATTCGCGCCGCGATGATACAAAAACGGCTGGCAATCAAACGTCACGGTAAACACCTGATTCACAAAGCGGTTCATGGCTGCCGAGCGGGAGAACTCCTTGACGACCCGCGCGCGGTAGAAGCGCTCGGGGTCGTCGGAAAAGCGCAGTTCGCCCGCGCCGCGCAGCCATGCGTCCACGACGGCCATGTCAGCATCGTCTGCAGTCTGGCACTGCACGCGCGTGAGCACGTTGTCAAACGCGCCGTCCGCCGCCCACAAATAGCCGTCCCGTCCCGGCACTTCCACAAGCTTCCCGCGATCCGCCGGATGATAGCGCACCGGCAGGGAGAGCAGGCGCACGCCCTTGTCGGTATTGCGCGCGCCCGCGAATTCAAACCATACGGAAGTCAGTTTTTTCATACATGCCCCCATCCTGCCGCCAGGCGCTTTGAACGCGCGTTGGAGACGCGCGCGTTCGCGTCCGCCGTGGCTTCGGCGATCTTGCGGTCGCTGATGTACAATCCAACGTTGAGCCGCGAAAGCTCGTCGCTATCCGCGTCTGCCACCCGCGCATTCTGCGCGACGGTCGCCGCGCCCCGCGCCGGGAAATTCGCCGCGCTGATCAGGCCGCCGGTGAGGCTGCGCACCGTGCGCTGCGCCTCGCGGATGCTCTCCTCATAGCCCAGAATAAAGCCCTCGCCGGTGAAGCGGCCCGACTGGCGAAACACCTTCGAGGGCGAGGCGATGCCCAGCGCGGCGTTGAACGCGGAAGTGACGCTGCGGGCGGCGGCGCGGGCGGCGGCGCGCATGGAACCCACGCGGCTGTTGAAGCCCGACGTCCAGCCGTCAGCCGTGCGCCTGCCCGCCGTGGCCGCGGCGGAAGAGCCGTCCATCGCCTCGGGCACGCCCGCCGCGGCCACCCGTGCCGCCCCGCTCAGCGCGGGGGCGGCCGCGGCCAGCGCCCGCGCGCCCGCCATGCCCGTCTGCGCAAGCCTTTCCGAGAACTGCGCGGCGAAGCCCTCCCAGTCCACGCCCTCGAATCCGGGGCGCAGATAGCCCTCGATGATCGCGGCGCGCAGCGTCTCCGCCGCGGCGGAGAGATTCGCCTCCAGCGAGGAAAACACCCTTTCCAGCAGAGGCCCCAGGTCGAGCAGCCCTTGCGGGGCCGCGAGCGACGGCGCTTCCAGCACCGCCGCGCCGCTCCAGGCGCGCGCCACCGTTTCCGCCAGCCGCGCGGCCCGGCGCGCCAGTTCTTCTTCGTCGCCGCTGAGGTCAAAGCCGCCCGCCCCGCCCAACGCCGCGCCAAAGGCTTCGCCCGCGAGCGAGGCAGCCGCCGCGAGGCCGTCCAGCGTGACGCGCGTCTGTTCCTCCAAAGAGGCGAGCGTGCGCATAAAATCGCTGTCGTCGCCGACGATGCGAATGGTGATGCCGTCCGCCATGCCGTTTCCCTCCTATGCCTCCGTTTTTTCTTCACTCGCCCCGCCGCGCAGCAGAGCCGCCAGTTCCAGAAGCGGGCGGATCGCCTCGGCCAGTTCGCGCAATTCCGCGGCCAGCGCCCGTGTGTGTTCCGCGCGCTTTACGCGCCCCGGCACTTCCAGCGCGGCGAGAACGCCGTAATAGATGGCGTCGAGGCGGTCGAGGTCTTCCCCGCCGCCACGCGGGAACAACTCGCGCGCGGCCCTGCGGCCCAGCAGCAACGAAAGTTGCGCCATTTCCACTTTGTGGTGCGGCCTGCCCTCGCGCAGGCCCGCTTCCTCAACGCGCCGCAGTTTTTCCGCCAGGCGCGCCGTGCGGGGCGCGAGGGGATATTCCCGGCCCTCGATTTCCACGCGCATGGGCGTGGTCTGCGTATCAATGTGCATGATCTTCTCCTTTCTCTCCATCCCCGGCGGCGGCGCGCAGGGCCTCCAGCTGCCGCCTCTCTTCCGCCGTGGGCTTGTGGGGCAGGCGCACGCGGCGGCGGGCCAGGCGCGCTTCGCGGCGGGTATCGCGGCTGGCGCGCAGCTCCATGACGCGCAGTATGTAGTGGTCGCCGCAGAGGCCGCGCACGAGCAGGAGAAATTCCCACCAGTGAAACGGCTCTTTGCGCCGGTGCGAGATGTCCAGCCCGTACTGCGCCCGGATGGCCAGCACGAGGGCGTTGATGTCGTAGTCAAAACTGAGCAGTTCCTCTTCTTCGCCGTCCCCGCCGTCATCCGCGCCCGCGCCGACCATGGTGGGATAGCCGCGGGCAAATTCCATCATCGCCCGCAAAACAGCGGCGGGCGGCGCCTTGAGCGCGCGCCCAAAGGCGAGGCGCTGCATATTTTCCAGCACGCGCGCGTTGCAGCGCGCCTCCTCCAGCGTGCCGACGGTGGGGTACAGTTCCCGCGCCAGATCAAGGATGTCGATCCAGATGCGGAAATCCACGTTCACGGGGCAGTCCGCGCCGCCCACGGGTATGCTCTCAGGCGGCGCGTCCTGCGCGAAATTGGGGCGGAACATCAGTCCGCGGTAAACGTGGGCGCGCCGGCGGAGAACGTCGCCGAGCCATGGGAGACGTCTCCGGCGAAGGCGAGGCTGAAGGAGAGTTTCTTCTCCACCGCGTCGTAGTTTGCAAAGGACACCGTGCAATCCACCTTCCAGGCCACGAACGCGCCGTCCGCGCCCTCCGCCGCCTTGGGAAAGACGAAGAGCACCGGCCGCACCGCCGAAGAGCCGGTGGGCAGGGCGTTCATCAGCGCGAACATGTAGTCAAACAGATCGTCGCCCTCCTCCAGCTGCGTTTCCTGCTCCATGGAGGGCTTGTAGTATTTGAGCACGTCGCTGGGGAACTGCTGGTCGATAAAATCGAGCGTCTCCACCTCGGGGTTGAAGGCGAGGTCAAAGACGGTGGACTTGCGCAGCCGCGCCCAGTCCGGCGCGGACGGCGTTTCCGAGGTGTCGATGAAGAGCATGGAATTCTGTTTTTCCCAGGTTGCCATTTTCGTTCACTCCTTTTCGTAGCGGATGCGGATCTGCAACATGTACTTGGCACCGCCTTCGTCCAGAGCGCTCAGGGGGTCGTCGCCGGGCAGCGTTTCGACGTTGAGCGCCGTGCAGCCCGCGGGCAGCTCAGGATACCTGCCGAGCGCGTTCTGCGCCTCGATCCAGCCGGCCAACCTGGCAAGGGCGGCGAGCGCCTCGAGGTTTTCCCCATCGTTCGGGGCGGCGGAATAGAGGCAGAAGCGGATGATGGTGAAATCGTAATTGCGGATGGAAGAACCGTCCACGAATTCCCGCTCGGCGCTGTCCATGCAGGCGGTGAGCGGAACCAGCACCGTGCCGCCCTCCCGCGCGGTGGCAAAGCCGAGGAACAGTTCTTCGATATACGGACAGGTGAGCAACCATCGCCACGCGGCCTCGTGCATAGTCTCCGGGGCGGCGGGCGTTCGTTCGTCAGGCATGGCGTTTCTCCTTTCTTCAGCGCCCAAGCCGCAGGTCGCCCGCGTCCACAAGGGCCTGCAGGCGGCGCAAAAGTTCCGGCTTCAGCGTCTTTTCCGCGGCCCCGTCCCAGCGGGCGACGGCCAGCGGATGCTTGTCGCGGCGGAAATCCAGCCCCGCGCCGTGGTAGACGCGGCGGGCGTAGGGCGCGCGGTGCTCGATGGTTCCCGGGCCAAAGCGCACGTCGCGCAAAAGCCTGCCCGTGTCCATGGGCACGTAGGGCGCGTAGAGCTTATGCCACTCGCGCGCCGCCCGCGTCCAGAATTCGGCGTTCTGCAGCTTTTTGCGGTGTTTTGCCGCCTCGAGGCCGCCGGAAACGACGGTGAATCGCATGTTCTTCCCTCCCCCGCGCGCTCAGGGCCGGTGGCCGCGCTGCACGGCGCTGCCCCAGGAGGAGCGCGCCACGTAGTGCGCAAGGCCGGAAAGCGCCGTGTTCTCTTTAGCGCTCTGCACCACCATGGCTCCGGCGCGTTCGTACTTTTTCAGCAGCGCCGCGGCGGAAAAGTCCTCCGTGATCTCGTCCTCCACCGCGCCGCGCACGAGTATGTCTCCCGCCGCGAGGGTGAACGTCCCCTCCGGCGCGTCCAGTGCGTCCCATGCGCCGGGCGTCAGGTAGTCCGGGCTGGCGGGAATGCGGCAGACGACGCTGGCGGCGTAGCGCACGATGCCGTCGTCGCGCACGCGCTCATGGGCGCGCACCCAGCTGCAACCGTGCAACACGCGCCGTCTCCAGACCTCGCGCGCCCGGCCGTCCGCGCCCGCGACGAGGCGGCGGTTGTAGAGCGTCACCGTCTCCCGTGCGAGGGGGATCATGCTTCCACCCCCGTGTAGAGAAGGGAAGTGCCGTCCGCCGTCCTTTCGCCCAGAAGGTATTCGCGGGCAATTTGCGCCCAGCGCCCCGAGGGGGAGCCGTCGCGCGCGGCGTAGGTCACGCTGACGCCGTCGTTGACAAGCGCGGTCACTTCGCGCCCTTCGTCCCCCTCCTCCGCGTGCATGGCGGCGACGAGGGCGAACACGGCCCGCTCCACCGCCTCGCGCGGGGGCGATTCCCGGCGCGCGCGGCCATGGGTGAGCGCGTCCACCACCTTGGAAGCGCGCATCTCCAGGGGCGAAAACGCCGCCTCGGTAAGTTCTCCGCCCAACTGCTGGTAGCGCGCGTAGGTCAAAAGCGGCATAGATCCTCCTTTCCGGGCGGAACGGGCGCGATGGCCCGCGCCGCCCATGGTCTTTTCTTGGTATTCTTCCTGTCTCCCGCGTGCGCCGCCCCGCGTCCGGCTGCAAATTCCGTTCACCACGGCGGGGTCTCCGGGCGGGCGGCGCGGCCCGGTCAGCCGCGCGAGAGTATGCGGGCGATGGGAATGGCGCGGTGGTCGATGAAGCCCTTGTCGCTCTGGCCGTCGTGGACGAGCGCCCAGTTGGCGCCGTTTTCCAGTTCGGCATTGGTGGGCGAAAGGGAGTTCATCGCCGCCTTGGTAAAGCTGAGGCCCCGCGGGGCGAACAATTTGCGCTGGCGGGTGATGAGCACGTCCTTGCCGCCGGCGTCGCGGGGGTCGCGCCACATCTCGTTGGGCGTGCGCGCGCCGCAATCGCAGAAGTCGAACGCGCCCTCGCCGAGGATGTAGCTGCAATAGCGCTCGCCGGGCACGACGTACTGCCCCGCCGCCGCGCCGGTGGGAGAAAATGCGGCGGAAGTGACTGTGCCGAGCTTCACCTGCGCGCCCGTGGGCGAGGCGGAATCGGCGACGATGGCAAGCGCGCCCTCGTCGCCCTCCTGCGCGGCGTAGTAGCCCTGCTCCACGCCCACGCCGTCGTCCACCAGCAGCAGGCGGCCGTTCCACGAGGCCAGCCCCAGATCGCGGGTGACGCCGCGCTTGTCGGTGTACTTGAGGTACTCCACGGCGGCGAGGTTTTCCAGATTCGTGGACACGGCGCTGTGGCAGACCACCACGCGGAAGATGCCCTTGTTGGCCCCGGCGGCGCGCTGGATGGCGCTGTTGAGCGTGGTCGCGCCCACGTAGGGCTCGGCGGCGGCGGTCACATCGTAGGTGTGGCGGTCGACGAACTCGGCGTTGCCCTCGCCCGTCATGTCAAACACGCCCTTGAGGATGGCAAGCAGCGTGTCCTCGTCCACGCCGTCCCAGTACTCGGCCACCTGCATGGCCACATTGTCCATGAAGTCCGCGCCGGTGATGTCGGCGGCAAAGTCCTTCTCCTCCCACGCCTTCATGCGGCCCACGACCACCATGGACTGGGCGTAGGTGCGGGTGGAGACGGCGGTGAGGTCGGTCTCGCCGTCGTAGTTGAGGGGCTCGCCGTCGATGAGGCCGAGCATGGGCACGGTAATGTAATTGCCGCCCGCGTGATCGCCCAGCAGCGCGCGCAGGGCGCGGCGGGGGCGCAGCACGCCGGCTTCGAGCAGCTTGTCCTGCTTGACGCGGGGCACGCGCTCCAGATACTTGCCGAACACCTCGGCGTTGAAGGTCTTGGAATCGAACTGAGGCATGCGATGTCTCTCCTTTCAATGTGTCGGTAGGAAAAGGCCGCCCCGTGGTGGGACGGCCTGCGCGAACGCCTGCCCCGCCCGAAGGGGGTGACGGGCGGGCGGGCGACGCGGTCAAAAAAGGGGGACGCGGCAGCGCGCGCTCAAAAGGGTCGCGCGCGGGGGCCGCCGGACAGGGCGCGCGGATGTCCGCGAAGCGCGGCGCGCTCATTCCGCCAGATAGCGGCGGGCGCGCTCCGGCTCGCGCTGGGCAAAGAGGAACTGTTCGTAGAGCGGCAGGGCGCGGAAAGCCTCGCCGCCGCTGGCGCGCTCCAGTTCCGCCGCCTCGGGCGCGGGCAGGGGCGGCGGCGGGTTCTGGGCGGCGAAGCAGTTTTTCTCCCGCGTGAGGGCGGAAAACACCTCCGCGTCGCTCCTGCCGGCGTTGGCCGCGTCCTCAAGCGCGGCGGCAAAGTCGGCAAGCAGGCCCTTGCGCACGTACTCGTGCAGAAATTCCCGATTTCCCGCGGCGGCCTCGAAGCGCCGCTCCACCTCCGCGCGACGCCGCGCCTCCTCGTCCGCCGCCATGCGCGCCTGTTCCCCGGCGCGGAAGCGCTCCACCTCCGAGCGCAGCGCCTCCAATTCCGCCCGCGCCGCTTCCAGCGCCGCGCGCGCGTCTTCCTCCACAGGGCGCGCGTCCACCGTCATCTCCCCGGCGGCATTGTGCAAAACTTCCCCGGACATACATCCTCCTTCCCCCGCCGTCCCGCGGCAGGCAAAAGCCGCGCCTGTGCGGACGCGGCCTGCGTCGTTTGGGCATGAAAAGACCGCCTCGCTTGCGACGGGGCGGTCCATGTCGGTCGTATTTGCTTTGCGCACCTTCATGAGTTCTTGGCAGGCGCGGCATCCTCCTGCATCTCTCGGGTTTCCCCTGTCCTACCATCGGCGCGTGGTCGCCGCGAAATTTACCACCTCAAGAACTCCTTTGGTGCATCTTCATTATATCATGATTCAGGGCGTTTGTAAAGAATCTTTCGATTCTTCACGTTTTGTCTCCACTTCTGCCCGTTCGTTTTCCAAAACGTCAGGATCGAGTTTTTGTATCGAGAATCATCTTTGGACGTCTTCAACCGTAATATAAGGCGAAAGCGCAGACCCTCCTCCGATACTTCCTTAAGAATCAAGGCAGTATTTGGCCCATCCTCCAAAATATAATCAGGTTGTTCCAAGGCCATACGCATATAAGAGCAGTATCTTTCATAATCGTTTGGATGGTGCTCTTTGATGTGCATGACTCTTTCGTTTGTGATAATAACTTCATCTGTCGTTATATCCTTTGTGACGCACGAATAGATGTTTATATCTATTCTTGTAATATACTCCACGCCGCCACCGCCATCCATCGTAGATGGATACAGTATACCATGCCGCCCGCCGTTTTTCAACGCGGGCGATGACCCTCATCTGCGGGTGTTATCCGGCGCTGACCGCCCCCTCCCTGTCCACCTTCCCCACTGCCTCCTCGGCCTCGGCGAGTGTGCCGCCGCGCACCCATTGGCGCAGCTCCGCGCCGGAGAGCAGGCCGCGGTCGTGCAGTTCGCAGAGTTGGGAAAAGCTCTCCTGCGAACTTTCAAACAGGCTCATGTCCCAGTCCACGCCCACGGCGTACTCGCCGCGCGCGCCGCGGGGGGTGAGGCCGTAGAACTCGCAGAGCACGTCGGCGGCGTAGGCCATGTCGGCAAGCGCGGCCTCCCACATGCGGCGGATGGCGCTGACGAGGGCGAAGGTATCGTGGTTGGCGGCGCGGATCTCCGTGGCCGTAGCCGCGCCCGTCTCCGGGGCGGTGAGGATGCCGCGGCTGGTGCCCACGGCCTTTTCCAGGAGGGCAAAAAGCCGGTCGAGGCGGGCGTACATGGCCTCGTGGCGAATCTCGGGGGCGTAGACGAGCCACGGCGTCTTCCCTTCGTCATAGGCGCCCTCGATGGGGATGAACGGCTCCTCGCCATCCTGCACGGTGCGGCGAACGCGGGCGATGCCGGTCTCGCCGCCGTCGAAGGGATCGCGCCACATCTCGGCGCTCAAACCGAGCATGGGCCGGGTGAGGCGGTATTCGCGGCCGATGAGGCGCATGTGTTCGTGAATTTCCCGCATCAGCGCCTCGCAGCCGTAGGTGATGGGCACGCCGTAGACGCCGCCCTCGCGCCGGTCGTCGGCGGGCGAGCGCAGAAAGGCCAGCGTCAGGCGCTCGACGCCGGAAATGGCCACGTCCCCGGCAAGCCCCGCCCACTGCGGCGCCGTCTCCGGCGGCACGACCTGGCCGGAGGCGTCCGTCACCCTGGTGGAGATGGTCTGCACGCCGTTTTCCAGCGCGTAGGCCGTCCAGCGGTAATAGGTATGCCCGTCCACCTCGGCCCGCCCCGCCAGCACCGTAGCGGCGGTGATCTGCCCGCCCCGCGTGGCGGTGACGAAGAAGCGGTCCTGCCCCACAGCCTGAAAGCGCACCTTGCCGCCCGCCACGCAGGGCAGCAGCACGCGCCCGCCCGTGCCCAGCGCCTGCGCGGTGAGGCTCTGTGCGCGAGAAAATACGTCCTCCAGAGCCTCCGCCACCGCCGCCGCGCGCGGCGTGCGCTCTCCGCCCCGCGGCCCGGAGATATTGAGGGCGGCGTCGGACATGGCGATGCTCGCCAGCCGCGAGGCGAATATGCAGGTGAGGTTCACCCCGTCCGCGCGGCGGTAATCCGCCTCGGCGCGCGCGGCCATGGCCGCTTCGCCCGGCAGCTGCGCGCCCCGGCCAAACAGCCGCCGCGCCCATTCCCAGAATCGTTCCAGCATGGTCTTCCTCCTTTGCGATGATTCGTCACGTTCCCTGCCGGCAGAGCCTGCGCACATCGCGGCGGTAGTGCATCAGGCCGTAACGCAGCGCGTCCACGGCGTGGTCGTCCTCCTTGCGGGGCTTGTCCTCGCCGCGCTCGCGGGCGCGCTCGTCCCAGCGGTAGCCCTCCATCTCGGCGATGAGGCGCTCGCAGCGGGGGTGAAACATCAGTTTCCCCGCGTCCAGCGCCGCCGAGATCAGCTGCACGCCCTCCAGCACGGCGTTGTCGGCCTTTTTCAGCCGCAGGGCGGGGCTGTCCTCATGCAGCTGCAGGATGAAGCCCTCCGCCGAGGGGTCGATGACCACGCATGTGCTGCCGCGCGCGAAGCGGATGAGGTCGGCGGCGTACCGGCGCGGCGACCTGGCCCCCGTCTCGCCGGCGGCGTGGTAGTATTCCTCCAGCGCCCACACGCGCCCGTCCTCGCCCAGCCCCAGCCGCACAAAGGCCGTGGGGTTGGTGTGGCCGTAGTCCACGCCCACCCAGGTAAAGCGCATATCCGGCGCGTTTGCGGACACATGCCGCCCACGCGCGAACATCGGATAGACCGCACCCTCCGCAGCCACCCACTGGCCGAGGATGTAGCGCTGGTAAAACACGCCCGTGTACTCGCGCTTCAGCGCCGCGCGCACGCTTTCGGGCAGAAAGGGGTTGTCGTCGATGCCGTACTGCTGGGAAAAGACGTCCGCGCCCGAATCGAGGAACTTCTTGAACCAGTGCCCCGGCCCGGCGGGGTTGCAGGTGCCGTCGAAACAGGAATACTCCTTGTCCAGGCGGCTTTTGAGCATCTCGAACACCTCGCGCTCCCAGGAGACCACCTCGTCGCCGTAGCAGTACTTGATGGACGCGCCGCGCAGGCGGTCGACATGCCGCCTGTTGTCCGCGCCCAGACAGTGGACTCGCTGGCCAAAGAGCGTGGCCGTGCCGTCGGCGCGCAGGGGCGAAACCATCTGCGCGCCGTAGAGTTCGCGCATGGGCGAAAGCACGTTGCGCTCCAAGGTGCCGCGCGTGTTGCCCAGAAGCACCGCCAGCCCCGGCCTGCCCTCCCGCGCAAGCAGGCGGCGGGGGATGACGAAGTAGTCCAGATACGTCTTGCCCGAGCGCGTGGCCCCGTACTTGACGTTCCAGCGGCAGTTCGCCTCGTTCCAGTAGCGCTTCTGTTTGGGGCTGAGCCGCATGCCCTCCTCCTTTCTGTCTTTCAGGGAGCTTCCTCCCCGCCCGCCTGCGCGTCGAGCGCCGCGAGCAGGGCTTCGAGCCCGTTCTTCGCCTCCGCCTCGCCCAGGCGCGCGCCCCACTTTTCCGGCAGGCGGCAGGCAAGCCAGAATTTGATGGCTGTGAGGTTGGGCGGCTCATATTTATGCGTTTCGCGCCGCTTGACGCCACTGCCGTTTTCTTCCTCCGTGACCTCTGTATAGCGGTAGCCCAGCGCGCGGCGCAACAGCGCGTTTTCCACCTGCGCGTCGGCCATCTCGCCGGTCGTGCGCAGCGCCGCCTCCACGCCGGGGCAGCGCTGCGCCCAACCCAGCAGCACCGCCTCCCGCACGCCGCAGCGGCGGGCGATCTCCCCGGCGGAGCAGCCCGCGCGCGTCCACGCGGCCAGGAGCGACAAGCCCTCCGGCGCGCTCCATCGGGCGAATTTTCCCATGGTATCCTCTCCTTTCAACGAAGCGCCGCCAGGGCCTCTTCCCCGGCGGCGCGAACTTCGACGATGCCATTATAGCACGTTCCTGACTGACTTTGACTGTTCTCTTCTTGCCATTTGCCGACATGCCCTCAGGCGCAGTCGTCCGCGCCCCAAGCGCGAGCGAAGGCGGAAAGGGCCAGCGCGTGCAGGCGGTAGACCTGCCGCTGTTCGTAGCCCATCGCCCGGCCGATGCGCTCCCACCGCCAGCCGTCCATGTAGCGCCAGCGCAGCAGATCCTGAAAACGCTGATCCTTCAACGCGGCGATGGCCGCGTCGATGGCGCGCGTGAGATCCACATATTCGTCGATCTGCGCGTCCAGATCGCGCGTGAGATCGACGATCTTCGACACGTATTCCTCCACGGACGACGTGCGCCTCTGGCCGCCGCCCGGCAGGGAACGCAGCCGCGCCCGCTGCCCCTCCGCCAGTTCGCGGTAGCGCTGCAAACGCTCCCGCATGCCCTCGATGCGCGCGTCCTTGCGCGCAAGCTGCAAAAGAACTTCCTTGGCTGTCATCCATTCTTCCCTCCGTTCGTCTCGTTTCGTGACATGCCGGCGAAAAAAATTGATTCCACCGGAACGCCATAGTAGTCCGCCAGCCGCAATTTTACCTCGTCGCGGGCCACGCGCCTGCCTGTTTCGTACATGCAGAGGGCGGAAAAGCTCACGCCCACCGCCTTCGCCACCTCCTCGCGCCGCCGCGCCCCGCGCAGGGCGACGAGCCGCTTGCCGATCCTGTGTGCGTCCATCGTTTCGACCTCCTTGGTTTGTCACGTTTTGTGACTATTACTATACGCCTGTTTGACGCGTTTGTCAACACGTTTCGTGACATTTTGCTTGATTTTGTTCACGTTTCGTGATATACTGGGTGCGGGGAGGAATGTTTATGAACACACTGGGCGACCGCATACGCATCCTGCGCTCGGGTCGGGCGCTGACGCAGCAGGCCGTGGCCGAAGCGCTGGGCGTCTCCCGCTCAGCCGTGGCCATGTGGGAAAAGGACGAGCGCGAGCCGAATCTGGAGACGCTCGCGCAGCTGGCAAAACTGCTGGACGTGCCGCTTTCGGCGCTGGTGGAGCGCAAAGAAGCGCCCATGCCTGAAAACCTGCGCCCCGTGCGCGCGCGGCGCATACCGCTTCTGGGCGCCATCGCCGCGGGCGAGCCGATCTTCGCCGAAGAAGAGCACGAGACATACGTGGACGTGGGCGACAGCGTGCGGGCGGACTTCGCCCTCGAAGTCCACGGCCGGAGCATGGAACCCGTCTACAGGGATGGCGACGTGGTCTACATCCGCAGCCAGAACGACGTGCTCGACGGGCAGGTAGCCGCGGTGGTGATCGACGATTCGGCCACCCTCAAGCGCGTCTATCATCTGCCCATCGGCGTGCAATTGATGCCCATCAACCCCGATTGCGCGCCCATGCTCTTCACCGCGGAAAACAGCGGCAGCGTGCGCATCCTTGGGCTGGCGGTGGGCTATTTCCGCAAAACGGTCTGACCCGCGCCCCGTCAAAGCGCATTTTCTTTGCGCAGACGTAAAAAAATGATTGACAAAGTACACCAAATTCCTTATAATAGAAGCACGCGAAAAGCACAGAGAAATGTATAAATATTAATTGTTTCGGCCGCAATGGCCGCGAGCCGTATCTTTCGTATTGTATGCCTGGCGGACGGACGTCCGCTAAATATAAGGAGGTTACACTATGAAAAAGGCACTTGTCCTGGTTCTGGCGCTGGCAATGCTGCTGGGCTGCACCGCGATGGCGGAAGGCAATCTCATCGGCTACACCTGCATGGACGGCACCAACCCCTTCTTCGTGACGCTCGAGGGCGCGATCCGCGAAGTCGTCGAAGCGCATGGCGACGAGCTGATCTCCCTTGACCCGCAGAACAGCAACGAGAACCAGATCTCCCAGATCGAGGACCTGATCTCCCGCGGCATCTCGGCCATCTTCCTCAACCCCGTCGATCGTGACGGCGTCATCGCCGGCCTCGACCTGCTCAAGGAAGCGGAGATCCCGATCTTCGGCTTTGATACCGAGGTCGCCGACATGAGCTATCTCGTCAGCTATGCCGGCTCTGATAACTACAACGCCGGCTATGTCTGCGGCGTGGATCTGGTCGAGAAGTGCCCGGACGGCGGCGACATCATCGTGCTGGATTCCCCGACGATGCAGTCCGTCGTGGACCGCACCGACGGCTTCCTCGCGGCGCTCGAGGAGCTCGCCCCCGGTAAGTTCAACGTGGTCGCCCAGATCGACTCCCAGGGCAATCAGGAGCAGGGCAACCTCAACGGCACCGACGCTCTGACCGCCAACCCCGACGCCATCGCCATCTTCGGCGGCAACGACCCGACGGCTCTGGGCGCCTACGCGGCGGCTGAGGCGGCCGGTTCCGACGCCCTGATCTACGGCGTGGACGGCTCCCCCGACGTCAAGGCTCTGGTCGCTGAGGGCGGCATCACCGGCACTGGCGCGCAGTCCCCGATCAACATCGGCAAGACCATCGCCGAGGTCTACTATCAGTGGCTCGACGGCGAGGAGGTCGAGGAGCGCTATCCCATCGAGACCTTCATGATCAACGCTGACAACGTCGCCGAGTACGGCACGGACGGCTGGCAGTAAGCCGAAACACGGCTCTGACCCGCACACGGCTGTAAACAGGCAATGAGGAAAGGGGCTTTGTTCGTCAGGGCAAAGCCCTTTTCGAAGTTTTGAATGCGCGAGGAGGCCCTGCCGTCCGGCAGAGAGCGCCGCGTCCGGCGGCACGGCTTGCCGGACGATAGGGCCTGCTCCTCAGGCGCGCCGCGCGGCGCGCTCATGAAGAAGAAACGGTGGTGAAACGCGGTGAGCGAGTATTTGCTCGAAATGAAAAACATCTGCAAGTCGTTCCCCGGCGTCAAAGCCCTGCAGAATGTGGACTTCCAGCTCAAATCCGGCGAGATCCACGCGCTGCTGGGCGAAAACGGCGCGGGCAAGTCGACGCTGATTAAGGTGCTTGGCGGCATCTACATCGCCGAAGAAGGCCAGATCTTCATCGACGGAAAGCAGGTCGCCATCACGGGCGTCAATTCCGCGCGCGCCAACGGCATCTCCATCATCCATCAGGAACTGGTGCTGGTGCCGTACATGACGGTGGCGGAAAACATCTTCCTGGGCCGCGAGCCCATGGGCGCCTTCGGCGTCAACAAGTCCAAGATGAGCGCCGACGCCCAGAAGATGCTCGACCGCTTCGATCTGGGCATCGACGCCGACTCCCTGATCGCCGATCTGAGCATCGCCCAGCAGCAGATGGTGGAGATCGTCAAGGCCATCTCCTTCAACTGCCGCATACTGGTCATGGACGAGCCGACCTCCTCCATCTCCGACCGCGAGGTCAAGGCTCTGTTCGAGATCATGCACAATCTGGCGGCGCAGGGCGTGGGCATCATCTACATCTCCCACAAGATGAGCGAGCTGGACGAGGTCTGCGACCGCGTGACGGTTTTGCGCGACGGCTGCTACGTCGGCACCCGCGTGGTCAAGGACACCCCGCGCGACGAACTGATCGCCATGATGGTCGGCCGCGAGCTGGACCAGTACTACACGCGCGACCACGTGGAAAATACCGAAGTCGTGCTAAGGTGCGAAAACCTCAGCGACGGCAAGAAAAAGCGCTCGCGCGTCAAGGGCGTGTCCTTTGAAGTGCGCAAGGGCGAGATCGTCGGCTTCGCCGGCCTGGTCGGCGCGGGCCGCAGCGAGACCATGCAGTGCCTCTTCGGCCTCACGCCCGGCTCCACCGGCGACGTGTACTTGAATGGCCAGAAAGTCCACATCAACAAGGCCGTGGACGCCATGAAGCTCGGCATCGCCATGGTGCCGGAAAACCGCAAGCTCGAGGGCCTCTACCACGTGCAGAGCGTCAAGTTCAACTCCACCATCGAGGTGCTGGAAAAGTTCATCAACAGCCTGATGGTCAACAGCAGGCTCGAGGAGCAGATCACGCAGGAGTTCATCGACAAGATGCGCACCAAGACCCCCTCGCAGGAACAGCGCGTGGCCAACCTCTCCGGCGGCAACCAGCAGAAGGTGATGATCGGCCGCTGGCTGGCCACGGATCCGAAGATCCTCATCCTCGACGAGCCGACCCGCGGCGTGGACGTCGGCGCCAAGGCCGAGATCTACGAGATCATGAACGAACTGACCAAGCAGGGCGTCTCCATCATCATGATCTCCTCGGAACTGCCGGAGATCATCAACATGGCCGACCGCGTATACGTGATGTACGAGGGCCGGGTGACGGGCTGCATCCCCTATCAGGACGTCAGCCAGGAAGCCATCATGAAACTGGCTACCTTAGAAGCAACGGAGGGACACGACAATGGCTGAGAGATTGGGAAAAGGCATCAAACGGTATTTTAAGGACAATCTGGGCATCCTCTGCGCGCTGGCGGCTATGATCCTCTTCCTCTACATCTGGCCGACCACGCATTCCACCTTCCTCACCCAGCGCAACATCTTTAACGTCCTGCGCCAGAGCGCGCCGAACCTGCTGCTGGCCTGCGGCATGACCATGGTCATCATCCTCGGCGGCATCGACCTGTCGGTCGGCTCCATCATCGCCATGTCCGGCGTGTTGGGCGCGGCGGCCGTGGTCTGGTGGGGCCTGCCGGAGATCGCCGGCATTCTCATCGGCATCCTCTCCGGCGTCATCTTCGGCCTGTTCAACGGCGCCATCATCGCCAAGACGCAGATACCGCCGTTCATCGTCACGCTGGCGTCGATGAACATCGCCAAGGGCATCGCCTACGTCTACTCCGGCGGCAAGCCCATCCGCTGCATGACCGACGCCTGGAAGTTCCTCGGCGCGGGCTACATCGGCCCCGTGCCCACCCAGGTGGTGACGATGTTCGTGGTGTTCATCATCGCCGTGCTGTTCCTCAACCGCACGCGCATGGGCCGCCACATCTACGCCGTGGGCGGCAACGACACCGCCGCCAAGTTCTCCGGCATCAGCACCGCGAAGGTCAAGTTCACCGTGTACAGCTTCAGCGGCCTGATGGCGGGCCTTGCCGGCATCACCATCGCCTCCCGCCTGTACTCCGGCACCTGCACCTCCGGCGAATCCGCGGAGATGGACGCCATCGCCGCCGTCGTCGTGGGCGGCACCTCGATGTCCGGCGGCTCGGGCCGTTTGGGCGGCACGCTCATCGGCGCGCTGATCATCGGCATCCTCGACAACGGTCTGAACCTGATGGGCGTCAACTCCGACTGGCAGTTCATCATCAAGGGCGTCGTCATTCTCGGCGCTGTGTATATGGACTTCCTGCGCAGCCGCAAGCGCGCCAAGGGCTAAGCCCGCTTTGCGATGTCCCGCGCCCGGTCTTTTTCCCGGCGCGGGGCGCGTTTTGCATAGCGCAATATCATCAAAGGAGCGTACAAAATCATGAAACGGTCGGCTGTCAACCAGGCCATCGCCTGGGCCAAGGACTACCTGCAAAAAAACAACATCCATCTGCCGGAATATGCCTACTGGCCGCTGGAAACCTGGAAGGCCAACGTCGATAAGCTCGATACCGTGCGCAAGGTGATGCTCGGTTGGGACATCACCGACTACGGCCTGGACGATTTCGAGCACATCGGCGCCGTGCTCTACACCGTGCGCAACGGCAGCATCAACGACAAGAGCGTGGGCGTGCCCTTCGCCGAGAAGTACATCATACTGCGCAGCGGCCAGCGCCTCACCAACCACTACCACGTGGCCAAGACCGAGGACATCATCAACCGCGCCGGCGGCACGCTGCAGCTCTACCTGTGGAACGTGGATCCCGCGACCGGCAAGGTGCTCGATACGGACGTCAACGTCTATATGGACGGCGTTCTTCACACCTTCAAGCCCGGCGCGGAAGTGCTGGTGGAGCCGGGCAACAGCATCTCGCTGACGCCCTACATCGCCCACATCTTCGGCGCCAAGCCCGGCAGCGACCTGGTGGTGGGCGAAGTTTCCTCCATCAACGACGACAACACCGACAACTACTTCCTCGAAAAGAGCCTGCGCTTTACCAATATCGAGGAAGACGAACCCATCGCCTGCCCGCTTTGCAACGAATACGAGAATATATTCTGAGCCACAAGCCCTCTGCGCGCCCCGACCCATGGCCGGGGCGCGCTTGATAAACGAGCTAAACGCTTCTTGAAAATGCTGAAAAACCGGAGAGGTGCAACCATGGATGAATACTTTTGCCCAAATTGCGGCGCAGTTTTAAACAATCAGTCCGGCTTTGACCCCACGTGTGGAGCATGGACATGCACTGAATGCGGAAAACTCCTCATGGACGACGATGTTTATGAAGGAGATACTTTCAAAGGCGTGGCTTGGTATTGCGATAACTGCAATGCACTATTGAACAGGCAAGCTGGCTTTTCCGATAGCTATGGGTCTTGGACTTGTACCGAGTGCGGATACATAAACGGAATAACCGAAGATGATATTATCAACAATGACAGTGATGATGATAATGATGAAGAATTGTTATGTCCCAACTGTGGCAGCGCATTAGACGATCAATTTTTGTTCAACAAATATTGCGACGATTGGACTTGCACTATCTGTGGAGCCCGCTTGCATCGTAATTACGGAGATGATTCTTATACCGTCAATTCTTGCGCTGATAGCGATGAGGATGAATGTGACCAGGACGACTATGAGGACGAGGATGAAGCTGACAGCCCTGCCGCGCATACTTCTCAGCGCCAATCTTCGTCACCCTCTTCTGAAAGCAAATCGTCTCCTAAATGGCAAAAGCTGCCCAAAAATGAATTGTGGTTGCAAAGATTAAAAGCATTTTTCTTCAAGCGCAAGAAAATTGTTATTGGTTATGACTGCAACGATCTGCTGCAAAAAGACATTGAAGAAGTTCACATAGCCCTCTACAACAAGGGCTTTAGTAATATTAAGATAGTTTCTGTCAAAGATATTTATGTTGGTTCTCCCTACAAGGAAGGGGAAGTCGAGCAAATTGTAATCGGAGGCAGTTCGTTTTTTGAAGCATCAGATAGGATCGCGTATGATGCCGAAGTTATTATCACATACCATGAGAAGAAGGAAATAACGATTTCCTTTTCAGCGCACTCTCTGTTCAACAAAAACCATGTTGAAGTCGTCAATTTCCTTCACAATCTGGGGTTCACTGAGATCTGTGAGCATCCGCTTGAAGATTTAATGATCGGATGGATAAAACGGGATGGCAGCGTTCAAAGCATAACCGTCGCCACTGGCGGCACCTTGCAAAAAAACACAGCCTACAAATATGATGTGAAAATAACCATCGACTACCATTCTTTCAAAAAGCGTCAAAACTAGATCGAACATATTATCAAGGGCAACGCCATATACGAAGGCGTTGCCCTTTCGCTTGTCAAAAGCATGGAAGCTGTTTATTACGCCCGATCCTCCACCTTGCTGATGACGTTTTTGTTCAGGCGGATGAAAAATACCGCCGTCACCGCCGCTGAGACGACCTCCGCCACCGGGAAGGAGAGCCATACCAGATCGTCGTTGCCCACCTGCTGTCCGATGGCGGCCAGCGCCCAGGCCACCGGCACCAGCACGATCAGCTGGCGCGCCAGGGAGACGAGCATCGAATAGAGGCTGTAGCCCAGCGCCTGGAACACCGAACTTAATACGATGCACACGCCGGCGACCACAAACGTGGAGGCGATGATGCGCAGCGCCGGAATGCCGATGGCCAGCATCGTCCCGCTGGCGTTGAAGAAGCCCAGCAGCACCTGTGGCACGGCGAGGAAGATGATCGTGCCCAGCAGCATAAAGGCGCTGGCATAGACGAGCGACACGCGGATGGTTCTGGTCATGCGGCTGCGCTTCTGCGCACCGTAGTTGTAGGCGAGTATGGGAATGACGCCGTTGTTTAAGCCGAACACAGGCATGAACACGAAGCTGTTGAGCTTGAAGTAGGCGCCGAACACCGTGGCCGCCGTCTCCTTGCCCGCCGTGTAGTTGATGAGGATGATGTTCATCAGCCAGGTCATCACCGAGCCGATGGCCATCATGATCACCGAGGGCAGGCCGATGGCGTAGATGCGGGTAACGAGGCGCCTCTGCGGCCGGAACTTTTTCAGTTCCAGATGGATGTCCACGTTTTTATGGTGGTTGATGATGGCAGCGAGGATGAAGGCGACGATCTGGCCGATAACGGTGGCGACGGCCGCGCCCTCCGTGCCCATGTCAAAGCCGATGGGCATTTTGAACAGGCCCATGTCGTGCCCCTTGGGCAGTATGAAGATGGGATCGAGGATGATGTTGATGATCGCGCCCGTGCTCTGGGTGATCATCGTGTAGAACGTGCGCCCCGTGGCCTGCATCAGCCGCTCGAAGATCATCTGGCCAAAGAGGCCGAAGGAACAGCAGCACACCACCGTCAGGTAGTCCACGCCGTACTCCACGATGGTCATGTTGTGCGTCTGCGAGAGCATGAAGGCGCGGCTGCCGAAGATGCCGAAGAGCAAAAAGACGACGTAGCCCACCAGCGAGAGGAACACGCCGTGCTCCGCCACGCGGTTGGCCCGCTCGCGGTCGCCCGCGCCCAGAGCGCGCGACAAAAGCGCGTTGACGCCCACCGCCGTGCCCGTGGCCAGGCCGATCATCAGGTTCTGCGCCGGAAAGCTGAAGGACACCGCCGAGAGCGCCTCCTCGCTGACCATGCTGACAAAGACGCTGTCCACGACGTTGTAAAGCGCCTGCACCAGCATCGAGATCATCAGCGGCACAGACATGTTCAGCACCAGTTTGCCGATGGGCATGACGCCCATTTTGTTCTCGGCTGCGTTTTCCATGGCGATCCCTTCCATTCCCTTGTCGTCGTCTGCCGCGGGAGGGGCGCTGCCGCGCGCCATTCTCCCCCGATTTTATAATTTCTTTATAAATTTAATAGTAACATCCTCCGACGGCGCTGTCAAGCGCCGCGGCGTGAATTAACCGCCCGCGGCTTGACCGCTTTGCCGCGCCGTGCTAGACTGGGAAAAACGCGCTTTGCGCACGGGAGGCACAGCCGATGAAGATCTCCAAGCGGGACGCCCTGATGTGGATGGAATTTTTCGCCAGCCTGCCGGAGGAAGAAGCGCTCCTGCCACGCCAGCAGGAGATCGCCCTGGCCGTGCTTTCGCAGATCGAGGCCGCGGCGGACGCGCGCGCCGAGGCGCTGCGGCGCGAGATCCCGAATCTTAAGTCGCTCCATGGCCGCACGGATTACGTCGGCCCGGAAGAAAAATTTCCCAACGGCTGCCGCAGTTGCCTGCTGGGCACGGGGCTGAGCGCCGTGCGCAAGACCAACAAGTGCGACGCCTGCTGCAAATTCTGCTACGATTTCGGCGTGCTCGACCGCATACCGCCCATTGGCGAGGGCCTGTGGGAGATCGGCGGCACGCGCTTTCGCGCGGAGGACCTCGAACTTCTGCTCTCCATCCACCGCGCGCCTACGGGCATCGCCTACGTCTACCTCGAACCGTTCATGGAGATCGAGGTCTACTACGACGTCGTCGCCAAATTCCACGCCGCCGGCGTCCACCAGCACATGTACACCAACGGCATCCGCGCAAACGAGGAAAACCTGCGCGCCCTTGCCCGCGCCGGGCTGGACGAACTGCGCTTCAACCTCGGGGCCACGAATTGCGCCGACAGCGTGCTCAGAAACATGGCCATCGCCAAAAAGTACCTGCCGCGCGTGGGCATTGAAACGCCGATGACGCCGGAATTTTTCCATACCTTCCTGCAAAAAAAGGACGCCATACTCGCTACAGGCGTGGATTTCATCAACTGCGCCGAACTGCACCTCAATGAAAACAATCTGGCCAACTACCTGGGCGAACCCATGTACATGTACCGGCAGGGGTATCTTTCCCCCATCTGGAGCCGTGAACTGACGCTGAAATTCCTCCGCCGCGCCGCCGAGGAGGACTGGGGCGTGGCCGTGCACGCCTGTTCCGACCGCACGAAATTCGCCCGCGACCTCAACCTGCGCGCCAAGGAGGGCGGTTGGTTCGGTTCCAGCGCCTACGCCTGCGAGTTTTCCCGCATACCCTTCGCCGCCTTTTTGCCCGTGCTGCGCGACGAGCGCTTCGCCTTCCTCGAGGAAGAGCCCCTGCCCGCGGGCTATCGCCCCGGCGACATCGTACTCTGAAGGCGCGGCGGCGGTGGCGCTGCTCACCCGCCGCAACACCCCGGCCTATGGCTTCTACCGCAAAAACGGCTTTGAGGGCGTGGAATGGCGCGCCTGGATGGTACGCCCCTGTTCTCCCGAGGCATAAGAAAACCGGCCCGCCCGCAGGCGAGGCCGGTCAGGATGTTGACAAAGTCAACAGACTGACAGAGCGTTGAGAAAGCCCGCAAGACAAGGAAGCTGCGCTTGCATCCAAGGGAGCTTACATAGACGTAAGTGACCGTAGGATGCAAGTGCAGCTGACGCAGGAAGCAAAAATCGCTTCTGTTTTTTTATATATCAGAGCGATTTTTGCGTTTGTGGGCTTTCTCAGCGCTCTGACCGGCCCGCCCGCAGGCGAGGCCGGTTTGCGCCCCTATTCCGCCGCGGGGAAATCCGCGCGGAAGAGGGCGAACTGAAATTCATCGTCGGCGAGGCCGGAATCGTCCAGGCCCGCGGCCTCGCGTGCGGCGCGCACGGCGCCCTCGGTGTTGGGGCCAAAGATGCCGTCGGCGTCATCGTCGAGGTACCCAAGTTCGATCAGCCGCGCCTGCAGGGCGGTCACGTCCTCGCCGCGGCTGCCGTTTTCCAGCGTGGGATAGATGGCGCGCTCTTCGAGGCGGAAATAGCGGCTGATCTTCTCGCCGCCCTCGCACCACGTCAGCACCAGATAGACGGCCTGCGCCTCGGGCGTCTGTTCAAAGCGCTTGTAGAGCGTCTTTTCCTCGCCGGGCTGCAGCGTCACGCCATAATTGCCGAGCAGCGGCGCGTCCATGAGTTGAAAGCCCGTGGCCTGCGCGCCGTCTTCCGTCTCCAGCGTCAGCCAGAAGGCGTCCTGCGGCACGATCTCCGCCTCGCCGCCGTTGACCATCGTCACCTGCGCCCCGGCCTCGGTGCCGTCGAACTTGAACCCCTGGCGGTAGCGCCCGGCGAAATACGCCGGCGGCAGGTAGTTGTCCAGCCGCATCTCCATGGGCACGGCGGTGAATTCCTCCTCGTCCGCGCTCCGGCGCGGCGAACCGTCCGCGAGCATTTCGGCGGTGAAGGCGCACACGTCGCCCAGGCGATAGGGGTTTTCCCGCGTGCCCTTTGGCGCGTCCTCGGCCGCGGCGAAGGACATGGCCAGAAGCAGCAGCGCCAGCGCAAAACGGGCGCCGCGGAGCATCGTTTTCATCAGCATCGTTCCCTTCTTCCTGACTTGGCATTTCTATGATACCACATGCGCGGCTACCGGGCAAGCGGCAGAAAAAACTGCCAATGTTCTTTTACATGTAACACCGCTGTAATTTAATCGAAAGTTTACAGTTGTTTGTACTTATTTCTGTCACATTCTCGAAAAAAAGCGGCCCGACAAGATTCTCAGCGGATATCATTTGCGCTATAATAGAAACAAGAATGATCGCGGAGCAAAGGAGGCGATGGCGTCATGGCTCGCACGGTGCGCAAGGTGAGCATGTACACGCTGATGGCGCTGTTGCTGTCGGTCATCGTGCTCATGGTGATCCTCTCCGTGATCTCCTACGACCGGGCGACGAACGCGCAGGCGCAGGCGCAGGTGCTTCGCAACCTCAGTTCGCGCGTGCACAGCCGTGGCGCACAGGTGTCCCTGTTCTTGCAGAAACAGCTCAGCGCTTTGCAGGGCGCGACGCTCTCCTTTGCCGACGAGGCCCCGAAAGGCGCGTCCGGCGTTTCCAGCCTGCGCGCGGCCCGGCAGACGTTGGGGCTGCGCTGGCTCTGCTTTATTAACGCCGATGGCCAGGCCCTGCGCGACGACGGAAAGCGCTTTGACTTTTCGGAATCGCCCTGCGCGCAGCGTTCGCTTGCGGGCGAAAGCCTGTTGTGCGACGGGGAGATCGACGGCCAGCCCTGCATACTCGTCGCCGCGCCGGCAGGCGAAGGGGCTCTGCTCGGTTGTCTGGACGAGACGGCCCTGCGCGGCGAGTTGCTCTCCAACGGCGGCAACGTCTGCCTGCTGCGCGCGGACGGCCGCGTCATCGCCACCGCTCCGGGCAGCATGCTGGAGGATATGCGCGGCAAAAATCTGTTCGCCGCGCTGGAGATGGACGAAAGCGCCGCGGATGCCATCCGCGCCGGCGGCAACGACGCGCGCGGCGTGGAGACCGCCCTTGGCAGCTTCTACGCCACCTGGACGGCGCTGGAGGACGCCAACGGCTGGCAACTGGTGACGCTGGTGCCGCAAGACGCGATCATGGGGCAATTCTCTTTTATGAACGAGGCCGCCACGGTGCTGGAAGTGCGGCTGGGCCTGTGCGCGCTGGGGCTGGTGGCGCTGGTTGTCTGGATGGCGTGGGCCGGCAACCGCCGCCTGCGCGCGGAAAAACTGCGCCTGGAATGGAGCGAGGAGCGCTATCGCATACTTGCGGAGGACACCAACGAAGTCTTTTGGGAATACGACGTATTGAACGACCACCTGCGGCTGGGCGAGAATTTCCGGCGCGTCTACGGCCGCGAAGGCTCGCGCACCATCGCCGAATTTCTCGAAATCGCCCATCCCGACGAGCGTGAAGCCGTGGAGCGCATTTTCAACATCCTCAGGGGCGGCATGAGCTCGGAGACGCACGCCACCATTGATTTTCGCGTGCGCCTGGGCGGCGAGAGCGAGCGCTACGCCTGGTGCCGCGCCCACATGAGCGTGCTGTTTGACGGACGGCGGCGGCGGCGCTGGATCATTGGCAAACTGACAGACATCTCGCAGGAGCGCATGCTCACCGAGCGCCTGGAGCAGCAGGCGCGCACAGACGCGCTGACCGGGCTGCTCAACCGCGCCGGCCTCGAGGAGGCCATCCGCCTGCGCCTGGAGGGCGCGCCGCAGCAGTCCTGCGCCATCGTGCTTCTGGATATCGACGATTTCAAGGACATCAACGACTTTTACGGCCACGACGTGGGCGACGAGGTTCTGCGCACGCTGGCGAACTTCCTGCGCGGCCATTTCCGCGGCACGGACATCGTCGGCCGGCTGGGCGGCGACGAGTTCATGGCACTGATGGAGGGCGTGCGCGATCACGAACGGCTCCAGCAGGCGCTCTCCCGCCTCAAGCAGGGGCTGGCCACGCTGCACGCGGGCGAGGTTCGCGTGGGCTGCAGCGCCGGTGCGGTGCTCTTCCCCGAGGGCGGAGATACATTCGCCGCCCTTTACAAGAGCGCCGACGTGGCGCTTTACGACGCCAAGCGCGCGGGCAAGGGCCGCTTCACCGTCTACGACGGCGACGACGCCCGCTTCTTCGCGCCGCAGATGCTGGAGCACGCGGACTACATCGCTTACGCCATCGACCCCGAAACGCGCGAGCTGCTGTTTGCCAACGCGAAGATGTGCGCCCGCTTCCCCACGCTGCGCCCCGGCGAGAAGTGCTACCACGCCCTCATGGCCGGCGCGAACGCCCCCTGCGAGGGCTGCGACGCGCGAAAGCTGCTTGATCAGGCGCGCGAGGGCGCGGCTGTCGAGGCGGAGGCCCTGTGCGCCGAATGGCTGCGCGCCACGCCAACGCCGGTGCGCTGGCCCGACGGCCGCGACGCGCTGCTGTTTACCTGCAAGCCGCCGGAGAGCGCGCGGGAGGATGGCGAACGCCCCTGAGACGCGAGCAAGGAGAACGGCAAAACAAAGAGCGCCTTCACGCAGCGTGAGGGCGCTCTTTGCGCTCTGCGCCGGCGCGGGAAGGCAACTGCCGAAAAAAAAAGACCGCCTCCACCATCGTGAAGGCGATCTTGTATTCAAAGTCCTTAACGGCGTTCCGCCACGGCGTAAATCTCCTTGAGCACGTTATCCACACCGTTGGCGGAGGGCTCCTTGTCCATCTTCTCATAGAGCGAGCCGCGGTCGCGGTAGAGGCTGATGACCTCGGAAACCAGGCGGTCGGCGGTCATGTCCTCCTGCATGAGCACGCGGCTGAGGCCCCGCGCTTCAAACGAACGGGCGTTGACGATCTGGTCGCCGCGGCTGGCCCCCATGGGATAGGGGATGAGCAGCGCCGGCTTGCGCAGGGCGAGGATCTCGCACAGCGTGTTCGACCCGGCGCGGGAGATCAGTATGTTGGCGCAGGCGTAGGCGTCGGCCATTTCGCTGTCCAGATACTCGCACTGGACGTAGCCCGGCGTGCCCAAAAGCGCTTCGTCCGCGTTGCCCGGGCCACACAGATGCAGCACCTGAAACGATTCCAAAAGCTTCGGCAGCGCCTCGCGCACCGCGGCGTTGATGGCCTGCGCTCCGGAGGAGCCGCCCGTAACCATCAGAACCGGCCTTCCGTCGGTAAAACCGAAGGTAGCCAGGCCCTTTTCGCGGTCGCCGCTCAAAATCTCCGGGCGAATGGGCGTGCCGGTATAGACGCCCTTTTCGCCAAAGCCGCGCGCCGCTTCCGGGAAGGTGCAGAGTATCTTGCACGCAAAGGGCGCGCAGAGCTTGTTGGCCAGCCCCGGCGTCATATCCGATTCGTGCAGAACCACGCTCACCCTGTGCAGCCGCGCGCCGTAGACCACGGGCACGGAGACGAAGCCGCCCTTGGAAAAAACCACGTCGGGCTTTAGCTGTTTCATCAGCTTCGAGGCCTGACCAATGCCCTTCACCACTTTGAACGGATCGGTGAAGTTTTTGACGTCGAAGTAGCGCCGCAGCTTGCCCGTGGACACGCTGTGATACGTCACTTCCGGAACGGCGGCGATGAGGCGCTTTTCCACGCCGTCTGCCTCGCCGATGTAATGCACGTCCCAGCCGTCCGCCAGAAGACGGGGGATCAGCGCCAGGTTCGGCGTGACGTGGCCCGCCGTGCCGCCCCCGGTCAATACGATCCGCTTCATCAAATCCCTCCCGATGCCGGATCCATCCGTTGCTTCTGCCTGCAAAAACCCCTGTCGAGGAACGATACTGCATCATTTCCTGCAAGTTTGCGTTGTTTTGACATCATTCCTGCGCAAAGGTCATCCTGCCAGTATTCCTACTGCATTATAGCACGCCAATGCGGAAAAAGTTTTTAGGTTCCTGTAAAACTTCTTTTGTTTTGGACGAATCTGCGCTATTATATAAGGAGAGTCCATATTCGGAGGTCAATATGCGTTATCAGGCACTGTACCGGGCCTGGCGGCCGGAGACGTTTTCGCAGATCGTCGGCCAGGACGCGGTCGTCCGCACGCTGCGCCATCAGGTGGAAACCGGGCGCGTGGCCCACGCCTACCTGTTCTGCGGCACGCGCGGCACGGGCAAGACCACCGCGGCCAAGGTGCTTTCCCGCGCCATCAACTGCCTGCACCCCGTGGACGGCGACCCCTGCGGCGAATGCGACGTGTGTTTGCAGCTCAAAAAGGAAAACAGCATGGACGTGATCGAGATCGACGCCGCCTCCAACAACGGCGTGGACGAGATCCGCGACCTGCGCGAAAAAGTCAAGTACCCCCCGGCGGTGGCGAAGTACAAGGTGTACATCATCGACGAGGTACACATGCTCTCCACCGGCGCGTTTAACGCCCTGCTCAAAACGCTGGAGGAGCCGCCCGCCCACGCCGTGTTCATACTCGCCACCACCGAGCCGCAGCGGCTGCCCGCCACCATCCTCTCCCGCTGCCAGCGCTTCGATTTCAGGCGCCTGAGCGTGGAGACGATGGTCGAACGCATGATGGTGGTGCTGGGCGGCATTGGCCGCACCGCCTCGGACGAGGCCCTGCACGAGATCGCCCGCGCCGCCGAAGGCGCGATGCGCGACGCCCTCAGCATACTCGACGTCTGCCTTTCCTACACGGACGGGGAGGTGGAACTCGCGCTGGTGCGTGACGTATTGGGCACGGCGGGGCGCGAGTTCCTCTTTGATTTCGCCGCCGCGCTGCTTTCCAGCGACGCCCGCAGCGCGCTTTTGCAGATCGACGAACTTTTGCGCCGGGGGCTGGATCCCCAAGTGTTCGCCCGCGAGGTGGCGGAGCATTTGCGCGCGCTGCTGCTGGCCCAGACCGTGGGCGAGGCGACGGAGGAACTTCTGGAATGCACGCCCGAGGACGCGCAGCGCTACCGCGAACAGGCGGGCAGCGCCGTGCGGGAACAGCTTTTCCGCCTCATGGAGCTGTTCATGCGCGTGGAGCCGGACATGAAGTGGGCCGCCGACCCGCGGGCAATGCTGGAACTGACCGCCGTGCGCGCCTGCTGCCCGGAGGGGGAGAAGGACGTCTCTCTCGCCGAGCGCGTTGGACATCTGGAAGCGGCCATCGAGCGCGGCGCAGTCGCCGCCCCGGCAAAGGAAGCGCCCAAACCCGCCAAGGCCCCCGCGCCCGCCAAGGAGCGCGCCCCCAAGGCCGCGCCGCCGCCCAGGAGCGCCGCCGAAGCGCCGCCGCAGTATTTGCAGGCGGTGGAGGCGCTTTCCAAGGCCAATCCCTCGATGCGCGCGGCGCTGGAGGGCATGAAGTTCGCGGGCTATGATGGCGGCGTGGTGACGGCGGAATTCGCGCGCAAGCAACTGATGTTTATGAAGATGCTCGAGCGCAAGCGCGAACCGATGGAGGCCGCCTTCACGGAGGCCTTTGGCGCGCCCACGAAGCTGGTGATGCGCCTGGAGGGCGACGCCGCGCCGCAGGGCGCCACCGCCGCGCAGGCCCGCCGCGTCATCGAGCAGAGCTACGACGTCTTTGGCCGGGAGAACATCGACCTCACGGACTGATGTCCAGAGCGCTGAGAAAGCCCGCCCATCCTGTCAACATCTTTGAATGATTGACGTTTCGCCCCCGCGCGGGTATAATAGAGACTGACTTGTTGGAAAGGGGATACCCATATGACCACGTTGGTACGGGAATTGTTTGCCGCCCCGCCCGCCGAAGCGCGCGCGGGCGTGAAGGTGTCGGGCTGGGTGCGCACCATGCGCGAATCGAAGGCGTTTGCCTTTGTGGAACTCAACGACGGCAGCTATTTTAAGAACCTGCAGATCGTCCTCGAGGCGGACAAGCTGGAAAACTACCACGAACTGACGAAAAAGATCGGCGTGGGCGCGGCCATCGAGGCCGAGGGCGAACTGGTGCCCACCCCGGAGATGAAGCAGCCCTTTGAACTCAAGGCCACGGCCCTCACCGTGCTGGGCGAGAGCCCCAGCGATTACCCCTTGCAGAAAAAGCGCCACACGCTGGAATATCTGCGCACCATACAGCACCTGCGGCCGCGCGCCAACCTCTTCCAGTGCGCCTTCCGCGTGCGTTCGCTGGCGGCGCAGGCCATCCACCGCTTCTTCCACGATCGCGGCTTTGTCTACGTACACACCCCCATCCTCACCGGCAGCGATTGCGAGGGCGCGGGCGAGATGTTCCGCGTCACCACGCTGGACGCGGGCGAGCCGCCGCGCCTGCCGGACGGCAGCGTGGATTTTGACAAGGACTTCTTCGCCAAGCCCGTGAGCCTGACCGTTTCCGGCCAGCTCAACTGCGAGTGCATGGCGCTGGCCTTCCGCGATGTGTACACCTTCGGCCCCACCTTCCGCGCTGAAAACAGCTACACCCCGCGCCACGCCGCCGAGTTCTGGATGATCGAGCCGGAGATCGCCTTCGCCACCCTCAAGGAGGACATGGACCTGCAGGAGGAGATGATCAAGTACATCCTCGCCGCCGTGCTGGAAGAGGCGAAGCCGGAACTGGAGTTCTTGAACAACTTCGTGGACAAGGGCCTCATCGCCCGCCTGGAGAGCGTGCGCGACGCCGACTTTGCCCGCGTCAGCTACACCGAGGCTGTGGATATCCTCGCAAAGAGCGGCCAGCAATTCGAGTACCCCGTGTTCTGGGGCTGCGATCTGCAGACCGAACACGAGCGCTACCTGACCGAGAAGCACTTTGGCCGCCCGGTGTTCGTCACCGACTATCCCAAGGAGATCAAGGCCTTCTACATGCGCATGAACGACGACGGCAAGACCGTGGCCGCCGCCGACCTGCTGGTGCCGGGCGTGGGCGAACTGTGCGGCGGCAGCCAGCGCGAGGAGCGGCTGGACGTACTCACCGCGCGCATCGAGGAACTCCACATGAAGCCGGAAGACTACTGGTGGTATCTGGAACTGCGCAAGTACGGCACCTGCAAGCACGCCGGTTTCGGCATGGGCTTCGAGCGCCTCATCATGTACCTGACCGGCATCGCCAACATCCGCGACGTGCTGCCCTTCCCGCGCACCACGCGCAACTGCGATTTCTGAAAACGGCAAACAAGCGCCTTCCTGTCACAGGAGGGCGCTTCGTCGTTTTGACGGGTTTTCAGGCTTCAAACGCCTCCGGGTGGGCGGCGGCAAAGTCGAGCATGGCATTTTCAAAGCCCAGCTCCGCCCGCAGCTGCACATAGGCAGTGTCAATATCGTCAAAGGGATAGGCCTCGCAGATGGCGGCGTATTCTTCTTTCCACGCTGTATCCGGCGTGGGGTAGAGGGGAAAGCCGTCCAGCGTCGCAAGGTCTATGCCGTTTTCCGCCGCAAATGCCTCGTAGGCGTCGGCGATGGGCTCAAGCCCCAGCAGGCGCAGGCTGCCTGATACGCGCACGGCCATGGCGGGGCCTTCGTTGCAGAAAAAGGTGCAAAGGCCGCCGCAGAGCATCTCCATATCGAAAATGGCGGCCACGTAGAGCGCCTGCGCCGCCTCGGGCAGGGCGTCAAAGCCCTCGTCGTAGGTCGGGCCGCCGGCGCTGAGGTCGAGGATACGGACATAGAGGTCGTCGTAGTCCTCCCGCGCGCTGGCGGCGGGGCAGAGAAGCAGCAAAAGAAGCAGCAGACAAAGGACGCGTTTCATGATCCCATTCCCCTTTCTCCCATGCGGTTTGAAGACATTATACCACAGCCGCGCACACTTTTCCACCGCCCGGAAGGCGATAGGGGAATACGTCGAAGCGCGTCACGCCCATCTTCCGCAGGGCGGCGACGCTTTTTTGCACGTCCCTTTCCGTATTGTAGCCGGGGATGCGCGGCACGCGCGCCAGTACGCGCTCCGCGCCCAGCGTTTTAAGCGCCAGACGCAGGTTCAAAAGCGCGCGGGCGTTGTCCCCGCCGGTGTAGGCGCGGTAGATGGCCGGATTTACGTCCTTGACGTCAACGATGATCTCGTCGAGCGCCGGGAGCGCCGCGCGGGCGAGGCCTTCGGGAACGTTCAGGCTCGTCTCGGCGGTCAGCCGCCACGCCTTGCCGCAGCATTGGCGAAAGGCGGCGATGAAGGGCGCGTACAGAAGCGGCTCGCCGCCGCCAAAGGTCACGCCGCCGAGCGTGGCCTGAAAGTAGAGGTCGTCCACGCGCGTCATTTCGTAAAGCTCCTCCGGCGCGACCATGCGCGCGGGCGTTTCTTCCTTCAAGGCCTGCGGGTTGAGGCAGTACCTGCAGCGCAGCGGGCAGCCGCGCGCCGCCGCCAGCGTGGTCACGCCCGCGCCGTCGCTGCCCATGCGGTGGCGGCAGAGGGCGAAGAGCGGAAACAGCGGCGCGGCGCTCACGATTCGCCGCCCTCGGGCGCGACCTCGCCCAGCAGCACTTCGCCCGCGTCCGGCACGGGCAGGGCGGCGTCGATGGGGCCGTCCGTTGGGGCGATCTGGCCCACGACGATCTCCTCCCCCGGCGCGGGCGTGGTGACGGGGCGCGCATCGTCGATGAGCGCCTCCACGGCGCTGCAGCCGCTCAGCGCCGTCACCATGCCGGCGGCGACGCCCGCCAACGCCACCGCTTTGCACAGGCGGCGGCGCTTTGCAAGCGCTTCCTCCAACCGGCGCACCTCGGCCTCGCAGCGCGGGCAGGTGCCGCGGCATTCGCCCTTGAAGCCGCATTCCTCCGTCTCCCACGGTATGTCGTTCTGCCGGGCGATCTCGGCGCGGATCTCCTTTAAGGTACGGCAGACTTCCTTGCCGCGCATGCGCATCCCTCCCCAAATTTTACCATTTGTTATCTTGGACGTATTTTTTCCGCGCGCGGTTCCCGGGGGCGATGCACGCGCGGAGCGGCGGCGCCATACCATGCAGGGAAGGAGCGTGATCTTCATGAGCAACAAGACCCTTGAACCGCTGGGCGACGTCCGCTATCTGGGGCTGGACGTCAGCGCCCTTTCCGGGGAAATCGACTTTGCCACCGTGCGCGCAAGCGGCCGCGCGGCGGTGTACATCCGCACCAGCGTCGCGGACGACTACGCCGACCCCAACTTCGACGCCAATTACATATCCGCCCGTGAAAACGGCCTGCTGGCGGGTGCTTACCATGTGCTCACCGCCCGCACGCCCGAAGAATCCCGCGCCCAGGCGCGCTTTTTCGCCCAGACCGTGGCGGGCCGCGCCATGCAGCTGCGTCCGGCGCTGGTGTTCGACTGCCTCGCCGGCCTGACCGCCGCCAACGCCAACGCCATCGCCCTGGCCTTCCTGGAAACAGTGGAAGCGGAGTTGGGCAGCGCGGCCATCCGCGCCGACGCGGAAACGGCGCAGAGCCTGTGGAGCGCGGCCATCGCCAGCCGCTTCCCCCTCTGGCTGACGGGCTGCGACGCCGCCGTGGGCGGCAACTGGGCGGGCTGGAGCGGCAGGCAGTACGCCGTCCATGCCCGCGTGGAGGGCGTTTCCGGCCCCGCCGGCCTTGACGGTTTCACCGACGGCATGCTCGCAGGCGCGACCGCCGCGCTCACGAACGATTCCGCCGTGCCAACGCTGGCCTCGGCAGCGGCGCTGGCGAGCGCCGCCCAGACCTACACCGTGCGGCGCGGGGATACGCTTTCCGAGATCGCCGCGCGCTTCGGAACGACCGTCAATGAACTTGTGCGTCTCAACAACATCGCCGACCCCGACCGCATCTACAAGGGCGACCGCCTCATCATCCGCGCCGGCACGGGCGACGGGAATACATACACCGTGCAGCGCGGGGATACGCTTTCCGAGATCGCCGCACGGTTCGGAACGACCGTCAGCGAACTGGTGCGCCTCAACAACATCGCCGACCGCGACCGCATCTACCCCGGCCAGGTGCTGATCCTCCGCGAAAGCGGCAGCGTGACCCCGCCCAGCGGCGCGACCACCTACACCGTGCAGCGCAATGA
>DSLFR04102__coassemble_494_pt1 | contig 42441 bp, 13 predicted proteins | sample DSLFR04102__metabat2_low_PE_033 | metagenome-assembled genome bin DSLFR04102
GGCGCGGACAGCGAAAATGCTGTCCGCGCCGTTCGTTTGTTGCGGCCCTGCGGCGCCGCTTGACGAAGCGCGCGACCGCAGGGCTTCTTTGTTTGCGCGGAGGGCGCGCGGCCTCATTCCCCGTCGGAGACAGGGCTGACGGGCGCGAAGGTCAGGCACCGGGCCTCTGTTTGCGGCGTGGGCGAAAGGAGCAGCGTCCAAAGCGGCTCGCTTTGGTCGTCCGCTTCCTCCGCAAGGAACGCCGTCTGACCGTCCTCCAGCGCCGCAAGTTCGCTCTCCTCGCAGAAGACGCGCAGCGCCATATCTTCCGGAGGCACCTGATCCTGCTCCCAGATCGCGCCGAAGCGGAGGACCGTCTCGGTCAGTTCCACGATCTCGCCGCCAATGCGCACGCAGAGGCGGTGCGGGTCGGAAAGCGGCATGAATCCACGGAAAGCCTCTTCCTCCGCCGCCGTCGCCTCGCCCGGCAGGATGGGCTCGAGCGTGAAGATGTAGTCGGCGTCTTCCAGTTCATCCAGCCGGATGAGCAGCACGGCGTCGCCAAGTCGGAAGAGCACACAGGTATAGCTCTCACTCTTCAGGCGCGCGATCAGCGCGGCGGAGAGGTGCAGGTTGCGCAGCTGGTACAGCGGGCTGCCGTCCCCGCGCAGTACAGGCGTGCCGTCGGCGTTCAACACCGGGCAGGCGTCGATGAGCAGCACGCGCACGGCTTCCTCCGCGCCGTCCGTGCGCATCCACAGCGCCTGCCGGCTGTACTCCTCGGGCCGCCAGTTTTCATCCGTGACGATGGAAGACGGGCGCGACGGGCCATCTTTCGGTTGCGACTCGGGCGTAGGCTCAGGCGTAGGCTCGGGTTCTTCCTCAAGGATCGTGAAGTGCAGCGTGTAGCTGCCGGCATAGTTGCCGATGCCGGTGACAACGGCGGTGGCCGTGCCCGGTTCCACATTGTCCTCGTAGCGCACGGTGTAGTCCCTGCCCTCGACGAGGCCGGCGATGGTCACACCCGGTTCGACGGCATTGCCGGTGTAGGCCTGGTCTTTCAGCGCCTCGGGCTGCGGCAGCGTCGCCGGATCGATGACGAACGTGTAGGCGGCGCTCTGTCCCGCCAGCGCGCCAATGCCGGTGACGTAAATGGTGGCGGTGCCGGCGTCCACATTGCGCTCGTAGCCGTCCACGCGGTAATCCAGCCCTTCGATGAGGCTATCCAGATAGATGGAGGGCTCGTGCGCGCCGCCGTCGTAGGTCTCATTGGGGATACCCAGAGAGGCCGGCAGGCCGGGGATGTGGCGCACGCGGAAGGTGAAGAGCGCGTCCTCGGGCAGCGCGTAGTTGGCGTTATCGAGGCGCAGGCCGTAGAACTCAATGGCGGCAGGCAGGCCCTGTCCCAGTTCGTTGCTGAGCAGGTAGGCCAGATAGCCGTCATAGGTCAGGTGGACGCTGTCGCCCTCCAGCGCGCCCAGAATGCCCAGCGTGCCCAGAGCGCCTTCAAGGCTCGTTTCGCCATCGCGCACCTTGGTGACTCCATCCAGATCAAGGCCGCTGATGTCCCAGGAGAGCTGACGCGGCTGGATGCTGACCGTAACCGGCTGGACGGAGAAGACCTCGCCCAAGGCGTTTTCAAAGACGACGGTGAGCGCGTATTCGCCGGCATCCTTAAAGAGCGGCGGGTCGGCGAGCCAAGTGCCGCTGGCGTTGTCGAAGTAGCGGACGGTAACGCCGGTGAGGTCGCCGGAGAGCGTCACGCCGGCATGGTGTTTGCCATCGTATTCGCCGCTGTACGCGTGGGCGGTGATGGTGGGATCGTTGAGCGGGAGGATGTTGACCATCTCCACGCCGTATTCGACGTGGCTGAGCGCGCCGTCCAGATAGCGCTCCACGCGGTAGTAGACGGCGTACTTGCCCACATCCGTGAACTGCGGCTTGACGGTCGTCTCCTCGCCGTTCTCGCCGACGCGGTAGTAGATGACGTCGCTGGCGGTGGGGCCATAGAGCTCGATGGCGTGCGCCTTGCCGTCCCAAGTGCCCTCGAATCCCTCGCTGACGATGCCGGAGAGGTAGAGCACGTCGATGTGGCCGACGCCGCTGTAGGTCTGGTAGTTCGCGCCGCGCAGTTCGAAGGGCACATCGTAGCTGCCCACATCGCGGTAGGCGGGGTTCTCCTTTGTCCAGGCGCCGTTTACGTAGTAGTAGATCTCCACGCCTTCCGGCGCGCCTTCGATGGAGATGGCATAGTCCGTGCCGTCGGCATAGCCGCGCACGGTGCCGGCGGAAATACCGGTGATCTGGCGCGGCTGTATGCGCACCAGCACGGGGATGTCCAGCGTGGCGTTTTCGCGCGTCACGCGGAGGGTGATCGCGTATTCGCCGGAATCGGTGAAGGCGGGAAGCTCCGCGGCGCTGGCGGCGGCCGTGAACGCGCCGGAATCGACGGCGTATTCCACCTTGTCGCTCGTCCAATCGACGTCCGCAAGGGTCACGCCGTGGCTCGCGCCATCGTAGACGCCCGTCCAGCCGCCGGCGGTGACGTTAAAGGGCCGGATCTCCAGGACGGCGCTGCCGAGGTAGGTTTCGAAATACGTGCCCTGGTCGCCGGTCAGTTCGCGCTGGGCCTCGAAGAAGATGGTGTAGGTGCCCGCTTCGGTGAAGGTGGGCCGCACGGCGGTCTGCGTGCCGTCGACGCTCGTCCACCAATGGAGCACCTGCGCGCCGGCGAGGTTCTCCAGTTCGATGGTGTGCGGCTTTGCATCGTAGACGACGCTCTTGTCCACGCCGACGACGGGCGCGCCCTTGAGCAGGCGCAGGCTGGTCGTTTCCGTGAAGGGGAAGAACAGCAGGCCGCGCTCGACGGTGTATTCGACCGTATAGTCGCCCGCCGCGGAGAGCAGCGGCACATAGACCGCGCCGTCTGCGCCCACCGCCGCCGCAAGGTCGCTGAGGAGCACGCCGTCCAGACCGGACACGGGAGCGCCCTGCGCGTCGCGCACGGTGATGCGCACGCTGTCGAGCACATCGCCATCTTCCACGTTGAGGCCGCGGATGGTGAAGCCGTGCGCGTCGCCGTCCGCCAGACCCTCGTAGCCCTCGGCGGACACGCCGGTGATCTCCCACCTGGCGCTGGCCTTGATGGTAAGCTGCGTATCGCTGTGGAAGGGCTCGTAGAGGGGTTCCATGCCGACCAGCCAACTGCGCCAGAGATCAACATCCTCGAAGACATTGACGGCGCGCGCGGACATGGCGTGGGCGACAAGCCCGTTGCCTCCGCGCCGGACGGTGTAGGAGATCTGGTAGATGCTGTCGCTGACGGCTTCGCCGAGGAAGGCCGGCAGGACGGACACCTGCGCAGTATCGGAGTCATAGTAGCCATCGGCGTCGCAGACATATCCGAGGGGCGCGAGCGTGTCGGGATCGAAGCCGGAAATGTAGAAGAACTGCGCCTGCTCGCCGCCGACGGGCTGGCCCTGCGCGTCCACCTGCTGATGGCGCACTTCGAGGATGTCGCCTTCCTCCAGGCCGTCCAGCGCGACCGTGTGCTCGCGGCCGTCGTAGTAGATCTCTGTATCGCTGTCCACGGTCATTTCCAGCTGGGTGGGCGTGCGGATGGTGACGTAGTCGGTCGCGGTAAACAGCTGCGCGCCCTCGGCGTTGTAGCCTGTGTAGGCGATACCGATGAAGTACGCGCCGACGCGGCCCATATCCTCGACAAGCAGCGCCAGATCCTCGGCAGTGGTGGCCGACGAGACGCTCATGCTGCCGGAGAGGCGGCGCTCTTCGCCGGGATTCAAGGTTCCGGCGGCGAGGCTGTCGTAGTCGTAGAACTCCACGAGCAGTTCCCAATCGAGGCGCGTGAGGCCGACTTCCTCAAAGGCGCTGGCAAATTGCCGGTCCGAGAAGTGGGATTCGTGGCCGTCCAGCAATTCGGGAACGATGCGCAGAGCGTCGTCCAGATCGTCCGGGTCGCCGATGACGCACGTAATGCCGCCGACTTCTCCGAAATCGGCCGGACGCCAGTCGTGATCGAGTTCGTAGCGGGGCTTGTCGTCTGTCGCAAGGTAGGCGCTGTACCAGTAGGTGAGCCCCCTGGAAGGACGGAAGGAGAGCTGCGTGTGGTAGGCATCGAGCTGGACGAATATCTCCTCGATATCCAGCCAGTCCGCGCCATCGCCCAGTTCCATGTCCACGACGCCGACGTGGGATACGCCGTATTCGTCGACGAAGGTCACGGTCAGGTCGTCCACGCTGAGCAGGTAGCCGCCCCACGGCGCGATGGGCCGCACATCTTCGAGGACGAGGATGTCGGAGGTCTGCGCCGCGTGGCCGTCGTAGAGGGCGTTGTAGCTGGGATAGCTCCCCTCTTCCACATCGAGGCGGGCGTCGATCACGCTTGCAAGGTCGATGGGCCGGATGTCCAGCGTCACCGCGCCGCCGCCAGCGACGGGCTTGCCATCGGCAGTGCCGGTCATGCGGTAGTAGAGCGTGTACTGGCCCGGCTTATCGGCGCGGAAGTTCAGCGCTTCGAGCGATACGAAGCTGCCCTCCTCGCCCGTGAGGCTGAAGGTCATGCCGGTAAGGTCGAGGTTTGCGCCGTCAGTGTTGTCCTGAAGTGCAAAGCCGTAGAAGGTGTATGCGCCCAGCGCCGTGCCGTACCAGGCGCTGACGGTGAACGCGCCCGTGGTTGGGTCGTAGGCGTAAGCGGGATAGGTAGGAGCGTCCACGCGCGCGCCGCGCGTCTCATCGCGGAGAGCAAGCTCAAAGAACTCGGATTCAAAGTAGAGCGACATCTCATAGGTCTGCGTCGTGGCGGACACTTCGTAGCGGTCGCTTTCCAGCGCGATCTCTACGGTGTACGCGCCCGGTTCGAGGATGAGTCGATCCTGCGTCACGCCGGTGAAGATGGTGTTGCCCGCCGCGTCTTTCACGGTGTAGATGGGCGTGTAGTCGTCCAGGCGCGCGTCCGGATCGTCAAAGGCGATGAGGCCGGAAAGGTCGACGGCGCCGCCATCGCGCACGACATGCGCGCCCTCTTCATCCTTGAGCGCCCAGTCCTGCGCATCGCCCTTGACGACCTGCCAGGTGCGCTGCGACGCGACCAGGTGGCCGTATACATCGAGGAACCAACCGTGGTAATAGCCGCCAAACAGTTCGCGTCCGGCCTCTGTGGGCACGATGGACGCCTTGATCGTCACAGCGTGAGCGTCCGTGCTGGCGGAGGGCGGGTCGAAGAACTGCGTTTCCCCGAGCACGGTCTTCCGGTCTTCGGCTGAGCCGTCGACCAGGAGCTGATAGATCGCGCCCTGGAAGTAGTAGCGCCACATCTCCTCGTCAAACACCCCTTGCACAATCACGTCTCCAGAGGCGTCCTCATAACCATAGGTCAGAACCGGGCGGTCGAGGGCGATGGCGTGGCTGTACGGTATATCCGATTTATTGGGGTCGTGGTCGTACACCGTCGTGAACTCGACGGACGTATCCAACAGCACCAGTTTCACCGTCGCCTCGCCGTAGAAGGTGAGGCCGTCGCGCTGGAGCGTGTAGTAGACGGTCCTGATGACCGAGCGCTGTCCCTCGAGGTCTTCAAAGCCGAAGGTGGGAAGCGCGGCGGTGAATTCGTCGCCGTCGATGCTGAAGAGCAGCGAATCGCCGTCGAGAAGGCCGCTGACCGAGGGGCCATACGCCTTTCCGTCGTCTTCGAACACGAAGCGCGTCACGCTTTCCACGGTCACGCCGGTATCGCCGCGGCTGTAAATGTGGTAGGTGACGGTATCGACGCTGCCGTCCTCAAGGGTGCCGTCCGTGAGGGTGAGCTTCGCCTGATACGAGCCCGGCTCGCCCAGCGTGGGCGCGTCGGGAAGGGCGATCCAGTTGCCGTCCGCGTCCAGCTTGTAGAAGGTGAAGGCGTAGCCGTCGGGGTCGAGGGTCACGTACTGGCCGTCTTTCAGCGAGTAGGCGGTGACGTCGGGCGTCCACGGCTGCACGCTGCCCGCCTCGGAGGCGGCGTTCTGCGCCTCGATGCGGATGATGTAGGCGTCGTCCGCCAGCACGCGGAAGCAAAGGCGCGTCGCGCCCGCGGCGGCAGCGGTCAGGTCGTGGCCAAAGACGGCGTAGTAGTCCCGCGCCTCGCCGGAGGCGTCGGTGATCTGCGTGCGCACGGTGTTGTCCGTGGTCACGATGGCGTCGTACTGCGCGAGGACGGCGGTCTTGCCGGAGAGGATCGCCTGCGCGCCTTCCCCGGTGGCCGGAGCGTGGAGGCTGCCGGAGAGCAGGCGCGCCGCCGTGCCACCGGCATTGTCGATGGTCACGTTCGCCACTTCCAGCGTGCCGTCGGCGACGAACACCAGCGGCAGCTCTTCGCCGCTTCCGCGCAGCGCGCCACCCGTGAGGCGCAGCGTGCCTTCGCCGCTGAGGGCGATGAGGGCGTGCAGGAGTTCCGCGCCGGCGCGCAGGGCGTGGCCGTTGAGGTCGAGCGTGATGGTCTGATTTGCGGCCAGCAGCAGCGAGAGGCCCTTGCTGAGGGTAAGGTCGCCCTGCAGCGTGACGGTATCGCCCGCGGCGCTCGCCAGGCCCAGCGCCTGCGCAAGGCCCTCGGCGGTGGTGATGTAGCCCAGTTCGCCGGGGTCGGCGGTGGCCGTGAGGGTCAGCGCCCCGCCGTTCAGATCGGCGAGCAGTACCTGCGCGCCGTGGCCGATCTCGCGCAGGGTCACGGGGGTAAGCCCGCCCGTGAAGCGCAGCAGCACTTCCCCACCGTCGCCATCCGTGATGTCGCCGTGGCTTGTAAAGGCGAAGGACGCCGCTTCGAGGCCGGGGGCGGGCGCGCCGTTTTCGTCCGCATTGGCGAAGACGGCGATGCTTTCCAGACCGCGCAGGTCGATCATGCCCTGCGCTTTGGCGTATTCGAGGCGCAGCGCGCTCTCCGCCGAGGCCAGCACGTCGCCCGCGGGGGCGAGCAGCGCGCCGGTAGAGATGTCGGCGGCGGTGATGGAGATATTGCCCGCGACGCTCTCGATGGTCACGGCCTTGCGCGCCATCTCGCCGCTGTCCTGCATGATCTTCTCCCATGAGCGGTCGTAGCACAGCGCCGCGAACGCGCCGGCGGCGGCGATGGTTATATCGCCGTTTGCGCGCAGCGTCATATGGTCGCGCGTGTCGCCTGTGTACTCGCCCGGTTCAGTCATCAGGAGCGTGAGTCCGCCGCCGGCGACAATGTTGAGGCCGCCTGCCGTGGCGTTGAATGCGCCAAAGAGCGTGGCGTCCGCGCCGGCTTCGAGGGAGAGACTGCCGGCTTCGACGTCGGCATACAGCGCAAGGCTGCCGCCGGCGTGCATCTCGGCGAGGCCGCCTGCGGAGATGGCCGGCAGTTCGTCATAGTCCGGGGAATAACCAAGGTAGTGGTCGGTTCCAAGATCGCCGCTTACGTGGAGGCGGATGTTTTCCGTGGCGACGATGCGCGCCGTGCTGTCTATGGCGATCGAGTCCGCCTGCGCGTCGATGTTCCCCGCCTGCGCCGTGCCACCCAGCGTCAATGCGCCGGGGAGGCGCACGGTGATGCTTTCGGCTTCCAGCGCGCCTTCCAGCGTCAGCGCGCCCGCTTCCGCCGTGTTTTCGATGGTGAGCATGCCGGCGGAGCGCAACTCGCCGCCGAGACGGCCGACGCCGCTTAAGAGCAGCGTGACGTCCGCATCGTGGTCGACGTACAGTTGCGCCAGATTCGCCGCCACACGCGCGGTCAGGGCCTTGCCCGCCGTGCCGTGCAGGGTCGCAGATGAGATGCTGGAGGCGCGCAGGTCGATCTCGCCCGCGTCGGAGGTGATGTTCGCGCTATAACCGGCGACACCGGTAAACGCGCCCTGCGCTTCCAGCGAGACGCTACCCTGGGCGGCGACGCTGCCTATGCGCAGGCCGCTCGTGCCGCGCGCCCAGATGTCCTGCGCGGAAGCAAGCGTCAGGCTGTACGCGGCCTCGATGACGAGGGGCGCTTCCTGCGTGCCGATGCTGCCGGACGTGGTGGTGATGGAGACGGACTGGCCGGAGGCGTCGATGACGCCGCCCAGCGCGCCGGACTGCGTGATCTCCACGCCGCGGCTGCGGACGGTGAGGTAGATGTTGCCCGCGCCCTGCTTATTGAGCGTGAGCGGGGTGCTGCCCGTGCGGTCGTAGTCCAGGTAGAGGTCGCGCGTCCAGACGAAGTTCTCCGTGCAGTTGGCGGGCGTCCACGCGCTGGTAACGACGTACTTGAGCGGGGCCGCGCTGCTGCCGATGTCGAGGCCGGCGCGCAGCTTAATGGCGTAGAGGCCGGTGATATAGGCGGCGTGTACGGTGTCTATGCGCAGAGAGCCGGTCAGCGCTTCGAGGGTGACGTTGCCGCTTTCGATGTTCACGTAGTCGGCGCGGAGATCGCCTTCTTCGATGGTGAAGGTCAGATCCCCGTTGTAGACGCCGAAGCTGGCGATCGTGCCCGCCTGCCGCGCGGCGCGGATGTCGAGCGCGTCGTAGCTGTAACCGCAATAGTAGAAGTCGTTTACGGAGAATTCTTCGTCCGCGACGATGCTGCCCGCACCTCTGAGGGTGATGTTGGCGCTGCCAAAGCGGATGTTCTTCGCGCGCACGTCCATGGCGGCGCTGTCGCCCTCGAGCGCGGCCACGGCGAACGTTCCGGCCACGTCCACGGCCAGCGGGGCGCGGAAGCGCAGCGTTTCCTCGATGGTGAGGTCGCCCGTGGCAGTTAAGCGCAGCGTGCCCTCACTGCCCATGAGGTAGCCGCTGTATGTAAGGGCGCGGATGGTGGCGTCGCCGGTGAAGCTGAGGCGCAGGTCGTAGACCTGGGAGCTGTTGTCGATGCTGCCCAGGCGGATCGCGCCGGCGTTGGAGAGGATGTCGAGGGCAAAGCCGAAGGGGCCGTCCAGGAAGATCGCGCCGTCTGCGGAGAGCTCGACGTCCTTGCCCGCGTGGATGCGCGCGGTGGCCTCGAAGCCGGAGAGCGTGCCCGGCGTGAAGCCGTCAACGCTTAGGGCGCTGCCGGAGCGCATGGTCACGCTGCCCTGCGGGGCTTCGAGGGCAAACTGGCCGCCGGTGGCGAAGATGTGGACGGAGTAGGCGTCCACGTCGATATTCCCGCCCGTGGATTCGAGATAGAAGTCGCCGTAATCGACGATCAGTTCGCCGATGGAGACGTCTCCGGCGGCGGTGAGGCGCAGATCGTGATCCACCTGCGCGTACTCGCGCCGGAAGTGGAGCTTTTCGGCGGTGAAGACGCCCTGCGCGTTCATTTCCGCCGCGCCGCAGACCCAGATGCTGCCGGCGATGATGTCGCCAGAGACGTCGATGGTGGTCTGGTGCTTGCTGACGAGGTCGTCAAGGTAGACGTCGCCGCCGGCAAGCACGGTGAGATGTCCACCCGGCTGCACGCTTGCCTGGCCGCGCAGGTAGATGTCGCCGTCGGCCTGCAGCGTGGCGGGCGTAAAGGTGGTCAGGCCGTTTTCCACGGTGAGGTCGCCATCAGCGGCGAAGTTCAGGTCGCCGGAAACGATGCTGTTAAGCGTGATGCTGGCGATGCGCAGGTCGCCGCCGGCCCGGACGTCGTAGGACTCGGTTTGGGTGGCGAGGGAGACGTTGCCGATGGTCATATCGCCGCTGGCGCGCAGTATGGCGCCGTTGGCGGCGATGTCGCCGATGGTGAGGCTGCCATTTTGCACATTGATGTAGAGCGGCATGTCCAGCGTCCACAGCTTCATGCTCGTGGGCGTGGCGTCGAGGTCGCCTTCCGGCACTTCGAGGAAGATCTTGAAGTCCGCGTCGAGTATGTTGCCGTCCTCATCGAAGGCGGCGGCGCGGAACTTGCCGCCAACGGAAATGGCGAGCGGGTCCTCCCTCGTGCCGATGGTGGTGAGCACGGAGATCTCGCTGAGGAAGATGGAAAGGTCGTTTTCGGCGTCGATCTCCACCGCCGCGCCGTCCTGCGCGCCGGTGAGCGACAGGTAGCGATCCAGCCAGAGGGTGATGTTGCGGCCCGCGAGGCGCTCGAAGGTCACATCCTGCGAATAGGCGTAGTTCTGGGAGGCGTTGATAAACTCGATGTTCACATCGCCCGCCGTTTCGATGACGCCCATGGGCGCGACCGCGTAGCCGGAGGCGCGCAGCGCCAACGTCGCCCAGATGTTGCCGGAGGCTTCGAGGGCCTCGACGCCGTCCGGCAGCACGGAGACGTTGAGTCTCTCTTCTTCCGTTCCGATGTTGGCGGCGTTGCGGATGGCGATGCGGTCTGCGTGGATGGTCGTGCCCGCCTGCTGGGTGAAATCGCCGGAAGCGCCGTTCCAGACGGCCTCAAAGCGCTTGGTGGTCACGTCGCCGCGCAAGCGCAGAGCGCCGCCGGCGTTGTTGACGACGCGGAAGCTGGAATCGCTGGGTTCGGTGATGACCTGATAGTGGTTTTTGCCGATGTACTGGACAAAGGAGCCGCTGCCAAAGCCCGCGCCCTCGAAGATGAGGTCTTTTGCGGTGTTGTTGGTGATGGTGACGTGGCCGCCGTTGTAGATGACGTGTTCAAGGCAGTTCTCAAGCGTCATCTGGCCGCGGATGCTGACCACGTTGGCGGCGTTTTGCAGTATGTTTTTGAGCGTGTAGGCGTCCGGGGAAGCGGATATTTCGATACTCTCGCTGCCCTCGCCCGTGCGCGTATACCGGCCATCGCCGTCGATGGTGATGCTTATGTCGTTTTTGCGGCCCTGATAGAGGCGTCCGCCCTCGGGGCCCCACCAGGTGACCTGCTCATAGAGGGAGTAGTGGCCGTCCGGCGCGTCGGGGTGGTCGATGCGCTGGGCGATGTCGCCCCATATGTAGAGGTCGGTATCGCGGCCGGAGACGATCTTCACCGAACTTGAGCCCATCACATCGCCCACGAAGGCGATGCCCTGGAGGATGAGATCCGAGCGGCTGCGGTTGACGATGATGATATCCTCGGGCAGGAAACTCTCGATGATCATGCCCTCGTAGATATCCTTGACGATGGGCTCGAACACCCACGCGCCGGCGGAGGCGTCGTAGGCGGCGCGGATGATGCCGTCGGTGTCGCCGGTGACGGTCACGCCATCGTCGGTGATGTCCACGATCACCGGGCCTTCCTCCTCGAGCATCTGCGGGATGCCCAGCCAGGGGAAGTCCGCATAATCGTGGATGAGGCTGTTGTTGACGCCGTCGTCGAAGGAGTTAAAGACGCTGTACTTGAAGCTGTCGCTGCCCAGGAGCGTGTACTCGATATCCGAGCGTCGGAGCATGCCGCTGCTTTCCTCTCCCAGGAAGCCGGTGAGGGTCTCGCAATCGTCGCCCACCGTGAAAAGGTTGCGGGTCTTGTGCGTGTAGGTATGGAGACTGCCTTCAAAGCTGACCACGGTGTTCTGATTGCCGCCCTCGATCATCGCCCGCAGCGCAGAGAGGGAGAGAAGCGGCAGATCAAGGCGCGCGTGGTTGTCAAAGCGCATGCTGCCCGGCGCGTTGTAGTCCTCGTGGTAGCCCATATTGAGGTAGCGAATGCCGCCGTTGGCCACAGTCTTGCCGTACCAGACGTCCAGCAGCATGTCAAGATCGATCAGCACCGTGTTGGTGGGATAGATGCTGCCGGAGAAGCCCGCGTTGCTGATATACAGCTCGTTTTTGACATCGATCTCGTTGAGCCAGTTGAAGAACCAGAGGTCGCGGCCGATGAAGACGAACTGCTCCGGCTCCGTGCCCTCGTCGTTCAAGACGATGTGGGTAGTGAGGTCGAGCGTTGTTTCCGCCTTGCCGGTCTGGGAGGCGTAAGCGGCGCTGGTACGGTTCTCGGAGTAGTTGTCGATCTTGTCCGCGCCCGCCGTGGCGACAATGTAGACGTCGCCGGTGAGGTTTTCCACGTGCAGGCCGGGATAGAGGTCTATGTACTGTTTGGTGGTGATGGTGGTATTCGCGCGCACGTCGGAAATGCCGATCAGCTGCGCGGCGGAGTCGAGCGTCCGGGTGGTGATGCTGTCGTGCTGGCCAGAGGTGACGCGCACGTGGATGTCGCCGCCCAGCGTATAGAGCGTAACGTCGCGGCCAAGCTCTGTGCGCAATTCGCGCTCCACGGCGTTGCGCGACTTGAGCACGCCCTCGGTGAACACGCCGCCCTGGTCGGCGTCGGTGATGGCGCTGAGTATGGCGTCGGAGACGGCCTCCACGCGGATGCCGTTCAGAGCCTGTATGTTCGCGCCGTCGCCGACGGTGGCGCGCACGGCGCTGACGGCGATGTTCTCAGCAAAGTAGTTGTCGGCGCTGATGCCGATGCCGATGGAAGAACCGCTGGCGTGCGTGGCGGCGTTGGGCTTGTCCTGCGCAAGCTGCGTGTAAGTGCCCACGGCCTTGATGCTTGCGCCCTTGCCGACGGTGGCGGCGGTTTCCAGATAGGTTTCCGTGCCCGCGCAACTCACCGTGACGTTGACAAGGCCGACGTTGAGGCCGTTGTCTATGACGATCTCGTTCTTCGCCGGCTCGTTGGCGGCGAGCAAGCTGAAGTCGCCATCGTGGACGTTGAGCGTCGTTCCATCGCCCACCTGGGCGCGCACGCTGTTTCTTTGCGTGCTGTTCTCCTCGCCGATGCGGCCCTCAGCCGTGGCGACGTTGACGGAGATAACGCTGACGCTGACGCCGGGAAGCTGGGAAAGCACGTGGAGGCTGGGTGTGTCCTTGGCGGAAACGACGGCGTCGCCCGCGAGCACGTCCACCTGCCGCGCGGTGAGTTCGGCGGTGGTGGAGCCGCGCACGGAGCCGTCGGCGTGGAGGTTGCCGATGCCGAGGAGGTTCACGTTGACGCTGGAGGCGAGCGCTTCGGCGCTGGCCTTGCCGGCGCTGAGAGCCTGCACGCTCAGCCCGTCGCGCGCGGTGATGGTCATGCCGCCGCGGATAGCGGCGCTGGTTTGGATGTTGGCCGCGGCGTTGGCCACGTTGGTGTTGACGTTGCCAAGCAGGCTGACGCTGGCGCCGCCGCCCGTGGCCAGGCCGCCGACGGTGGCCTTCGCGCCCTCGCCCTTGTACTGGCTGAGCACTTCGAGGCTGCCGAGGTCGTAGACGGCGTTGCCGGTGATGCGCGCCTCGAGCAGGCCTGCGGCGTTGGCCACCGCCGTATTGACGGTGATGCGCAGGGCGGTGACGTCCACCTTGACGGTGCGGCCTTCCGCCGTGGCCCCGCCCGCGCCGATGGCGGAGACAGCGGCCTTGCCCGCGACGGTGAGCGCGCCGTTGCCGCCGATGCCGGCCTGCGCGGCGGTGTCCGCGTCCGCCGTGGCGGTATTGGTGGTAAGGCTACCGAGCGAGACGTCCGCCGCCGAGCCGCCGGGGGCGACCCTGGCGGTGGCTTCGTCGTTGTAACTGACGCGCACGGTGAGCGTGCCCGCCTTGACCGTGGCCCCGCCCAGTTCGAGTTGCGCGGAAAGTCCGGCCTCGGCGCGGGCGATGGTCTGCATCAGCGCCACGTTGAGGAGCGTGACGGTGGTGCCGCTCTCCACGTCGGCCACGGCACGCACCTTGCCGAGCGTCTCGATGGCGAGATCGCCGGCGATATTAAGCATGCTGGCAAAGACGCGGGCGGCGCTTTCCTGCGCGTTGCGGGCGGTAGCGGTGTTGGCGGCCACGCCGCCCAGCTGCAGGGTGACGTTCGCGCCGCCGGACGCGCCGACCAGCGCCTGCGCGCCCGTGCCGCCGTTCTGATTGAGCAGCGAGGTCACGGTAAGCGAGGGCGCGGCCAGTTGCACGTTCTCCACCAGCGCCTGCTGCGTGCCGGAGAGCTTGGCGGAGGAGACGTTGACGGCGATATTGACGGTTTCAAAGACGAGTTTGGCGGTGGTCACGTTGGCGTCCGCGCCGGCGTTCAATTCCGCGCGCACAACCACGCCGCCCGCGGCGTTGAGGACGGGGAGCGTCCCCTCGCCCGCGCGGGCGATGGCGGCGGTGACTTCGGTGGAGACGCTGGCGATGGCGATGTTGACCTTGACGGCAGCCGCGCCCAGTTCCACGCCGCCCAGGGACGGCTCGACCACGGCGTTGGCGTTGGCTTTAACGTTGGCCGACACCTCGATGCCATCCGTGCGCGCGTTGCCGCCGCCGGGCAGCGTCAGGCGGGCCGCGTAAGCGCCCTGCGCGTAGGCGTAGCCGGTCATCACGCCGATGGCGATGCCGTGGATGTTGGGGCCGTTGACGATGCTGGCTTCGGCGTTGGCCGAGCCTTCCGCGAGCACGCGCAGATCGCCCGACAGTTCGAGATTTGTCAGGTTGGCGCTGGCGGTGTTCTCCACGCGCGCGTAGGCCACGGCCACGTTGACGCCCGCGCCAACGAGCGTGCCCGCGCCCTGCACGAGTTCGACGCTGGCCACGTTCTCCCCATCGAGGGGATCCGCCTGCGCGATGACTTGCAGGGAGTTTGCGCGCAGATCGCCATTTTCGACGGCAGCGAGGTTCTGCGCGCGATCCACGGAGACGAGCGTGCCCACGCCGACGCTGATGGCGCCGATATTTAGCCCGTGGAGGCTGACGGGCGCGCCGCTTTGCAGCCACACTTCCACGAATACGTTGTCCGCCGACGCCGCGCCGAGGAGTTTTGCCTCGTTGCGGGTATCGTTGTCGGCGATGGCCACGTTGACCGCGCCGGCGATGGCGCCGACGTCGCCGGACATGGCGGAGGCCTCGGCAAGCGCCTTGCCGGGCGCGGCCTGCGTGCCGGCGTAGACGTTTATATCGCCGTCCGCGCGGACGGTCACGCCTGTGCCGTCCAGTTTCACGGCGTTGATTGCGCGCATCTGCGCGTAGGCCACGCTGACGCCCGCGGTGATGGCTCCCGCGCCCGCGCGGTAGAGGTCGGCGCGGGCCACAACGTCGGAAAGCATGCCTTCCACGGCGATGTTGCCGCCGGATGCGACATTCATGCCGGCGATGGAGGCCACGGCGTCGCTCTGGTTGAAGGCGAGCAGCACGTTGATGGAGGCGGCCACCGCGCCGGCGTTGGCGGCGAAGATGGTCGGTTCGGCGAGGGAGGCGATGGTGTTGCGCACGCGCACGTCGCCCGTGGCGCTGACCGTTCCGGCGCTGCCGGAGGCGGCATTCGTGCGCGGGTCTGCGCCGATATAGGTGGCGAGGCTGGTCTTGTCGATGGCGATGGCCACGCCCGCGCCCGCCGCCACCGCGCCGCCATTGACGCCCAGCAGCGCCGCGCGCGCGGAGGTAAGGGAATTGGCGGCGACGTCCACCGTTTTGGCCTCGACGCTGACGCCGTGGGCGATGAACGTATCGCCGGTGACGCCGCTGATGGAGAGCGGGAGGGCCGCGTTGGCGCTCACCGCGCCGCCGCCAAAGGCCGCCGCCGCCGAGAGGTTCTTAAAGAGTATGTCCGTGGTCACGGAAACCGCGCCCGCGCATGCGACGCTGCCCGCGCCGGAGATGCCCGTGCGCACCGTGCCCTGCGCACGCACCAACGAGACGGGCACGCTCACGGCGACGAAGCCGCCGCTGGCCGCCAGCGTCGCCGCCAGCACGTTTTCATGGCGCATGCCCGCGCGGATGGAGACATTTTGCGCAGAAAGGACGCTGCCCATCAGTTCCGCGCGCAGCGCGTCGTCCAGGGCGATGACCGCCGCCGAAACCGACACGCCCACATACCCGCCGCCGGCGGTGACGGAGAGCGCGCGCACGCCGTAGGTCGCAAGGTTCTCGCCGAGTTCCTTGACAAGGCCCTCGGTGACGCTCTGGGCCTGCTCTGTCTGCTGATCCTGCTGCGCGGAGGCGGAAGTGGCTTCGACGACCACGTCGCCGCCCGCTTCGAGGGTCGCGTTCTCACCCACGAGCGCTGCGACGTCGGCATAGGTAACGGCCACGGCAACGCCCGCGCCCACGCCGGCAACGCCGGCCACACCGAGGGTGCCGGTGATCATGTCGGCGGTGAGAAGCTGGTCCGCGGTGACGCGGATGTCGCCCGCGGCGAACACGGAGCTGCCCGCGCCGATGAACGCGCCGGTACTGCTCATGGGATCGTAGCCGCGCGCGGCCTGCCCGAGCGCCGCGGCGGCGTTCAGGTCGGCGTTCTGTTCGCTTGTGAATGTGTGGTTCTCGCCCTCCCCCGCCGTCTTGTCGCCGGTGGCGGTGGCAAATTCATCGGAGACGTAGCCGCCCATCACGTCCACGCCGTCCTTGTCGCCCACCTGCAAATCGGCGGCGCTCTGGCCGTCGCCGGCGAGGTCTTCTGAGAGCGTCATGCCCTGAAGCGCCTCGTGCGCGGCGGCGTTGCCGCTGGCGAAGGTGTCCATGAGGGCGTCGATGTCCAGGCCGCCGGAGGTGCGGCCGCCGTTCGCGCCATACTGCATGAGCAGCGCGTCGCGGGCGTCCTGCTGCAATTTGTCGCCGATGACCGTGACCATCACGGTCGCGCCCACCGCCGCCGTGCCAGAGCCGGAAACGCTGCCGGCGTAGCTGGCCACGTCGCGCTCGGCCTTAGCGGCGATGTTGGCGTCGCCCGTGAGCGCGTAGACGATGCTGTCGCGGCCAAGGCTTGCCTCGACGCTGTTTTTCAGCACGTTGACCATGGCAGTGACGCCCACCGCCGCCGTGCCCGAAGCGCCGATGGTGGCCGCCTCGCCGAAGAAGTCGTAGAGGTCGGTGGCGGTCACGTCCACGCTCGCGCCGCGCAGCGTCGCGCCGTCGAGGGCGCTGGCGCGCGTCTGCCGCTTGGAAACGGTGACGGACACCGTGCCGCTCACGGCGGCGACCGCCGCGGCGCTGACGCCGTTGGCGGCGGTGACGACGTTCTGTTTGGAATCCGCCGCGACCTTGATCGCGCCCGCGGCTTCGAGGGCGGCGCTTGCGCCCACGGTGGCCTCGGAAGCGCCGTTAAAGTAGGTAACGATGGCGATGGGGCTGACGGCGGCGTTGCCCGCGCCCGCCAGCGCCGCGCCGATGTTGTAAAGCTCGGTATCGCCAAGGGCGGTAACTTCGATCTTGCCGCCCGCGGTGATCCTGCCGCCCGCGGCGGCGGAAACGGTATCCTCAAAGACGAGGGCGTTCGCGCCCGGGCTGACCGCCGCCGTACCGGCGATGCCGAAGGCGAGGCCGGCGAGGGCCACCTGCGCGCGCGACTGCGCCGCCACGCGGACATCGCCGCTGGCGAAGGCGACGCCATCATCGCCGATGCCGGCCTGCACGCTGTTTTTCAGCACCTGCACGACCACGGTCGCGCCGACGCCGGCAGCGTTGCCGATGTTCAGACCACCGGCGAAGTGGTATAGATGTGTTTCTCCTTCCGCGTCGACGCTCGCTTCCTGCGCGTCGCCCGAGCCCTCCGCCTGCGTGAACGCGCCTTCCGCCGCGCTCGCGCCGCCCGCGGAACTTGCGTTGATGCGCACGCCATTGCCAACCTGCGCGCGGATGCGGTTCTGCACCACCGCCGTGCTCACCACGCCGGTCACGGAAGCCGTGCCGATGGCAAGCGCGCCGCTGGCCGCGCCCATGTAGAGCTTGAAATCGCCGCCCGCGTACACCGCCACGCCGCGACGGCGCTCGGCGCGGTTGGGAATGGCGATGCCCGCCTGACTGACGCCGGAGATGGAGGGCATGGACGTTGCCGCCAGGCCGATGAGGTCGGCAAGATCGCCGACCTGAGCGGTGACGGCGTTTTCGACGATCACAGTGTTCACCGTCGCGCCCGCGCCGATGGTGCCAGCGCTAACTGTGCCCGCGCCGCCGACCGATGCCAGCGTGCCGGAGGCGTCGGCGACCACGCCGACGGAATCATCCGCGCGCACGGTGACGGCCTGTCCCAGTTCGGCGGTGGCTTCGGTACGGCTGACGGTGGTCAGCGCCGTGCCGGTGAGCGCCGCCGTGCCGAGCGTGGCCGCGCCGGCCACGGCGACGTCAAAGGAGCGGTTGTTGGCAAGGGCCGAGAGGGAGACATTGCCCGTCTTTGCCGTCAATGCGGCCCGATCGCCCGCGCGGGCGATGACAGACTGCTCAAACAGGTGCGTGCTGACGCTCGCGCCGAGCGCGGCGGCGGCGTTGCCCGCCGTGGCTGCCAGCATGCCGGAGATGAACTGCGTGTCGTTTTTCGCGTGGATGCGCACATGGCCGCTTTCGGCAGTGAGGGAGCTTCCCTCCAGCGCCTCGGCGCGGGTTTGGGACGTGGTGATGGCCACGCCGATGGTGCCTGCGGCGGTGGCGGAGGATGTGCCCGCGCCGGAGGCCGAGGCCAATATGTTGAGAAGGGCGTCGGAACTCGCAGCCTCGATGCGCACATCGCGCGCGGTGACGGCGCTTTCCCTGCCCGCCTCGGCGACGGTGGAGTTTTCGTTCACGAGCACGGCGACGGTGCCGCCCGCGGCCACGGCCGCGCCCGTTCCCAAGCCCACGTCCGCGGAGATGAGCGTGAGTTTGGCATCGTTTTGCGCGGTGAGGGCAAACGCGCCGTCTGTATCGACGCTCACGTTGTCGCCCAGCGTCGCCTGCGCGCTCGTGCCGGTGAGGATGACGTTGACGCCGCCGCCGATGGCCGCGCCGCCTGCGCCGGTGGCCACCGCGTCCGCCGTGGTCACGGCCCAGATGTCGTTCTGCGCGGCCGCCTGAATGGCGACGTCGCCCGTGGCGGTCACGGCGCTTGCCTCGCCCACGCCGGCACGGACGCTGTCGCGCCGCTCTGCGACGGCGACGGTCGCGCCCACGCCCGCCTTGGCGGAGGAACCGGAGATGGAGCCGGCGATGACGCGCGCAGAAGAAGCGCTGTCTGCCTCGACGCGCAGGCTCTCAGCATCCTCGTTCTCGCCGAGGGTGAGCGCGGTGTTTTTGCCCACGTCCGCGCGCACATCGTTCTCCGTCAGCAGCAGCGCCACCGTGCCGGCAAGCGCTGCCTGGCTGAATGCGCCGGCCTGCACCGTGCCGGAGACGGCCTCGACGTAGTAATCGACCATGGCGAGGTAGTTGAGCATATCCAGCACGTCGAGTATGCTGTCTGTGCTGATGGTGGTTTCGAACTTGAGGTCGGTGACGTTGGAGATGTCATTGTCGATGGTGAGGTTGAACAGGCCCTTGTCCCTGTCCTCGGTCGCGCCGACGGTGAAGAGGTCGGAAACGTCGAAGGGGAACCGGTACTGGCTTTCGTCGATGTGTTCGCGGCGGGCGACGACCTTCATGGAGTCCGCCGTGATGGTCGCGCCATCGCCCACCAGCGCCTGGACGGTGTTGCCGGCGTAAAGGATGGCGAAGGAGGCGCCGAACCCCACGGTCTGGCCGCCGCCAGCGCTGACGCCAAGGGCGCGCACGCCGAGCTTGCTCTGATCGCGCGCGGTGACGGCGACGTTTTGGGCCTCGATGACGGTGTTTTCCGCGACGCGGGCCGCGGCCTGCGCCTGCGCGGAGAGCACGGCGACCGCGCCGGCGATGTTGAGCGTACCGCCGGGGCTGGCGGCGACCGTCGGGGCGACGGCCTGCGCGCCCAGGTAGGCGATGTAGTTGCCGTCGACGTTCTGGGTGGTAAGGGCGGAGACGTCCAAATTGCCCTCCGCCTCCACAGAGCCGGCGACTTCGGCCTCGGCGCTGTTGCGGTTGACGGTGATGGCCGCGGCCGTGCCCACCACGTTGGCAATGGAGGCGGAAGTGGCCGTCGCGCCGCTGGCGCGCGTGCGGAAATTGGCGCGGTTCTCGGCGTGCGCCTCTACATCCCCGCCGGAGACGACCTTGCCGGTGATCTCGGCCAGAGCCGCGTGGTTATTGTAGGCCACGCCGATGGCGGCGGCTATGTTGAGCGTGCCGGAGTTCATGGCGACATCCTGCGGCTTCGCCGCGCCGCCGCTTTCGGCGTTCGCCGCGGCGCTCGCCGAGGAGGCGGGAGCCGTGGCGCGCTGGGTGGCGGCGTCGAGATCGACGTTGAACACGCGCAGTATGTTGTTAGAAAGCGGAATGGATTCGCTGGCCTTCTTGAGGTTGGCCGTGGATTTTCCCACCAGCGGCGTGCCCTTTTCGCTCAGGGCGGTGGCGATCTTGGCGCTCAGGTTGCTGGGGCCGGCGCCGGGGCTTATGTAGTTGAGGCCGAGACGGAACTTCTCCAGCACGCGGTCGATGCTCGCGCCAATGCTGGTGGCGACGGCGTTGACCTCGTCTGTATTCTTCGTCAGCGCGTAGACGCGCACGCTGCCCGCGGCGGTGGTATCGGCGCGCAGGGCGGCGAGCACGTCGCTGCTCATCAGGCTGACGGCCACCGTCGCGCCCACGGCGGCGCGGGAACCGGCGGAGAATGCCTTGCCCTCGGCGTAGGAATCGCCGCTCTGCATGGCCTGCACCGCCACGTTGGCGCGCTTTGCGCCCTCAGCGCCCTCGCGGAGCGTCTCGATGGTATCTTCTTCATTCGTCGTCTTCACCGTCGCGCCCGCGTCCACCAGCGCCTGCACATTGCTTTCGACGATGGCGAGGGCCACGGAGGCGTCGGCGGAGATGCCCTTGGTGTTGGTGCCGGCGTTGGCGGCCTCGGCCTGCGCCTTGAGGGCGGCCGCGTTCCCGGCGTTGCCCAGCGTCGGCACGGCCTGCATCGCCTTGTCGCGGCGGGCGATGGGGTCGCTGCCGGCGACGGAGATGGTGTCCACATCGTTGCGCAGGCGCGCGAAAACGTCCAACGAGGCGGCGGTGAGGTCGCGGCCCGCGCCGAGCGTGGCGCGCACGTCCGCGGTGAGCAGGTTGAGCGCGAAGGACGCGCCCACGCCCACGGAGGTGCCGGGGTTGTTGACGGTGCGCATCTTGGCAATGTTGCCCAGCACCTTGTCCGCCGAACCGCTGGCGGTGGTATAGACCTTCTGCGCCTCGTCGGCGCGGATGGCGGCGTCGCCGGTGAGGTCGATGGTATTGTTCTGCGCGGCGACGGTGGCCTCGGAGCGGGCGTCCGCGACGGTGATGGCCACCGCGCCCGCCACGCCGACACTGGATGCGCCCACGCCGGAGATGGCCTGCGTGGAGATTCTGTGGCCGACGCCGTCCAGCTCCCCGCCGCTGCCAAAGCGCGCGCCCAGCAGCTCGATGAGCGCCGTGTAGGTTCTTTCGACACCCATGACCAGCGTCGGGTCCGGATTCCAGCCGCCGCCGGTGACGTAGGCATAGAGGATCTCCCGCCAGGCCTGCGGATTGGCGAGCGCGGCGAACTGGTCGTTGAGGAGCGTTCCCAGCGCGGCAGGATAGACGGAGGCCGACGAAAGGGCGCTCTCCTCCCCCGTCATCTGGGCGATGGCCTCGTCCACGATCATCTCGCGGATGGCCTTCATATTTTCAGCATCCGCCTCCATACCGAGATATTCGTTGAGCGCGGCCTGATCTTCGCTGGAGAGCGTCTTGCCCTCGGCAAGGTCGCAGGCGAGGTCGAGCATGCGCTGCCTGTGCGCCTGCTCGGCGCGATAGGCGTCGATGCCGGCGATCAATTCCGCGATCAGCGGCGCGCAGAGGTCGCCATAGAGGGAACCATCGGGCGCTGCTTCCTGCGCATAATGGGCGCGCAGCGCTTCGCGCACGTAGTTCTCCATGGCGTAGGCGTGGTCGCGGGTAAGATCCGTGCGGCCCGCCTCCCAGGTGGAAAGTATGAGGTCGTCCACGCGCTCGCGCAGCGTTGCCGCATCCTCTTCCTTCCAGAGGGCGCGGTCGGTCAGTTCGTCCACATACTCGGCGATGCGCGCGCGCTCTTCCGCTGTCCAACTGCTCTTTTTCAGCAATTCGTCGAGCTGATGGGCGGCGCTGCTTTCATAGTCGTTCTTGCGGATCAGGTCGATGAGGTCGCCCATCGCGCCGTTGGCGGCGAGGAAGGAAACGAGATCCTCGTAGGCCTTTTCCAGCGTCTGCGCGTCCTCTTTTTCATAGATCTCCGCCGCCACGGTCAGCGAAGCGCCCGAAACGCGGCCCGTGCCGAGATAGGCGATGTTTTCATGGGCGACGGTATTGACGGCGACTGCCACGCCGACGCCGTAGAGGCTATCCGTGGCGCTGGCGTTGGCGGCGACGACCGCGTCCGTATCGTTGCGGGCGAGCACGGTGATGTCGCCGAGGGCGAGCACGTCATTGCCGTCGAAGACCTTGGCGCGGGAGAGGTTGTTCTGAATGTTGACCGCCATGGCCGCCGCCACCTGAATGGAACCTTCCGAGGTCTGCGCGCGCTGGCGCGTGGCGGAGGCGCCCAAGACATTCTGCGTGTTGACGTTTTTGCTATTGACGTCGCCGGCCAGCTTGCCGCCGCGGGCGAGGGCCTCGTCGGCCTGCTTGTCGGCCTGATCCTTCGCGTCCGGGTTGACGGTGGTGCCGGAGGGCTCGGTCTTGCCGCTGAGCGCGTCGTCGCGCTCCTGCGTGGTGCTGGAGGGCTCGGAACTGGAGCCGCCGCCCGTGGTGGTCGTGGCGGGCGGCGCGCCGTTGGTGGAGGCCTTGACGTTTTCCTCCAGGCGGCTGACGCTGTCCGCGTTCACGAGCACATCGCCGCCGGCATTGAGGCTGCGCAGCACGTCGGCAGTGGCGCTGTCGTTAAAGACGCTCACCGCCAGCGCCGCGCCCGCGCCCACGCGCGCGCCCGCCGCTTCCGCGTCCGCGGTCAGCGTGCGCTCGATGCTGCCCTGCGCGGTGACAGAGACGTCGCCGAGGATCTTCGCCGCTTCGTCGCTCTTGCCGAGGCAGGCCTCGACCATGATGCCGGAGATGTCCGTGGCGGCCACAGGCGTGGCAGAGATTCCGCCGGACGCGCCCGCCGCCGCGCGCAGCTCTTCCGTGCCGGCAAAGGAGGCCGCCACGCGGAGGCTATCGAGTTCTTTCTTATTATTAAATTTCACGCCGTCCTCGATGACGGCAGAGACGTCCACGCCAATGACGCCCACGGCGATGCCCGCGCCGACGCCGACGCTGTCCGCGCGATAGGTGGGCGTATCGATGAGCGGTATATCGACGGGACCCAGCGCGAGCGCCTTGCGCACGCGCTTGCCGCTGGCGTCGCCGATCGTCTCAAACATGCCATGGGCGATGGCGGCTTCGACGTTGACCGCGCCTTCGAGCGCGTAACGGGCGGCGCTCTTCAGGCGCGCTTCGTTGCGCACAGAGGCAATGTGCACCGCCACCGCGCCGCCGAGGCCGAACGTGGACGTGGCGGGGATGTGGCCTGCCTTGGTGACGACGGAGGACTCCACGCGGCGGCTGAGGGCGGAGACGTCCAGCCCTTCGCTCGCGGTCGCCGTGCCATTTTGGATGATGGCGCTGACATCATGGCTGAACACGCCCACGGCCACGCCGACGCCGGCGGCGTTGTTGCTGGGGTCGAGCGTGCGCTGAACCTGACCGATGCCGGGCAGCGTAATGAGGGACGCATTCTCATAGAGAGAGCCGTCCGAGCGCTGGCGCGAGGTGGTGTCGCCCGCGGCGCGCAGGGAGAGGTTTTTCGCCGCGCGGACGCCGCCGCTGGTGTCGATGAGGGCGCTGACTTCGTTAAAGACGGCGGCGATGGAGAGCGCGCCAACGAACTGCGTGCTCGCCTGCGTCACCGCGTCCTTGCGCGGCTCGGTGCCGGAATCGAACTTGAGGGCAAGGCTGTTGCTGCCGGTGATGCCGCCGATCAGCTTGGCCTTGGTGCTGTTAAGCTCCTTGGGCACGTGGCCGAGGATCTCCTCCACCGCGCTTACGAGGCTAAGGACGGAGGCGGTCTGCGTGGCCTTGACCGGATTGCCGTCCGCGTCCACCTGCGGGTTGCCATCCTCGTCCACGGCGTAAACGCTCACAGGCGAGGAAATGGCGTAGGTGCGCGTGTGGAGCGTACCGTCGGCCTCGACGGATACGTTGCCCGCCCCGCTTTCAAGGGACGCGCCGTCGAGCACCTGCGCCATGGTTTCGGCAAAGGCGAAGTTCGCGCCGAGGAAGATGCCGCTGCGCGCCGTGGGCATGAGCGCGTCCGTGGGCGTAGCCATGCTGATTGCGTAGGAAGCGGCGCGGCTGCGCGCGTCCACGCGCAGGTCGTCCGCAGAAACGACGCTGGCGCTGCCGGAAACGATGGCCTTTGTATCGGCGGTGACGACATTGCCCGCCAAAGAGACGTTGAATTTAGGGAAGCTGCCCTTGTCATAGCTGTTGACATAGACGAAGGTGTCGCTCATCAGGCGTGCGCCCGCGCCGGCGCTGATCTGCGCCTCGCCGCCGACCGTGACCTTGGCCTCCACATCGCCCATGCCGAAGGAGAGCGGGATGAGGGAAAGGAGATTCTCGGTATCAAACTCGTTGCGGGCGCTGGCGAGGGCGTTGACGAAGCCCTCCGTCGCCGTGATGTCGCCGAGTATGTCGATGGTCGCGGAACCGAGCTTGACCACCACGAAGTGCGGCACGTCAATGGACTCGCCGAATTTGGGGTCGATATAGCCGCCGGTCTGCAACGTGCGCGCGCGCAGATCGACAAAGCCGCCCGCGAGGATGGACGCGTCCGCGCCCACGGAGATGGAAGCCGTTTCCTTCGCCTCGATGAAATCGAAGCCGTACTCCAGCGCCTCGCCGGTCAGTTCGTCCTCCGCGATGGTGATGGAAGCGTCGAGCGCCTCCGTGTTGAGCGACTCCGCCACAAAGGCGACGTTTTCGCCGACGACTTCGCCGCTTACCTCAATCTGCGGGGCGATGACGAACACATTGAGGCCGTCCGCTTTCAGATCCTCGATGACGAGGCGGTCTTCCGTCGCGTTCCGGGCCGCAGTGACCAGCAGGTTGGAGAGGAAGCCGTCGCCCGAAACGGTGACGGCGAAGGATACCTTGCCGTCCAGACCGGCGGAGAGTATGTAGTCCGTGAAGGGTTCGACGGAGAGTTGCGTCTCCGCGCCAGTCAGCGTGAAGCTTTTCTTGTTGTCCAGAAGATCGGTGATGGCTTCGATGCCGGACATGTCGATCGCCAGCGCCTGGCGCAGAGCCAGCGCTGCCGTTGCCGGGTTGTCCTCGGTGATGAGGCCGAGTATGCTTTCGAGCACCTGCACTTCCGACTGCGTTTCGAGGTCGAGGTGCTTAAGGTCGCCGGAAATGGGGTCACCCACGTTCACTGTCTCGGCCAGTTCGCCGGTGAGGTGCGTGCGGTCAAAGCCATCGCCCGCGGCGATTTGCACGTCCGCGCCGAAGAGATCGTAGTACGCAGCGGTGGTGTCCACGAAAATGGTATCGTCGCCCGCGCCGCCTTTGATGGAAATGCTGCTGCCCTCGATGGCCGCGGCGTCCAGCTTATCGCGCGCGTAGTCAAGCGTCGCCTGCAGGGCCTTCTGGCCATAGCGGGCGCTCATGCCGCCGGAGACGGTGACTTCGTCCGCGCCGTCGCCGAGGTCGATCTCGACGTCCGTGGCGCTCAAGTCAAAGGCGAAGCTGTATGCGGGAGTCTGGCCGACGCCCTGATCCACGGCGTCGAAGGCCGTGGCGTTGACGACCTTGACGTCCGCCACATCGTCGCCCGCGCCGGTCTTCACTGTGACCTTGGCGCGCTCGCGCTTGTTGGAGCCGGAGACGCTTTCCTCGGTGATCTTTTGCACCATGTCGCCCACGAGCTGTTCAAAACTGTCCAGCGAAGTGATTTCTTCGACGCTCTCGCCGGAGGCAACATAATCGATGATTTCGGTAGTAATGATCTTCTCGATGGCCTGGGAATCGACATCCACGCGCGTGGTCGGCTCCTGCTTGACGGTGAGCGTCACGGTATCGTCGCCGTCGCCGGTATCGACCGTGACTTCGCCGACGCTGTCGACTTCGATGTCCACATCGTCGTCAAGCTCAGTGCCATAATAGGAAAAGCGGTCGCCATTGGCGGCGTTGATCTTGCTGTTCATGCCGATATAGATGCCGGCGAGCAGCGTGTTGAAACCGTCGAAGATGAGGTCGCCCTCGATGACGGCCTTGCCGTTGGCGTTCGCGGTCGGAGCCTCGTTGCCGTCCGCGCCCGTTTCCATGGCGCCTTCAGCGACGATGGAGATGTTGGCGATGGGTCCTTCGCTATCGCCCTTGAAGCCGAGCGATTCCAGAAGCTTCGTGCGCAGGGAATTGGCGTCATCGCTCGCGCCGAGGTCGACGCCGCCCTCATAGGTGCCCTCGCCGACGGTGATGCGTATATCGACGATGCCGTCGGAGCCTTCCGCAAGACCGGTGTGCAGGTGTTCCACCGCGCCGAGCAGGGCGTTGCGAATGGCGTTGTTGGCCGTATCGTTCACGTAGGCAGCGCCGCCGACGGGCATGCCGTTGATGGTCAGTGTGGCGCTGCCGGCAGTGATGGCGTAATCCTCTTCCGTCTCCGTTTCGCCGTTGTCCACGGCGGGCTCGCTCTGGGCGGGCGTTTCCTCCGCTTGCGGGGCGGCGAGCGCCATCAGCATTTGGGGCGCTTCCACCGATTGCGGCGCGGCGACGGCGCTTTCGAGCGCCGCGGCCATGGCGGAGGCCTGCGGGGCGGAGTCCGTTTTTATATGATTGGTATTGTTTTCAGGATCGTTTTCGCCGTTGGGAACAGGTTCCGGCGCGGGCGTTTCCGATTCGTCTGTTGCGGGTTCGGTTTTGGGTTCTTCGGCGGGGTCTTCGGGCGCAGGCTCTTCCGGCTGCTCCGTTTCCGGGGCAGGTTCCGGCGCGGGCGTTTCCGATTCGCCCGTTACGGATTCGGTTTTAGGGCCTTCCGCGGGGTCTTCGGGCGCAGGCTCTTCCGGCTGCTCCGTTTCCGGAGCGAGTTCCGGTTCGCCCGTTGCGGGTTCGGTTTTGGGGGCTTCAGCAGGCTCTTCGGGCGCAGGCTCTTCCGGCTGCTCCGTTTCCGGGGCAGATTCCGGCGCGGGCGCTTCCGGTTCGCCCGTTACTTCGGTGTTGGGGTCTTCAGCGGGCTCTTCGGGCGCAGGCTCTTCCGGCTGCTCCGTTTCCGGGGCAGGTTCAGGCTGCGGCACGGGTTCCGGTTCGCCCGTTACAGGTTCGGTGTTGGGGTCTTCAGCGGGGTCTTCGGGCGCAGGTTCTTCCGCCTGCTCCGTTTCCGGGGCAGGTTCCGGCTGCGGCACGGATTCCGGTTCGCCCGTTACGGGTTCGATGTTGGGGGCTTCAGCAGGCTCTTCGGGCGCAGGCTCTTCCGGCTGCTCTGTTTCCGGGACAGGTTCCGGCGTGGGCGTTTCCGGTTCGCCCGTTACTTCGGTTTTGGGGCCTTCGGCGGGGTCTTCGAGCGCAGGCTCTTCCGGCTGCTCCGTTTCCGGGGCAGACTCCGGCGCGGGCGTTTCCGGTTCGCCCGTTACTTCGGTTTTGGGGCCTTCGGCGGGGTCTTCGAGCGCAGGCTCTTCCGGCTGCTCCGTTTCCGGGGCAGACTCCGGCGCGGGCGTTTCCGGTTCGCCCGTTACGGATTCGGTTTTGGGGCCTTCCGTGGGGTCTTCGGGCGCAGGCTCTTCCGGCTGCTCCGTTTCCGGGACAGGTTCCGGCTGCGGCACGGGTTCCGATTCGCCCGTTACGGGTTCGGTGTTGGGGTCTTCCGCGGGGTCTTCGGGCGCAGGCTCTTCCGCCTGCTCCGTTTCCGGGGCAGGTTCCGGCTGCGGCACGGGTTCCGGTTCGCCCGTTACGGGTTCGGTGTTGGGGTCTTCTGCGGGGTCTTCGGGCGCAGGTTCTTCCGGCTGCTCCGTTTCCGGAGCAGATTCCGGGGCGGGCGTTTCCGGTTCGCCCGTTACGGGTTCGGTGTTGGGGGCTTCAGCAGGCTCTTCGGGCGCAGGTTCTTCCGGCTGCTCCGTTTCCGGGGCAGACTCCGGCTCCGGCGCAGGTTCCGGTTCGCCCGTTGTGGGTTCGGTTTTGGGGCCTTCAACGGGGTCTTCGGGCGCAGGTTCTTCCGGCTGCTCCGTTTCCGCGGCGGGTTCCGGTTCTGGCTGCGGCGCGGGTTCCGGCTGTGGCGCAGGTTCCGGCTGTGGCGCAGGCTCCGGCTGTGGCACAGGCTCCGGCTGCGGTACGGGCTCCGGCTGCGGTGCAGGTTCCGGCTGCGGTACGGGCTCCGGCTGCGGCGCAGGTTCCGGCTGCGGCGCGGATTCGGACTGCGGCGTTTCCGCAAACGCCTCGCCCGTATCCGTCGCCAGAGCAGACAAACGTATGTCGCTCAAACAGCTGCCCATCAACATAATAAACACCATGAGCAGCACCGCGCCAACGCGCATTCTGAACTTTTTCGCCGTCGATTTTTTCTTCATCGCTTTCGCCTCCCCAGTCTGCGTCCCCACGCATCGTCCATATCAAGGCGTTTTTGAAATCGCTTCCTTCTTTTCGTTTCCCGTTGGCTGCGTCATTCGGCCTCGCTCCGGGCTGTCCCCTGCGAAAGGGACGCCTCCAGATCGGCCTGGCCTTTTTCCGTATCGCCCAACTGCAAATAACACATGCCGCGGTTGTAGAGCGCCTGCTCGCTCATCGCATTCCTGGCAAGGCACTCGGTAAAGCCCTCCACGGCCGTCTCATAATCCTCCAGCCCCATATGGCACAACGCCGTATAATAGAGGCAGCTTTCTTCCTCCACGCCCGCCTCGCTGCAGAAGGCGAAGTCTTCCAGCGCCGCGGCGTACTCGCCCACGTCCAGAAAACAGGCCCCGCGCCAAAAACGCGCGGTTTCCGCGTTGATATCGTCCTCGACGCAGGCCGTGAAATCGGCGATGGCGGCCTCATAGCCTCCCGCCTGCATGTGCGCGATGCCGCGATAGTAGCGGCTGAAAAGCACGTCGGCGTCGATCTGGGCCGTGTACTGCGCGTCCTCCGCCATGCGCGCCTCCTCGGCGTCGAGATAGGCCACGCACACATCGAGGTCTTCGATGGCGGCGGCGTTATCGCCAAGCTGCATGCGGGCGATGGCGCGCAGGTAGTGCGTGCGCGGCTGCGGCTCCTCGCCGCGGTCTACGGCCTGCGTAAGATCGGCCACTGCCTCCTCGTAGCGGCCCATCTGCAAAAGGCACTGCCCGCGCATTTCATAGGCGGAGGCGGGCGCGTCTTCCACGGAAGCGATATAGTTCGCGTAGGCCTCCGCCGCGCCCGCATAGTCGCCAGCGGCCGCGAGTAACTGGCCGAGCGCAGAATAGACGTCGGTCTGTTCCGGATACGTCTCCAGATACGCCTCCGCCTGCGCCCTGGCGGATTGCGCGTCGCCCATGGCGGCGTACGTCTGCAATTTCAGCAGCATGGCGTCCGCCGCGCCGGGCAGGAGCGTCAGGCAGGTATCCAGCGCCGCCAGCGCCTCCTCGAAGCGCTGCGAATACATGAGCGCGTAGCCCTGCTTGAGGTAGATGTCCGCGCGCAGGGCGTCGTCGAGGAGTTCATCCATGGCAAGGCACTGGTCGGCATAGCGCAACGCCGCCTCGAAGTCGCCCTCGGAAAGCGAGAGCGTCATCAGCGTATAACAGGCGTTGAGCTGCTGCTCCGCGGCCAGAGACTGCGCCGCGGCAACGGCAGGCGACAGGCAGCAAAGCATCGAAAGCAGCGCCGCGGCAAGGCGTTTCAGCGTCCGCATGGTCATCCTCCTCATCCGTTCGTTCCCCCGGCGGCGAGCGCTTTGTCCAGCGCCTCGGCCGCCCGTTCGTTCTCGCCCAGGGCCAGCAGGGAAAGGCCGAGATAGTACCAGCTCTGGGCGAGGTCGATCTCTTCTTCCACACACTGTTCAAAGCCCTGAACGGCCTTCGCATAATCGCCGGCGAAATAGCGGCACTGGGCCGCGGAGAACAGGCTCTCTTCCCGGAACTGGCCGTTTTCGGCGGCCGCCTCGTAGTCCTCCGCCGCGCCGGCGTAATCTTCCCGCATGGAGCGCGCGTGGGCGCGATAGTAGGCTACGTCCGCATAGGCGCCGCCCGCGGCCATGTACTGCTCAAGCAGCGCTTCCGCCTCCGCGGGCTCACCGTCCTCCAGATGACATACGGCCAACATCAGCCGCGCGTCGTTTGCCTGCTCGCCACGTTCCAGAGAACTTTCAAAACAGACTTCAGCCTGTTTTATATCTCCAAGCGCCATGGCGCACACGCCGCGCGAATAGCTGCTGCCGGGAAAGGCGCTGGCGGCAAAGTCTTTCATGGCCTCTGCATAGCGGCCCAGGAGCATGTTGCACGTGCCGCGCATATAGAGCAAGCGGTCGTCTTCGCCGTTTATTTCGATGGCAAGATCATAATACAGACCAGAGTCTTCATAGTCGCCCGCTTCCAGATAGAGATCGGCGATCTCCGCATAGAGCGTATTGTCCCGCGTCAGCGTCGCGTAGGCGCTCAGGGCCGCGGCCGCGCCGCGCGCGTCGCCCGCATCCAGACTGAACTGGTAGGAAAGCTGCTGGAGTTGCGCGTTTTCACCGTCCAGCGTCGCGGCTTCTCCCGCTGCTTGTGCCGCGCCGGTCGCGTCGCCATCCAGGGAACGCACGCAGCCCAGCTGCATGCGCAGCGCCGCGCTTTCCGCTTCGGAGGCTCCCGCGTCCGAAGCGATGCGGGCCTGCAGCCACTGCTCCGCGTCGGCGAAATCCCCCTGGGCGACGGCGACGCAGGCGCGGCGGTACTGCCCGGAGGCGCTGTCCGCATCGCTGAACTGCGCGCCCAGCCAATAGCCGATCCAGTGCAACCAACCGTAGGACAGGCATTCCATCGTCTCGGTCAGATAGGCGTAGGCCGGCGAACCGGCGTAGCGCTCGCTGCGGCTGCCAAGGCCCGCCTGATCGGTTACGATGGCGCCGGCGAGCATCGCCACCACCAACACGCTGGCAACGATGCGGCGTATCCGCCGCGTACCCTGCGTAGCCGTCATGCGCGCATCCCAACCCCTCCGTTCTCCTGTCCTTTTCCCTCGTAAGGGCATAAAAAGGACAGGCCGTCTACTTACATTATACGGCCTGCCAAAGCAAGATGTCACCGCCCATTTTCGGGGCAAAATGGCTAATAATTTACATAGTATTTCAGATCCGAACGTTTTGTAATGCCAATCTTCTGATAGATTGTGGCCAAATACGTCTTCACGGAATTGACAGAAATGGACATATAATCGGCGATCTCTTTATTTGTGCGTCCCTTTGCCGCCAGCATGGCGATGGAGAATTCGTAGGGCGTGAGCGCGTCGGTAACTTTGAATCTGGAGGTGGGATTGTGGATTTTCATCCAGCCGCGGCTGAAGCGCAGGACGAGTTCCGACAGCTTTTGATAGAGTTCCGGCTGCCCGCCGCGCAGTTTGCGCTCGACCAGACCCTGCAACAGGCCGTGGTGCTCCACGAACGGCTCTATGTAACCTTCTGGCGACGCCAACTCCCAGGCGCGGTCGAAAAAACGCTGCGCGTCCTCATGGCGGGCCAGACTGTTGGAGGCCATGGCGCCGACGATGTTGAGATAGATGGCGGGCACCGGATAGGCGCGCTGCATCAGCGCCGTGGCGGCCTCCACTTCGCCAATGGCCTGATGGTATTCCTTGTGGAGATAGAGTGCGTGGGCGCGCCCATAGAGCGCGAGATAGCGCGCGCCCTTGGAGAGATGGGAAAAATGCGGCATCAGTTGGGAGATGTCGATGTCCTCTTCGTGAAAATAGATCTTTGCGACCATGCGGATGAACTCGCTCTGGGCGCGCGCAGCGTCGTCTGGGGCGTTCTCGCCCTCGCGCATGACCTCGGCAAAGTCCGCGCGGCAATTCTCCGCATCGCCAAGGCCAACGGCAGCCATGGCGTGCAGCCAGCGCGCGGAAAGGCGGATCTCGGCGCTTTCGCTGGCAAAGACGCGCGCCGCCAGTTCCATCGTCTGCACGGCCTCGCCGCGGAAGTAGTGGTGTCCCGCCCAGGCGACAATGCGTTCCTCCTCATCGTCCAGCCGCGCCACAGCCTCGGCAAAGCCCCCTTTCCCCAGGCTCATCGAGAGGATGGGCATGAAGCGCTTGACGACGCGCGCGGGGGGCGCTTCCCCCTGCTTACAGCGGCGGTCGACGGGTTTTTGCGCGTCCGCGGGCACGAGCCATCCGTGTTCCTTGCGCACAGCGCCCGGCACGCGGCCGGCGTTCAGATACATATTGACCGTGCGCACCGACACGCCCCACCGCTGCGCCGTTTCCTTGACTGTGCTGTAGTCCATCGTCGATCCCTCCCGCATCCTGCCAAGGTTGGCAGTATATTGCCACATTTGCCGCGTGTCTCGACTGTTTCAGTATACCGCAAAGATGCGGTTTTGGCAATCCCTGCCGGGGGAGTTTGGAGGGCGCGTTGCAGGTGCCTATAAGCGACCGAATCCTGTTTTTTGCTGGAAAAGCGCTTGCTTTCGACCCGTGCGGCCATCATCCCATCGTTGCCTAAAGCGCGGAGACGCTACGCACGATGCTCTTTCTGGACAGCGGTGCGCACGCTGCCGGTAAGTTTTCCTTGCGTCCGCGTCCGATCTGCGCTATACTGACAAAAACGGACAGGGAGGGAACGCATATGCCGGAGCTTCCGGAGGTGGAATCCGTGCGCGTGGCGCTGGAGGCGCCCCTGCGCGGCAGGCGCATCGAAGGCGTCCGTCTGCCGGACGAACGCTGCGCGGCGCACCCGGCGGCGGAGGCGTTTTGCGACGGCCTGCGGGGGCGGGCGTTTTCCGCCCTCGGGCGACGGGGCAAGTTTTTGCATGCGGCTCTGGACGACGGCGGGAAACTGGTCGTCCACCTGCGCATGACGGGGCGATTGCTGCTGGCGGAGGCGGGCGAGGCGAGCGCGGCGCACGTGCGCGCGGCGTTTTTGCTGGATGATGGGCGTGAATTGCGCTTTGTGGACGCGCGCCGCTTCGGGCGGCTGTGGCTGCTGCGTCCCGGCGAGGAGGATACATACACCGGCATGGCGGGCCTCGGCCCCGAACCGGACGACCCGGCGCTGAACGCGGTGTATCTGCGCGGTGCTTGCGGCAAGAGCCGGCGGGCGGTGAAGGCCTGCCTGCTCGACCAGAGCGTAGTGGCCGGCATCGGCAACATCTATTCCGACGAGATCCTCCACGTTGCGCGCATTCGCCCCGACCGGCCCGCCTGCTCGCTGAGCGCGGAGGAATGGGAGCGGTTGGCGGAGTATATCCCGCGCGTGATGCGCTTTTTCACAGAAAAGAACCTTGTGACGTTTGCGGAATACCGGCAGAGCGCGGGGCTGGAATATCGCAACACGCCATGGCTGCGCGTCTATGGCCACGCTGGCGAGGCGTGCGACATATGCGAGACAGTGCTGGAACGCCGCGTCATCGGCGGGCGGAGCAGCGTCTTTTGCCCGAATTGTCAGGTTTGAAAAGGGCGCAAAAAAGGGCGGCGCGTGGCATCTGTACCACGCGCCGCCCGTCGTTTTGGGGGAGGCGTCAGCCCTTGAGGCCGCCGCGCGCCACGCCGCGCACGATGGACTTGCGGGCAAAGAGGAAGAGGAGGATCATCGGCAGCACCACGACCGTAGAGGCCGCCATGAGAAGCTCGGGGCTGGAGCCGGCCTCGGTGGTGAATACCTGCAGGCCCCAGGGCAGCGTGCGGTTGTTCGTGGAGGAGATGACGTACATCGGCCACATGAACGAATTCCAGCTTGCCAGGGCGTTGAGGAGGATGATCGTCACCAGCGACGGCCGCGCCATGGGCACGAGTATGCGCCAGAGGAAGCGCCAGTTGCTGGAGCCGTCGATGCGCGCCGAATAGTAGAGACTGTCCGGCACGGTGGCGAAGAAGTTCTTGAGGATGTACATGTAGAAGATCGAACTGGTGAAGGGCAAAATCAGCGCGGGGAGCGTGTCCCACAGCCCGAGGGAGACGATGGTGGAGTAGTTGGTGATGATGAGCATCTCAAAGGGGATCATCATCAAGGAGAGCAGCAGTGAAAACAGCGTTTCCCGCCCGGGGAACTTGAGGCGCGAAAAGGCGAACGCGCCCAATATGGTGGTAAAGGTGGTGATTGACACCGAGCAGACCATGACGATCACCGAATTGAGGAAGTAGCGCGCGAACGGCGCTTTGGAAAAGGCGATCTCGAAGTTGGTCAGGCTCAAAGACGAGGGCAGCCACTGGGGCGGGAACTTGTTGATCTCCGTGGGCAGCTTGAAAGCCGAGGCGAACATCCAGAAAAAGGGGAAAATCATGATGATCGCGCCCACCGAGAGGAAGAAGTACATGAAAAACCGTGCGATCCTTCTGCGTGCCATGCGATCACCTCCTGTGCTGCCATTTTCTCTGGATGAGCAGCTGCACCATGGTAAAGACGAGGATGAAGAGGAACAGCACCAGCGCCGCGGCCGCGGCCACGCCGTATTCGCGGCTTTCCATCATCGCGTAGCGTATGTAGTACACCACCGTATAGAGGTTGTAAAACGGCCCGGCCTCGCCCTTGAAGAGCGGGTACAATTCCGAGAACACCTTGAACGAGGAAATGGTGTTGACGATGCAGACCAGGAAGATGGTCGGCGCGAGCAGCGGCACGGTGATGCGGAAGAAGATGCGCAAGGAGCGCGCGCCGTCTACCTTGGCGGCGGTGTAGTACTGCTCGTCGATATTTTGCAGGCCGCTGAGCAGCAGGATGATGGTGAAGGGCAGTATGTTCCAGATGCCGAAGATCACCAGCGCCGGCATGGAATACTGCGCCTTGGTCAACCAGCCGATGGGATCGACGCCGAACCAGGAGAGCATGTAGTTGATGATGCCGAAGCGCTCGTTGTACATCAGACGCCAGGCAAGGCCGACGGCGGTGATGGAGGTGACCATGGGCAAAAAGTAGGCCGTCTGGAACAGCGCCGAGAAGCGCAGTTTCTGATTGAGCAGGTAGGCCACCACCACGGCGATGCAGGTGGAGATGGGCACCACCAGCACCACGTATTTGAGCGTGTTGACGATGGCCTGCTCGAACTTGGGATCGGCGAACACCTTTTCGTAGTTGCCCACGCCCCACTGGGCGAACTCGCGCGTGAGGTAGGAATAGTCCTCCTTGAAGGACATGAAGATGACGTTGATGACCGGATAGAGCGTAAAGGCGAGTATGCCGATCAAGAACGGCAGCAGGTACATATACGGCTCTATGCGGGAAAAGCGGGCGTGGCTGGTGAGGTCGCGCTCGACACGGGAAGGCTTTTTCATGCGATCCTCTCCCCCGTTTCCGTATCAAAGAGGAACACGCCGCGCCCGCGCAGCGCAACATTGACCTTCTGGCCGCGTTTTAAGCCGTCCTCGACGCTGATGTAGGCGCGGAACTCGCTATTGCCAAAGCGCAGGTAGGCCATTTCCTCCTTGCCCATCTGGTAGATGGAAGTCACTTCGCAGGAAAGCGGGCCTTCCTGACCGACCACGGCGCTTTCGGCGCGCAAAGCCAGCGTCACGCGGCGGCCTTCGCCCGCGCCTGCGCAGAGGGAGCAATCGCAGGAAGCGGAGCCGTCCTCCAATGCAAAGCGGCCGTCCCTGACCACGCCGCGCAGGTTGTTGATCGGCGGGTTGCCGAGGAAGTCGGCCACGAACTGGTTCGCCGGCTGGTCGTAGAGGTTCTGCGGCAGGTCGTTCTGCTGCAAAACGCCCAATTTCATCAGCACGATGCGGTCGGAGATGGACATGGCCTCCTCCTGATCGTGGGTGACGAAGATGGTGGTCACACCCGTGCGCTGCTGTATGCGGCGAATCTCCTCGCGCATTTCCAGGCGCAGGCGGGCGTCGAGGTTGGAAAGGGGCTCGTCGAGCAGAAGCAGGCGGGGGTTCTTCACCAGCGCCCGGGCGATGGCCACGCGCTGCTGCTGGCCGCCGGAGAGCTCGGCGGGATGGCGCTTCATCATCGTATCCACGTGGACGAGCTTGGCGATATCCATGGCGCGCTCGAGGCGCTCGGCCTTGGGCACCTTCTGCACTTCCAGCGGGAAGCAGATGTTTTGCAGCACCGTCATGTGCGGATAGAGCGCGTAATTCTGGAACACCAGACCGATGCCGCGCTTTTCCGGGGGCATGTTGGTGACGTCGTCGTCGTCAAAGTAGATCTTGCCGCTCGTGACCGGCAGTATGCCCGCCAGCATGTTGAGGATGGTGGACTTGCCGCAGCCCGACGGGCCGAGCAGGGAGATCAGTTCCCCGTGCTCCAGAGAGGCGGAAAAATCCGATACCGCCGTGACGTCGCTGAATTTCTTGGTCAGGTGTTCGAGCCTTACTCGCATGCGCGTCGCCCCTTTTCAAGGTTTCTTCAGAAGTTTCCTAAACGAGAAGTTCCGTCAGCGCCCTGCCGTCCACATCAGGCATGTCGAAACCGAGCATGCGCGCCATGGTGGGCGCTTCGTCGACGATGCAGGCGCGGTGGATGGCCGCCCCGGGTTTGACGGCGGGGCCGGCGCAGAAAAACGTCGTGCGGTGATCGAGGGTGGGAAGGCCGCCATGGGAGGCCATGGCCGTCTTGTAGTCGCCCGGGTGGGCGTCCATGAACAACGGATCGGCGGGGGCAAAGTTGAAGGCCACCGGCGGATCGCACTCGACGATGAAGGAGAAGGGGCCGTCGAGGTGGTACCGCGCGCGGGCTTCCTCCTTGGTAAAGACGTGCTTTAAGTCGTACTTGCCGCTCTCGCGGGCGTCGAGCAGCGCGCGGTGAATGCGGTCAAGCAGGGCCTTGTCGTTCGGGTCGCGGGCCTCGATCCAGCCGGAAATGCCGGTGGAATGGCAATAGGCGTCCCACGCGCCGAGGGTTCCGTCGGCGTTGAGCGTTTGCAGGCCGGCTTCCTGCAAAACGCGGTTGAAGTTGAGCACGCGCTTGACATCCGTCTGGCCATGGTCGCCCATGATGACGAAGTTGGTGTGTTCAAAGTCGCCGTAGCGGCGGATGGACTCCATGAGCACGCCCAGTTCGCAGTCGTGCTTTTTCAGTTGCTCGCGGGCGAAATCCGTGTCCACGCCAAGGTCGTGACGGATGCTGTCCAGATCGCACATCTTCACGAACATCACGTCCGGCTGGTGATAGTCGCGGATAATGTCCGGGGCGACGGCGTTGGTAAACATATCGAGACTGCCGTTAATGGGCTTGTTGAGCCCGCGCAGCAGGTGTCCGTACTTCCAGAAATAGCGGTCGAGCAGTTCGGGGGTGGAGACACCCTCGTAGTACTGCCGGGGATTGTCGCCATGGTAACCCATGGGCACGATCATGGGAAGGTTGAGATCCACATCCGCGCCGGCGCTGACCGGCCAGTTGATCAGGCAGGTGGTGTAGCCCGCCTCTTCGGCGTACTCGGCGAAGAACTTCTTTTTCACCATCTCGCGCTTTGTGTACCAGGGTACGGGATGCACGCCCGCCTGCACCATCTCGTTGTGGGGGATGCCGTGGCGGTCGGGATAGCAGCCGGTCATGATGGAAACGTGGCAGGGATAGGTGAACGAGGGGTAGACCGGCAGCATCTCCTCCACCAGCGCGCCGCGCTCCAAAATGGAGCCGAAGTTGGGCAGCGTGCGCATATAGGAAACGTCGAATTCGCACAAGGCGTCGATCATAAAGACGAAGAGTTTGTTTTTCATGGTTCCTCCGGGGGCGTCTTTATACACGCGAGAGGACCGGCGGGAGCCCCGCCGATCCTCTTGGTCAAATAGGGGTTAGCCCTGCATGGCGGCGTTGGAAGTCTCCACGCAAGCGGCCAGGGCGTCTTCGACGCTCATGCCGCCAGCGGCCATGGTCGCGGCCTCTTCCAGCGCCTCGCGCACGGCGTAGGAGCCGGAGATGGTGGGCAGCGCGCCGGCCACGTCGAGGTTGGCCTGCACGGCGGCCAGCGACGGATCGAGGTCAGCGGCGAACTCCTTGTAGATCTCGCTGTTTTCCTGGGTGGTGCCGTAGGGCGAGATGGCGTTCATGGCGATGGCCCACTCGGCGTTGTTGTCGGGCTGGAGGAAGAACTTCACAAACTCATAGGCGCCGCGGTTGGTTTCCTCGTCCTTGTTGAAGACGATGGGGCCGCGGTTCCAGCTCGGATACCAGGAAACGGTGATGGTGTTGGGCAGCGGGGCGACCGCGTACTCAAAGCCGTCGGGGATGATGTAGGGCACGCCCGCGCAGGAGCCGGAGTAGGAGGCCACCAGCTTGGCGTTGAAGTCGTCAGACCAGTAATCGCCGGTGGGACGCAGGCCAAAGTAGCCGGCCTGCACGTTGTCGGCGAACCACTGCAGCCACTCGCGGGTGGAGTCGGTGTCAAAGAGCACGCACTTGTTCTCCATGTCGATGTACTCGTTGCCGGACTGCATGATGAGCATGTGCATAAGGTCGGTCAGCGAGTCCGCGGCGAAGCCGGGGATGCCGTACTTCTCGTAGATGGCCTTGGACTGCTCGGCCAGCTCCTCCCAGGTCGTCGGCGGGGTGAAGCCCATCTCGTCGTAGATGGTCTTGTTGTAGAAGAAGATCGGGCCGGTGGTGACGGCGGGCAGGGCGTACATGCCGCCATCGACGAAGCCGACGGTCTCGGCCTTGATGGCCTCGGGCAGGGAGTTGTAGATCTCCTGCATCTCGGGATCCTCGTTGATGTACTGGCTCATGTCGACGACCAGATCGTCCTCGATGTAGTCAGCGGCGGTGGAGGCGTAGTTGAAGATGATGCTCGGGCCGACGCCGTTGGCCACGGCGTTGTACACGGTGTCTTCAAATCCCGAGTAGGCCTGGGACTGGACGACGACCTCGTACTGATCCTGCGACTCGTTGAAAGCCGCGGCAAAGCCCTCGAGCGCGGTCTGCTGCGCGTCGGTAAAGGTGTGCCAGATCACGACTTCGACCGGCTCCGCGGTCTCGGCCATGGCCACGCCGCAGATCATGAAGATGATCGCCAGCAGGGCCGCCATCATGGAACGGATTTTCATTTTTGTCCCTCCTGTACTGTATTTTGCCGATATTGTCCGGCAAACGCGCGTCTTGCGCGATTACCCACGCAGAGGTTCCCCACCTGCTATTGTAACGCCGCCTGGGTGAAAAGTACACCGCCTTTGTTGGTTTTTGGGTAAACTATGCGTTAGGCTGAAAGCCGTCGCGGCGGCGGTTGTACTTCGGCCCCAGGGCCGAATACTGACGGGCGATCCAGCGGCAGATGCCGTCCAGCCCGGGGTAGAGCATGCGTTCGGAGATGTTGATGTAATCCAGCTTGTCACGGATCTCCAGCTTCACTTCGCGGGGGATGATGATCTTGTAGTAGTCGATCTCCTGCTGTTCGAGTATGTCGGAGAGCAGCACGCCCGGATCGCTGACCACGGAAAAGAGAGCGTACTGATTGGCGATGCGGTCGAGCATGGAGGCGGGCTCAAAAAAGAGGGCGTAGGGCTCCGGGGAAAGCGCCTGCATCTCGGCGAAATCGCGCACCTCCTCTTCGAGAAGGCCGAGGGAGAAGATGTTGCAGTTGGCTTCCTCCAAACGCTTGCGCAGACGCTTGGGGAGGCGGTGCTTGACCTCGGTGGCGTCTATACACCAGATGGCGCCATCGCGGTCGTAGGCGTCGGTATCCTCCGTGGCGAAATGCGCCGCCACCAGCGGGGAATACGACCAGTCGAGCAGGCGCGTGGGCAGGCCGTAATGCTGCGCCACGGGCAAAAGCTGCCAGAATCCCGTATACTGGGCAAGGTCTGTATAGCCGTATTTGCGAAAGCTGCGAATGATCGCCTGCTCAAGGCCAAGGTCATGGGCGCAGACGCGGTTGAGCGAGGGCACGAGGCGCCAGTCCTTGTCCGCCGCGCCGCGATAGATGCGGTTGGCGCGGTAGCGCATGATCTTTTCATCCCACACATCGTCAAAGACGGCCCTTTGCAGGTCGTCCCAATTTTGGATGACGATTTCCAGCATATCTGCCTCCGCGATTTTCGACTTACGCTCAACACGTTCGACATGGATTCGTAAAAATCCTGCCATTTTTTGACCGCGGCAAAATTTTCTTTTTCGTGCCTTGTAATCATGGCAAACGTTTGCTATAATTGAGAAACAGGGACATTAAAAGCAAAGAGGTGTTTCCTTTGGATGCCAAGATTGTCGTTCGCAAAGCGCTGGAAAACAAGCTGGTCGTGCCCGCGTTCAACATCCCCCATCTGCCGATGGTGAAGCCCATCGTGCAGGCGGTGGTGGATGAAAACTCCGTGGCCATGATTCAGGTGGCGCGTCTGGAGTGGGAAAAGTTCGAGTCCGAGAGCCTCGAGCGCGTCGCCGAAGAATATGAAAAGTATAAGAAGGAAGGGCATACGCTCCTGCACCTCGACCACGTGCCCGTCATCGACGAGGACCACCTCGAGGTGGACTATCTGCCCATCATCGAGCGCGCCATCAAGGCCGGCTACCAGTCCGTGATGGTGGACGCCTCCCGCCTGCCCCTGGAGGGCAACATTGCCGCCACCAAGGCCGTTTGCGACATCGCCCACGCCGCCGGCATCCCCGTGGAAGCCGAATTGGGCGCGGTGATGGGGCATGAGACGGCGCAGGCCGCCATCCCCTATGAAGAGATCTTCGAAAAGAAGATGGGCTTCACCACCGTGGAGGACGCCCTGAAGTTCGTCGAAGGCAGCGGCTGCGACTGGCTGAGCGTGGCCGTGGGCAGCGTGCACGGCGCCATCGCCGCCAACCTGCTGGACAAGAAAAAGCCCGCCGCCAAGCTGGATATCGAGCGCATTACCGAACTGGAAGCGGCGCTCAACATCCCGCTGGTGCTGCACGGCGGCAGCGGCATCGAAAACGACTACATCCTCAGGGGCATCAGCGCCGGCATCGCCAAGATCAACGTCGGCACCGAGTTGCGTCAGCCCTACGAGCGCGCCATGCGCGAGAAAAACGACGTGGAATACGCCCGCGAATGCGTCTACAAGCGCTGCCGCGAACTGATCCGCGACTTCTTGCACACCGCCGGCGACGCCGACGTGCTGGCCAGGTAAAGGCTTCGCAGGGCTTCGGGAAGCGTTCCCGAAGCCTTTTTTGTCGGTGAAATTTTCGCGTGCGGTCATTTTTTTCCCGCGCATACTGGAAAATTCACAGAAGATGTGTTAGAATGATTTTATATGCGCGGAGAGGAGGAAGTTTTACGGAGCGATTGCAGCGGTTCCTTTCCGCCATGGCGGCGCGCGCCATCTCCGCGGTGCTGATCCATCGGCCGGAAAACGTGCGCTATCTCACTGGCTTTACCGGCGAGGGTTGCCTGTTTATCTCCGCGCAAAGGCAGGCCTTGCTCACCGACTTCCGCTATGTGGAACAGGCCGCCCGGCAGGCCCCGTCGCTTCCATGCGTGCGCACGCGCACGGGCAAGAGCGTGGAGGCGTTGGTGGCCGAACTCGCCGCCGCCTCGGGCGCAGAGCGCCTGGCCGTGGAGACGGATTTTCTCTGCTACGACGACTACGCCGCTTTGCAGGCCGCGCTGGGGGATGTTGCCCTGACGCCGCTTGCCGGTCTCGTCGAAGAAATGCGCCTTATAAAGGACGATGGCGAGATCGAATGCATCCGCCGCGCCGCGGACATCGCCTGCCGCGCCTTTAAGGCGATTTTGGAGGTCATTCGCCCCGGCATGACCGAGCGCGAGGTGGCCATCGCCCTCAATTACGAGATGCTCAAACTGGGCAGCGAGGGTGAGGCGTTTGACACCATCGCCTGCGCAGGCCTCAACGGCTCTCTCCCCCACGCCGTTCCCGGCGAGCACCGCCTGCAAAACGGCGAGCTTTTGACGCTGGACTTTGGCGCGACGTATAACGGCTATTGCTCGGACATGACGCGTACGGTGGGCATCGGCAAGGTGGACAGGCCCCTGCGGGACATCTACCGGACCGTGCTCGAGGCGCACGAGACGGCGCTGAATGCCGTCCGCCCCGGCGCGGTGTGCGAGGAGATCGACAAAGTGGCCCGCGACTTTATCGACGCGCGCTATCCCGGCGCGTTCGGCCACGCCCTCGGCCACGGCGTCGGCCTCTACATCCACGAACAGCCCCGGCTCGGCAAGGGCGATGGGACGGTGCTTCAGCCCGGCCACGTCGTCACCATCGAGCCCGGCATATATATCTCGGGTCTTGGCGGTTGCCGGATCGAGGACATGGCGATCCTGACTTCGGACGGGTTTATCGACCCCATCGAAGCGCCGAAGCAGCTGATCGAGCTGTAAACATTCCTTACCATTTTATTTGAGGAGGCACATTCCCCATGATCAACGCAAGCGACTTCCGAAACGGCGTCACCATTGAGATGGACAACGGCATTTGGACCGTCGTCAGTTTTCTGCACGTCAAGCCCGGCAAGGGCGCGGCGTTTGTGCGCACGAAGCTGAAGAACATCGTTACCGGCGCCGTCATCGAGCGCACCTTCAACCCCACCGACAAGATGGCCAAGGCGCACATCGAGACCAAGGAGATGCAGTATCTCTACAACGACGGCGACCTTTACTACTTCATGGATCTGGACACCTACGATCAGCTGCCGCTGACGCACGATCAGGTGGAGGACGCCATCCCCTTCGTCAAGGAGAACACCAATGTCACCGTGCGCTTCTTCAAGGGCGCGCCCTTCAGCGTCGAGGCCCCGAACTTCGTGGAGCTGGAAGTGACCGCCACCGAGCC
>DSLFR04102__coassemble_502_pt1 | contig 40904 bp, 38 predicted proteins | sample DSLFR04102__metabat2_low_PE_033 | metagenome-assembled genome bin DSLFR04102
CGGTAATCCTCCCGTCAGACCGTTACCCTGTGTAGTCCCTTGTAAACTGTACTTTCCGGCAGAACAAACTGTTTCAGAGGGCGTATAACGGTGACATGGCTATCAGCAACAGCCAGCTCATACGGGTTAACTGCGGTTTTGTAAATAGCCATTCGCCCCAGCGTACCAAGGCCAGTAGAGTTCCACATTAAGTCATTATCCTGCAAGAGACGCTCAGGACCATAGGAGGACAGAGAATCTGGCTCAATGAACTGTGCCTTTTCAATCGAAAAACCGCTCCATTGATTGCACTTCTGGGCGACAACAGGGTACTTTTTGATTGGAGAATACTTCGGTGACTTTCCACGCTGGATGTACTCGCAGACATCAAGGAGCCGCACCCACTCCCACGAATCGGGGATGTCGAACGGTACCTCATCTGCAAGCGACCGTACTTCATCGCCGATTTTCTCATAAGGAGTATTATCAGAACTCGGCTGTTTAACGATTACCTCGGTAGTTTAACGAATACTCCAGTATTTCAACGATTACCTCAGCCGTTTAACGATTACAACGGTACAGAAAGCTACAATCCTCCTAAAACGCACAAAACCCCGCCGCAGAATTACTCTGCAGCGGTTCGCTTATGCGCCTGAACAGCCGAAAAGCCTTATATCAAGCGGTTTTCGGGCATAGAAAAAGTCCACCGTAATTCTATCAAAATTACGGTGGACTTATGGTGGAGCGTAGGGGATTCGAACCCCTGACCTCAACGATGCGAACGTTGCGCGCTACCAACTGTGCTAACGCCCCAAATTTCCTTGGCAAATTTTGTGCAGATTCACCATTAACTGCTTGACCGACTTTCACGGTCTTGGGGATAAAGTACGGAAGGCTTGTTCTACCAACTGTGCTAACGCCCCAAATTTCTTCGATGAATTTTGTGCAGATTCACCATTTAACTGCTTAACCGATTTTCACGGTCTCGGGGATAAAGTACGGAAGGTTCGTTCTACCAACTGTGCTAACGCCCCAAATTTCTTTGATGAATTTTGTGCAGATTCACCATTAACTGCTTGACCGACTTTCACGGTCTTGGGGATAAAGTACGGAAGGCTTGTTCTACCAACTGTGCTAACGCCCCACGTATCCCCTTTGCGGGAACAGGCAGTATTATACCATAGTCGGAACGCAAATGCAAGGGTATAGCCGCGGTTGCCGACTGTTAAATTTCGTTTCCATACATATGGGCGTTGGACGGGGATTTGCGCTTTTTCGTATTTCTGGTATAATGCTGGTGATAAGCGGCGGGAAGCGCCGCTGAGATGGGAGAGCGCTATGGATGATCTTTTTTCCGCGGGCATGGACAGGCTCGCGCCGCTTGCGGACAGGATGCGCCCGCGCACACTTGCGGAGTTTATCGGACAAAGCCAGATCGTAGGGGAAGGGAAGCTGTTGCGCCGCGCCATCGAGGCCGACCGGCTGACCAGTTCCATCTTTTGGGGTCCGCCGGGCACGGGGAAGACCACGCTGGCCTCCATCATCGCGGAGACTACGCGCGCGGCGTTCGCCAAACTCAACGCCGTCACCAGCGGCGTTGCTGATGTACGCGAGGTGCTCAAGGCGGCGGAAGAACGCCTCAAACTCTATGGCCAGCCGACCTATCTTTTGCTCGACGAGTGCCATCGCTGGTCCAAGGCGCAGTCGGATTCCATCCTTCCCGCCATCGAGCGCGGCGTTATACGCTTCATCGGCTCCACCACGGAAAATCCGATGATCGCCATGACGCCCGCCATCGTCAGCCGCTGCCGGTTGTTCCGCTTTGAACGCCTCGGGGCCGAAGATGTCAGAATGGCGATCCAACGCGCCATCGCCGACCGCGAACGCGGCTATGGCGACATGGACGTGCGCATCGACAAAGACGCCCTCGACCACATCGTCCGCGTCGCCAACGGCGACGTTCGTTCGGCGCTCAACGCGCTGGAGCTGGCGGTGCTGACCACACCCATGGAAGGGGACGGCTCGACCCACATTACGCTCGCCATCGCTGAGGAATCCATTCAGAGCCGCGTCATGCAGATGGACGAAAGCCTGCTCTACGACATGCTCTCCGCCTTCTGCAAGTCCCTGCGCGGTTCGGACAGCGACGCGGCGCTCGCCTGGTTTGCGCGCATGATCTACGGCGGCGTCGATCCGCGCATCGTCATGCGCCGCGTCATCGTCCACGCCAGCGAGGACGTGGGCATGGCCAACCCCATGGCCATGCAGCAGGCTGTGGCCGCGTATCAGGCGCTGGAAGCCGTGGGCATGCCGGAGGCCCGCCTTTCAATCGCCCAGGCGATCATCGCCGTATGCGAAAGCCCAAAGTCCAACGCCGTGCTCATGGCCGTGGAGCGGGCGATTGCGGACGCGGAGAATGGCGGCTTTCAGCCGGTGCCGCAACATTTGCGCGATACGCACTATCGCGGCGCGGAAAAGCTCGGCTCTGGAGCGGGCTATAAGTACGTTCACGATTATCCCGGCCATTTCGTTGCGCAGGAATACCGTCCTGTGGAGGCGGACGGCTTTCCGTACTATGTCCCCTCGCGGCAGGGCTATGAAAACGACGTGCGCGCGCTGCGCAAAACGCGCGGTTTTGTTGATCCCGCGGAAGATTGACAAACTTTTTTTACATGGCGTTTGCGACAAAAAAATGACAGATCGCTCCAAATATTATATAATATGGACATGCGCATATACGGCGTAAGATTTTTGCGGGAGCGAGATACATGAGCGATCTTCAGGCACGTCCACAGGCAAAGAAGACCTCAAAGCAGGGCGCGGCGGCCGTTGCCACAAAGACGCGCACGTCCGCAAAAGCGAAATGCGCAAAATCGCCGAAGGGAAAAAAGCAGCTTCGCAAGCTTCGTCGCCGCCAGATGCGCGCCATACTGGCGCTGGCGGGTTTGATCGTCGTGCTTCTCGCCCTGTGCGGCTGGCAGTTTGCCGAATACAAGGGCTTTCAGCAAAAGCGCGCCGCGGTGGACGGCCATACGTTCTTTGAAGGCGTGTTCGTCGAAGGCGTGGACGTTTCCGACATGACGCTGGACGAAGCGCTGGACTACTGGGAAAATACGATCGAGCCGACCTACGCTTCCCGCACCGTGACCCTTTCAGACGGCACGCAGATCGTCGCCGAGGACGTTGGCTATACCAGCAATTACCGTCAGGTGTTGCGCGCCGCCTATGACGCCTGCCGCACGGGCGGCCTGGAAGATCAGTATCAGACGCTGGGCGGCATCGGCGCCGGTATGGATTACGCCGTGTCCCGCTCTTTCTGCACGCGCGAGGCGCTGGAGCAGGTGGCCATGGGCGTGGCGCTGAACACGAGCCACTTGCCCGTTGACGCCAAGCCGGTTGGTTTCGACGCGGAAAAACAGCTCTTTGTGTTCGGAGACACCGTCGACGGACAGACGTTGGATCGTGAAGCGCTCTGCGACGATGTGGAGGCCGCCTTTGCGCAGGGCGGGGGAGAGGTGGAACTGAAGTTCACGTATACGGAGGCGGAGGTGCCCGTGGACGGCTATGGGCTTATCGCCACGTATTCCACGGACGCGAGCACCTCTTCTTCCGCACGCATCCACAACATTCGCCTGGCCATGTCGACAATCAACGGCACTTGCCTGCAACCGGGCGAGACGTTCTCCTTCAACGGCGTGGTGGGCAAGCGCACCAAAGAAGCCGGCTATCGCCCCGCGCCCGCCTACGCGGCGATGCAGACCGTCATGGAATACGGCGGCGGCATCTGCCAGGTGTCCTCGACGCTCTACGCCGCGGTGCTCAAGGCCGGGCTCGAGGTCGTCGAGCGCTATCCCCATTCTCTGTCCGTCTCCTATATCCCCAAGGGCATGGACGCCACGGTGGACTGGGGCAACAAGGATTTCAAGTTCAAAAACAATCGCAGCGAGCCCATTTATATCGCCTGTTATGTGGATGGTTTTGAACAGGTACATGTTTCTCTGTACGGCTCGCTTTAGTCTGATCAGGCGTTTTGCAGGCCGGCGCGGGTAGGAAATGCCCGCCGCCGGCTTTTTTTACCCAAATGTAACCGCAAAAAACCGTCGGGTTGGTGGAATTTTACGTTGAAGTGTTGAAAAAAGTGAACGATTCTGATATACTGTATCATTGGCAATATGGAAAAGCAGGTCTAAACAGGAGGATGGAACATGGCTACCACGTTTGAAAAACTTTCGTCCAACAAGGTAAAGCTGGGCTTCGTCGTAGAAAGTGAGAAATTTGACGAGGGCATCCGCAAGGCGTATCAGCGGAATGTCAAGAAGTTCAATATCCCCGGCTTCCGCCGCGGCAAGGCCCCGATGAAGATCATCGAAAACTACTATGGCCCGGGCGTTTTCTATGAGGATGCTTTCGATATTATTTTCCCGGACATCTACCGCGCCGCGCTTGAGGAGCACGACGTCAAGCCCGTCGATCGCCCCGAATTGGAAGTGGAGCAGATCGAAAAGGGCAAGGAGCTCAAGTTCACCGTCGAGGTCTTCGTTCGCCCGGACGTGGAGCTCGGCCAGTATACCCACCTCGGCATTGAAAAGAAGGTCGAGGAAGTTACTGACGACGACGTGATGGCCGACATCGAGCGCGCCCGCGACCGCGCCGCCCGCTATGTCGAGGTGACCGACCGCGAAGCCAAATTGGACGACCAGGCCAACATCGACTATCAGGGCCTGCTCGACGGCGTGCCCTTTGAGGGCGGCACCGCGCAGGGCCATGAGCTGGTGCTCGGCTCCGGCGCCTTCATCCCCGGCTTTGAGGATCAGGTCGTGGGCATGAAGATTGGCGAGGAGAAGGACATAAACGTCACCTTCCCGGAGAACTACCATTCCGAGGAGCTCGCCGGCAAGCCGGTCGTGTTCAAGGTGAAACTCAACAGCCTGCGCGAAAAGGAAGTGCCGGCGCTGGACGATGAATTCGTCAAGGATGTTTCGGAGACCGCCAACACGGTTGATGAATATAAAAAGGAGATCCGCGAGAAGCTGGAAAAGCAGGCCGAGGAGCGCGCCGATGCGGCGTTTGAGTCCGAGATCATCGAGACGATTTCCGACAACGCCAAGATCGACATCCCCAAGGCCATGGTCGAGGAGCAGATCGACGCCATGCTGCGCGATATGGAACTGCGCATGATGTATCAGGGCCTGCGCATGCAGGACTTCCTCAAGTACTCCGGCCAGACCATGGAACAGCTGCGCGACACCTACCGCCAGCAGGCTGAGGATCGCGTCAAGACGCAGCTGACGCTCGAGGCCATCACCAAGGCCGAGGGCATTGAGCCGACCGACGAGGAGATCGATAAGGAGCTTTCCCGCTTCGCCGAGCAGGGCAAGAAGACCCTCGAGGAGTTCAAGAAGGACATGCCGGAAGGCGACCTTGCGTACTTCAAAGAGGTCGCCACCATCAACAAGACCGTGAAATTCCTCAAGGACAACGCCGGCAAGGAATAAGCCGCGTTTCTCCGCTCATACTGAAATACGACGCTTTTGGGAGGTGCGCCCATGAACCTGATACCCTATGTAGTTGAACAGACCAACCGCGGGGAGCGTTCCTACGACATTTTTTCCCGGCTTTTGAAGGACCGCATCGTGTTCCTGGGCGGTGAGATCGACGACGATACGGCCAACCTCGTCGTTGCCCAGATGCTCTTTTTGGAGATGGAGGATCCGGATCAGGACATCATGCTCTACATCAACAGCCCCGGCGGCTCCATCTCCGCAGGCATGGCCATCTACGACACCATGCACTACGTCAAGTGTGAAGTCTCCACTGTCTGCGTGGGCATGGCCGCCTCGATGGGTGCGTTTCTGCTTGCCGCGGGCGCGAAGGGCAAGCGCAAGGCTCTGCCCAACGCCGAGATCATGATCCACCAGCCGCTGGGCGGCGCGCGCGGTCAGGCGACGGACATCGCCATTCAGGCCGAGCAGATCATGCGCATCAAGCGCAAGATGAACGAGTTGCTGTCCAAGCACACCGGCCAGACCATCAAGACCATCGAAAAAGACGTGGAGCGCGACCACTACATGACCGCCGACGAGGCCCTCAAGTATGGCCTCATCGATGAGATCATCGCGCCGAGGAGATAAGCCAGATATGCCCAACAACAAGGATGATTTCAATAAAGCGCGCTGCTCATTCTGCGGCAAGACGCAGGATCAGGTGCGCAAGATGGTCGCCGGCCCGGGCGTCTACATCTGTAATGAGTGCCTCCTGCTCTGCCAGGAGATCGTTTCGGACGATGTGGAGTCCGTCGGCAGCCATGGCCAGATCGACATCAAGACGCCCAAAGAGATCAAGGAAGTGCTCGACCAGTATGTCGTCGGCCAGGAGAGCGCCAAAAAAGCGCTGTCCGTGGCGGTGTACAACCACTACAAGCGCATCCAGTATCAGGGCAGCCAGGCCAGCCGCAAGGCGGACGTCGAACTGCAAAAGTCCAACATCGTCATGCTCGGCCCCACGGGCTGCGGCAAGACCTATCTGGCCCAGACGCTGGCGAAGATCCTCAACGTGCCCTTCGCCATCGGCGACGCCACCAGCCTCACCGAGGCCGGCTATGTCGGCGAGGACGTGGAGAACATCCTCCTGCGCCTGATCCAGAACGCGGATTACGATATCGAACTTGCCCAGCGCGGCATCATCTACATCGACGAGATCGACAAGATCGCCCGCAAGAGCGAGAATCCCTCCATCACCCGCGACGTCAGCGGCGAGGGTGTGCAGCAGGCGCTGCTCAAGATCCTCGAAGGCACCATCGCCAGCGTCCCGCCGCAGGGCGGCCGCAAGCATCCGCATCAGGATTTTATCCAGATCGACACCACGAACATACTGTTCATCTGCGGCGGCGCGTTCGACGGCATCGACAAGATCATCGAGAGCCGCATCGGCAAGAAGGTCATGGGCTTTGGCGCGGAGGTGCGCGGCAAGAGCGAGCGCACCAGCGACGAGATCATGGCGCAGTTGCAGCCGGAAGACCTGCTCAAGTTCGGTCTCATCCCCGAGTTCATCGGCCGTCTTCCGATGATCGTCACACTCTCCCCGCTGGACGAGGAGGCGCTCATCAGGATCCTCACCGAGCCGAAAAATGCCCTCTGCCGCCAGTACGCCAAGCTGCTCAGCTTTGACAACGTGGAATTGGAGTTCACCCCCGAGGCGCTGCGCGCCATCGCCGCAAAGGCACTTGAGCGCAAGAGCGGCGCGCGCGGCCTGCGCGCCATCATCGAGAGCGTGATGACCGACACCATGTACGAGCTGCCCAGCATGGAGGGCGTGAAAAAGTGCATCATTACCGAGGACGCGGTGCTCAAGGGCGAAAAGCCCATCCTCATCCGCGGTCAGATTACGGAAAAGCCCAAGCGCAAGAAGGAAGCCCTGCCGGAAGCCAAGCCGGAGGGTGCATGAGAGAACGCGGAACGGTCGCAAGGCCGTTCCGCGTTGCGCGTTTCTAAGGGGGAGATGAATATGGGAAACACGTCCGCGACGCTGCTCATCCAAAAGAAAGGGCGTCTCAACGCCACGGCCCGCGGCATCTCCGCCGCGCTAGGCGCGGTGGGCTGCGCGGAGGGAGAGGCGACGCTCTACCGCCGCGAAAACGACCGCTTTTACATACTCTGCGGCGCGGAGCCGTACCCCGGCCCCGGTGGGGACACCCTGTACGCGCTGGCCGACGCCTGCGCCCAAAATCTGGGAACCTGCGCCCTTTCCGTGGAGGAATACGACAGCGACGTCGCCATCCTCCGTTTGACCGACGGACAGACAGCCTCCGCCATCGCCTTTGGCCCCGTGGAAGTGGAACTGCTGGAAGAACTGGAACGGGAGCCGTATCGGGAAGCGCTGTGGAAGCCCCTGTTTCCCACAAAGCGCGGCTGGGCGGCGTTCGAACAACTGCAAAGCCAACAGGCGCGGCTGCCGGAAACGCTGGAGGGCGACGACTTTGACGCCTTCTTTGCCGAAGGGGCCATCCACACCATCGCGGAGGCGTTGAAATTCGACGCGGAGGCGGCGCGCGGCTTCGCGGAGGAAAGCGACGCGGAGGCTGTTTGGCGCTGGCCGGAGCAAGCGAAGGCGGGGAAGCGCGACTTGTGGATGCCGGAGGACGCGCCGCCGGCGTTGGTGGAGATATCGCGCGACAGTTGCAATCCGCTCAACTTGTCCTTCATTTCCACCGGCGGCAGATGCAGGGGATTGGAGGTACTGATCCTGCCGCGGGGATTCAGTGCGGAAGATTACACGATCCCGGAAGTGCTCTTCCAGCGCATCGAAGAGAAGGGGTTTCGCCGCATTTTTTCCATTGCGCAGACGCGCACCGTGCAGACTGAACAGGGGCTGGGGTGGAGCGTCCTTTTCCCGGACGTTGACATCCCGACGGGACTGCGGGAATGCGATCTAAAAAAGCATTTTCGAAAGATCATGGACACAGTTGCGAACCTCGTGCTCATGTTTCCGGTGCATTCCCGCAGACAGCCATTGCCCCATCTGCAGTTCCCTGAGAAAAGCGGCGTCACCGTGCGTCTGCCAAATGGGGAATGTAGAGAGATGCGCTGCGACAGCCTCGGGCGCGGGTACGTGCGTGTCGGCGACACGTGGCGCTTCCTTCCGTATATCGAGGTTCGGGTTTGGCCGTTGAAGAACGGAGAGAGACAGGAAGGCTTTCAAACGCCCATTGCGCTGTTCACTACGGAGCAGGGAGAAAGTGTAGCTTTACAGAATTATCGCGCGCAGTGCGAACTGTTGAAAGCAGAAGCGCAGATCCACGAAAACGTGACGCAGGCATGACCGCCTGCGTCGCGTTTTCATCGCGCTCAGGTGAAGCCGAAAGGCACGAACGCCAGATACCACGCGCCCTCGCCCAGTTTCGCATTGCAATACGGGCGCAGTGCCCCGTCGATGGACGCGGCCACGTACACGCCCGACCACTCCGTGTCCCAGGAAAACGCCGTGGCGAAGAACACGCCGCCGCGCAGCGACCGCATGCCGCAAAAGCATTCCGCGACCGCCGCCGCGCCCTCGGGCAGGCGGAGAACAGCTACCGTGACCCGGCGCGTCCCCATCGCGCCCGGCTCGCGGCGATACAGCCGCCATCGGCCATCGGACAAGCGCTCCGCGCCGTCAAATTCGTACCCCTCCAACGTCTCCGCCGCGCATATCGCCGCCGGAACGCCCGCGTCCAGCAGCCGCGCCCGCTCTCCTGCCTCGTGAAAATGCCAGAACAGGCAGACAAGGACGAGGGGGAGGAGGAAAAGCGCCCTTCTTTTGCGAAACTCCACGCGCAGGGGAAGTTTTTCCTTCGGCAGAACAGCCGCATCAGGAATCATATTTGTGATAGTATAGCGTCGCTGTCTCACTGTCGCATATCCACAATTCAAAATTGCGGACGCCATCGCCGTCCGGCGTGGTGTTGCGGAAGTGCCACAGGCCGTCCGTGATTTCAGGAAATTCCGGGCGCTCTTCCGTGGTGCGGTAGCAGTCGTCGATGGGCAAACCCCAGTTCACGCGGTTAGCGGCGACGCCGGTGACGGGGAGCGCCTGCCAGCCGCCCTCCTCCGCCAGCACCTGTTCCAGCGCCGCGCCGTCCTCCGGGGCAAAGCGCAGGCGCGCGAAGGTGACCCCGTCGCCGAGGAAGCCGCCGTGCGTGTCGATATAGAGGCATTCCTCGGGCGAGAAACGCTCCGCGCCGGGGTAGTCCAGCGTGGAAAGCTCCCAGGCGGTGGCCTCGTCGTAGATGCGCGGCAGGGCAAATTCTGCATCTTCCGGCCAGCCTTGCAGCGATGTCCACGCGCTGTCCGCGGGTGCGCCGAGCGACGTGCAGGCGGTCTCAAAGGCGTCTGCCCCGGCAAAGGGGCCATACACGACGTCACCCGTCGTGTCGATGAGCCAGTAAGAGGCGTCTTTCTCCCCGCGCGCCATCAGCCAACCGTCCGCCGCGCCTACGGCCTCGACGCCCTGCGCCAGCACCATGATCCTTCCATCCTCTTCAACGCGCGCGAGCTGGTTTTCTCCATCAATGCATTGAACCTCGTAGCCGTCTCCCAGCTCCAGCACCCAGTTTTCCCCAAAGAAAAACCCTTCAAGGTGCATCTTATCCACGCAACCGCTCAACAGCCATATGACCGCGAGCAACAGGGCGTGAAGAATCCCTTTCCATTTTCTATGCATCGTCCCATCACCTCTGATAGCACGATTATAGCAAAATATATATTGAAAATCAACTATAAAATGCCGAACAACAAAAAGACGGGCCGCATACAGCGACCCGTCCGACTCGGTTTGAACGTCATTCCCCCGCGTACAACAGCCCCAGCAGCCAGCCGATGAGGCGGATGGGGAGGATGCGCGAGAGCAGCACGAAGAACTTGTAGGAAAGCCCGATGGCGTAGTAGGGCTTGACGCGCTTTTTCAGCGCCACGCGGGCGAGGAAGCGGCCGGCGACTTCGGGGGCCATGCCGTTTTCCTCGTCCTTTTCCATCTTCGCCACGGAGCGGGCGATGCGGCCCTTGTAGACGTCGTCCCCGGCGTGGCTCTTTTGCCGCGCCTTGGTAAATCCCGTGCAGATGTCGCCGGGCATCACTGCGCAGACGCTGACGCCGAACTGCTTGACCTCGTTGAACAGCGCCAGCGTGTAGGCGTTGACCGCCGCCTTGGAGACGGAATACCACGCCTGAAAGGGGATGGCCAGCGGCGCGGCCACCGAACTTACGTTGACGATGCGCCCGCCGCCCTGCGCGCGCATCAGCGGCAGCGCGGCTTTGGTGGCGCTGACCATGCCGAAGAGGTTGACGTCCAGCAGGCGCCTGGCGTCGGCGTTCTGCGTGAACTCCGCCGCCCCGGAGATGCCGAAGCCGGCGTTGTTGACCAGTATGTCCAGCCGCCCCTCGCGCGCGTGCACCTCGCGGATAGCAGCGGCGACGCTCTCCTCGTCGGATACGTCGGCGACGATGTGGCAAAGCCCCTCCAGCGATGAGGCGTGGCGGCTGAGCACGTAGACCTTCGCGCCCGCGTCCCGCAAAGCCTTCGCCGTAGCCAGACCGATGCCGCTGGTGCCGCCGGTGACGATGGCCACGCGGTTCATGCGCTCACCTCCACAAGTTCGCCGGCAAAGACTTCGATGGCCTCGTCCAGCAGTTCTTCCGTCAATGTCGCCATGTAGCTGGTGCGCAACAGGCACTTGTCCGCTGCTGTCGCCGGGGGCAACACGGTGTTGACGTAAACGCCCTTTTCATAGATGCGCTTTGCCTTCATTAGCGTATTTTCCGCGGTGTATGTGTATATGGGAATGATGGGCGTATTTGATTCGATGATGGGCACGCCGCGCGCCTTCAGTCCCCGCCGCATGTAGCCCGCCAACCCGGAAAGCCTGTCCACAATCTCCGGATGGCTGCGGATGTAGCGCAGCGCCGCCAGCGCCACCGCGGCGTTGGCCGGGGGAATGGAGGCAGAAAAGATGAAGGGCCGGGAATTGTGGCGGATGAAATCGATGACTGCCTCGTTGCCCACAGCATAACCGCCAAGGCTGGCCAGAGACTTGGAAAACGTGCCCATGATCACGTCCACCTCGTCCTCCAGCCCAAAGAGGCTGGCCGTGCCGCGCCCGCCCTCGCCGATCACGCCGAGGCCGTGGGCGTCGTCCACCATCACGCGCGCGCCGTACTTGCGCGCCAGAGCGACGATTTCCGGGAGTTTTGCCACGTCGCCGCCCATGCTGAACACGCCGTCGGTGACGATGAGGCAACCGGCGCTCTCGGGTACTTTCTGCAGCTGTATCTCCAGTTCCTCCATGTTGCTGTGGCCATAGGTGAGCATGCGCCCGTAGGAAAGGCGGCAGCCGTCGTAGATGCTGGCGTGGTTTTCCTTGTCGCAGAGCACGTAGTCGCCATGGCCGACCAGCGCCGAGAGGATGCCGAGGTTGGACTGGAAGCCCGTGGAGAACGTGCAGCAGGCTTCCTTGTGCAAAAAGCCGGCCAGTTCCGCCTCCAGCTCCAGATGCAACTTCAGCGTGCCGTTGAGAAAGCGCGAGCCGGAACAGCCCGTGCCGTACTGCTCGAGCGCCCTTCGCCCCGCCTCCATCACCTCCGGGCAGGAAGTCAGGCCGAGGTAATTGTTGGAACCGAGCATGATGCGGCGCTTGCCCTCCATGACGACCTCCGGCCCCTGCCGCGTTTCCAGCGCGTGGAAGTAGGGATAGAGCCCCTGCGCGCGCAGTTCGTTGGCATAGGAATATGTAAAGCACTTGCTGAAGATATCCATGTCTTACCCCCCTTGCGTGGCTTGTTGGCAATGATTATAGCATAGTTTGCCGAAAAAGGAAACATTTTTGCGCAAACAGGCACGCAAACGGAGCATTTCTAATCTTGTGGAGGAAAAAGTCATCCGCGAAGGACGGCGAAGCGAGAAATTTACGGGCGTTGTTCCGGGGAAGCGCTGTTTTCATCCAGCAGATGCACGATGCCGGCAACTTCGTCTACGGGCAGCGAGAAGATCAACCCCCGTCCCTGCCGGTCAAGCTGCGCGCCTTCGGCGATGGCGGCCATGATGGCGCGGCGTTCCCCGGCGCGCGTGAGGATCAGCACCAGCTCCTTCTCCGGCTGAATGGCTACGCCAAAGAATTGCGCGGCTTCGTGCACGCCCGTGCCGCGCCCATGAAGGATGGTGCCGCCGCTGGCGCCCGCCTTGCGCGCCGCATCCATCACCAGGTCGGAAAAGCCTCGGTTCACGATGGCAACGATGAGTTCAAACGCTCTTTCCATGCGCGGTCCCTCCCTGTGCGAGTTGTTCATAAGCGTCGCGTCCGGCGATGCCGGAGAGCGGTATGGCGACGGCGAAGTAGCGCGCGTCGCCGGCGGCGATTTCGAGTTCCGCGAGCGCCGCGGAAACGGCGCTTTCGGGGCAGGGGGCGAGCAACACGTCCCGGTGGGCGTCGGAAAGCCCCAGCATTTCCAGCCAGGCCGCTTTGGCCGTGCCCTGCCCGGACAAATGGAAACACACGGCGCAGCCGGCGCGTTCGAGCGCGGCGCCCATGCGCTCGCCCAGCCCGTGACCAAAGACGGCAAGGATCAATTTTAATCTTTCCATGCGCACCTCACCATTCAAAGTCGATGATCTCCACCATGGGTTCCGCAACAGAGGCGCGAACCTTTCCGCGCGTGCGGATGGCGTAGATGAGCGCCAGCGCCTGTATGGCGATCAGAGGCGTCATCGCCACCATCGCCACCAGCCCAAAGGCGTCGGCCATGGGATTCCCGCCCAGCGCCTCCACGGCGCCCAGGGCGAAGGGAAGCAGGAACGTGGCGGTCATCGGCCCGGAGGCCACGCCGCCCGAGTCAAAGGCGATGGCCGTGAACACGCGCGGCACGAAGAACGACATGCCCAGAGCCAGCGCGTAGCCAGGCAGCACGAAATACCAGATGGAAAGGCCGGTAAGCAGGCGCGTCATGGCGAGCCCCAGCGAGGCGGCCACGCCCAGGGAGAGCGTATACAGCATCGTCCGCTTGCCGATCACGCCGTCGGTGATCTCCGACACCTGCTCGTTAAGCACGTGTACCGCCGGTTCCGCGCGCACGATGAAAAAGCCCATCAGCATCGCCAGGGGAACGATGACCCAGTTGGCGGAGAGCGCCGCCAACCGTCCGCCCAGAGCGTAGCCCACAGGCAAAAAGCCCACATTGACCGCCGCAAGGAAAAGGCATAAGCCCGCGAGCGTGTAAACGATGCCGGACACCATGCGCAAAAGCCTGCGCGCGGGCAGCTTCAGCCAAAAGATCTGGAAGATGGCGAATACAAGCAAAATGGGCAACAACGCAAGGGAAACTTCGCGCAGGTAATGGGGGAAAGCGCCCAGAAGCGCCGGCAGCACGTCCTCCCACGCGGTCAGGAGCGCCGGCGTTTCGGCGGCATACTGGCTGGAAGTGGGATCGAAGAACATCGCCAGCACCAGTACCGCCAATATGGGGCCAATGGAGCAGAGCGCCACCAGGCCGAAGCTGTCTTCCTCGGCGCTTTGTCCGCCGCGCACCGCTGCTACGCCCACGCCCAGCGCGAGGATGAACGGCACGGTAATCGGCCCGGTTGTGACGCCGCCGGAATCAAAGGCCACGGGCAAGAAGTCGTTGTCAGCGAAAATGGCGAGCAAAAAGACGATGGCGTAGAGCACGAGCAGCATTTGATTGAGACGCTTCCGCAAGACGATGCGCAAAAGCCCAAGCACCAGAAACAAGCCTACGCCCGCGGCCACGGAGAAGATCAGGGCGCTGTTTGGAAAAGCGGGCACCTGCGCCGCCAGCACGGTCAGATCCGGCTCCGCAATGGTGATGACCGCGCCCATCAAAAAACCTGCGACGACCAGAAAGGGCAGGCTGCGCCTCTCCGAGAGACGCGCGCCGACCATTTCGCCCATGGGCGTCATGGCGATCTCAGAGCCGAGGGTAAACAGCGTCATGCCAAAGATGAGCACCGCCGCGCTCAGGACGAACAAAAGCACGGTCGGGCCATTTAAGGGGGCAATGGTAAAGGCGAGCGCGAGCACGATCATGGCGATCGGCAGAACGGACGACACCGCCTCCTTGAATTTCGTCCCGATGGCGCTCTGCATGGCAACACCTCGCAGTATATAAATTATTTATACATAATTATAACATTCCCGCGCGGTTCAGGTCAACACCGCGCGGGAAAGATATTCGTTCGGGAAAGTTTAAAAGCGCGAAAAGCCCTGGTCAGGAGAGCTTGAACTCTGACCAGATATCCTGATAGACGCTCTCATAATCGCCCAGATCCTCGGCAAACTGCTTGGTGGCAAACAAGTCCTCGGGGATATTGAGGGCGGCGTAATCTAAGCTGCCTTCTGGCAGGAGCTCGGCCGCCGCAGCGTTGACGTTCAGATACATCGTCCACGGCTGGATGGTCGCCGCCACCTCAGGGCGCATCAGGTAGTTCAAAAAGGCGTTGGCGCCATCGGGGTTCTCGGCGCTGGCGGGAATGACCATGGCGTCGATGCCGAAGCCGATGCCCTCGGAGGGGAACACGTATTCAAACGCCCCGGGCATGGACTGCTCGCACACCACGGCCTGCGAGGTAAAGAGGAAAGCCGCCTTGGCTTCGCCCGAGAGCAGATACTGATAGGCAAGGTTGGAATCCAGCGCCAGCACGTTGGGCTTGATTTCCTTGAGTTTCTCCGCGGCCTCGGCCAGTTCCGCGTCGTCGGTGGTGTTGAAGTCGTGGCCAAGCATGATGTTGATATAGCCGATCATCACGCGGGCGCTGTCGAGCAGGCACACAGAGCCGGCGAACTGCTCGTCAAAGAGGTCGGCAAAGGACGTGATCTCGCCCTCGACCAATTCGGGATTGTAGACCAAGACCGGCGAGCCGGGCGCGTAGGGGATGCTGTACGTCCCGTCCGGGTCGTAGTACTGGTTGAGATAGGAGGGATCAAGGTTTTCGTAGTTGGTCAGCGCCTCCATATCGAGCGGCTGGAGCAGATCGGCCTTGCGGAGGATGTTGAGGGCATAGTCGCTGGCCAGCACGATGTCGTAAGCCGCGCCGGACTGCATCACCACCAGCATATCCTCATTGGAGGCGAAGGGGGAGAGGTTGACCTCGATGCCCGTCTCCTCGGTGAAGGCGGCGATGGTCGCGGGGTCAAAATAGCCGTCCCAGGTGTAGATGTTGATGCTTCCCTCGGCCAGCGCGGGCGCGACGGCGAGAAGCAACACCAAAAGCAGCGCGAAGAGTTTTTTCATAGGGGTCCTACCTCCTTATAAAAATCAAGTGGTCTGCCCGGCGCGCCTGCGGCGCAAAAGCCGGAACGCCGCCGTCAGAAGGAATACCGTGGCCAGCATCAGCGTGGAAAGCGCGTTGACCTGCAAGCTCACGCCCATGCGCACGGAGGAGTAGATCTTCACCGGCAAGGTGGTCGTGCCGGGGCCGGTAACGAAAAAGCTGATGACAAAATCGTCCATGCTCATGGCGAAGGCCAGCAGCGTTCCGGAAAGCACGCCGGGCAGGATCAGCGGCAGCGTCACCGTCCAGAACGCGCGCGCCGGGGAAGCGCCCAGATCGCGGGCGGCGTTGGGAAGATCGGGGTCCATGCCCGCCAGACGGCCCTTGACGACGATGTAGATATAGGGCACGCAGAACGTCACATGCGCCAGCACCAGCGTCAACATGCCAAAGGGCAGGCCCGCGGCGGTGAAGACGGCCAGAAAGCCCATCGCCATGATGATCTCCGGAGTCATGGCCGGCAAAAGCGCCAGCCCTTCCAAGGCTCCGTCGAGCCGGAACTTGCGCCGCGCCATGCCCACCGCGCCCAGCGTGCCCAGCGCGGCGGAGATCAGGCAACTGTACAGCGCCAGTTGCAAACTCTGCCATAGGGCGTCCAGAAGACCGCTGGTATCCTGAAACAGCGCCTTGTAGTGCTGCAGGGAAAAGCCGGTAAACTGGAAAGTGAAGCGGCTCTGATTGGCGTTGAAGGAATACACCGCCGTAACGACGATGGGAAGATACATCAGCAGCAGAACCAGCGCCATGTACAGGCGGGAGCGCCAGGAACCGTTTTTCATGCGCCCACCCCCCCTTACAGCGCCGCGATGTCCTCGGCCTTGCCGCCGGCGCGGCGGTAGAGCCAGAGGAACAGGCTGGTCAAAAGCATCATTACCACGGACAGCGCCGCCGCGAAGGGCCAATCGCGGCTCTTTAAGAGTTGGTCGTTGATGAGGTTGCCGAGAAACACGTCGTTGGCCCCGCCCAGGAGGTCGCTCATGAAAAACAGGCCGATGGAGGGCACGAACGTCAAAACGCAGCCCGCCAAAACGCCCGGCGCGGTCAGGGGCAGCGTCACCGTGACAAAGGCGCGCAAAGGCGAAGCGCCCATGTCGCGGCTGGCCTCCACCAGCGCCCAGTCCATCTTCTCCACGGAAGAATAGGTGGGCAGGATCATAAAGGGGAGCAGCGCGTAGACCATGCCCAGCACCACCGCGCCAAAGGTATTGAGCAATTTGAGCGGCTTGTCGATCAGCCCCAGCGTCTGTAAAAATACGTTGATCGGCCCATCGCCCATCAGGAGGATGCGCCAGCCGTAGACGCGCACAAGAGCGTTCGTCCAGAAGGGCACGATCACCAGCAGCATCAAAATCGCGCGGCGCCTGGGCGAAGCCTTGGCCATCAGGTAGCCGAAGGGATAGCCCACCAGCAGGCAGATGATCGTGGTGATCGCCGCGAGTTTAAGGCTGTTTCCCAGCACTTTGAGATAGCTGGGGTTGAGAAGTTTCAAATAGTTGTCCAGCGTCAGTTGCGCCGTCACGCCCATGCCGTTCTCCGCACGCGTCGTAAAACTCAGGTAGAGTATGTACCCGAGCGTCACGACCACGAAGAGGATCGTCCAAATGGCCATGGGCGCCACCAGCAGCAAAGCGCCGTCTTTTTTCCTGCGCACATTCGTCTTCATCGCACCAGCGCCGCCTCGTTCGGATTCCAGCAGACGTATACGGACTCGCCCTCCTCCAGCCGTTCGTCTCCCGAGGTCTGCTGGATGGCGAACACCTCCTGCCCATCCGGCAGAACCGCCGTTTCGCGGATGGAGCCGCCCGCGTAATGACGGGATTTGAGCGTTGCCGGCAGGGCGCAGGGGCCGATGGGCGTGCGGGAGAGGCGCACGCGCTCAATGCGCAGACAGACCTCAATTCTGTCGCCCACGCGCAATTCGGGATATCCCGCGCGACCGGGGAAGCGCTGTCCTGCGCAGGAGAGCACGGGCACGCCGCCCCCCGCGTCTACGACTTCGCAAGGCAGAAAATTTGATTGGCCGATGAACTCTGCGGCGAAGCGCGTCTGCGGGCGCTCGTAGATGTCCTCGGGCGCGCCGATCTGCTCGATGAGACCGTCGCGCATGATGGCGATGCGGTCGGAGAGGTTGAGCGCTTCTTCCTGATCGTGGGTCACATAAAGAAAGGCGATGCCGGAGCGCTTCTGTATGTCCTTGAGCTCGCGCTGCATCTGCTGGCGCAATTTCAGGTCGAGCGCACCCAGAGGCTCGTCCAGCAACAGCAGCTTCGGCTGCAAAACCAGCGCGCGGGCAATGGCGATACGCTGCCTCTGTCCGCCGGAGAGTTGGGAAGGCATGCGCTCTTCAAAGCCCTCCAGCGCCACCAGGCGCAGCATTTCCCGCACGCGGCGCTCGCGCTCGTCCTTTTTCACGCCGCGCACGCGCAGGCCGTAGGCGATGTTCCTGCCCACGTTCATATGCGGAAAGAGCGCGTAACTCTGAAATACGGTATTGACGTCGCGTTTCTCCGGCGGCAGGGCGGTGATGTCCGCGCCGTCCAGAAGCACACGGCCGCCGTCCGGCGCTGTTAGGCCGGCGACGATGCGCAGCGTGGTGGTCTTGCCACAGCCGGAGGGGCCGAGCAACGTGACGAATTCGCCTGTTTCAATGGTCAGCGATACGCCGCGCAACACGTCGGCGTCGTCGAATCGCTTGTGCAGATCGCGAATCTCCAGCATTTTCCGTCCTTCTTTTTTCCTTCGCTTTTCTCTATATATACCCGGATGCCGATATTATGAACAATATAGCGTATTTTTGCGCGAGGCGCAAGACAAGTTCGGTAAACTCACGTCCAAAGCAAAGAAAATGTCCCCGCATCAGGCGGGGACGCGCAGCTTGAGAAACGTGAGGGTCACTGTACCTTCGCGAGCATCCTCGGGGCCATTGTACGTGAGGCTGAACGCAGTCGCTTCGGGCGCGTAAAGGATGAAACTCGATGCGCCGACAGCCGAACTGCCGTTGGCGGTGGTGGCGAAATAAACACCGGTCTCCAGATGCGCTGCGCCATTGTAAAAGGGCGTCACCTGAATATAATTGGGGTCGCGCAGGATGGCGGAGACGCTGTAGGTGACCAGGTAATATCCGGCCGCGAGAGAGACCTGCGTCAGAGTGGATTCGGTGATATTGCCAGTGGGATCAGGCACCGAAGGGAAAAGCGTGATCCGATCGCCGCTCGTAAAGAGGTCCTCGTAGTCGATGAAGGAGGCAAAGGCATCCGGCGGGGCGACACCGGCAGGACCTGTCGCACCGGTCGGACCAATTTCACCCGCAGGACCCGTCGCGCCGGTCGGGCCAACTTCGCCCGCAGCCCCCGCTGGCCCGGCAGGACCCGTCGCGCCGGTCGGACCAACCTCGCCTGCGGGTCCCATCGGTCCAACAGGACCCGTCGCGCCAGTCGCACCCGCAGGCCCTGTGGCCCCGGTCGGGCCCATCGCTCCCGGGATCCCTGACGGTCCGGTCGGCCCTTGCGCCCCTTGGGCGCCCTGTGTTCCAACAGGTCCCATGGGTCCGGTCATACCGGTCGCTCCGGTAGGGCCTGTGGCTCCGATCGGCCCCATGGCTCCCGCAGGGCCGGTGGGGCCGGTCGGGCCTTCCGCGCCCTCCGGACCGCGCGGCCCACCGGCAGGCCCGGTCGGGCCTGTGGCCCCTGGCAGCCCGCGCGGCCCAGCATCTCCCTGCGCGCCGGTCGGGCCTGTTGCGCCCATGGCTCCGCGCGGCCCGGTCGGGCCGATCCGCCCTACGGGTCCTGTGGCCCCAGTCGGTCCCGTTGGCCCGACCTTCCCGCCACAGGGCGGAGCAGGGACATGGCAGGCCCGTGCAGGGCAATACGGGCAGCCGACACAGTAGAGGCGGCGTCCCAGGGGACAGCGCATGCAGTTGGACATGGCAGGCCAGCTCCTTTCGCCGGGGCATATCTCCTTCAGTCTATGCCGGCGCGTTGGACGCGTTCCCATACCATCCCAAAGTCGTTTCAGCGGGCGCGGCGGTCGTGCCGGCCGTCGGAATAGAAGCGCTTTTTGTCCTCGTACATGCGGCGGTCGGCCTCGTCGAACTGCTCTTTAATGTCGCAGTTTCCACCGCGCCACGAAGCTCCGGCGGAAATGTGCAGCCCGTCTTTCTGCATGGCCCCGCGCACGGCCTCAACGCCCTTGAAAAAGGCGTCTTCGCCGCTGCTGGCGTCGATGACCACAAACTCGTCGCCGCCGGTGCGGTAGGCCTTGCCGTCGAACACGCGGCGGATGTGCGCCGCCGTGCGGTGGATGAGCAGATCGCCGGCACTGTGGCCTTCGCGGTCGTTGATGCCCTTGAGGCCGTTGATGTCGAAGCAGGCCACGCCCAACTGCTGTCCGGGGTCGGTCTCGCGGCGGCGCACCTCGGCGTTGAAGCTGTTGCGGTTGAAGAGTCCCGTGAGCGTGTCCACATAGCTGAGGCGCTTGAGCGTCTCCTCCAATTCCACGCGGCGGGTAACGTCAAAGGCGATGCACTGTATGATCTGTCCGCGCTCGTCTTCGCTGATGAACGTATTTGTGCCCGTGAGGCAGAGGCGCCGTCCGTCGCGGCTGTCGAGTTGGAAGTCGACGTGCGTCACATCGCCCGGCGCTTCGAGCGCGTCGAGCGAGAACGCCATCCGCCTGGCGTCCTCGGGGATGATGCCATCGTAGAAGCCGCGCGACCAGTCGAGCGCGCGCACTTCGTCCTCCGTCGTTCCGAGAATATCCTCAAGCGTGCGGTTGAAGGTGAGCAGATGGTAAACGCCGCCCTTGCGCATCAGGCGAATGATGCCGCAGGATACGGTATCGTAGATGCTGCGCAGTTCCGCCGTCTGTTCGGCGATCTGCTTTTTCTGCTCTTCCACACACTGTTGCAGGTATTCGTAAGTCTGGCGCGCCACCTTGGTGGGGAAGCCCACGTCGCCTTCCACCATTTCAATATAGGGGTTGGAGATATGAATGTGGCAGCAGCGCAGTTCGCCCTCTACCGCGCGATAGGCCATGGCGACGCGCTGGTGCACGCGCAGATAGACATTGGTGGAAGGGTCGGTGGCGATCCACAGCCTGCCGGTGCAGAGGAACACGCCCGGGGCGATGGTGATGGCGTCATAGTGTTCGTCGGTGATGTTGCATTTGGGCACCTTGCCGACAAACTGGCGAAAAATGGCCTTGACAGCTTCTGTGCCGGCGGCGTATTCGTATTCACCGGTGCCCAACCACAAAAAGCGGTCGTCGAACCAGGAAAGCAGGCCCTCGACGTCGTTTTCACAATAGTGCTTGTGCATCAGATAGCTGGTCAGCGCCATGGCCGCGCGCTCATCCGCGCCAAAGCGGGGAACAAAAGGCTCGTTCAAGGAGATCATTCCTTTCGGAATCTTAACGAAAACTACTTGTGATAGAATAACTATAGCACGGAACTGCCCCAAAATCAACATCATATACAAAAATGGGGAGGCGACCGCCTCCCCAAGGGGGATTTCCCCTCATCCCGCTTTGCTTTCGACACAGGGCGTGAGCCGCATTTTCAGCGCGCCTGTCAGCCCCTTGCCGGTGAAACCTATATAGCTGCTGCCCGCGGGCAGCGTCAGCGTCCGCTCAAATTCCCCCTGCGCGTCAAGCAGCACTTCAAGCATGTTCTTGCCGGACATGAGGAACAGCGTGCCGCCGCCGCTCTCCGCGTCGAGGGAAAACGTCACCTGCACATCGCGCCCCACGGTGGAGGTGCCGCCAAAGAGGTATTCCGTGCCGCTGAAGTTTTTGTATTCGGCGCGATAATCGCCCGTGTAATGGTCTTCGCCGAAGGCGCGCACGCCCTGAAGCTGTATGGCGGGCGTGAGGGCGAACTGCCCGGCGAACTGCACCGCGCTCTCATAGGCGGAGAGGACCCCGTCCTTGGAAAAGCGGCAGCCGCCCAGCCCCAGGGCGATGAGGGCGACGCAAACAAAAGCCAGAGCAATGGCGAGCCAACGCATACAAGCGCCTCCTTTCAAGTCTGTCAGTCGTCAGAACCGACGATGCGGTAGTAGGTGCGGGCGGTGAGGGCATAGCAGGCGGCGTAGATGAGCGCGAACGCCACCACGCTTACCAGCGTGCAGAGCGCAAACAGCCCCACGTCGTTGATGCCCACCAGCGGCAGAAGCCGCATGATGAAGGGGAAGGCAAAGGCGATGTGCACGCAGGCGGTGATCAGCGGCAGATAGAACATGATGAGCACCTGCGAGCGCACCGAGCGGCGTATCTCCGCCTTTTCCAGACCGACCTTGCGCATGATGGAAAAGTTGCGCTTGTCGTCATAGCCCTCGGAGAGCTGCTTGTAGTACATGATCAGCACCGTGGCCATGATGAACAACAGCCCGAGGAACACGCCGAGGAAGAACAGCCCGCCGTTCATGCTGTAAATGTAGTCGCGCTCCTGCTCGCGCACATAGACGCGCACGCCCTCGACCCCCGCGTCCTTGGAAAGGCGAGAGAGCAGATCGTCCTGACGGAAGATATTCTCAAAGTCCACCGGCTCGGCGATGTCGAAGGCGACCTGATGGATAATCGACGAGGCCGCGCTATCGTAGATCTCCTGCTGCCGCCTGTCCAGTTCCTCCAGCGTGGCCATGTCGGGCGTGACGAGGGTGAGGATGTCCCCGTAGAGGCCGTAGTAGCTGCCGGTGAAGGTGGCCATCAGGTCCACGTCGCCGGGGTCGAGTGTCTCAAACTCCAGACCCAGCAGTTCGATACTGTCGCCATCGTAGGGGAACAGGTAGATCTGGTCGGGTTCCAGCACGTCGTTGCGCCCCGTGAGGCGGTTGAAGTCCTCTAGAGACACGCAGCTGAGTGTCACCAGTTCGCCGGAATTGAAGTCCGAGGTATAATCGAAGATCATCTTACCGTCGCGCAGCAGGCCGGAGAATTCCTCTTTCACATAGTCGATGCGGTTTTCCGCCGTCCAGCCGTTGTCCGCCAGCCAGTCGTCAATGACAGCGTTGACGTCGTCCCGGCGTTCGAGGTCCCAGTCCTGCACGGCGATCTCGCGCGGGTAGCGCCCCATGAGGCTGCTCTCCGTGCCGATGAACATCGTCGAGGTGGCAGAGAGCATCACCAGCACCATCGTCGAGAGGATGCAGATATTGCCCAGGCCGACCGCGTTCTGCTTCATGCGGTACATCATGCCGGAAACGGAGATGAAGTGCTCCGGCTGATAGTAGTAGTGCCGGTTCCGTTTCAGCAGTTTCAAAACGGCGATGCTGCCGGCGGTGAACAGGCAGTAGGTGCCGATGATGACCAGCACCACGGCTACGAAGAAGAACATCAGCGCTTCCAGAGGGTTCTGGATGGTCACAGCCATCAAGTAACCCGCGCCCAGCGTCAGGACGCCGATGAGCACCAGCAGCCACTTGGCCTTTGGTTCACGCTCGCCCACCTTGTCGCCGCGCAGAAGTTCCACGGGGCTGGCAAAGTGTACCAGGCGGATGTTGTTGAGCAGGATGAGCAGGAAGATGACGGCGAAGAGGAAGAGTGTGATCAGCGCCGCCTTCAGGGAGAATGACAGCCCAAAGGCCACGTCGAAGTCCAGCAGCTTCAGCAAAAACAGAAGCACCAGCTTGGAGAGCGCCACGCCCAGCGCCAGACCAACGACCGCGCTGAACAGCCCCACGAACAGCGTCTCAAAGAACATCATCTTCGCCAGATGCTTTTTCTCCATGCCCAGCACGTTGAGCAGGCCGAACTCCTTGCGCCGCCGCTTGGTGAGGAAGCTCGAGGTGTAAAAGAGGAAGATGACCGCGAAGATGGTCACCACGAAGCTGCCCAACACCAGCGTCGAGCGGATGGTGATCTCGCCGCGCGTACCCGTGAGGCCGGGATCCTCCGGGAGCATGTAGAGGATGTAAGTCATGGCCACGGTGAATACACAGGAGAGGATGTAGGGGATATACGTCCGCGCGTTTTTGCGGATGTTGTCAAGCGCCAGCCGCGCGTAGAAGAGTTTACGCATGGTAGGAAACCTCCATGCCGGCAAATTCGCCCTGCGGTTCGGGGCTGGAAAGGGCGTTCATGGCGTCGAGTATGCGCTGGTAGAACTCGTGTTCCGCCGCGCCGCCGCGGTAGAGCTGGTGGAACACCACGCCGTCGCGCAGAAACAGCACCCTGCCCGCGTGGCTGGCGGCCTTGACCGAGTGTGTGACCATGAGGATGGTCTGCCCCTCGCGGTTGATCTCGCCGAAGAGGTTGAGCAGCGAGTCCGTGGCGCGGGAATCGAGCGCGCCGGTCGGCTCGTCGGCCAGCAGAAGCTGCGGGGAAGTGATCAGAGCCCGCGCCACCGCCGTGCGCTGCTTTTCGCCGCCGGAGATCTCGTAAGGGTACTTGGCCAGCAATTTGTCGATGCCCAGCTTGCGCGCCAGCGGCTTGATGAGCAGCGACATGTCGTCGGCGGACATGCGCTTGAGCACCAGCGGAAGGTAGATGTTGTCGCGCACGCTGAAGGTGTCCAGCAGGTTGAACTCCTGAAACACAAAGCCGAGATTGTCGCGGCGGAAGGCGGCCAGCTCCTTTTCCGGGATGTCGGTCAGTTTGCGGTCGCCCAGCCAGACCTCGCCGCTGGTGGGCTTGTCCAGCGCCGCCAGTATGTTGAGAAGCGTCGTCTTGCCCGAGCCGCTCTCGCCCATGATGGCGACGTATTCGCCCTGCTCTACGGAAAAGGAAACGTTGGCCAAAGCCTGTACGTGATGCGCGCCAAAGCGCGTGGTATACACCTTTTTCAGATTGTTCGCCCGAAGAATGGTCATGTGGGAAACCTCCTTGAGAAGATGTATACAGCATAGCACGCCCCAAAGGCCACTGCCATAACTTAACCTTACATTTTGGCCTCCAACCTTACATTTTTGTAAGGTTGGAGCAGGAAACGCCTTTTAAGACGCGCGGAAAAGGCGTTTTGTTCCAAAAACGTGCAAAGCGCCCGCAAGGGCGCTCTGCCGCGAAAGTCATTCCAAAAGCTCGGGGCGCTTTAGGGAGATGTGCACGCGCGTGCCGCCGCCGGGACGGGCGTCGATGTGTATCTGATGCCCGAGCATGGTCAGCACCCGCCTCGTGAGGTAGAGGCCGATGCCGGTGGATTTGCGATCCGTGCGGCCGTTGTAGCCGGTATAGCCGCGTTCGAACACGCGCGGCAGGTCTTCCGGAGCGATGCCGATGCCCGTGTCGGCGATCACCAGATGATCGTTTTCCACGTACATGGAGATGGAACCCTCGGGCGTGTACTTGACGGCGTTGGAAAGTAGCTGCTCCACGCAGAAGCCGAACCACTTTTCGTCCGTCAGCACCTGCCGGCCGGTCGGCTGTATCTCCAGCCGCAGCCCCTGATGGATAAAGAAGCGGGCGTACTTGCGGGCGGCGGCGCGCAGGATGCCGTCCAGATCGTAGGGGCGCAATACAAGGTCGTTGACGTCGCTCTCCAGGCGTATATAGGAAAGCAGCATGTCCACGTACTGTTCGATCTTGAAAAGTTCGCGCGCCGCCTCGCCGTCCTCGTCCACCAGCAGGTGCATGGCGGCGATGGGCGTCTTGATCTGATGCGCCCAGAGTGTGTAGTAGTCGCGCATGTCGCTCATGGCGGCGTCCGAGCGGGACACCACATGGGCGCGGTCGTCCCAGAGCGCGCGCAGCGCCGCCTGATAGTCCCGCTCGATGCGGTCGGCGGGGGCGGGCATGCCGTCCAGCCCCAGGGAGACGTTTTTGCACAGCCGCTCCAGCGCCAGATGCCGCGCGCGGAAGCGGGAGAAGTCTATCCCAGCCAGCGCGACAAAGGCCGTCAGACACAGCCCGCAGGCGTACAGCACCGCTTCTACCGGAAGCTGGTAGAGGAAAAACACGAGCGCGAACAACAGCGCGCAGACGGTAAGCAGCACCGCGCTCTTGCGGTGCAGATGCAGATATTGAATGAGCAGGCGCATAGCATCACCAAGACGATTATACCATGCCGCGCCCGCTCGCACAAGCAAAGAAAATGCTTGCGTGTCACAGCAAAACCGTGTACAATACGAGAGGAACCCTTTGCAAAGGATGGGATGCGCCTTGATACCGCGCCTGCGCGCCAAACTGCGCGAATACTGGCCGCTGACGGCGGCGCTTTTGACCTTGTCGTGGCCGGTGATGCTGGAAAACGCCATGCAGACGCTGGTGCAGTATGTGGACACCGCCATGGTCGGCGTGCTGGGCGCGCAGGCCTCCGCCGCCGTGGGACTGACCGGCTCGGTCACGTGGCTGGTCAACGGCGTGTTCTTCGCCGCCGGCATCGGCGCTCTGGCGGTCATCTCCCGCGCGTTGGGGGCTAAGGACGGCCGCACCGCCCGCGAGACGGCTGGGCAGTCCGTGCTCATCGCCCTTGTGGCCGGCGCGGCGATGTGCGCCGTGACGCTGCTGGTGTCGCCCGCGCTCCCGGGATGGCTCAACGCGGAGGAAGAGATCAAGGCCGACGCCACGGCCTATTTCAGCATCATCTGCATGCCGATGCTCTTCCGCGCCGCCTCCATCATCTTCGGCTCCGTGCTGCGCGCGGCGGGGGATACGCGCACGCCGATGCTGGCCAACGCCGCCATGAACGGCTTCAATGTCATCATGAACTTCTTTCTCATCTACCCGACGCGGGAGATGCGCCTGCTCGGCTTGACCTTCACCATGCCCGGCGCGGGTCTTGGTGTGAGCGGCGCGGCCATCGCCACGGCGCTCTCCTATGTGCTGGGCGGCGTACTCATCACCGTGGTGATGTGGAAGAACCCCGCCGTCTCGCCGCGCGGTGGCATGCTCAGGCCCAATGGCCGAGCGATGAAGAACTGCCTGCGCGTCGCCGTGCCCGTGGCGCTGGCGCGTCTGACCACCTCGGCGGGGCATGTGGTCTTCGCCGGGCTGGTGGCGACGCTGGGCACGGTCAGTCTGGCCGCGCACTCCATCGCCCTTACCGCCGAACAGGCGTTCTATATCCCGGTGCTGGGCATCAACACCGCCGCGGCCACGCTCACCGGCAATGCGCTGGGGGAGAAGAACGCCCGCAAGCTGGACATGGTCGGCCGCAGCACCATCGTCGTGACCCTCATCATGATGAGCATTACCGGCGGCCTGCTCTTCCTCTTCGCCCCGCAGGTGATGGGCATCTTTTCGCCCGACGCGCGGGTGGTAACGCAGGGCACGGCCATCTTGCGCCTCGTGGCGCTCTCCGAGCCCATCTTCGGCATCGCCATCGGCGTGGAGGGCATGCTGCAGGGCGCGGGGGACACAATGATCCCCTTCGTCATCACCACAGGCACCATGTGGATGGTGCGCATCCTCGGCACGGTGCTGGTGCTCAACGTCTTCCATCAGGGACTGAACGCCGTGTGGACGTGCATGGTGGCGGAAAACACCGCGCGCGGCGTGCTCTATCTCATCCGCTACCTGCGCGGGCGCTGGAAACCGCCGGAGTTCCGCGTCAAAGCGGCGCAGTGAGCGCATACAGAAAGCCCCATTCGACTCCATGCCGAAAAGGGGCTTTCTGCTTTACTGCGCTTTTGCCGTCACGCAGCGGCGGTAGACGACCACCGAGACGGCGGCGGCCACGGCCTCTGAGATCCAGAAGGCGTTCCACACGCCGTAGACGCCGAAGAAGCGGCTGAGGATAAAGGCCACGGGGATGATGACCACCGTGTAGCGGAACAGGGAGATGATGAGCGAGGGCGTGCCCATGCCCAGCCCCTCGAGCGCGCCCGAGGAAGTGACCGACACCGCCGAGACGATGAAGCCGGCGCTGATGATGCGCAATGCCGCCGCGCCCGCTTCGATGGTCGCTGGGTCTTCGGCGAACAGCCCCATCAGCCATTTCGGGGCGGCGAGGAACAGCGCCGTGCCCACGACCATGATGACGGCGCTCATCAGAAGCACCAGGTCGTAGATGCGCTTGACGCGCGCGTGTTCGCCCGCGCCGTAGTTGTAGCCGATCAGCGGCCGCATGCCCTGCACGATGCCGTTGGCGGTGAGGTAGAGGAAGGTCTGGAGTTTATAGTACACGCCCAGCGCCAGTATGTACGCCTGCCCAAAGGGCGCGAGGATGGCGTTCAGAGCCGAGATGAGGATGGAGGGCAGGGCGAGGTTGAGCGTCGCCGGCACGCCCACGGCATAGAGCCGTCGCACCATCTTTCCATCAGGGCGGAGGAACTCGCGGCGCACGCGCACGCGCAGGGGGCGCTTTTTGTAGGCAACGAGATAGATGACGAGCGAGAGCGTCTGGCCGATGCCCGTGGCCAGCGCCGCGCCCTCGATGCCCATTTTCGGGAAGAGGCCGATGCCGTAGATCATCATCGGGTCGAGAATGATGTTGGCCACGCAGCCGCAGAGCATGGCGATCATCGTCAGCCGCATGCTGCCCACGGCCTGAAAGAGCTTTTCATAGAACATGCCAAAGGAAATGACCGGCGCGAAGGCAAAGGCCACCGTGGCATAGCGCACGCCCAGATCGACCACGGCCTGCGAATCGCTGTACAGCGGCAAAAAGCGCGGCATGAGGAAGATGCAGCCCGCCGCCAGAACCAGCCCGTGAATCAGCGAGAGCGTCAACCCCTGCGAGGCGGCGCGGTCGGCGCGCTCCAGTTCGTTCGCGCCCAGGTGATAGGCGATCACGGCGTTGACGCCGATGCCGAAGCCGATGGTCACGGCGTTGATGAGGTTCTGGATGGGAAACACCAGCGAGAGCGCCGCCATCGCATCCTCGCTGATGCGGGCGACAAAATAGCTGTCGACGATGTTGTAGAGCGAGTTGACCAGCATGGAGATCACCATCGGCAGCGCCATGGAGATCAGCAGCGGGAACACGGGCCTTTCCTTCATAAAGCGATCGTCCATCGCAAACCTCCTGTCCGTCGCAGGCCGCAAAAAAACCACGCCATCATTTGCATGATTGCGTGGCGAAAAGAGTCCTTGCGACTGGAAAAATCCACACGGTTTTCGGTCAGTGCATTTACCATAACACACGGCGCGAAAGCTGTCAAGCGGGGGAATGCTAAAATTCCCCAATGTCCAACAGGAAGCGGGAAACGATAAAAAGAAAGCTCCCGAAGCGATCGCTTCAGGAGCCTTTGTTGGTACACCCTCAGGGGCTCGAACCCTGGACACCCTGATTAAGAGTCAGGTGCTCTACCAACTGAGCTAAGGGTGCGCGCTCAACGCTCATATATAATAACGCTTTTGCCGGGAATTGTCAACACTTTTGAATGTTAAAAGTTTTATGCGGATTTTTGCCGCCTCCGGTGGGCAGACTATAGCTGTCCCAAGCGACAAGCATTGCAAGGAGGTTGTTCCCATGCACGAAAAGAATCCGAACACGGACATTCGCTGCCGCGTTTCCAGCTGCACCTACCACTGCGGCGACCGCGACTACTGCTCGCTGCACTCCATTCAGGTCGAACCCTGCCAGAACTGCGGTTCCGGTCAGGCGTGCGATGAGAGCATGTGCGGAAGCTACCGCCACAAGTGAGCGGCAGAGCCGGCGACGGGCAAGTCCCGCCGCCGGCGAAGTTTATCGCAGCTGCGCACCGATGAGATCGCGCACGATGGCCCCCGCCAGCACCAGCCCCGCCGCCGTAGGCACAAAGGAAATGGAGGCCGGGGCGCGCGCGCCGTCTGTGGGCGGGAGCGGCGGCTCGTCGGAGAAAATCACTTTCAAATGGTCGATGCCGCGCTTTTTCAATTCCCGCCGCATCACCCGCGCCAGCGGGCAGACGCTCGTTTTCGCAATATCGCAAACGCGGAAGCGCGAGGGGTCGAGCTTGTTGCCCGCGCCCATGGCGCTGATGATGGATACGCCAGCCGCCGCAGCCCGTTCGATGAGCAGCAGCTTGGACGTCACCGTGTCGATGGCGTCGGCTACATAGTCATAGGCGCCCAGATCGAAGCGCCCGGCGTTCTGCGCGTCGTAAAACGCCTGCACTGCCAGCACGTCCGCGTCCGGGCGGATGGACAGCGCCCGCGCGCGCATGGCCTCCGCCTTGGGCATGCCCACTGTCTCCCGCGTGGCGATGATCTGGCGGTTAAGATTCGTTTCGTCTACACAGTCGGCGTCCACGAACGTCAGATGCCCGACGCCCGCGCGCAAAAGCGCCTCCGCGGCGCTGCCTCCCACGCCGCCCAGGCCAAAGACGATCACCCGTGCGCTTTCGAGTTTTTCCAGGGCTTCCGCGCCGATCAGCCGCCGCGTGCGCTCAAACATGTCCATATTGCCTGCTCCTTTATCGCACGAATCGCCGCGCGATAGCACCATTATTGCCGATTTTGCGCGATTTGTCAATTTGCCGGGCAGGATTTTTCCGTTTTCCGAGGAATACAAGTATAGAAACACACGAAGGGGGCGGCGCGCATGCTCTTGCTCGGCGCGATGGCCGTCATGAGCCTGATCGCCTTTGTGGCGATGGGCACGGACAAATTGAAAGCAAAGCAAGGGGCGTGGCGCATCCCGGAGCGCGTTTTGTTCAGTCTGGCCTTTCTCCTGGGTGCGCCGGGCGCTTACGCGGGGATGATGGTGTTTCGCCACAAGACGCTGCACCGGCGCTTTGCCGTCGGCCTGCCGCTTCTGAGCGCGGCGCAGATCATCTTCATCCTCTGGGCGCTGTTTTCTTGACGGCCGGGATGGGTATATAGGAAACAAAGGAGTGATCGCTTATGAAACGCATATTTGCCCTCGTACTGGCGCTGTCTCTGGCGCTGCTCTGCCTCGCCCCGGCGCTGGCGGAGGAGACGGAAAAGACCGGCGTGACCATGCGCGTGGCTTCCCTGAAGGGCCCGACAACCATGGGCCTTGTCAAGCTGATGCAGGACGCCGAGGCCGGCCTTACCGCCAACGACTATACCTTCGCCATGGAAGGCACGGCGGACGCCATTTCGCCGCTGCTCATTCAGGGCGAGCTGGACGCGGCCATGATCCCCTGCAACCTTGCGGCTGTGCTGATTAACCGCACTGAGGGCGCGCTTGAGATCGCCGCCATCAACACGCTGGGCGTGCTCTACGTGCTGGAAAACGGCGACACCGTCCAGTCCGTTGAAGACCTGCGCGGCAAGACCATCTTCTCCACGGGCCAGGGCACCACGCCCGAGTACGCGCTGGACTACGTGCTCTCCCGCAACGGCATCGACCCGGACAGCGACGTGACTGTGGAATTCCGCTCTGAGTCCACCGAGGTCGCCTCGGCAATGCTCAACGACGCGGCCTCCATCGCCGTTCTGCCGCAGCCGTTCGTCACCTCCGTATTGATGCAGAATGAGAACGTGCGCGTGGCCCTCAGCCTCACCGACGAATGGGACAAGGTTGGCGACGGCAGCGCCATGATTACCGGCGTGTGCGTGGTGCGCAAAGCGTTCGCCGAGGAGCATCCCGAGGCCGTGGACGCCTTCCTCAAGGAGTACGCCGCTTCCACCGAGTATGTCAACGCCAATCCCGCCGAGGCCGCGGAGTGGATCGCCGAACTCGAGATCGTCGGCAACGCCAAGATCGCCGAGGCCGCCATCCCCGCCTGCAACATCGTCTGCATCACCGGCGAGGAAATGGTGACCAAGGCCAGCGGATACATCGACGCGCTCTACGAGCAGAATCCCGAAGCCGTGGGAGGCAAGCCGGCGGATGAAACCTACTTCTACCTCGCCGAAAGCGAAGGATAAGCTGCTGCGGCTGGGCGCAGTCCTCTTCTGGCTGCTGATCTGGCAACTGGGCAGCATGGCGGTCAATCAGGAGATACTGCTGGTATCTCCTGTTTCCGCCTGCGCCACGCTCATCCGCCTGATGGGGGAAAGCTCCTTCTATCAGGCGGTGTTTGGCTCTTTTGGACGCATACTGGCCGGTTTTGCGTTGAGCACTGTGCTGGGGATTTTGCTGGCGGCGCTCTCCTGCGCGTTTTCTCCGGTGCGCGTGCTTTTGCGTCCGCTTTTGTCCACCATCAAGGCGACGCCTGTGGCCTCCATCGTCATTCTGGCGCTCATCTGGATACGGTCGACGAACCTTTCCATCTTCATTTCCTTTCTCATGGTGCTGCCCATCGCCTACGAAAACGTGCTGCGCGGGCTGGACAGCGCCGACCCGAAGTTGTTGGAGATGGCGCGCGTGTTTCGCATCTCCTTTGGCGGCCGTGTGCGCGCCATCTACGCGCCTGCGGCGTTTCCCATGCTTTTGACGGCGGTGCGGCTCTCGCTGGGCATGTGCTGGAAAGCGGGCATCGCCGCCGAGGTCATCGCCCAGCCGCGCAATTCCATCGGTTCGGCGTTGCAACAGGCAAAGCTGTTTTTCGCCACGCCGGCGATGTTTGCCTGGACGCTGGCCATCATCCTTTTGAGCGTGGGGCTGGAAAAACTGGTGGTGCTGCTCATCACGGCCATACAACGGAGAATGGAGGGGGAGAAGTGCTGACCATCCGCGGCATCTGCAAATCGTTCGATGGCCGCCCTGTGCTGGAAAATGTCTCCTTCGACTTTCCCGAGGCGGCGGTGACAGCCCTGCGCGGCCCCTCCGGCTGCGGCAAGACCACGCTTGTCAACATCATCCTCGGGCTGCTTGCTCCGGACGCGGGAGAAGTGCTTATACCCCCGGGAGCGCGCATAGCGGCAGTATTTCAGGAGGACAGGCTCATCGAACACTTTTCCGCGGCGCGGAACGTGCGCCTCACCACGCCCGCGTCGGTGACGGACAAACAGATCCAGGCGGCGCTTTCTGAACTGGGGTTGGCGGACGAGGGTGAAAAGCGGGTTTCGGAATTCAGCGGCGGGATGCGCAGGCGCGTGGCCGTCATCCGCGCGGCGCTCTTTAAGCCGCAGCTTTTGCTCCTCGACGAACCCTTTAAGGGACTGGACGAAGAGATGCGCGCAAGGACGGCGGCTTTTCTGTGCCGAACCTGCGCGCAATCGACCATCGTGCTGGTAACGCACGACGCAGCTGAGGCCGGTCTGATGCGCGCGCGGGCGCATCTCGACCTTGGCGGAAAGGAAGAACCATGAAACGCAAAATCAGCAGTGGATTCCAACTCTGGGCCGCAGGTTACGCGGTTCTTACCGTCGTCAGCGCCGTCGCCCAACTGATCAACGGCGCAGGCACCGATACGAACATCAACGCGCTCGCGCGCGCCGTGGCCTGCCTTGTGCCCATCATCACCTATTACCTCTTTGGTTTTGGCACGCAGCGCAAGCGCTCCAAGGGATTTTTAATGCTTGTTTTGCATTATATCATCTCTCTGGCCTGCGCGTGGCTGCTCATTTATCTGGCTGGCCTTTTGCAGAAAAACGCCGACGTCGCCTACTGGGATCTGCTCATCAGCTTTACCGTGGCTTACGCGGTGATCGCGGCCATCATCGCCGTTTCCAACCGTCGAGGCCGCAAGGCGCAGGAATTGCTGAAGTAAGAACACAAAAACGGAAAACGCCCCGTCTGGCGATCATCGCGCCAGCGCGAGGCGTTTTCTGTTTTTGGGATCAACTGCGCGGCGGAAGGCCGGGAATGCGCACAGGCAGCGCCGAGGCGAGCAGTTCAAAATCCGCATCGTCGCAATCGATCAATTCGCCGTCGAGATTGACGGTCATGCCGGGGCAAATGAGCCGCAGGCTTTTGCACCGCAGGCGCTGTACGAAGGGCGTATGCGCATACCAACCGGGCACATAGATCGCCATCAGTATGCCGATGGCCCAGCGGGGGATGGGGCGGGTGATGACCACGTCGAAAAAGCCGTCGTTTACCTGCGCCGTTGGCACGGCGCGCATCCCGCCGCCGATGTATTGCCCGTTGCCGATAGAAATGATGGTGAAACGCCGCGGTTGCGCCTCCGCGCCGTCAAAGCCGACGCGCGCTTCGAGAGGACGAAAGCTGCGGATGGCATCGCGCACGCCGCGCAGATAAACGCCCAGACCCTTATGCGTTTGCTTGTAGGCTTCCGCATGGCGCAATACATCCACATCAAAGCCCGTACCGGAAACATTGAGGAAATACACTTCGTTCATGCGTCCGATATCGATGCGCGAAATCGGGGCATGCAGCTGCGCCCGCAAAGCCTCCACAGGATCCTTGGGAAGGCGCAGCGTCTTGATAAAGTCATTGCCGGTGCCGCAGCAGGCGAACAAAAGCGTAAGCCCGCTGCCGGCCAGGCCGTTGATGACCTCAAAAAGCGTGCCGTCGCCGCCGACGGCGATGACGCCCGTCATGTTTTCTTCTACAGCCTGCCGCGCGTACGTGCGCGCCTCAACGGCGCTTTCGGCCACAAATGTGCGGTAGGGGACGCTCTCGCGGCGCAAGAGCGCCTCTACGCGCGGAAGCTCTCGCTTGCCGCGTCCGTTTCCAGAGATGGGGTTGATGATCAGCGCGTACATCGCCCGCCACACACTCGCCTTCGTAAACGCGTTTTGTCCGCTTCGGCGGCATCCGCCTTTTCCGAACATTCCATAACATTTTAATGGATATATCCGTCTTCTGTCAAGTATCTGTGACGGTGATTTGCACATCGACGTCAAATTTCGCTTCCGAGAAGCGCTGCGGCCAATCGTACGCCTGCCACTGCGCGAGCGTTGGGAAGCGCGAAGCCGCGCGCGCGGCAAAGCCGAACGGTTCAACGCCCAGGGACTGGCACTTGGCGAGCAACTGCGCAAGATCCTCCCGCAGCGTCGTGCGGATGCTTTCCAGCGGCGGGGCCTTCAGGTCGGCAATCACGTTGAAACGCAGGTCAAAGGCGATGCGCAACCGCCCATCTTCCATGTTTTCAATCCGCAGATCCGTCATGCCGTGGGATTGCAGGCTCACAGGCATGCCGTCGAGGCTGTAATTGAAAAACACCGTCGAGCCGTGGATGGCGTTGAGAAGGCTCGTTTCCAGTCCGTCGAGCGTGCCGACCATCAACCCATCGCGAAACAGGGCCGTTCCCACGTATTCATTTTCGTTTTCCGAACTGGCGGGCACATTTTCGGGCGTCAATCCGTCCAGCGCGTCCCGTCCGCGCAGTGCCTCGGGCGCCTCCTGCGCTGTGGCGCAGAGAATCGCCACCGGATCGGAAAAGACGGACACGCCGCGGTAGTAGAAATCGGCAAAACTCGTGCCGACGATATAGCCGCGCGTCTTGTGATGTTCGAACATGGCGAGTATGCCCAGCGAAACCCGCATGCCGATGACGGGTTTCTGCTCGCGCACGAACTCTCCAGCGTTTCCGCGGCAGACGGCGAAATAGGCGGAGGCGCAGGACTGGTCGAGCTTGGCGAGGGATTCAGCAAAATTGAAGAATTTCTCATGGCGCGCCAGCGCTTCAGAGACGACGAGCAATTTGATCTGCGTCAACGTCAGGTCGCGCGGCACAGTGATCTCCAGCGCCATCAGCGCGTCTGTAAACGTCTCTCCGCGCGCGGAAGCGATGAGATAATCCGAAGGTTCGCCGCTCGAACTCTCCTCGCTCTCCGAACCGCCACCGACTTTGGGAATCTGTACGGTCAATTCAATGCCCTCGTCTTCGGTGAGATCGGCCCCGAGAATGACCGCAAAGGCGATGCTCTCCACCTGCCGCGCCTGCGTGCAGCCGCTCAGGAGCGCGCACAAAAGCACCAAAACCGCTATTTTGTATGGACGCACGCACGCTTTCCTCCCTTCCGCAGCGGCGCGGCAAACAGCGCCAGCATCAGGACTCCCACCAACGCGAACAACCACCGCGCGTAGGAAACGACCATTCGCTGTTCCGCCCAGCCGAGCATGGCGACCGCGCCGGAGACAACGCCGCTCAGCAGGACGGCCAAGCGCCCGTCCAGGCGCGGGAATGTGAGTTGCAGAAGCTTCGCGGCGAAAAAAAGATCGGCGGTGACGTTGAACAGGAGGCCGTTGTACCACAGGAGGATGAGGGGAAGCTGGGCGGTCTGCGTGACGCGGCCATTGGCCAGCAGCTTATCGAGTTGATAGGTGCGCGTAAGATCCGTGCGCACGCTCGGCGGGGCCATCATGGCCAGCAGCGCCAGCACCGCGGCGCTGAAGATGCCGATGGTGACAAGCGTGCTCAAGGCACCGCGCTGTTTTGCGCCGTTCTCCTCACGATCCGCACACAGCCAGGGAAGCGCCGCCATCGACAGCCAGCCTGAGGCGCTCACCGTCCCAGAGGCGAGCACGTTCGCGCCCGGACCGAGCAGAGGCGTCAACCACGCGGGACGAAAGTTGCGAAATTGCAGGAGCAGCACGATGAGCATCAGCACGGGCATCACGCGCACCCAGATGCGCGCCGCCCCGCCGATGGCCTGTCCGCCCAGACAGGCGCAGAGCATCGCCGCCAACAAAAGCGGCAGAAGAAGGGAGATCGCCGAAGCCTCGGCCAGCGCGACGTGGCGCACGGTATTGCTGAGCACGCGCGACGTGACGGCTGTTTCATATATGCAGACGAGGCTCAACAGCGCGAAGACGGGCCGTGCGACGGCGCGCCCGCCGCGCTTTTCCAGCGCTTCGGCAATTCCGCCGCCGCGACAGGCGCGCGCCGCGCGATCCGCAAGCAGGCCCAGCGGCACGCACAGCAGGATAGCGCCCAACGCGGCGATCCAACCGGCGTTGTAGAGCCAGGGCAGGTCGAGAAAAATCCCCATCAGCAGGCGCGTGGTCACGGCGGCGAACGCCAACGGCCGCGCCAGGGACAGGGGCAATTGCAGCTTCATTTGCGCGTCTCCTTTCGCATCCAACTGTCTTTTTTGGCAAGGAACAGCAGACGCTTTTGCATCCAGATCGGCAGTCGCAGCAGTATGTCCGGGTTGTGCGGGCGAAACGGCGCGACCGGCGCCATGAATGGCGCCCCCAGCGAGCGCAGCGAGCAAAGATGGCACAGAAGCGCGAACACTGCCAGCGTCAACCCGTAAAGCCCCAGAAGGGCGCTGACCAGTATGATGGCGATGCGCAAAATGGTCATGCCGACCGTAAATCCATAGTCAGGGATGACGAAATTCCCCAGGCCCGTCAACGCCACGACGATGATGACGATGGGACTGATGATCGAGGCGGATACCGCCGCCTGTCCGAGGATGAGGCCGCCGACGATGCCGATCACCGAACCCATCTGCGAAGGGATGCGCGTGCTGGCTTCGTTGATGAGATAAAAGGAAAACTCCATCAGCAGTATCTCCGTAAGCGCCGTAAAGGGCACCTGCGCGCGCGTTTCGGCAATGGACGTGAGCAGCGCCATGGGGATGAGGTGGGGATGGTAAAGCGTCAGGGCGATGTAGGCTCCCGGGAGAAGCAGAGAAAAGAGAACGCCCAGCATGCGGATGAACCGCAGAAAGCTCCCGTACTGCCAGCGCATAAATGTGTCGTCCGAGGAGTGCAGCAGGTGAAAAAGCGTTACCGGCGCGATCAGCGCGTAGGGAGCGCCGTCGGCCAGTATGACGATCTGGCCATCCTGAACGCAGGAAGCGGCGCGGTCAGGGCGCTCGGTGAGCAGCATCTGCGGCGTCAGGGAAAACGGCCTGTCCTCGATGAGCTGTTCCAGTTGCCCAAGCCCATGCACGACTGCGGCCGTGACGCACTTCACGCGCTTGCGCATCTCAGCGAGCGTTTCCTCGCGCGCGACGCCCTTCATGTAGAGTATGGCGATGCGCAGAGGAACGCTCTTGCCCACGGTGGTCATCTCCGAGATCAGGGCAGGGGACTGGACATAGCGGCGCATGAGCGTGATGTTCGTGCGCAGGCTTTCCACAAACCCCTCCTGTGAGCCGACGACGACGCTTTCACTCACGGTGCGCTGCACATTGCGCTTTTCAAATCCGCGCGTCTCCATCAAAAGGCCGTCCGCGCACCCGTCGATGAGCAGCGCCGTCATGCCGCCGAGGATCTGCATGACGAGCTCCTGCACGCGTTTTTCAAGGCGCGCCTGCGGTATGCAGACGGCGCTCTTGAGCAGGAATTCCGCGCGCATGTCCGCATCGACGCGCTCCGCGCCCGCATCGAAGGCGTGACAGGCACGCAGTATAAAATCGGCCACTTTGTCATCTTTCGCCATGCCCTCCGTGTAGACGGCGCACAGCGAAAAAGCGCCCGCCTCGAAAGGACGAAATACGATGTCCGCGTTTTCCGGCAGGCCGAAAATCGTTTTGAGCGTTTCCACGTCCTTTTGCAGCGCGCCTGTGAGTTCGCCGCGCAAAAGATCAGCGTGGGGCATTTCCGCCATGCGCACCAACCTCCGATCCACATTTGGCTTTAGTATGGCGCGCGCAGGCAAAAAAATGTGACCGCCTTGCGAGACGGTCACAGGAAAGAACGTCTATTGTTCCAGCATGCTCTGCGGCAAGGTTGCCGTCAGTTCAATGATGGAGATCTGCGGACGGTTGAGGAAGCGGAAGAACATCAGGGGCGCGCTGTCCGTGGTGGAGAGCCCGGCGGTGATATACAGCTGCGTCCCTCCGGCGGTAGAGAGGCCCTGCACGTCCTCCTGCGCCGGGAACCAGCCGTGACGCTCGGCAGTGGAAGAGGGGATATAGAGCGCTCCCACCAGGGGCAATCGCCAAACGCCGCCGCAGTAATGCCCCGCCAGCACCAGCGAAGGCTGGGTGAGGTACTTTTCCTCAGAGGAATTGTGGGTGGAGGAAGCGTAAAGAAAATCGTCAGACGGCGGTTCGTGCGCCAGCGAGATATGCACATCCGCGGCGGTCATGCTGTTGACGGCGTTCAAAAGCCTTTGCGCGCGCTCGTAACGATAGGTGGTGGAAGGCAACGTATCGTGGTCGCTTTGCAGGCCGAGCACCGTGCCTTCCTGCTCCTGCAGCATCTGTTCCTCGCAAGTATTCGCCAACTCGCCCGCGTCCAGGTTGAGCATATCCGCCGGGGAGATCCAGATGCTGCTGTCGCCAACGTTCAATTCCACGGGCGCGTCCACATACGTGGCGCCGCGCTCGATGGCGCCAAGGATCCAGTCGGCGAGCACCATCTGCTCCACGGTGCCGGTGATATCCCGGGTGACGTCCAGAACAGGTTGCGGATCGGAATCGCCGGCGATAAAGTAGACGGGCTTGCTGGAGGGCAGGCCTTCCAACAGTTCGTAGAACGGCTGAGGATCACCGCCAGAGCCCACCATGTCGCCGGCAATGAACACCGCGTCGTAATCCAGCGTGCCGATCTCGCGCAGTATCGTGGCCTGTTCATCGCCGAAACGCCGGCCATTGAGGTCGGAAAGCAGCAGTATGCGGTAGCCTTCCAGATCCTCCGGCAGACCGACCATGGTCACTTGCTGCTCATCCACGGAAATGCTGTTGCCCTGCAAAAGCACCACGATGGCCAGCAGAAGCACGATGACCACGAGAAATACCGGCCAGAAAGAGAGGCGCACGTCCCGGCCGAACAAGCGCAGAGAGTCGAAACGCCGGCCTGAGCGCCTGGTCGTACCGGAAAACAGCCACTCAAAAAACGAGCGCCGCTTTTTGCGCGCCTTTTTGTTCTTTTTCGCGGCGGTCTTCTTTTGCGATTTTTTCTTTTTGCCCGTGGCCTTTGCGGAACGCCTGCGGCGCACGGGCATATCCTGCTCGTCGCCGTATTGGGAAAGTTCGTCGTCCGCGCGGGAGCCGATGTCCGGCACCTCCGGCCGCTTTTCGTCGTCGCGCATGCAAACAAAACTCCTTTGTGGGAATGCTTATATTATAAAGCAAAAGAGTTTTTCTGGCAAGTCGCGCCGCGTTGTGATATAATACAACAAGCGAACATACGGAGGACAATTTTGTGGCAAAAGGCAAAATGACATATGTCTGCTCGGAATGCGGCTATGAAACGGGACGGTGGTTGGGGCGTTGCCCGGAATGCGGCAGCTGGAACACCATGCAGGAAGAGATTCGCCAGCCGGAGGCAAAGGGGCCGGAGAAAAAACTCAAGCGCGCGCCCGGCGCGGGTGCTGAGGCGCTGCGCATCGATGAGATCCCCGATGACGCCGCGCAGCGCCGCCCTTGCGGCATCGCAGAACTGGATCGCGTGCTCGGCGGCGGCGTGGTGGACGGCTCCGTGGTGCTCGTTGGCGGAGACCCCGGCGTGGGCAAGTCCACGTTGCTCACGCAGGTGTGCGCCAACATGGCGCGCGCCGGCGAAACGGTGCTCTATGTCTCCGGCGAAGAGTCGGCGCGGCAGATCAAGATGCGCGCCAATCGCCTGGGCGCTTCGGGAACGGGCATGTATGTGCTCTCGGAAAACGATATGACCACGGTCGAGCGGCGCATGGAGGAGATCGCTCCCCGCGTGATGGTGGTGGATTCCATACAAACCATGTATCTGCCGGAGATCGCCTCCGCGCCCGGCAGTGTGTCGCAGGTGCGCGAGAGCGCCTCGCAGATCATCCGCATGGCCAAGGCTACGGGCTGCAGCGTCTTTCTCGTCGGCCATGTCACCAAGGAAGGCTCGCTGGCCGGTCCCCGCGTGCTCGAGCACATGGTGGACGCCGTGCTCTACTTTGAAGGCGACCGACAGAATCACTATCGGCTCCTGCGCGCGGTGAAAAACCGCTTCGGCTCCGTCAACGAACTGGGCATGTTCGAGATGACCGGCGAAGGCATGCGCGAGGTGACCAACGCCAGCGAGGCGTTGCTTTCCGAGCGGGCGCACGATGCCAGCGGTTCGGTGGTCATGTGCGCGCTTGAAGGCACGCGCCCGTTGCTGACGGATGTGCAGGCGCTCGTGGCCCGCGCGCCTTTTGGAACGCCGCGCCGCATGGCCAGCGGCGTCGATCAGGGGCGTCTCTCGCTTCTCCTGGCGGTGCTGGAAAAGCGCGCCGGACTGCGCCTTTTTGATCAGGACGTCTACATCAACATCGCCGGCGGCATGACGCTCACGGAGCCGGCGGCGGATCTTGCGCTCTGCGCCGCGGTGACGTCCTCGCTGCGCGCCAAACCCATCGGCGGCACCTTCGCGGTGATGGGGGAGGTCGGCCTTGCCGGCGAGGTGCGCGCCGTGCCGCAGGCCGAGCGAAGGCTCAACGAGTGCCTGCGCCTCGGTTTTCGCAATGTCGTTTTGCCCAAGGGCAATCTGCGCGGCATGCGCGTACCGGAGGGCATGCAGGTGCATCCCGCCGACACGGTGCTCGACGCCATCGCCGCGCTGGAGCTTTTCGACCGCGGGTAGGCGGCATAAA
>DSLFR04102__coassemble_526_pt1 | contig 38003 bp, 41 predicted proteins | sample DSLFR04102__metabat2_low_PE_033 | metagenome-assembled genome bin DSLFR04102
TGATGGACATCACGAAAAAGTGGACGGGACGGCGGCAGGACTGGAGCGTGATCCACGCACAGCTGTCGATCTACTTTGCCGGACGCATGCCCGAATAACACCGCCGGGGCCGGAGGTCAAGGGTCTGCGCGCCGCTGTGCGCGGCGCTCCGATGAACGGCGGCCTTGCCGCCGCCCTTGACATCCACCCCCGCCGGCGTTATACTGCACACAAGGCGGCAGTCGGATAAATCCGCTGCCGCGCACAATGGATGATCCTGCTCTGTTCATGCCTCATTTGGAGTTTACACAGAATTTGGGATTGACCCGGCCTTTTCAAGGATATGGACTTCTTTTCAAAGGTATTCTACTAAATATTTTGTTTTCTCTACCTCCGCACCGCCTGACAACCACGGCGCGCCCGCCCGGACGCGCCGTTCCCTTTTCCCTAATTCTCCTCCATCACCCTCCGATAATTCACCGGATCCGTATCTCCCTCCGTGGAAAAGAGCAGCACCCGCGCGTTCCCGTCCAGCCCCAGCGCCTCCCGCGCCTTTTCGTCCACCGCTGCGTCCAGCAGCGCGCCCAGGGTCGACGCGCCGCTCTCGCCGGAAACAATGGCCTTATCCCCCGCCAGCGGCCGCGCCAGCGCGCGCATGCCCCGCGCCGCCGCCGCGTCCTCGCAGGAAAGATAGGCCGCCGTCAGCCTCTTGAGGATGTCCCAGGCGATGGGGCTCGGCTCCCCGCAGGCAAGGCCCGCCATCATCGTCCGCATCTCGCCGGTCACGGCCGTGAGTTCGCCGTTCGCGGCGCTGCGGAAAAAGCAGTCCGCCGCCGCAGGCTCCACGAGGATGATCTTCGGCGGGTTCTGCGGATGCGCCTGCTTGAAATACGCCGCCACCGCCGCCGCCATGGAACCGACGCCCGCCTGCAAAAAGATGTGCGTCGGCGGCGCAACCATCTGCTCGTCCGCTTCCAGCGCCATGGTGAGATACCCCTGCATGATCCACAGCGGTACTTGCGTGTACCCCGGCCAGGCCGTGTCCTGCACCAGCACGCCGCCCGGCGTCTCTTTTGCCTGCCGCGCCGCCAGACGCACGCAGCCGTCGTAATTGCAATCCTCCACCGTCACCTCCGCCCCGAGCGCGCATATGTTCTCCACGCGGCTTTCGACCGTGCCTTGGGGCATGCGCACCACCGCGCGGCAGCCCAACTCCCGCGCCGTCCAGGCCACGCCGCGGCCATGGTTGCCGTCCGTGGCGGTGAAAAACACGGCGTTTCCCAGCGCCGCGCGGGCGGCCTCACTCCTGAGCGCCGCGAAAGTCATCTCCTCCGGCCGCAGTCCCAACCGCGCGGCAATGTGCCGGGCGATGGCATAGGAGCCGCCCAGAACCTTGAAGGCGTTCAGCCCAAGGCGCTGCGATTCGTCCTTGACCAGCAGGCTTTTCAGCCCCATTTGCGCCGCCAGCGCGGAAAGCTCCGCCAGCGGCGTGGGCGCGTACTGAGGAAAGCTGCTGTGGAAGGCGCGCGCCAGACGCGCCTGTTCGCCCGTCAGCGCGGGGAAGTAGGGGCTCGCCTGTCGGCGCGTCGCGCGCAGCAGCATTTGCGTGTTTTGCATCGCGATACCTCCTTTTCAAACAGTATAGCATACTTTTACGCGTCTGAAAATGTGCACAAATCGCAAAAACGTCCTTTGTACACACAAAAAACTTAACGTAAGTTTTGTATAATGAGCCCATACGAAGCGCGTCAGGAGGACTAGTTATGCGAAAAACAAAGATCGTCTGCACCATCGGCCCGGCCTGTGATAATGAAGATACGTTGACCCAGATGTGTATGGCGGGCATGAACGTGGCGCGGCTCAACTTCTCCCACGGCTCGCACGAGGAACATCTGAAAAAGATCGAGCTCATCAAGCGCGTGCGCAAGCAACTCAATATGCCCATCGCCATCATGCTCGACACCAAGGGCCCCGAGTATCGCACCGGCCGCCTCGCGGACGGCAGCGTCATGCTCAACCGGGGCGAGCATTTCACCTTTACCACCGAAGACGTCCTCGGCGACCGCGAGCGCGTCTCCGTTTCCTACAAGAACCTCCCCCAGGAACTGGAAGTCGGCGACACGGTGCTGGTCAACAACGGCCTGATGGTCTTCCGTGTGCTCGAGTGTACCGATACGGAGGTCCGCTGCGAGGTCGTGGCCGGCGGCGAACTCACCGACCGCAAGAGCATGAGCTTCCCCGGCAAGGTGCTCAAGCAGACCTACCTCAGCGAGCAGGACAAGGCGGATATACGCTTCGGCGTGGAAAACGACGTGGACTTCATCGCCTGTTCCTTCGTCTCCCGCCGCGAGGATCTGGACGCGGTGCATGCCTGGCTGGACGAGTTGGGCGCGAAGAACATCGACGTCATCGCCAAGCTGGAGAACCGCTCGGGCGTGGATAATATCGAACAGATCTGCGAGGCCTGCGACGGCATCATGATCGGCCGCGGCGACATGGGTGTGGAGATACCCTTCGAGGAACTGCCGCAGATCCAGAAAAAGCTCATCACCAAGTGCCGCATGCTGGGCAAGCGCGTCATCACCGCCACGGAGATGCTCGAAAGCATGATCCACAACGTGCGCCCCACCCGCGCGGAGATCTCCGACGTGGCCAACGCCGTCTACGACGGCACCAGCGCCATCATGCTCTCCGGCGAGACTGCCGCGGGCGAACATCCCGTGCTCGCCGTGGAAACCATGTCGCGCATCGCCACCTGCACCGAGCGCGGCATCCACTATGAAAAGCGCTTTTTGAAGAGCGAATTCAAGATCCACAACATCGTCGACGCCATCTCCCACGCCACCTGCGGCATGTCCATCGACGTGCACGCCAAGGCCATCGCCGTCTGCTCGCTCTCGGGCAAGACCGTGCGCATGGTTTCGCGCTTCCGCTCTCCGGTGGACATCCTCGGCATCACCACCAGCGAAAAGACCTGGCGCAAACTGGCCCTCTCCTGGGGCGTGACGCCGGTGATGTGCGAAACGCTTGATTCCACGGAAGTGCTCTTCTATTCCGCCAAGCGCCTCGCCCGCAAGATGCTCGACCTCAAGAGCGGCGACCGCATCGTCATCACCGCCGGCGCCACCACCGGCCGCAGCGGCAACACCAACCTCATCAAGATCGAAACGATCTGACCGCTAATTCAAAGCGCGCCCTCTCCCGCGGGGAAGAGGGCGTTTTTGCGTCCGCGGACAAAAAACTTCATTCCCCGGCCTTGGGGAATTCATCACTTCTTAATAATTCCCAGCGCACGGCGAAGGGCGTTTGTGTTATAATGATACCATGCCCCCAGGGTTGGGGAGATCAAATGTGATGCGGAGGGATGCGCGTTCGCGCGCGTGTACAAATGAAGGATATAAAGCGTGTCTGCGCGCTTCTGCTCGCGCTTTTGCTGCTTCTTGGCTGCGCCTGCGCCGAGGAACTGAGCGCCGGCGCCAAGGGCGAGGCGGTGGAGCGCCTGCAACAGCGCCTTTACTATCTGGGCTTTCTGGGCATACAGCCGGACGGGGATTACGGCCCCAAGACCGTCGAGGCGGTCACGGATTTCCAGGCGTTCTTCCGCCAGCGCGGCTACAATCTGCGCGGCGATGGCGTCGCCGACGAGGCCACGCAGACGCTGCTGTTCAACGATGAGGTCGCCGACGCCGATTACGCCCTCAAGGAGGGCGACAAAAACGGCTACGTGCGCCGCGCCCAGCGCCGCCTCATCGATCTGGGCTATCTCTTCGGCGCCGCCGACGGCACGTACGGCCAAAACACCGCCGACGCCGTGCGCGCCTTCCAGCAAATGCTCATCGACAACGGCGTGGAGGGCGTCGCCGCCAACGGCGAGGCGGATGAAACGACGCTGCACTATCTCTATTCCGAACTCCTCGGCTTTGAGATCAGCACGCCCACGATGTACAACGACCAGAATCCCCTTTCCCTCAAGCCGGGCAACCTCTACGCGCAGGCCGCCGTGCTCATTGACGCGGGCAGCGGCGAGGTGCTGCTTGACAAAAACGCCTCCGAGCGCATGTACCCCGCCAGCACCACCAAGATCATGACGCTTCTTCTCGGCCTCGAGCGCGGCGGCTTTGACGAGATGGTCACTACGCCCTCCTCGGCCGGTCAGGTGCCGGGCGACTCCTCGCGCATGCCGGTGGCTCCCGGCGAACGCCTGCGCTACAAAGACCTGCTCTACGGCCTGATGATCCGCTCCGGCAACGACGCCGCCAACGCCATCGCCACACTCACCGCCGGCTCGGTAGATGCCTTTGTCGAGCGCATGAATGAAAAGGCGCAGGAACTGGGCCTTTCCGGAACGCATTACGACAATCCCCACGGCTACCAGAGCCAGACGCACTATACCACCGCCGAGGACATGGCAACATTGACCCGCTATGCCCTGCAAAACGAGCAGTTCCGCGAGGTCTTTACTACCCATACCTATGAGGTGCCCGCCACCAGCGCCCGCGCCGCGCGCACGCTGCAATGCAGCTATCTCATCTTCGACGCCGATTCGGAATACTACTATCCCGACGCCGTCGGCGGCAAGACGGGCTATACCTCGGCCGCGGGCTACTGCTTCGTCTGCGCCGCTGAACGCGACGGCGTGGAATTGATCGCCGTCATCTTCAAAAGCGGCTCCACGGGTACGAACCGCTGGACGGACGCCGGCCGCATGTTCGACTACGGCTTCGCGCTCAAGGGGGTCTGACCCAATCATGGAATATCTGGACATGTACGATGAGGAGCGCCGCCCCACCGGGCAGGTGGCCGAGCGCTTCGGCGGTTTTCCCGACGGCGGGTTGCATCTGGTCGTCCACGTCTGCGTCTTCGACGCGCGGGGCCGCATGCTGATCCAGCGGCGGCAAAAGACGAAGGCCGCCTGGCCGGGCAGATGGGATCTCAGTGCCGGCGGCTGCGCGCTCGCCGGGGAAACCAGCCGTCAGGCGGCCACCCGGGAAACGCGCGAGGAACTGGGCTTTGATCCCGCCATCGAGGGCGTGCGTCCGGCGCTGACCATCAACTTTTCCCGCGGCTTTGACGACCTCTACCTCATCGAGCGCGATGTAGACGTGCAAAACCTGCGCTTGCAGGCAGACGAGGTCATGGACGTCCGCTGGGCCGCGTGCGAGGAAGTGCTGCAAATGATCGACGCGGACGCCTTCATCCCCTACCGCAAAAGCCTCATCGAGCTGCTGTTCGACATGCGCGGCCAGATGGGCATGCTTCCCGTGCCCTGGCCGGAAAAGACATAAAAAACGGACGCCCTCACAGAGAGCGTCCATTTTTTCGCGCCGTCAGGCTTCTTCAAACTGATCCTTGCCCACGCCGCACAGGGGGCAAACGAAATCCTCGGGCAGGTCTTCCCACTTGGTGCCGGGGGCGATGCCGTTGTCCGGGTCGCCGGCCGCTTCGTCGTATACCCAACCGCAAACCGTGCAAGTGTATTTCTTCATGTGTATCTCCCTTTCCGGCCCGTCGGCCAGCCATGATGTTTTTTAGATACCCGCTTTGCGCATTTTTGAAACACGCGCGGGGGAAAATTTTTTCGGGGCTTGACAAAGCCGCCGCCCCGTGCTAAACTGTGTTTATAAATAACATATGTCAAAAACGGAGGTTTCAAACATGAAGATCGCGGTTACCTATGAAAATGGAAACGTCTTTCAGCACTTTGGCCATACCCGCCAGTTCAAGCTCTACGAGGTGGAGAACGGCGCGATCCGGTCCGAACGCATCCTCGAGGGGGACGGCGCAGGCCACGGCGCGCTGGCCGGCCAACTCAGGCAGGCGGGCGTGGACGAACTGATCTGCGGCGGCATGGGCGAGGGCGCGCGCGTGGCGCTCGCGCAGATGGGCATCACCGTCCACGCGGGCGTGCAGGGCAGCGCCGACGAGGCTGTCCGCGCGCTGCTGGCGGGCACCCTGCAGGCCACCGCCTCCGCCACCTGCGACCACCACGGCCATGAGCACGGCCATCACGATTGCAACGGCCACCATGGACACGATTGCGGCGGCCATTGCCACGGTTAAGGGGTTGCCATGCCCAGGCCGAGCAAATGCCGGCGCGTCTGCGCTCCGCCGCGCTGCACGCGCTTTGAGCCGCAAAACGCCGCTTGCGTCGAGGCGGTTGAATTGCAGGTGGACGAGTTCGAGGCCCTGCGCCTGATGGATTACGAGAATCTCACGCAGGAGGAGTGCGCCCGCCGCATGGACGTGGCCCGCACCACTGTTACCGGCATTTACATGCGCGCCCGCCGCAAGGTGGTCACGGCGCTGGTCGAGGGCCGGCCGCTGCACATCCGTGGCGGCGCTTTCGCGGTCTGCGAGGGCGGCGAGGGCTGCGGCTGCGGCCGCTGCCGGCGCGGGAGAGACGGTTTTCCGCAAGATGGCTGACAAAGGAGGATTTTTGCCCATGAACGTCGAAATCTATAATCCGGATAACCTGCCGGAAGACTTCATCCGCGCCGAGATCGCGCAGGCGGAAAAGGAACAGAACCGCAAGGCCCGCCGCGTCGAGTTCTATCGCGCCGACGAGGAGAACGCCCGCGAGGTGTTCTACTGGCAGCCTGTCGATTTCCAGCGCATCCGCCGCATCACCGGTTATCTGGTCGGCACCACCGACCGCTGGAACGACGCCAAGCGCGCCGAGGAAAAGGATCGCGTCAAACACGCCTGCTGAGGCCCGGAAATCGCGCGCCCTGTGCCAGCGGGGCGCGGAAAATACATAATGGAGGCAAGATACATGGAGAGCGGAACCATCATTTGCAACTGCAAACAGGTCAGCTATGGGCAGATCGAAAATGTCGTTCGTGGTGAAAACAACATCAAGGACGTGGTCAAGGTCTTCGACGACGTTCAGAAGCAGACCAACTGCTCCACCGGCTGCGGCGGCTGCCACGATAAGATCATGGACATCATCGCCGACCTGCTCTATCAGCGCTGATAAAATGCGCGCATCGACTGACCGCCTCCGCGCAGGGGGCGGTCTTCGTCTACCGCTTTCAGCGGATGTGCTATGATGGCGGTAACGCCGGAGAGGAAAGGTGGGGAAGGGGAGTGCCGGTTTTTTCCGCGAAACACCTGCGCGCGGAGGTCTATCCCGCCGCGGCCGCCGCGCCGCTGCTCTGCCTCTGCGCCCCGCAGAACATGTCCGAAGCGCTGCGCGCAGCCCTCGCGGCCGCCCCGGCGCACACGCTCGTCTGCGTGTACGGCTTTGACTGGGAGCGCGATCTTTCGCCGTGGCCGGCCCCGGCGCTCGGGCGCGGACGGCCCTTTTCCGGCGGCGCGGGCGATTGCCTGCCCCTGCTGACGGAAAACATACTCCCCCAAGCGGAGGCGCTGCTGCCCGCTTCGCCGGCGTGGCGCGGCCTCGCAGGTTATTCGCTCGCCGGCCTCTTTGCCATCTGGGCGCTCTATCAAACGGACATATTCTCCCGCGCCGCCAGCATGTCCGGCTCTCTCTGGTATCCCGGCCTGCTGGACTACCTCTCCGCCCGCACGCCGCCGCGCCGTCCGGACTGTCTCTACCTTTCCCTCGGCGACCGCGAAGCCAGGGCGCGCGACACCGTGCTGAAAACGGTGCGCCGCGAAACGGAAGCCGTCGCCGCCCATTTCCGTGCCCGGGGCATCCCCACGGCGCTGGAATTTCCCCCGGGCAATCACTTTCAGAATGTCACCGAGCGCATGGCGGCGGGCATTGGTTGGCTGCTTGGACGTTGAGACAGGGAGGATAGCATGGGACTCATCATTCGCGAAATCGAAGTCAAGGGCGTGCTCACCAAGTCCAACCTTCCCGTGGCCGATTATTCTGTCAACCCCTATGTCGGCTGCGCCCATGGTTGCAAGTACTGCTACGCCTCTTTCATGAAGCGCTTCACGAACCATCCCGAGCCGTGGGGCGGCTTTGTGGACGTCAAGCACTGGCCGCCCATCCAAAACCCGGGCAGATACGCCGGCAAGGAGCTGTTTTTCGGCTCCGTCACCGACCCCTATCAGCCCTTGGAGGCGGAGCATGGCCGCACGCGCGCGCTGCTTGAACAGATGCGGGGCAGCGGCTGCGCGGTGAGCATCGCCACCAAGTCCGACCTCGTGCTGCGAGACCTCGACCTCATCCGCACGTTCCCCAATGCCCGCGTCTCGTGGTCGATCAACACGCTGGACGAATCTTTCCGCCGGGACATGGACGATGCCGCCCCCATCGCGCGCCGCCTCGAGGCCATGCGCGCCTTCCACGAGGCCGGCGTGCGCACCACCTGCTTCATCTCGCCCATCTTTCCCGGCATCACCGACGTGCCCGCCATCATCCGCCGCGCCAAAGACCAGTGTAATCTCATCTGGCTGGAAAACCTCAACCTGCGCGGCGGCTACAGAAAGACGATCCTCGACTACATCGCCGCGCGGCATCCCTCCCTCACGTCCCTCTACGAGGCCATTTACATCCACGGCGACCGCGGCTACTGGGCGGCGCTGGACGGGGAAGTGCGCGCCATCGCCGCCGCCGAGGGTCTGCCCTACGTGCGCGACGACGATTCCATTCGCCGCCCCTTCGCGGCCCCGCCGCTGGTGGTCAACTACTTCTTCCACGAGGAGATCATCCCCTCCGCCAAGCGCGCGAAGGCGCGAAACGACCAAAAATAGAAACCGCGCGCCCGGCTTTACACTTACACCGGGCGCGCAGCACATTTTGGGAAAAGATCGTTACAGCCCCTTGCGGTCGACGCGCACGCGCACGCGCTCGTCCTTGGCGCTGTTGCCGAACACGTCCTGCCCGTGTTCGATGAAGCGCTCCACCACCAGCGCGTCGGCGCTCTCGGCGTAGATGCGCATGTCGCCCGTGCGCAGGGCGGGGGAGTTGCGGCGCTTCAGCGATTGCTCGCGCATCTTTTCCGTCAATTCCTCGTCCTCGCGGCCCCAAGGGAAGGCCTTGCGGCAGAAGGGGTCGGCCATGCCGGTCAGCCCGGCTTCGTCGCCGTAGTAGATGCAGGGCATGCCCGGCAGGGCGCAGATCAGCGTCCAGGCGGCGATCAGGCGGCGCTTGCCGCGCTCGTACTGTTCCTTCGTCAGTTCCAGCGGGAAGCGGTAGCGGCGCTCGGGCTGCATGTTGCCGCAGTCGGCCAGCACGTTGATGGCGCGCGGCTTGTCGTGGCTGCCCAGGAGATTCATCAGCGAGTAGAAGAACGATGCCGGCATGCTCTCGCGCATGGCCTCGATGCGCCGCACGAGCGTATAGGCGTCGATCCTGAAGGTGAAGAACGCCAGCACCGCCTCGCGCAGGGGATAATTCATCACGCTGTCCAGCGTGTCGCCCGCGCAGTAGCAGCGCGCCTCGCCGTAAGCGATCTTGTTGGTCGGGTCTTCCCAGACCTCGCCCAGCAGCGTCGCCTCGCCGTCTGTGCTCTTCACGCGGCGGCGCAGCTCGCGCAAAAAGGGCATCGGCAATTCGTCGGCCACGTCCAGCCGCCAGCCGGAGGTACCGGCCTTGATCCAGTGGGCGGCCACGCCATCCTCGCCGTTGATGAAGGCGCGGTAACTCTTGTCCATTTCGTTGACGTTGGGCAGCGTCGTAAAGCCCCACCAGCAGTCGTAGTCCTTTGGCCACTGGCGGAAGCGGTACCAGGCGCGGTAGGGACTCTTTTCGTCGCGGTAAGCGCCCGTCTGCTCGCCGTAGGTGCCGTATTTGTTGAAGTAGACGCTGTCCGCCCCCGTGTGCGAAAACACGCCGTCGAGGATCACGCGGATGCCGCGCTTCTTCGCCGCCGCGCACAAAGAGCGCAGGTCTTCCTCCGTGCCGAAGGAGGGATCCACCTGCAAATAGTTGCCGGTGTCGTACTTGTGGTTCGAGGGCGAGCGGAAGATGGGGTTCAGGTACAGAACCGTCACGCCCAGACTCTCAATGTAGGGCAGCTTTTCCTCGATGCCGCGCAGATCGCCGCCGAAAAAATCGTTGGCGGAGTGCTCCTGCGCGTCCAGTTCCAGGTTGAGGTCGGGCCAGTCGTACCAGTTTTCATGGTAGTAACACCACGGGGCCAGATCCTTTTTGTCCTTCTCGCCCGCGCGATGGAAGCGGTCGACCATGATCTGCATCATCGTCGCCTCGCGCATCCACGCCGGCCCCTCGCCCGCGGGGTCGTATACGGTGATCTGGTAACTCGGCGGCTCGCAGGCGTACACCTCGCCCGCGCCGTAGCAGTGATCGCGCGCGTCGCCGTAATACAGCGGCGAGACGGGATGCGCGCGCAGATCATCGTTGGCCAGCGCCGAGGAGTTCACGGCGGCGCGCAGCGCGTCGCCATTGTCGTATTCGAGGATGAAGTAATACCACAAACTGCCGGTATCCTCCGGCAGCGCGGCCTCGCAGGTGAATATGTCTTCGCCCGGCCGCGGTGAAATGGCGTGCGCCCGCTCCACATGCCGGGGGCCGTGCTCGGGAAAGAGCGTCGGGTCGGAAGAGACGCGCGCCATGGGCACGCGCCACTCGCGGCCGTCCTTCCACAGTCTCAGGGTAGCGGCCTTCGCGCCGTCCGCCCGCACCGAGAGACGCACCGTTTCACCCAACGGACGCGCGCCTTCGGGAAAGCGAAAGCGCGCGTCGCGGGAATCGTGAAAGATCACAGTTCCAAAGGCTCCAGATGCCAGATTTTCTCGTTGTATTCCGCGATGGTGCGGTCAGCGGCGAAGACGCCGCTCTTGGCGGTGTTGATGACCGCCATTTTAAGCCACTTGTCGCGGTCGAGATAGGCCTCGCCCACGCGGCGCTGCGTGGAAAGGAACGAGGGCAGATCCTTGAGCACGAAGTAGGGGTCGGCCATGCCGCCGTTGTCGCCAAAGAGCAGGGCATGGTACAATTCCTGGAACAGCTGATGGTTCTCCGGACAGAGCTCGCCGTTGATGAGCTGATCCATGGCGCGGCGGATGGAGGGGTTCGTCTCGTAGATTTCGCTGGCGCGATACTTGGAATAGCCCTCCTCCACCTCGTCGGCGCGCAGGCCGAAAATGAAGATATTGTCGTCGCCCACGGCGTCGTGGATCTCGCAGTTGGCGCCGTCCATGGTGCCCACGGTCACCGCGCCGTTCATCATGAACTTCATGTTGCCGGTGCCGCTGGCCTCCTTGCCGGCGGTGGAAAGCTGTTCGGAGACCTCCGTGGCCGGCATCAGCAGCTCCGCCAGCGACACGCAGTAGTTCTCCAGAAACACCACGTTGATCAGCTTCGAGGCGCGCGGATGCTTTTTCACCAATTCGCCGATAGAGTTGATCAGCTTGATGATCAGCTTGGCGCGGTAGTATCCCGGCGAAGCCTTGGCGCCGAACAGATAGGTGCGCGGCGTGAACTGCACGTTGGGATTGTCCACGATCAGGTTGTAGAACATGAGGATGCCCAGCGCGTTCATCAGCTGCCGCTTGTACTCGTGCAGGCGCTTGGCCTGCGTATCAAACACCGTGCTCGGGTCGATGATCGCGCCCTGATGCGCCTTGACAAAGCGCGCCAGGCGCTCCTTGTTCGCGTGCTTGACCTTGTCAAACTGCTCGCGGAAAGCGGCGTCGTCGGCAAAGGGCAACAAGTCCTCCAGCCGCTGCGGGTCGCGCCGCCAGGCAGTGCCGATGGCCTCGTCCAGCAATTTGGACAGGCCGGGGTTGGCCTGCATCAGCCAGCGGCGATGGGTGATGCCGTTGGTGATGGAAACAAACTTGCGCGGCTGCAGCATGGCGTAGTCGCGGAAGGTCTGCTTGCGCAAAATGTCGGTGTGGATGGCGGAAACGCCGTTGACCGAATGCGAATAGGCCACGGCCAGGTTGGCCATGTGCACCTGCCCGTAGGCGAGGATGGACATCTGCGCAATGCGATCCCACTGGCCGGGGAATGCGTCCCACAGATCCTGGCAGAGGCGGCGGTTCATCTCATTGAGGATCATGTAGATGCGCGGCAGCTGCACGCGGAACATGTCCTCCGGCCAGCGCTCCAGCGCCTCCTGCATGACGGTGTGGTTGGTATAGGCGAACGTGCGGTAGCAGATGTCCTGGGCAAAATCCCAGTCCAGTTCGTAGTCGTCCACGAGGATGCGCATCAGCTCCGGAATGGCGATGGCCGGATGCGTGTCGTTGATGTGGATGGCCACCTTGTCCGGGAAAATGCGCCAGTTGTAGCCGTAGACCTTGATAAAGTCGTTCACGGCGTACTGTATCGAAGCGGAGGAGAAGAAGTACTGCTGCTTGAGGCGCAGCTCCTTGCCCTCGTAGTTGTTGTCGTTGGGGTAGAGCACCTTGGAGATGACCTCGGCCAATTCGCGCTCTTCCATGGCGCGTATGTACTGGCCGGAGTTAAACGAGGCCATGTCGATCTGCTTTTTCGAGCGCGCCGACCACACGCGCAGCATGTTGACCATGCAGCTGTCATAACCGACCACGGGAATGTCGTAGGGCACTGCCTCCACGGTCTTGTAGTCGAGGTGGCGATACTTGAGCCGCCCGTTTTCGGTATACTCCTCCAGACGGCCGCCGAAGTGGACTTCCACCGTCTCGTCCGGCCGCGGGATCTCCCAGATATTGCCCGACTCCAGCCAGTTGTCCGGCACCTCGGCCTGATAGCCGTCGATGAGCTTCTGGCGGAAAAGGCCGAACTCATAGCGGATGGTGCAGCCCATGGCGGGCAGCTCCATGGTGGTCAGAGCGTCCAGAAAGCACGCCGCCAGACGGCCGAGGCCGCCGTTGCCAAGGCCCGGTTCCGGCTCCAACTCAAAGATGGCGTCCTCATTGATGCCCAGTTCCTTGAGCGCCTGCGCGTAGTTGTCCTCGTTGACGAGGTTGACGATGTTGGAATGCAGCGCGCGGCCGGTGAGGAACTCGGCGCAAAGGTAGTAGACCTTCTTCTTGCGCTCCGTCTTGCGCACGCCGCGGGACGCGGTGCGGCGGCGCATCACCTCGTCGCGCACGGTGCGCGCCACGGCCTGATAAAGTTGCTGCGGCGTAGCGTCGCTCAGCCCGCAACCGAAATTATTTTCCAGCTTTTCTCGTATGGACTGTTTGATCTCTTCAACGCCCATGCGGTCAAACTCCATGTCATAGCCTCCCCATCGGAAAAATACAATCTATTATAGCATGTTTTGAACGCTGTGTAAAGCAAACTGTGTTAAAGGCCAATTTTGGGCAATAAACGAGTCTTACTTGCAAATATATGCGCGCTACGGGCGAAAATGAGGTAAAATTTGCGCGCGAAGCAGGAGTTTTCCATCATTTGACGAAATACCAAGGGGAACAGGACGACTTGGAGGTAGTAAAAATGCTGCAAATTTCACGCAGGGCGGCGCAGATCGCCCCTTCGGCCACGCTGGCCATCGATACGCGCGCCAAGGCGCTCAAGGCCGAAGGCAAGGACGTGGTCGGCTTCGGCGCGGGCGAGCCGGATTTTGATACGCCCGAATACGTCCGCGCGGCGGCGCATCGCGCCATCGACGAGGGCAGGACGCGCTATACGCCCGTACCGGGCACGCTCTCCCTGCGCAAGACCATCGCGGAGAAATTCCTCAAGGACAACGGCCTTGCCTACGATGTTTCGCAGATCATCGTCTCCAGCGGCGCCAAGCAGTCGCTCTTCACGGCGTTGAGCGTGCTCGTCAACGACGGCGACGAGGTGCTCATCCCCTCGCCCTATTGGGTCAGCTACCCGGAAATGGTGAAAATGGTGGGCGGCGTGCCGGTGTTCGTGCCCTGCTATCACGAGGACGGCTTTATCGTTCGCCCCGAGGAGATCGAAAAGCGCGTCACGGACAAGACCAAGGCGCTGATCCTCAACAGCCCCAGCAACCCCAACGGCTGCGTGATCCCGCGCGAAACGCTTGAGAAGATCGCCGCCCTCGCCGTGGAAAAGCAGTTCTACGTCATCTCCGACGAGATCTATGAAAAACTCATTTACGATGGCTGCGAGCACGTCTCCATCGCCTCTCTGGGCGAGAAGATCAAGGAGCAGACCGTGGTCGTCAACGGCGCCAGCAAGGCCTACGCCATGACCGGCTGGCGCATCGGCTACGCCGCCGGCCCCGCGAACATCATCAAGGCCATGTCCGCATTCCAGAGCCACGCGGCCAGCAACGCCAACTCCATCGCCCAGTACGCCACCGAGGCGGCCATTTCCGGCGAGGGCAAGGAAGTGGCGGACATGGTGCGCGCTTTCGACGAGCGCCGTAAGCTGATGTGCAAACTCATCAACGATGTGCCGGGCCTGGCCGCGGATCTGCCCCACGGCGCGTTCTACATGATGATGGATCTGCGCGGCCTGCTCGGCAAGCGCTGCGGCGAAACCGTCATCGATTCCTCAAACACCTTCGCCAGCCTCCTGCTTGAGCAGAAGTGCGTGGCCGTGGTGCCGGGCGAGGCCTTTGGCGCGCCGGGTTTCGCGCGCCTCTCCTACGCCGTCGGCGAGGAAAAGATCCGCGAGGGCGTGCGCCGCATGGCCGAGTTCGTCGCCTCCCTTCGTTAAACCGTTCGCATTGCCGCGCCGTCCGCAGAGACTGGCGCGGCTTTTTTTGCCCGCACGATAGACAGACGGCCGCGGATGTGGTACAGTGAAACAAGAACCCCCGCCCGGGGCAAACGAACGAGGTGAAGAGCATGGAACTTGAAAAGATGCGCGATACCTGCGCGCAACAGGAGGCGCTTTTGCGCTTTGAGAGCTTTGACAATCAAACCGCCTGGGAGCTGGGCAACCTCATGGTCGCGGAACTGAGGCGCCGCGATCTCAAGGTCTGCGCCGCCATCTGGTCGACCACCGGCTACGTGCTGTTCCAGTACGCGGCCGCGGGCACCACGCTCAACAATCAGAACTGGATGACGCGCAAGTACAACTCCGTCTGCCTGATGGAAAGGAGTTCCCTGGCCTCGCGCGCCATCTCCGAGCTCACCGGCGAGGGCGTGGAGGCGTGTGGCCTCGATCCCCGCAAGTACGTCTTCTGCGGCGGCGGTTTCCCCATTCGCCTGAAGACGGGCGAACTGGTGGCGGTAGCCCTGGTTTCCGGCTTGCCGGACGTGGGCGATCACGGCCTGATCGTCGATTGCCTTTCCAAGTATCTGGGCGTGGAGGCCCCGTCCATCCCCCTGTAATATGGGCAGACAAAGGCCCGGCGGAGAAACGCTCTCCGTCGGGCCTTCGCTATCTGCGAAATACTTTGTTCAGCGCGTATACGCCCCAACTGCACGCCTCGCGCAGGCGGTCTTTCAGCCACATGCCCAAGGTGTGCGGCGATTCGGCGGCGATGCCGCTCGCCTCAATGCCCGCGTCCCGCGCGAGCCACAGGGCGCGCTGCAAGTGGTAATCGCTGGTGACGACGATGGCGCTTGTCCAGCCGCGTTCGTCCATCAGCGCCCGGGCGTTTTTCAGGTTCTGCTCCGTGTTGAAAGAAGCGTCTTCCAGCACGATGGCTTCCTGCGGCACGCCCTGCGCCGCGAGCCAGTCACGCATGGCGACGGCCTCGGGCATGGGCTCGTCCTTTCCCTGCGCGCCGCAGACGATCAGCGCCGGAGCCAGGCCTTCGCGCCAGGCCGCCAGCGCCGCCTCACAGCGGTAGCGCAGGCTGTCAGAAAGCGTGCCGTCCGGCCGCACGCGCGCGCCGAGCACGATGATGCAGTCCGAAGAAGAAACCTCGCGCTCCATCCCCGCGCAATAGCATACCGTGCCCACCAATGCCACGAACATCACCGCTCCCAGGCAGACGAGCGCCGCCAGCGCGCGCCAGAGCCGTCGCTTTTTTTGCATTTAGTCCTCGTTGAGGAAGTCGGCGATGGCTTCCATGGTCATCGTACGATTCGGTACGATCACGGACATGCCGCGCACGGTCTGGAACTTATAGCCGCCGTCCACGGGCAGGCGCAACTCCTCGATCTCCGCGTCCTTGAGCGAGAGCATTGCCGGAGCCAGCAGCATGATATCCTGCAGGGTGAGGTTGGTCACCACGTTGTTGATGTTGGTCATCGCCAGCGCCGAGAGCTCCACCAGAGACATCTCCGTCAGGCGATGGAAGATCTTGGTGATGACCTCGCGCTGACGGGCGGTGCGGCCGAAGTCGCCGTCGGAAGTTCCGTAGCGGTAGCGGGCGTAGGCCTGCGCCTGCTTGCCCGTCATCAGCTGTTCGCCCGCCTGGGTGAGCAGGCCGTCGTTTTCGTTGAGGCCGAGAACCTTGTTGTCCTCCTTGATGACGGCGTTGATGCGATCCATGTAGTACTCGCTTTCCACCGTCAGCGTCAGCCCGCCGATCTGGTCGATGAGGTCGGCCAGCAGCGAGAAGTTGACGCCCACATAGTGCTCGATGTGGATGCCGAAGTTGTTTTCGATCGTCTGCAAAAGCAGGTCGGCACCGCCAAAGACGTAAGCCGCGTTGAGGCGGTTGTTTTCGCGGCCGGGGATGGCGACGATGATGTCGCGCATCAGGCTCATCAACTTGATCTTCCGGTTGTTGGTGTCCACGGTGAGGATGATCATCGTGTCCGAACGGCCGGTGGTCTGGCCCGGGCGGGCGTCGATGCCCAGAAGGAGTATGTGCTGCAATTCGTTGACCTTGTCGATGGAGGCCTGCAAAGAGGCGTCCGCCTGCGAGTCCTCGAACTGTATCTCCTCGCCCTCCTCGAGAAGGATCTCCTCGAGATAGCCTTCTTCGTCCACCATCACGGCGGAAGCGGAGCCGATCGTCAGCAGCATTGCCAGAAGCGCGGCGAGCGCGGCCTGAAACACCTTTTTCATTTGTTTTTCCACCTCGTTATCCATTGTGGTCGTTACAGCTCTTTGACGCACGAAACCGCGCGACGGTTGCTTTTCTGCGACCATCTTACAATACTTTCCCGAGCTTCGTAAAGCGTGGAAGTGTGAATTAACGGATTTGTAATTACAAAGAGCGAGAATTGTCCAGATGTGAAAAAACTCAGTCTCCGCGCCGCAGAAGCAGCAGCGTCAGCGCCACGCCCAGGAGCGAGAGCGCGCCGTTGAAGTAGAAATTCACCGTCATGCCCTCTACCGCCGTGGGCAGCGCCGAGATGATCCAGCCCGCGGCCACGGGGCCGATGAACATGCCCACGCCGTATACGGCCTGATACACCCCCATCGCCGCGCCGCGCCGCCGGTCGGGAATATCGCGGATGGCGGCGGAGAGCGTCAGGGGCAAAATCAGCCCCATGCCCACGCCGAACACGCCCTGCACGGCCAGGAGCGCCCAGAGCCCCATGGCGCGCGGGTAGAGGAAGCAGGCGAAGCCCACGATGGCAAACCCCGCGGCCAGCACCTTGCGAAAGCCGAAGCGCGGGGCCAGACAGGCGCCGCTCAGGCGCGCCATTATCGTGTTGGGCAAAAGATACATCACCGAGAGATACCCCAGCTGCGATACGGAGAACCCCGCCACGTCCCGCGCCCAGTTGGGCACGAAACCCAGCACCGTGCCCCAGCAGACGAGGCGAAACAGCGTGCCCAGCAGCGTGCCCACCTTCAGCCCGCGGTCGTTGAGCACGGCGGCAAAGCTCTTCAGCGTCAGCCGTTCCTCCTCCGGCGGGCGGTCGGGCACGCGCCGCATCAGCACAAGGCCCGCCAGCGCCGCAAAAGCCGCCAGGGCGAAGGCCGCCGTTTCATGCACGCGCTGCGCCAGTTGCGCTCCCAGCAGCATGGCCACGATCTGCGAGCCGTACTGCGGCACCATCAGACGGCTCACCGCCGGAGCGATCTCGTCAGCTTCGTAAGAGGCCGAATAGAGCACGGAAAAGGATACCCACGTCGCCGCCGTCACCCCGGAAAGGCCGCGGGCGAGGAGTGCCACCACATGCGTGAAGACGCCCACTTGTCCGCGTGCAGCCAGCGATTCTGTCAGCATCAGGCCCGCGCAGGCAAGCAGCGAGGCGCAGAAGCCCAATACCACGAACGGCTTGCGCCGCCGCGTCCAGTCCGAGACGATGCCCAGCGGGATGGGCAGGATCATCTGCGCAAAGCCGTAAGCGCCCACGATCAGCCCCGTCATCACCTCCGGGGCCAGCAGCCGGTCGGAGACATAGGCGGAGAAAAAGGAGGGGTAGGTGTACATCGAAAACCAGAAGAAAAAGATGGCGGCGAGCACCGGCAGCTCCTTCCTGAACGACGCTTTCAAGCGGGCCCCTCCTTTCATTTTCTTCCATTATACTCTCGCCGCGGAACTTTGTAAAGAAAAAATGAACTTCGCGTTTGCCGGAGAACTTTTCCAGCGCCATGGGCAAACTGTTCCTGGGAGGTGAGGGCATGCGCGCGTTCGTCATCGCCCTGCTCGCGGCGGCGCTTTTGGCGCTCACGCCGCTGAAGGTGGCTTTCTGCGCCCGCGCGGAGGAGAAAGCGGGCGCGGCGCTGGGCGTTTTTCCCTGCGCGGGCGGGCTCGCCCTGCGCATCGCCCGCGCCCGCGCGCAGCATCGCCGTCCTGCACGCGAATCTGGAAAAAAGAAAAAGCGGCCGCCCGTTTCCCTGCTTTGGGCCATTGTCCGCCGCCTGCTTGCGCATGTGCACGTGGAGCAGCTGCGCGCTCAGGGCGATCTGGGGCTTGACGATGCCGCCGCCACCGCGCTGGCTACGGGCCTTTTGCAGGCGCTTTTGCGCGCTGTGGGCGCGGCCGCGGGCGCACGCGTCGCCTTTGGCGTGCGGCCGGATTTTCAGAAACGACGCCTGCGCGGCGAACTGGCGGGAATCGCCTCCCTGCGCGTGGGGCATATTATAGCCGCCGCCCTGATGGGCATATGGGAAGATTACAGGAGGCGCAAACATGGATAAGCATCCCATTGAAAGCATTATGGCCACCACCATGGAGAGCATCCGCGATATGGTGGACGTCAACACCGTCGTCGGCGAGGCCATCGCCGCTCCCGACGGCTCCACCGTCATCCCCGTCTCCCGCGTGGCCTTCGGCTTCGTGGCCGGCGGCGGGGAATACAAGTGCGCAAAACAGGCAGCGGAAGCGCCGTCCTTCGCCGGCGGCACGGGCGCGGGCGTCAGCGTTCAGCCCGTGGGCTTCATCGTCGTCAGCGGCGGACAGGTGCGTCTCTTGCCGGCGCAGGCCTACGCTCCGGTGGACCGCATCATCGAAATGGTCCCGCAGCTGCTCTCGCAGATCAAAAGCGCCCTGCAAAGCCGCGCCGGCAAAGCGCCGGAGCAGGCCCCGAGCGAGGGCTGAGGGCGCTGTCGCAAGCGCGCGCATCGCGTCGAACCGCCGCGCCCCGCGCGTTCTCAAATTCCTGTCCGCACGCATAGTATGCCCCGTCAGGCGCGGCGGCTCAGCCGCGCCGGGAGGGGGAGAAGCCATGCAGTTTTTGGGAGAAGCGCTCGTGTGGGCGGCGGAGAACCTCTGGGCGCTGATCTTACATATTACGGGACGAAGCTCGTTCCCCAAGCCCCTGACCGCCGCTGAGGAAGCGGAATACATCCGCCGCATGGGAGAAGGCGACGGCAAGGCGCGCGACGCCCTCATCGAACACAATCTGCGCCTGGTGGCGCACATCGCCAAAAAATATCAAGGCGGCGCGCTCGACGCCGACGATATGGTTTCCATCGGCGCCATCGGCCTGATCAAGGCGGTCAACACCTTTCGGCCCGAGGCGGGAAAATTGACCACCTACGCCTCGCGCTGCATCGAAAACGAGATCCTCATGCAGCTGCGCGCCAGCCGCAGATCGCGCCTGACCGTGCAGCTCGACGACCCCATCGGCACGGACAAGGAGGGCAACGAGGTGCGCCTGACCGACCTGCTCGGCACGGACAAGGACGAGGTCAGCGACGCCGCCGAGATCGCCATCGAATCCACCCGCGTTCTGCGCCTGCTGCAAACGGAACTGCTCGACGATCGGGAGCGGCGCGTCCTTCAAATGCGCTACGGCCTGCTCGACGGCGCGCCCCGCGCGCAGCACGAGGTCGCCAAAGCGCTGGGCATCTCGCGTTCCTACGTATCGCGCATCGAAAAAAAGGCGCTGGAGAAGCTTCGCGGGGCGCTGGGCGGTTGAAGCGCCGCCCTCGCTGTGTTATAATGGACTTGCCGCGCAGAAAGTCGCGCGGCAAGGGGGTTCTCCATGTACAACGACGACGCTTTCGCCACCATGCTTTTGACCGTTCCGCTTTCCGCCGACCGCGCCGAATACGCGCGGCCCTTGAGTACGCCGGAATACAGCCGCATGCTCGCCCGCGTCAAGTCCAGCGCCGCCGCGCGCCTGGGCGCGCTTTTGCATGTGGACATCAGCGGCCTGATGATGCTCCTGGGCGTCAGCGAGGAGGAGGGCTATCGCCTCTATACGCTGTTGCATCGCGGCGTGCAGCTCACCTACGCGCTGGAGGGCTTCATGGAAAAGGGCGTGCGCATCGTCACCTGTTTTGACGAGGAGTATCCGCCCCACTTCCGCGCGCGCATGGGCGCCGCCGCGCCGCCAGCGCTGTTTTTCGCCGGCGAACGGGCGCTGCTGGATCGCCCCGCCGTGGCGGTGGTAGGGGTCAGCGGCGTCAAGACCACGCCCGAGGTGCGCCAGAGCATCGAGGGCATCGTTCGCGGCGCCTGCGAGCTTGGTTACAGCGTTGTCACCGGCGGCGAACTGGGCGTCTCCCGCGTGGCCGCCTCGCTGGTCGCGGAACTGGGCGGCACGCTCATCGACGTGCCCGCCGGCGGCCTGCTCGGCCACATCGGCGAGGAGCCGATGCGCGGCCTTATCGCCGATGGCCGCATGGCGGCGCTTTCGCTGGAGCATCCCGAGGCGCTGCCCACGGTGCCCCATGCCATCGCCCGCGGCAAGCTCGTATTCTCCCTGGCGCGCGCCACCTTCATTTTCAATACCGACGGCAAGCGAGGCGAGGCCGACGCCATCAAGCGCGGGTTGTGCGATTGGGTCTATGCCTACACCGGCTATCCCGGCAACCGGGCCCTGGTGTCGCGCGGTGCGCAGCCCTTCCGCAGCCTCGATGCTGAGGAATTCAAGCGCCTCAGCGCCCGTTGGAAAACGGCCTTTTCGCAGCAACTCAATCTGTTCGATCTGGAATGAGACAGGCAATCCGCGCCTTTCCACCCGGGTCGCCTGAGAATGTAGGCAAATGCCCGCAACCGCAGATCGCCCTGATCGAAAAATCAGAGCGATTTTTGCTTCTTTGCCCTGCGGGCGCTCTCGCCGCTCTGTCAGCCTACCCGCTTTGTCAGCATACGGCCGCGCTTTCCCAAAACGGAGGCCGGCGCGACGGCCATCCACGCCGTTGCGCCGGTCAAAAGGAGGCGGCGGCCCTCTCCTCCGCCGCGAACGCTTTCGCGTCCACGCCCTTGAGCGGGAAAGAGGGCCTTTGCAGAGAGCGCCGTGCCCGCCGCGTTCCCCCGCGCGCCGGTCCAAAGCGCGCCGGGACGGGCCCGGATGCACGCATGCGGGGCGGAGGTCCTGCCCGGCCGCATGGCCGTACCGGGCTGTATTTCCCCGCAAGTCGTTAGTTTAAACTAACCACCTAGAGAATACCATAGACCGCCTTGCTCTGTCAATATATTTTTGTGATTTAACAACATTTTTTCAAAACGTGTTTTGCTAAGAACGGGCGCGGTCGTCGCGGTCGTCCATGCGCATGGGCTTATGGCGCAGCCGTTCGCGCAGGCGCAGCCATTCCTCGTGATAGCGGGTGAAGTCCAGCGAAGGGAACGCCTTACTCAGGCGCTTCATCTGGAAGGCGTGCAGGCCGCGCAGGCGGGGAATGCGCTCCTCAAGCTGCTCGCGCAGGGCCTCGCGCGCGTCGCGCAGGCGCTTGTCCAGCCCCAGCACGGTGATGAGCGTCAGCGTCAGATCCGCCACAAATAGCAGCGCCAGCGCCGCCACCAATATGTGCGTGGCCCGCGCCGAGAGCCGCCCCGTCAGCGCCGCCACGCGCGGGTGCACATAGCGCACCACCAGCGCCGACATCGCCCCAAAGGCCACAAAGCCCCGCAGGCACACGCGGCCGTGGATGTTCAAAAAGCGCTTGGAATAGTCCCACCAGCGGGCGTGAAAGAGTTTTTCCATCGCCCAGGAGGTCAGGTATTCCAGTGATGTGGTCAAAAGGGCGCTGGTCAGAAACAGCGCCAGAGGTTTGTCTTTCAGGGGCGAAAGGACAAAGACCACCGCCACCGCGCCCGTGCCGTAGACAGGGCACACGGGGCCGTTGAGAAAGCCGCGGTTGACCAGCTTTTTGCCGGCCACGGAGCAGAGTATGCTCTCATATATCCAGCCGATGAAGCTGTAAAGGGCGAACCACAAAAACCATTGCTCCAGCGGGTGAATCATACCATCCTCCAAAACATTGATAAATTCAGAATGATTATACTATATGAATGATAATTTGTCGACCCCCGCAAGCAGGAAAACCGCCTGTTGGCGGCGAATTCATTTTCCAAATCGCCCCCGGGCAACGAGGAGGTTCTTGCGGATGAAAATCGGCTTTATCGGCGTGGGAGTCATGGGCAACGGCATGGTAAAAAACCTTTTGCAACAGGGCTATGAAGTCAACGCCTATACGCGCACGCGCGCCAAGGCGCTCGAGGCGCTGGACGCCGGCGCGGTCTGGCGCGAGAACGTCGCGGATTGCGTGCGCGACGCGGATGCGGTTATCAGCATCGTGGGCTTTCCCCCGGACGTGGAGGAAGTCTATTTCGGCGATAAGGGCATACTTGCCAACGCCCGCCCCGGCACGCTGGTCATCGACATGACCACCACCAGCCCGCGCCTGGCGCAGCGCATCTATACCGAGGCCGCGTCGAAGGGCCTTTTGGCGCTGGACGCCCCCGTTTCCGGCGGCGACACGGGCGCGCGCGCCGGCACATTGTCCATCATGGTCGGCGGCGACCGCGAGGCCTTTGAGCGCGCCGTTCCCATTTTCGAGGCCATGGGCAGCAGCATTTGCTATATGGGCCCGGCCGGCAGCGGCCAGCACACGAAGATGGCCAACCAGATCGCCATCGCCGGCACGTTGGCCGGCGTCTGCGAGGCCATCGCCTACGCCCGCGCCGTGGGGCTGGATGTGGATGAAGTCCTCGCCGCCATCGGCGGCGGCGCGGCCGGCTCCTGGCAGCTTGCCAACAACGGCCCCAAGAGCGCCCACGGCTATTTTGCCCCCGGCTTCTTCATCAAGCACTTCATCAAGGATATGACGCTGGCCGACGGCGAGGCCCGCGAGCGCGACCTGCCCATGCCGGTGCTGGAAAAGGTGCTGGCCATGTTCCGCGCGCTGGAAGCGCAGGGCTATGGCGATGAGGGCACGCAGGCCCTCATCCGCGCCTATCGCTGAGCATTTCCCGGCGGAGGATCGTTCCTCCGCCGCTTTTCATTGCCCGCTCCACGCCTCCGGCGCGTCGAGCAGCGCCTGTACTTCGCGCGCCAGCCGGCAGGCGTGAAAGCCGTCGCAAACGGCGTGATGCGCCTGTATGGCCAGCGGCAAAAGCGTGCGCCCCTCGCGCGTGTGCATCCTGCCCATGGTGAAGATGGGCAAAAGATAGTCGTTGCCGCGCGGCAGTTGCAGATGAAAGCCCTCGAACGTTGCCCACGGCAGCATCGAGGCGGTGAACATTCCTTCCGGCGCGCTCGGCTTGGGCATGAAGCCCTCCAGCTTTCCGTAGCGGCGCACATCCTCCTCGTAGTCTGCGAGAAACGCGGCGTAATCCGCGCTGTATGCCGTCCAGAGATTGGAAAACGTCTCCGTTTCCGGGTGGAACACCGTGTAGCAGGGCGAAAGCATGTCGTACACGCCCACTTCTCCATCCACCATCGCCGTGCGCAGCTCCTCGTGGCGATTGACGACGGTGGCCAGCGCATGGAGCATCGCGGGATACAGCTTCAGCCCCGCCGCGCGCAGCCGCGTCACGTCCAGGGATACGGTCATGCTGTAAAAGCAGGGCACGTCGTCATGGTAGTGGCGAAAAAACGCCTCCCGCGCCCAGGCCGCGCGGTCGATCTTCGTCCAGCCCATATTGACCTCCTAGTCGTAGATAAACTCTCGCAACGCCTGCGCGTTGGCTGATGCGTCGATGGTGATGCTCGAGCCATTGTCGTCGTAAGTGCCGTCCACCGGCAGGCGCATTTGCTCGATCTCGCCGCAGACCAGCGCTTTCATGCCCAGAGAAGCGATCTCCACGGCGTTCATGTTCGTCTCCAGATTGTTGCAGAGCACGTCCACGATGCGCGCGTAGACCAACGGGTTGTAGAGCTGGCCGCGCAGCGCCGTCATCACCGCCTGCACCACGCGCCGTTGCCGCGACGTGCGCACAAAATCGCTGTCCAATTTGCGGATGCGCGCGTAGCCCACCGCCTGCAGGCCGTCCAGATGCACCGGCGTTTCGCCGTCCTCGCTGTATTCCCGCACCGGCGCGGGCATGTATCCCAGGTCGGCGGCTACTGCCGTCGAGCCCGCGTAGCGTGCGTTGTTGGCGTTGATCTGCTCCATCTCCGCTTTGGAGATGACGATGTCCACGCCGCCCACCGCGTCCACCAGACGGGCGATGGTCAGATAGTCCACCACCACGTATTTGGTGATGTTCATCTGAAACGTCTGATTGACTGTGCGCATCGCCAGTTCCGCGCCGCCGTAGGCGTAAGCGCCGTTGATCTTGCCGCGGCCGTAGCCGTCGATGTCCGCCATCGTATCGCGCAGTATGGAGGTGAGCTTTAAGGAGCGATAGCCCACGGAGAGGATCATCATCGTGTCCGAGCGCTGTCCCGCGCCACGGTCGGCGTCCACGCCCAGAACCAGTATGTTGACGTGCGAATCCGGCAGCCCCGTGGCAATGCCCAGGTCTGTCTCCGGCTCCACGTTGAAAAGCCCCGGCGGCAGCGCGTAGGCAACCACGGCCAGAACCAGCAGCAGCACCGCCAGCTTGAAGAGGAACTTGACCAAGAACCACAGCGCCCGGGGCAGGCAGCCGCCGCGCCTTTCGCGCTCCTGCGCGCCGCGCCGCTTTTTGTATGGCTCGTAATACATCTTCGCCCTCCCTTTGCGCCGGTCGCCTTGGTAACAGCATCAGTATAGCACATTTGCCTCCGCTTGAAAAGCCGCGAAAAAACCGCTTCCCCTGCGGCTGCGAATATGGTATCATATACAGTGGAAGGAGGCGTCGCCATGCTCAAGGATTATCTCATCGTGGAAAAAAGCGCCCTGCCGGACTATTTTCTCAAAGTGGTCGAGGCGCGCAGGCTGCTGGAGAGCGGCGCCTGCCAGCAGGTGAGCGGCGCCTGCGAGCAGGTGGGCATCTCGCGCAGCACCTATTACAAGTACAAGGACAAGGTCATTGAGCCCACGCGCCTCACCGTCGGCCGCAAGGCGGTGCTGATGCTGATGCTCGATCACGAAAGCGGCGTGCTCTCCAAGGTGCTCAACCGCCTCACGGGCTTTGCCGTCAATATACTCACCATCACCCAGAGCCTCCCCATCCACGACCGCGCCAGCGTCACCATCTCCATGGACATCTCTGAGTTGAGCGATACGCTGGACGCCATGCTCGAGGCCCTTTCCCAGGTGCCGGGCGTGGAATCGCTGCGCCTGGTGGCGGTCGAGTGACGGGGGAAGGAGGAACGCGCATGAACAGACCGGAACGCGCCAAGCGCGAAGACGCCGCCGAGATCCTCGCCCTCTACCGCGCCGCCGCCAAAGCCGCCAACCAGAGCGGCCACTCCCACTGGGACGAGGACTATCCCAACCGCGAGACGATCCGCGACGACCTCGAAAACGGCTATCTCTACGTCTGGCGCGAGGACGGCAGGATCGCCGCCGCCATCACCTACATGCACCCCTACGACCTCGACGGCCTCGGCATTTCCTGGACGCCGGTAGAGCGCGCCGTGGAGGCCTGCCGCTTCTGTCTTTCGCCCTCGCAGCAGGGCAAGGGCCGCGCCAAGGCCTACTTCCTCGGCGGCATGGAACTTCTGCGCGCGCAGGGCGTCGAGGCCATGCGCTACCTCTGCGCCTGCGATAACGTCGCCGCATACAGGATATACACCGGTCTCGGCCATCGCCAGTTGCAAAATGTGAACCTCCACGGCGTTGATTTTTACAGCTTCGAGGCGCTTTTGTAGCCCGGAGCGTTGGGGGAGGGGAAGCGCATGTCAGAGAAAAACATGGCGGGAGCGAGCGCGCACCCTGAAGGGAACAGTCGTCCCACCGCCCGCCAGTTGCGCGCCGCCGGCCGCGAGGCATTGCGCGGCAAGTGGCTGCGCATGGCGCTGATCTGCCTGGTGCTCGCGCTCCTGTACAACGCGCGGCTCGGCGTTGGCGACATGACCGCCGGAATGCGCGTTTCAGACGATGCGCCCGTTGCGGTGGACGCCACGCTGCCGGAAGAATACGATGGCCTTATCAGCGCGGCGGACGGCCCGCAGGCCGAGTACTGCATCGATCTCAGCGCCGACCTCGGCCCTTTGACGCGCGCGCATACGTCCGTCTGGGCGCGGCAATCGGCGCTGATTTCCCATATTCCCTCTGGGCCGACGGCGTCGCATCTGCTGGCGGCGTGGACGGGCTTTTTCCGCGCGGAACCGGCGTTCTGGCTCGCGGGCGGGGCGCTGACGCTTGTTTCCGTGCTGCTCATCCCCGCTTTGCAGTTGGGGCAGTATGAAACGCTGCATGCCGCTTTCAGCGGCGAAAAGCCCACGCTGCGCCAGCTCTTTTCCCGCCTGCGGCAACTGCCGCGCGCGCTGTGGCTGAGCGTCTGTATCGCGTTCCTCACCGGGGAGTGGCTCGTCGCCCTGTGGCCGTTGCTTACCTCCATGCGGGATCTGGGCCTGCTTTCCGGCGGCGCGATGCTGGCGCTGTCCGTCGCGATGCTGGCGCTGATCTTCTATTATGCCGTCGCCCGGCTCCGCTACGCCATGGCGCCTTATCTGCTCTGGAAAGAGCCGCGGCTGCGCGTCTTTGAGGCGCTGCGCCTCAGCCGCGAGCGCATGTGGGGAAACAAGGCGGCGTATTTCCGCCTTTCGCTCAGCTATATCGGCTGGTATCTGCTGGAAGCGGTCGCGATCGGAGGTTTTGCCGCTTTTCTGGGCAACTGCGCCGTCGCCCCATCCCTGCAAACGGCGATCTACGGGTTCCTGACGTACATCTGCACCGCGTTCCTCTCCAGCTACGTATCCGCCGGCGGATTCGCCTTCTTCCGCGATTTGGAAACGCGACAGGCGTTCAAGGACTGACTTTCGGCTGCTCAATGGCGGACGCCGCGCGCGTCCGCTGTATTTTTTCATCAAAGTGCCGTTCTGAAAGTTTTTTGACGCATTTTCTGGGAGAAATTATTCAAAAATGTTGCGTTTTGCATGCTTTTCCTTTATAATGAAGTCGTTCCCAGGGACACTCCAACGACGCAAAAGGAGCGAGCGAATGATGGAACGGGAAGGAAAGCGCGTGTTCACCAATGCGCGCTGGTGCAAGGGCTGCGGCATCTGCGTGGCGTTCTGCCCGCAAGGGGTGCTGGGGCTGGTAAAACAGAAAATACGCATTTTGGAGCCGGAAAAATGCACGCGCTGCGGGCTGTGCGAGATGCGCTGCCCGGACTATGCCATCTGGCTGGATGTGGATGAGGAATGGAGCGGCGCGGCCGCGGCGGAAGGGGGCGTGGCGAAGTGACGCAGATCACGCAGGAAGCAAAAAAAACGCTCAAGCACCGCCGGGCGCTGTTGCAGGGCAACGAGGCGGTGGTCGAGGGCGCGCTGGCGGCGGGCATGCGCTTTTTCGCCGGCTATCCCATTACGCCCTCCACGGAGATCGCCGAGGGCTGCGCGCTGAAGCTGCCCCGCGTGGGCGGCAAGTTCATCCAGATGGAGGACGAGCTGGCGAGCATGGCGGCGGTCATCGGCGCGTCGGTGGCGGGCGTCAAGTCCATGACGGCCACCTCCGGCCCCGGTTTTTCGCTGAAACAGGAAAACATAGGCTTCGCGGCGCTGGCGGAGATCCCCTGCGTGGTGGTGGACGTGCAGCGCTCCGGCCCCTCCACGGGCCTGCCCACCTCGCCCTCGCAGGGCGACTACATGCAGGCGCGCTGGGGCACGCATGGCGACCATCCGGTCATCGCCGTCTCCCCATGGAGCGTGCAGGAGGCCTATTCGGAAACCATCCGCTGCTTCAACCTCGCCGAGGAATACCGCGTGCCGGTGATCCTGCTCATGGATGAGATCGTCGGCCACATGCGCGAGGGCATCGAGCTTTTTGAGCCGGAGGAGATCAAACTCTTCGATCGCCTCACCAAGGCCGATCCCGAGCAGGCATCCATGCCCTATGACATCGTGCCGCGCGAGCAGGTGCCGCGCATCACGCCGTTTGGCGAGGGCGTTTTTTACAATATCACCGGCCTGATCCACGATAACTGGGGCTTTCCCACCAATTCCCCGGTCAAGGCCAACCGCCAATGCACGCGCATCATGAAAAAGGTCGAAAACAACCTTGGCGACATCGAGAAATACGAGACGTACAAGCTGGACGACGCGCAGGTCTGCGTCGTCTCCTTCGGCGGCACAGCGCGCAGCGCCCGCGCGGCGGTGGACGCGGCGCGTCTGGACGAGTTCCGCGTCGGCATGTTCCGCCCGGTGACGGTCTGGCCTTTCCCGGAGGAAGCGCTCTCAAAAATCTGCGACCAGGTGGAGCACATCGTCGTCGCCGAGCTCAACTATGGCCAGATGAAGCTGGAGGTGGAGCGCGTGGCGGCGGGCAGGTGCGAGGTGCACCATATCGGCAAGGTCAACGGCACCATCCTCAAGCCCGGCGAGATCTACAAAAAGATCAGGGAGGTGGCAAGGTAATGGCCAGCAGGCTGATTGAAACGTATATGCGCGAAGAGCGCCTGCCGCACATCTGGTGCGCGGGCTGTGGCCACGGCATCCTCATGCGCGATGTGGCGCTGGCCATCGACAACTTGAAGTTGGACAAAAAGGACGTGGTCATCGTCTCCGGCATCGGCTGTTCCTCGCGCGCCGCGGGCTACATGAACTTTGATACGCTCCACACCACACACGGCCGCGCCATCGCCTTTGCCACCGGCATCAAAATGGCCAAGCCGCATCTGAAGGTCGTCGTCATCACCGGCGACGGCGACGCCACCGCCATCGGCGGCAACCACCTCATCCACGCCGCGCGGCGCAACATCGACATGACCGTGGTGGTGTTCAACAACAACATCTATGGCATGACCGGCGGCCAGTTTTCGCCCACCACGCCCATGGGCGACTTTGCCACCACCGCGCCCTACGGCAGCATCGACCCGGATTTCGACATCCCCAAACTCGCCGAGGCCGCGGGCGCGACCTACACGGCGCGGGGCACGGCCTACCACGTGCCGCAGACGGTGAAACTCATCGAAAACGCCATCGCTCACGAGGGTTTTTCCCTGGTCGAGTGCGTTTCCGTCTGTCCCACCTACTACGGCCGCAAGAACAAAAAGGGCGACGCGGTGGAGATGCTCAAGTGGCAGCGCGACAACGCCGTGCCTGCTTTAAAGGCGCGCGCCATGAGCGTTGAAGAACGCAAGGGCAAGATCGTCTACGGCGAGCTCTCGCGCTGCGAACGCCCCGAATACACGAAGGAATACGATAAAATCATCGCGGCGGCGGGAGGTGCGAAGGCGTGAAGGAAAAGAAGACGCGCTATGAGATGCGCTTTGCCGGCTCGGGCGGGCAGGGCGTGATCCTCTGCTCCATCATTCTTGCGGAGGCGGCGTTCCTCGCCGGCAAGCGTGTGGCGCAGAGCCAGTCCTACGGCCCCGAGGCGCGCGGCGGCCTCTGCCGCGCCGAACTCGTGGTGGACGAAAACGAGATCACCTATCCCAAGGTGACGCAGCCGGACTTTTTGCTGACGCTGACGCAGGCTTCGCTGGACAAATTCGGCGCCAATACCTCGGAGGATGCGCTCATCATGATCGACAAGTCTCTGCTCGAGCCGGACGACCTGGGCAGCTACAACGTCGTCTCTCTGCCCATCCTCCACACGGCCGCGCGCGTGATTGGCAAGCCGATGACGGCGAATATCGTCGCCGTGGGCGCGATCAACGAACTGCTCGCCATCGCTCCGGAGGACACGCTGCGCGAGGCGGTGAAGATGCACATTCCCAAGGGCACGGAGGAGATCAACATGCAGGCCCTCACAGAGGGCATGAAGCTGGGCGCGTCGGCAAAGTGGACGGTGACGCTGCCGTAAGGAGGACAGCATGAAGATACACGAATACCAGGCGGCGGCGCTGTTCGCGGCCTACGGGGTGCGGGTGCCGGAAGGGCAAATGGCGAAAACGGTGGCGGAAGCGGAAGCGGCGGCGCGCGCGCTGGGGGAAGGGCCCTTCGTGATCAAGGCGCAGGTGCATTCCGGCGGGCGCGGCAAGGCCGGCGGCGTGAAGTTTGCCAATACGCCCGGGGAAGCGGCGGAAAAGGCGAAGGAGATCCTCGGCATGACGTTGGTGACGAAGCAGACCGGCCCGCAGGGGCGGGTGGTGCAGAAAGTGCTCGTCAGCCGGGCGATGGAGATCGCGCGCGAATACTATCTTTCCCTCACGGTGGACGGCGCGCGGGAGCGCGTGGTGCTGATCGCCTCGCCCGCCGGGGGCATGGAGATCGAGGAGACGGCGAAGACGTCTCCGGAGAAGATCTATACCATGGAGATCGACCCGTATCTGGGCATGACGGGCTATCAGGCGCGGGAGATGGGCAAAAAGCTCGGCCTCAGCGCCGCCGAGATCAAGCAGTTCATTCCCCTGTGCAAAAACCTCTACCGCCTCTTTACGGAGAAGGACTGCTCGCTGGTGGAGATCAACCCGCTGGCGATAGACGGCGCGGGCGACCTGGTGGCCGCGGACGCGAAGATCAACTTTGACGACAATGCCCTCTTCCGCCACGTCGAGATCGGCGAGATGCGGGACACGAACGAAGAAGAGCCGCGGGAGACGGAGGCGGCGAAATACGACCTCAATTACATCGGTCTGGACGGCGACATCGGCTGCATGGTCAATGGCGCGGGCCTGGCGATGGCGACGATGGACATCATCCAGGCGTTTGGGGGCAGTCCGGCGAACTTCCTCGACGTGGGCGGCAGCGCCACGGCGGAGAAAGTGGCGGGAGCGTTTTCCATCCTGCTTGCCGACAGCAAGGTCAAATGCATCTTCATCAACATCTTCGGCGGCATCATGCGCTGCGACGTGATCGCGGAAGGCGTCGTGGAAGCGGCGCGCAAACTGGCGGTGAAGGTGCCGCTGGTGGTGCGACTGGAAGGGACGAACGCCGAGGCGGGGAAGAAGATTCTGGGAGGAAGCGGACTGAACATCACGGCGGCGGCGGACATGGCGGACGGAGCGGAAAAGGCGTGCCGTCTGGCAAAGGAGGCGCGGGGATGAGCATCTATGTAAACATGGACACGCGCGTGCTGGTGCAGGGGATGACCGGAAGCCAGGGGCGCTTTCATACGGAGCAGATGCTCGCCTACGGGACGAAGATCGTCGGCGGCGTGACGCCGGGGAAGGGCGGGGCGGAATGCCTCGGCTTGCCGGTGTTTGATACGGTAAAGGAAGGCCGCGAAGCCACGGGCGCGAACGCCTCCATCCTCTATGTGCCGCCGGCCGCGGCGGGGGAGAGCATCCTGGAAGCGATCGACGCGGGCATGGAACTGGTGGTTTGCATCACCGAGGGCATTCCCGTGCAGGACATGGTGAAGGTGAAGGAACACCTGCGGGGCAAGGCGACGCGCCTGATCGGGCCCAACTGCCCCGGCCTGATCACACCGGACGCGTGCAAGCTGGGGATCATGCCAGGCTATATCTGCAAGCGGGGCCGCGTAGGCGTCGTCTCGCGCTCGGGTACGCTGACGTACGAGGCGGTGAACCAGCTGACGACGCGGGGGATCGGCCAGTCCACGGCGGTGGGCATCGGCGGCGACCCGGTGCGCGGCACGGGGTTTGTGGAGGTGCTGGAAGCGTTCTACAACGACCCGGAAACGCTGGCCGTGGTGCTGATCGGGGAGATCGGCGGCAGCGGGGAAGAGGAAGCGGCGGAATGGCTGAAGGCGCACCCGGAGAAGCCGATGGCGGCGTTCATCGGCGGGCGCACGGCGCCGGCGGGGAAGCGCATGGGGCATGCGGGCGCGATCATCTCGGGTGGCAAGGGCACGGCGGCAGGCAAGATCGCCGCCCTGCGCGCCGCGGGCGCGGTGGTGGCGGACACACCGGACAAGATCGGCGCGGCGCTCGTCGAGGCGGTTCAAAATGCAGGCATCTACGAAGCTGTGAAGACGAAATAGCAAACAGAAGCGGCGAGGCAACAGTCCCGCCGCTTGATTTTTTCTCACGCCTTCGGCGCGCGCAGCGCCCGCATGGCGTTCAAGATGGCGATCACGGAAACGCCCACGTCGGCGAACACCGCCTCCCACATGTTGGCCACGCCGAACGCGCCCAATACCATCACCAAGAGTTTCACCGCCAGCGCGAAGATCACGTTCTGCCGCACGATGCCGCGCGTCTTGCGGGCGATGCGGATGGCGTCGGCCAGTTTGGAGGGCTTGTCGTCCATGAACACCACGTCGGCGGCCTCGATGGCCGCGTCCGAGCCCATGCCGCCCATGGCCACGCCCACGTCGGCGCGGGAGAGCACCGGCGCGTCGTTGATGCCGTCGCCGACGAACACCAGCGCGCCCTTGTCGCTCTTTTCTTTCAAGAGCGCCTCCACGCGCTCCACCTTGTCCGCGGGCAAAAGCTGCGCGTGTACCTCGTCCAGACCCAGCTCCGCGCCCACGCGCTCGCCCACGGCCTGCGCGTCGCCCGTGAGCATCACGGTCTTTTTGACGCCCAGTTCCTTGAGTTTGCGGATGGCCTCCGCCGCGTCGGGCTTCACTTCGTCAGAGATGACCAGGTGCCCGGCGTAGAGACCGTCCACCTCCACGTGCACCGTCGTGCCCACGTGGTGGCAGGGGTGCCACTTCGCGCCCAGTTCGTCCATCAGCTTGGAATTGCCTACGCACACCGTCTTTCCGTCGATCTCGGCGCGCACGCCGCGCCCGGCCAGTTCCTCCACCGCGCCGACGCGGCTTTGGTCGATCTCCTCGCCGTAGGCTTCGCGGATGGAGCGGGAGATGGGATGGTCGGAATAACTCTCCGCGTACGCCGCCAGTTCCAAAAGTTCCGCCTCGGAGATCTTGTCGGGATGGATGGCGGTGACGTTGAACACGCCCTTGGTCAGCGTGCCCGTCTTGTCAAAGACGACGATCTCCGCCTGCGAAAGCGTCTCCAGATAGCTGCCGCCCTTGACGAGTATGCCGTCGCGCGAGGCCCCGCCGATGCCGCCGAAGAAGCTCAAAGGCACGGAGATGACCAGCGCGCAGGGGCAGGAGACGACCAGGAAGATCAGCGCCCGCGTCCACTGGCTCCAGTCGCCGCTGACGAGCGAGGGCACCACCGCAAGCAGCACCGCGGCGATGACCACGCAGGGCGTGTACACGCGGGCGAACTTGGTGATGAAGTTCTCCGCGCGCGCCTTCTTGCTGCCGGCGTTCTCCACCAGATCGAGAATTTTGGAAACGGTCGATTCGCCGAACGCCTTCGTCACCCGCACGCGCAAAAGCCCGCTCTGGTTGACGCAGCCGCTGATGACGTCGTCGCCCTCGCCCACGTCGCGGGGCAGGCTCTCGCCCGTCAGCGCCGCGGTGTCCAGCGTCGAGCGCCCTTCCAGCACCACGCCGTCCAGCGGCACGCGCTCGCCGGGCTTGACCACGATGACGTCGCCCACGGCCACCTCGTCGGGATCGACCTTCTCCGCTTTGCCGTCGCGCTCCAGGTTGGCGTAGTCCGGCCGTATCTCCATCAACTGGGAGATGGACTGCCGCGAGCGCCCCACCGCGTAGGACTGGAACAGTTCGCCCACCTGATAAAACAGCATCACGAACACGGCCTCGGGGTATTCGCCGGTGGCAAACGCGCCCACCGTGGCCAGCGCCATGAGGAAGTTTTCGTCAAACACCTGCCCGTGGGCGATGTTGCGCGCCGCCTTCCACAAAACGTCCCAGCCGATCACGGCGTAGGGCACGAGGAAGGATAAAAGCCGCCATATCCCCTCAAGCGGCGAGAGCGCGCAGGCGGTCAGCAGCGCCGCACTGACGATTATCCGCGCAAGCATCTTCTTGTGTTTCCGGCTCATGGCTCCGTCCCCCTTCCGCCCGGCGCGTCCGCCCGGGCGCTTTCGTTAACGCACGATCTCGCAGTCCGGCTCCACCCTGCGGCAGGCCTTGACCGCCTTTTCCACGATCTCGTCAAAGCGCGCCTCGTCGGCCACCAGCGTCAATTTCTGCGTCATAAAACTCACCTGCACGTCCTCCACGCCGTCGATCTTGCGAATGGCGTCCTCCATCTTGCGCGCGCAGTTGGCGCAGTCCAGATCCCGCAGCTTGAACACCTTTTTCATCGTCATTCCCTCCCGTGCTTCTTTCGTATGATTCGTTATTCGCTGACGTGTTCCATCCCCTGATCGAGGATGGAGGTCACGTGGTCGTCGGCAAGCGAGTAGAAAATGTTCTTGCCCTCCCGACGCGATTTCACCAGCTTGTTGCCCTTGAGGATGCGCAGCTGATGCGATACCGCCGTGGAGGTCATGTTGAGCAGCTGGGCGATGTCGCACACGCACATCTCCGCCTCAAACAGCGCGTAGAGGATCTTGATGCGCGTGGAATCGCCGAACACCTTGAAAAGCTCGGCCAGATCGTAGAGCTGATCCTCCGCGGGCATCAGCGCAAGCGCCCGGCGCACCGTGTCCTCATGCACGAACTGGAACTCGCAGGTTTCCAGCGGCAGATCCCTGAACTCCGACATCGTTCTCACAACCTTTCATTTGAACATCTATTCAAATGATAATCCTTTCAAGCGATTTTGTCAACCCCCGCGCGGCCATTTTCTCTGTTAAATCCGCAAAATAAGGGGGCCGCTGTTACGCGGCCCCCCTTGGGATGTCCGGCGCCTGCTATTCAGCCAGCAGCGCGCCCTCCAGATCGCCCAGCATGATGTCCAGCGCGGTGATGCCGCCCTCAGCGGTGTACCACACGGTGGGGTTGGCAAGGTAGACGATGTGGCCGTCCTTGTAGACGTCCGTGTCCATCACCAGTTCGTTTTCAACGATCTCTTTGGCCAGCTGCGCGCCGTCCGTGCCGATGGCGGCGTCGCGGTCAAGCACGAACATATAGTCCGGGTCGAGTTCCACGACCAGCTCAAAGGAACTTTCGTTGCCGTGGGTGGCGGTCACGTCGCCGTCGCCGAGGTTGTCAAAGCCGATCTCCACGCTGATGATGGAACAGCGGCCGTCGCTGCCGAGTATGTTGAAGCTGCCGCTGGTGCACAGGCCGACGATGGCGTTCTTGCCCTCGGCGAAGGCCGCGAGCGCCTCGATGCGCGCGTCGAAGCCGGCCATCAGTTCGTCCACCTGCGCCTCAAGGCCGAACATGGAGGCGATGGTCGTGGCGTTGTTGCGCACGCTCTCCACCACGCCGATCTCTGTATCGGTGGAGAGGAACACCACGGGCGCGATTTCGCTGAGCGCGTCGTAGGAGGCACTCAACCGGCCGCCGATGAAGATGACGTCCGGCTCGCAGGCCATCACTGCTTCGAGGTCGGCCTCCTTGATGGTGCCGAGGTTGGCGATGGTATCGCCGGGAACGTAGGCTTGCAGGTATTCAAGCGTCGTCGTCGCCGAGCCGACCACGCGGTCGCCCAGCCCAAGGCGGTCGAGTATGTCCAGAGAAGGCATATCGAGGATGGCGATGCGCTGCGGGTCGTAGGGCACTTCCAGTTCGACCGGCTCGCGTTCGGCGTTCAGGGAAGTGATGGTGACGGTCGCAGGCGCGGCCTCCGCCAGCGCGGCGGTCGCCATGCCCAGCAGCATCAGGGCGACAAGCAACAGAGAAACCAGCTTTTTCATGGGTCGTGTCTCCTTTACACAAAGTACTGAAAGATGGTCTATACCAAAGCGCGTCGCGATCGCGCCTCAGTAGTAAATGGAGAGGGGCTTGCCCTCGATCTCGAGGATCTCGAAATCCACGTTGTAGATCTTCGAGAGCACCTCCTTGTTCATCACCTCGCGCACCGTGCCAAACCTGGCCACCCGGCCATCGACGAAGGCGCAGATGTAGTCCGAGTAAAAGGCCGCGTAGTTGATCTCGTGCAGCACGAGGATCACCGTCTTGCCCAGATCATCGCAGAGGCGGCGGACGATCTTCATCATGTTCGTGGCGTGGTAGATGTCCAGATTGTTGGTCGGCTCGTCCAGCAGCACGTATTCCGTGTCCTGCGCGATGACCATGGCGATGAGCGCCCGCTGCCGCTGTCCGCCGGAGAGTTCGTCGATGAAGCGGTCGCGGAAGGGCGCAAGCTCCATGTACTGGATGGCCCGCTCGACGATGGCCATGTCCTCCCCGGTCACATGGTTGCCCGAATAGGGGAAGCGCCCGAAGGTCACCAGTTCCTGTACGGTCAGTTTCATCTGGATGTTGTTGGACTGGGTGAGGATGGCCAGCCGCTTGGCCAGTTCCTTGCTCTTCCAGTGGGAAATATCCTGCCCCTCGAAGTCCACCAGGCCGCTGTCGCGGGCGATGAGGCGGGAAAGTATGTTCAGCACCGTGGACTTGCCCGCCCCATTTGGCCCAATCATGGAGATGACCGAGCGCTTGGGAATGTCGAAGCTCACGCCGTCCACCACGGCCTTGCCGTCGTACTTTTTCGTCAGTTCCTTGACAAACAACGCTACACCCTCCTTCGTGTGAGCAGAAGATAGAGGAAATACAGCCCGCCGCCCACGGTGATGAACACGCTGATGGGCACGGCGTAGGTGAATACGTGCTCGACGATGATCTGCCCGCCCACCAGCACGATCATGCCGAACAGCGACGAACCGAGGATGAGTTGCGTGTGGCGGTAGGTGCGCAAAAGCTGCCGGGCGAGATTGGCGATGATCAATCCAAGGAAGGAGATCGGCCCCACCATGGCCGTGGCCACGGCGATGGCCAGCGTCACGCCCAGCAGCAGGCGGCGGATGCAGCGGTCGTAATCCACGCCGAGGTTGATCGCCTGTTCCTTGCCCAGCGTCAACACGTCCAGCAGCGCAAGTTCTCTGCGCAGAAGGAAGATCACCGCCGCCAGCACCGCCAGCGCGAAGAGGATGATCTCGGCGTTGACATTGCTGAAACTCGCCACCAAGGTCGTCAGCAGCGTGTCGTACTCGTTGGGGTCCATCACCCGCGTCATCGTCGATTGCACGCTGGAGAAAAACGAGGTCAGCACCGTGCCCACCAGCAGCACGTAGAGCACGTTGTGCTTCGTCTTTTTGAACAGGTAGCTGTAAATGAGCGTCGCCGTGATGCCCATCAGCACAAGGTCTATGGCGAAGGCAGCGTTGGCGTTGGCCGCCAGCACGCTCCCCGAGCCTACGCAGAACACCACCGTCGTGTGGATGAGCGTGTAGAGTGAGTTCATGCCCAACAGGCAGGGCGTGACGATGGTGTTGTTGATGATGGACTGGAACACCAGTGAGGCCCCGCCGATGGCAAAGGCGGTGATGAGCATGACAATCAGCTTCGGCGCGCGGATGCGCATGGAGTAGGCCAGCAGTTTCGCGTTGCCAAAGTTGACGTCCACGGTCATGTAGGCCGCCGCCGCCAGCAAAACCAGCGCCGTCATGATGCAGAGTTTTTTGCGGTTGGAGCGCTGTGCCCTGGTCAGCATTCGTCCGCACCTCCTTCCAGATCGGACACGCCCGCCCCGCAGCCAAAGGTCGGTCCCTTGAGGCGGATGGCCCTGCGCCCGTGTTTGAGCCGGTAGAACAACAGTCCGATGAACAGCAGGCTACCGAGGATGCCGACGATCAACTCGATGGGCAGTTCATACGGCGCGATGACCACGCGCCCCAGCATGTCGCATACCAGCACGAACAGCGCCCCGAACAGCGCCGTGTCCGCCAGCGTGCCGCGGATTTTGTCGCCCTTGAACATCGCCATCACATTGGGCACGATGAGGCCGATGTAGGAGATGGAGCCGACCACCACCACGATG
>DSLFR04102__coassemble_530_pt1 | contig 36973 bp, 32 predicted proteins | sample DSLFR04102__metabat2_low_PE_033 | metagenome-assembled genome bin DSLFR04102
CCGGCTGCGTGCGCGCGGCGCTGCATGGGCGCAGCGGCGAGTGCTACATCCTCTCTAACCGCCATTATGAAGTCAGCGACATGCTCAAACTGGCGCGCGAAGCGGGCGGCGGGCGCAAATTGCCGGTGCTGCCGATGTGGATGGCGGAGGCTGCTGTTCCCCTGCTCGGCTGGGTCGCAAAGCTCTGCCATCAGCGGCCTCTCTACACGCGCTACTCCCTCTACGCCCTGAAGAGCAACGACCGCTTCGACCATGACAAGGCCACCGCGGAACTCAACTATCGCCCGCGCGACCTGCGCGCCACCATCCGCGACACGGTGCGCTATCTGAAGGCGCGGCAAACGCCGACCGTGCGCGTGCGCGCCGGCGAGAGGCTGCGCGCGCTATTGAAGCTGCCGAAGCGGAGCCGGGCGTGCTGAAACGCTCTGACAGACCATTTTGCCTCGTTGCGTTCGCGCGGGGCTTTTTTATGCTGCATCCTCGCCTTTCTGATCGATTTTTAATGCGCCGCAACTTTGGCGCGCTTGACAACGCCCGCGCGCCGCGCGATAATGAAGGAAAATGTCCGGGAGGTGTTTGCGTGGCGAAGATCGTGCGGGCGGGAAGGTTTTCTATTCCCGTCCTTTACGAGGACAACCATCTGCTGGTGGCCGTCAAACCGCCGAATTTGCCTTCTCAAGCGGACAGTTCCGGCGACGAGGATCTTTTGGGTATTCTCAAGGGGTATATTGGGAAAAAATATCAGAAGCCGGGCAATGTCTATCTCGGCCTTGTGCATCGCCTCGACCGGCCCGTGGGCGGGGCGATGGTCTTTGCCCGCACTTCGAAGGCGGCGGCGCGGCTGTCGAAAGCCTTTGCAGCCCACGCGCAGGACAGGCGCTATTTGGCCGTTTTGCAGGGCGAACTTCGCGAAGAACGCGCCATGGACGACTGGCTTTTGAAGGGCGCGGACGGCATGGTGCGCGTGGTCGGCCCTGATACGGCGGGAGCAAAGCGGGCGCTGCTGACTTCGAGGCCGCTGGCCGTTCGCGGCGGACGCACGCTGACGGAAGTGACGCTTGGAACCGGTCGCTCGCACCAGATCCGCGTGCAACACGCGCACGCCGGCTTCCCGCTCTGGGGCGACGCGCGTTACGGCGGCGGCCGGCCCGGGGAGCAGATCGCGCTCTGGGCGTACCGGCTGGGCTTTGAGCACCCCACGCGGCACGAGCAACTCTCCTTTACCGCCCCGCCGCCCGACAGCGGCGCGTGGCGCGACTTTCAGGACGCGATCAAGGAGTTTTTATGACCAGGACGACGCGCTATGGTTTCGTATTTCTCTGCTGCCTGTTGGCCATCCCCACCTGCGTATACGGTTTCGGCCTTCTCTACGCGGAGGAGCCGTATTTCGCCGTGGCCGCGGGAGCGCTTTTGGGCTGCGCGCATCTGGTGCTGCGACCGCTTCTGCGCTTCGTTACCCGGCCCATCGGCTGCCTGACCTTCGGGCTTTCGACCTTTGCCATCGACGTGGGCCTCATCTACGGCTGCGCGTATTTTCTCGACGGCTTTGCCGTGCCGAAGCTGCTCGACGCCGTGCTCGCGGCCATTTTGGTCAACGCCGCCTGCTGGATCGTCGGCGGGCGGCATTAGGAGGAACGCATGGGACTTGTACATATCTACTTCGGCGACGGCAAGGGCAAGACCACAGCGGCGCTGGGGCTGGCGCTGCGGGCGCTGGGCGACGGCTTTCGCGTGTGCGTCTGCCAGTTCCTGAAGAGCGCAAAGAGCGGCGAAACTGAGGCGCTAAAGCGTTTTGAAGGCGCCGTTCTGCTGCGCGCGGAGGAACGCTCCGGCAAGTTCCTCTGGCAAATGAACGAAAACGAGCGCGCGGAATGCCTCGCGCGGCAAAGGGAGTTGCTCGAGCGCGCGGCGGCCACGGAAGCCGATCTCTACGTGTTCGACGAAGCGCTCGACGCCGTGCAGGTCGGGGCGTTTTCGCTGGACGCGCTCCTTGAGCGGACGGAGGCCCTGCGCGAGCGCGCGGAAATCGTCATTACGGGCCATGAGGCCCCGGAGGCGCTGCTTTCCAGAGCGGATTACATAACGCGCATGCAAAAGCTCCGCCATCCCTATGACCATGGCGTCCGTGCCCGGCGCGGCATAGAGTACTGACGGAGGGAAAGACATGATCCGTTTTCTGGCAAAAATATTGATGGACGCTCCCGATAAATACGATGATCCGGGCGTGCGCCGCGTCTACGGCATGCTCTGCGGCGCGGTGGGCATCGGTCTGAACATACTTTTGTTTGCGGCCAAGTATCTGGCGGGGCTGCTCTCCCACTCCATCGCTATCACCGCCGACGCCTTCAACAACCTCTCGGACGCCGGTTCGTCGGTCATCACGCTGCTGGGTTTCAAGATCGCCGGGCGCAAGGCCGACAGCGAGCATCCGTTCGGGCACGGACAGGCGGAATACGTGGCGGGGCTGATCGTGGCCATCGTCATCATCTTCATGGGTTTTGATCTGGCCAAGACCTCGGTGCAGAAGATCTTTTCGCCCGAACCGGTGGAGTTCAGCCTTATTTCCACCTGCATACTTGGCGCGTCCATACTGGTCAAGCTCTACATGTGGTTCTACAACCGCCGCGTCAGCAGGAAAATCGACTCTGCGGCCATGGGCGCAACGGCGACGGACAGCCTGAGCGACGCCTGCGCCACGCTGGCGGTGCTCATTTCCACGTTCATCGCCCGTTTCACCGGCGTCAACATCGACGCCTACGCCGGCGCGCTGGTGGCGCTGCTCATCCTCTGGGGCGGCTACAATGCCGCCAAGGACACCATCACGCCCCTGCTGGGCCGCGCGCCCGACCCGGAACTGGTGCGCCGCATACGCGCCATCGTCAAGGAGTACAAGGAGGTCATCGGCGTACACGACCTGATCGTGCACGAATACGGCGCGGGCAATCTGATGGTGTCTCTGCACGCTGAAGTGCCATCGGACGGCGACATGAACGAATTGCACGATGTGATCGACACCATCGAGCAGCGCCTGAAGACGGAACTTCACTGCCACGCCGTCATCCACATGGATCCTTTGGACACCAACGATTCGCTGGTGGGCGAGACGCGCGGCAAAGTGCAGGAAGCCGTGCGCGCGGCGCTGGACGCGCCCGTGAGCATCCACGATTTTCGCATGGTGACCGGGCCGACGCACACCAACGTCATCTTCGACGCGGTGATCCCCAACGAACTCTCCATCTCCGACGAGCAGGCGCGCAAGGAGATCGTGCAGGCGGTCTCGAAGCTGCCGGGGCACTACAACGCCGTGGTCACCATCGACAAGCCCTATCTGGGCGAGGAAATGCCGTGATGAAGCCCCTGGAAGAACTGTCCTACGCGGAATTGATGGCGTTGTTCCCCATCGTGCTCGTGCCGCATCGGGATGCGTGGCGGGAACAGTACGCGCGGGAGCGGGAGCGCCTGCTGGCGCGGTTGCCGGAAGGCGCCGTTTTTCGCCTTTCGCATGTGGGCAGCACGGCCATCGACGGCATCTGGGCGAAACCGACCGTGGACATGGTGCTCGAAGCGGCCGGTGCGGAGGCGTTTGAGCGCCTTGACGCCCTCCTCCCCGCTTGCGGCTACATCCGCATGCGCAGCGAGGAGGGGCGCGTCTCTTTCAACCGCGGCTATACGCCGCATGGGTTTGCGCAGGAAGTGTTCCATCTGCATCTCAGGCTGCCGGGCGACGCTGACGAGGTGTTCTTCCGCGACTACCTCAACCTTCGCCCCGATCTGGCCGCCGAGTACGAACAACTCAAACTTGCACTGTGGAAGCCCTACGAGCGCGACCGCGACGGCTATACCGCCGCTAAGGGCGACTTCGTGCGGCGCGTGACGGCGGAGGCACGACAGTATTTCGCGACTGAAAAATGACCGGCGCAGTTGCATCGCTGCGCCGGTCACGCTTTTGGGGAAGGAAGTTACCGTTCCTCGCGGTCGTAGTTTATGCCGCAGCCCTTGGGCTGCACCTTTTCGCGCGACATGCGCACGGAGGTGATGACCAGCACAATGGCCGTCACCAGGAAGGGCAGCATGGAGAAGATGGGCGCGCTGACATCGCGCAGGAACGCCGGCTTGTAGAACTGGAGCACGCTGAGCGCGCCGAAGATCAGGGAGCCGACGATGGCCCGATAGGGGCTCCAGCAGGCGAAAATGACCAGCGCCACAGCGATCCAGCCCAGGCCGTTGACGCAATTCTGCACCCAGGCGCCGTTACAGGTGACGAAGCAGACATAGCCGCCGCCCAGGCCGCAAATGCCGCCGCCCAGGAGGATATGCACGTACTTGTAGAGCGCTACATTGACGCCCGCCGCGTCCGCCGCGCCGGGGTTCTCGCCCACCGCGCGCAGGTTGAGGCCACGGCGCGTGTGGTTGAGGTAGAGGCCCATGGCCACGGCGCAGACCACGCCGATAATGACGAAAATGTTGTTGCTGAAGAGCAGAGGCCCGATATAGGGGATGTCCGCAAGCACCGGAATGCGGATGCCGCCGAAAGCCGCTTTCAACTCCTCGGAGAAGGCCACCGAGACGCTGCCGCCGGCCAGCAGGTTTTCGCCGATGAGGGCGGCAAGTCCCGTGCCGAAGATGGTCAGCGTAAGGCCGGTGACGTTCTGGTTGGCCTTGAGAGTGACGGTCAAAAAGGCATAAATCAGCGCGCCGAGCAGACCGCCGCCAAAGGCGGCGAGCAGGGCGACGACAGCGCTGTTTGTATAAAAGCCGCCGAGGAAGCCGAAGATGGCTCCCATATACATCATGCCCTCGACGCCGAGGTTGAGGTTGCCGGCCTTTTCGGTGAGGATCTCGCCCAGCGTGCCGAGCAGAAGCGGCATGCCCGCCGGGATCGCAGCGAGGATGAAGTTGAACCAGACGCCGTCAGCCACGTTCCACGCCTCCTTCCAGCTTGCTCGCCCGGCAGACGCGATGAGTGAGGAAGAATTCGCAGCCGAGCACAAAGAAAAGTATAATGCCCTGCAAGACCTCGGCCGTCGCTGCCGAGAGGTTGTAGACCGACTGTACCGAGGCGCAGCCCTTTTCGAGGATGCAGAACAGCACCGAAACGATCAGCATGCCCACGGGGTTGAGCCGCGCCAACCAGGCCACGGTGATGGCGGTGAAGCCCACGCCGCCGGCGACGGTATCGTTGAGCGTCCTGTCCGCGCCGGAGGCCTGCAGCATGCCCGCCAGACCGCATACGCCGGCGGAAAGGAACATCGTGCGGATGACGACGCGCTTGACCGGCATGCCGGCGTAACGCGCCGTGGCCTCGTTTTCGCCGACCACCGTCAACTCATAGCCCTGCTTGGAGTGGCGCAGGTAGACGTAGAACAGCGCCACCAGCGCAAGCGCCACGATCCAGCCGGCGTGCACGCCCAACACCTCCGGCACGCGCGCCGAGGAGGAGAAGCGGGCGACCTTGAAAAAGCCCAGCTGCGTGGGGTCACGCCACGGCCCCTGCTGCAACGCCTGAATGGTGTAGAGCGCCACGTAGTTGAGCATCAGCGTCAGCAGCGTCTCATTGGTGCCGAAGCGGCACTTGAAGTAGGCCGGGATCATGCCGTAGAGGCCGCCGGCCAGTATGCCCGCCAGCGCCATGACGAGAAGCAGCGCCCACTGCGGCCAATCGTCGTGGAAGAGGGCGAAATAGGTGGCGGCGATGGCGCCGACGCAGATCTGCCCCTCCGCGCCGATATTCCAGAAGCGCATCTTGAAGGCCAGCGTCACGCCCAGCGAGGTGATGAGCAGGGGGATGGTCAGTTTGGCCGTCAGTTCGATGCTCATGCGCGAGCCGAGCGAGCCGGAGATCATCTCCCGATAGACGGCCAGCGGATCGTAGCCGAGGATGGCCACGAACACGCCGCCAGTCAACAGTGCCAGCAGGATAGCGCACAGGCGCACCAGCCAGGCTTTGCCGGTGGAGATATCCGCGCGCCGGGTCACGCGCAGGGGAAAGCCCTTAGCCATTTTGCATTGCCTCCTCCATCGAAGCGCCCGTCATCATCAGGCCCAGTTGTTCCTTGGTGACCTCCTGCGCAGGGACGATGCCCGTCACTTTTCCGCCGCAGAGAACCATAATGCGGTCGCACAGTTCGAGCAGCACGTCCAGATCCTCGCCGATATAGAGCACGGCTACGCCCTTCTGCTTTTGCTCGTTGAGCATGCGATAGATGGTCATGGACGAATTGATGTCCAGGCCGCGCACGGGATAGGCGGTGATGAGTATGCGCGGATTCGAGGCGATCTCGCGGCCGAGCAGCACTTTTTGCACATTGCCTCCGGAGAGCTTGCGCACGGGCGTATAGATGCTGGGCGTGGAGATGCTCAGCTGCTCGACCAGTCTGTTGGCGAGGTCGCGCGCCGGAGCGCGGTCGACCAACGCGCCGGGCTGATTCTGGTATTCCTTGAGCAGCATGTTGTCCACCATGCCCATGGAGGGAACCAGGCCCATGCCCAGCCGATCCTCGGGAATGAAGGACATGGACACGCCGCGGCGGATGATCTCGCGCGGGGAAAGGCCCTCCAGAGAGACATGCTGGCAGAGGATGGCACCTCCGGCGATGGGCTGCAGGCCGGCGATGGCCTCGCACAGTTCCTTCTGACCGCTGCCGGCAACGCCCGCCACGCCAAGGATCTCGCCGGCGGCGATGGAGAAGTTCACATCATCCAGCGCCCTGACGCCGTCGCCATTGACGACGGTGAGATGGTGCACGTCCAGCATCGGCGCGTCGCGCAGAGGTTCGGGACGGTGGATGGAGAGATCCACCGCCGCGCCGACCATGCGCTCGGTCAATTCGCGGGCGGTCGTCTCCTTCGTGTTCACCGTGCCGATGCAGTGGCCCTTGCGCAAAATGGTCACGCGGTCGGAGATTTCCAGCACCTCGTTGAGCTTATGGGTGATGATGATGATGGCGCAGCCCTCGTCGCGCATCCTGCGAAGGATGGCAAACAGGCGGTCGATCTCCTGCGGAGTGAGCACCGCCGTCGGTTCGTCCAACACCAGCGTGCGCGCGCCGCGGTAGAGCACCTTGAGGATCTCCACGGTCTGCTTCTCGCTGACGGAGAGGGAATAAATCTTGCGCGCCGGGTCGATGTGCAGGCCAAAGCGGTCGCACAGATTCCTGATCTCACGGGCGAGCTGTTTGCGGTTGGCGTAATGCCCTGTGGTGCCAAGGACGATATTGTCCTGCACAGAAAGCACGTCCACGAGCTTGAAATGCTGATGGATCATGCCGATGCCCAGGGCGATGGCGTCGTGCGGCGAGCGTATATGCACTTCCTTGCCGTTCACGCGGATATGCCCCGCGTCCGGGCGGTAGATGCCGGAGAGCATGTTCATCAGCGTAGTCTTGCCGGAGCCGTTTTCGCCCAGCAGCGCCAGTATCTCACCATTGTATACCGTCAGGTCGATGTCCTTGTTGGCGACGATGGAGCCGAAGGTCTTGGTCAGCCCTTGTAACTCGATCGCCGGATGTGCTCCTGGCATGCGCATCACTCCTTGATGGGGATATGTCCATTATACCTTGTTTCGCGCCTTCTTGGTAGCGTTTTTCGGCAAAATTCGGCAAAAAAGTGGAGATTTTACGTTTTTTCCGCGAAAATATTCGCCATGAGGCGCGCTTGACAAGGGGCGAAGGCTTCTCTATAATAAAAATGATGCTTTCGGCAGAGGTGTTTGCATGAAGGAACTGTGCGCGGTCATCGAGGCCATACTCTTCGTCTCCGGCGATCCAGTGCGCGTGGAGGATCTCGCCCATTCGATGAACCTCACGGCCATGGAGATGGAAACGGCGCTTACGGAGCTTGCTGACCATCTTTCTTTGGAGAGCCACGGCTTGCAGCTCAATCGCTCGGGCGGCGAGGTGTTTTTATCCATCCGCCCGGAGTTTGCCCCGCAAATAGAGGCGTTTTTGCAGCCTCTGGAAAAGCGACCGCTTTCGCAGGCGGTTCTGGAAACGCTCTCCATCATCGCCTACCGCCAGCCGGTGACGAAGGCGGACATCGAGCAGGTGCGCGGCGTGAAGTGCGATTACTCCGTGCAGGCCCTGCTCGCAAAAGGGCTGATCGAAGAAGCGGGCCGGCGCGAAACGCTGGGCCGCCCCATCCTCTACCGCACCACGGACGCCTTTTTGCGGCATTTCGGCATTTCCACGTTGGAAGAACTTCCGCAGGTGGACTTCAAAGCGCCCGCGGAGGCGATGGAAACATAAAGGCAACTCCGGCAAGCAGCATTGCCGGAGTTGTCCTGTTTTTCAGCTGTTCGTGAGATATCCCATGGCGATGCCGCCGGGGCTGCATACCGGACAGGTGGCCACGCCGCTGCCCGTGCAATCCGGACACAACAGCAGCATGCCGGACTGAAGGACGTACAGGCTGCCGCCGCATGTGGGGCAGGCGCCACTCTCCCCCGTGCCGTCGCAAAAGGGGCAAGCGCGGGTGTAGTCGTTCGTCATCACGCCGAAGCCCCTACAGGTCTTGCAGAGATAGCGTCCGCTGCCGCCGCAGGCCAGGCATTGCTTGCCGAAAGCGAAACCGGAACCGGCGCAGTTCATGCAGGCGTCCGTATAGCCAAGGCCGGCGCAGACATCGCAGCGATGGCTTTGCGCATAGGCTTGCAGCGCTTCCAGCGTCAGCTGCGAGGGATTCTCCTGCTCCCGCCCGTCGCGCTGGCATGCGACAAACTCAAAGCTGAATTCGCTGGTAAAGCGCACAAGCAGGGAAAAATCGTCTCCCGGCACGCCGCCTGCGCAGACGCCGTAGACGTCTGTCCCGTCCGTCATCACCGACCATTCCACATTGGCAAAGGCATCCTCGATGGCGTCGCCGATGGGCACGCCGTTGACGCGCTTGCTGCGCATCGTCCAGATATAGTCGTCCGCCGTCCATTCGTAATCCTGTGCCGCCAGCGCGGGCGCGGCACTTGCCAGGCAGAGAAGCAGGCACAAGAGCGTTGCGAGCATCCTCTTCATTCCCAATCCCCCATTTCTGTATTCAAAAAAGGGCGCGGTCAACCGCGTCCCTTTCCCTCGATTTTGTCGCGCAGGTTCTCCGCATCCTCCCGGGAAACGGGGCAGATGGACGAGAACGTGCCTTGCAGCGCCGCATCGATGAATTCCCGGGCGCGCTCCTTCTGGCCGTCTTCCTCGAGCATCTTCGCCAGATAGTAGAGCGTGGTGATCTGGCGGGGCTTGAGCTTGTGGGCGCGGGTGAAGTAGTCGTAGGCCAGTTTGCGCTCGGCCTTGACGGTTTCCACGTCGCCTTCCCTGCGCGCGTGCTCCTCCATGGTCATATGCAAAAAGCCGAGGTTGTCGAGGATGGCCGCGTCCTCGTCATCGTATTCGTAGGCCTCGTTGTTAAAGGCGACAGCCTCGGAAAAGTCTCCCGTCTCATCGGCCTTGAGGATGAGGAACAGGCCCAGCGTGGTATAGACCAGCGTGGTCTTGTTGTCCGCCGCCGCGCGCTTGATGGTGGCGATGGCGTCGTCGAGTTTGCCCAACCGCCACAGGCAGATGGAGTAGTTGTTGCGCAGGTCAAAGCGGTCTTCCTTGGAAAGCCCCGGTTTGTAATGCACGCGCAGATAGACCTCCTTGGCCTTTTCATACTCGCCGCGGCGCATGAGCAGCACGCCGTAGGACATCAGCATGCCCACGCGGTCGAGGCCGGCTTCGTAGGCCTGGGCGTAGTATTGAAGCGCCTCGTCCAGCTTTGCCTGCCCTTCCTTCTCTTTGCCTGCCTCAATCAATTTGTTGCCGTCCACATGGCAGCGGTACGCATGGTTGCCCGCCTTGATCGCCGGATTGCCTCCAAAAATGCTCACGTCTTGTTTCCTCCTCCGGATAATTTGCGCTCCAGGCGGTCGCGGCGATGGATGATCGCCTCTCGCTCCGGCCCTTCGCACATCGCCAAGGCAATCTTCGTGTAAAACAGCGCCCGGCGGTAGTTCTTTTCGCGGTGTTCATAGAGCTTGGCCAGCTCTATATGGGGGATATGCCCCATCTGGTTTTTGCGCACCATGGCCTCGAGCACGGCGCGCGCACGCTCCCACTCGCCCTGGCGGCGGTAGATGCAGTAAAGCCTGTAACTGCCCTCCGGCACGTCGCGGGAAAGCGCGTAGACCTCCGCCGCCTGCGTATCGCCCCGCTTTTCCAGCGCCCGGCCAAGGCTGTAGCGATCGCGGCTGTCAGGCGCGGAAAGCGGCTGGTCAAAGAGCTGCGCGAGCCTGACGAGCAGCACCGCCAGCGTGACCACATCCTGCAGGTTATGGTCGATGACCTCTTCGAGCAGGGAAAAATCGCCGGTCTGCAGGTAGCGGAAAAAGCGCTCCGGGGCCTCGCTGCCGGGCAGATCGTTTTCCCGGCGCACGCCGAGCACGCGCTCTTCCAGATTGGACAGGCGGCAGGATTGGAGGCGCAGTTTCCACACGCGCCGCGCGGGATGCAGAAGGTCGAGTTGGTCAAGTTCGCGCCAGTGTCCGCGCAGGCGGCAGAGCGTATAGCGGGACTCAAGCAGCGGCATATCGAACGTCTTGCCGTTGAAGGTCACGGCGGTGGTAAAGCGCCGCATCAATTCTCCAAGGCGCAAAAGCATCTCCGGTTCGTCGCCGTAGTCGCGCAGTATGTATTGCTCGGTGACGAATTCGTCCCCTTCGACATAGGCCGCGCCGACGAGGAAAGCCAGCGTGCCCGCGCCGCCGGACAAGCCGGTCGTCTCGGTATCGAGGAAGAGGCACTTTTCCACGGAAAAGCCCTCCCCCGCCCCCAGCCGCTCCAGTCCGCGCGCAGGCAGGGAAAGCAGCCCCTCGGGCGCTTTACGGCGGTCTGTGCGCACGACGAGGCCGCCGCGCTCCTCCCTCGCCGGCTTTGCGGCGGGGGCAGGCGCGATCGCTTGCAGCTTCGCGCGCAGTCCGGAAGCCATCCTCCTCACCACCTTCTCTTCATTTTAGGCGCATGGGCGGCGCTTGTCAAGCCTTACAGCGCGCGTGTCAAAGCCTTTAACAACCATGGCGCCGCAACGCAAATCAGATCTTGCGATGCGCGCCTCTCTCTGCTTTTTCCAACACGCGCAGACATCCGCCGTTTATCGCCCGCGCAGGCGTGCCTCGAGTTGGAAATTTCGCCAGCTTTGCGCAGGCGTGCAAGAAAACACCATGGCGCTTGCTCTTGATTCTTAACGGTATGTCTGTATAATAAACAGTATCAACCGCAAAGGACGTGCAGTGTGAGTAAGACCAGTGACAAACAGACGATTTCGGCGCAGCTGCCGCTTTTGCCCCTGCGCGGGATGCTCGCTTTCCCCAATACGATGGCGACGCTGGACGTGAGCCGCGCGCGCTCTGTCGCGGCGCTGGAATGCGCTCTGGAGGGCGACCGGCGGCTGTTCGTGGTCGCGCAGCGCGACGCTGGCGTGGACGCGCCGCACCTGGAGGATATGTACACCGTAGGCACGGTCGTGGATATCCGCCACGTGTTGCGCCTGCCGGACAACAGCGTGCGCGTGCTCATCGAAGGCGAATGCCGGGCCATCCTGCTGGATGTGGAGGAACGCGGCGATATGCAGCGCGCCGCGCTCATGGTGCTCAAAACGGAAAACGACACGGACGCGGACAGCGAAGCGGCTGTGCGCCGTCAGGCCATGCTGCGCGCCATTCGCCGTCAGGCTTTCCAGCTGGCGCGCGCGCGCGGAGAGAACCTCTCCAGCGAACTGCGCGCCCAGATCGGCGGCGAAAAGCGCCCGGACGCTCTCTGCGACGTGGTGGCGGCGAATTTCCTGAGCAATGTCGAGGACAAGCAGGCCGTGCTCGAGTGCATGTCGATCGACCTGCGGCTCGAAACGCTCCTGACGGCTCTGGCGCGGGATCTGAAAGTCACGGCGCTGGAAGAAAAAATCCATGCGCGCGTGCGCGAGGCCATGGACAAATCCAACCATGACTATTACCTGCGCGAGCAGATCCATGCCATCCAGGAAGAACTTGGCGAAGACGAGGATGAGGAGTTGCGCGCGCTGCGCGCCCGCCTGCGCGATTCCAAAATGGAGGGCGAGGCCCGCGAGCGCACGGAAAAAGAACTTTCGCGCCTGGCGCGCACATCCATCCACGCTCCGGAGAGCCCGGTGCTGGAAAACTATATTGAAACGATGCTCGATCTGCCCTGGGGCGTAAAGACCGGTGGCAGGATCGACCTCACGCGCGCCGCCAAAGTGCTCGATCAGGATCACTACGGCATGCGCGAGATCAAGGACAGGCTGCTTGAGTATCTGGCCGTCGTCAAACACAAGGGCGACTTAAAGAGCCCCATCCTCTGCCTTGTGGGCCCTCCGGGCGTGGGCAAGACCTCCATCGCCCGTTCCGTCGCCCGCGCTCTGGGGCGCAAGTTCACGCAGATGTCGTTGGGCGGCGTACATGACGAGGCTGAGATCCGCGGCCACCGGCGCACCTATGTCGGCGCCATGCCGGGACGGCTGATCTCCGCCATCCGCCAGTGCGGCGCGATGGACCCCGTGTTTTTGCTCGACGAGGTGGACAAGATCTCCCGCGATATGCGCGGCGACCCCTCCTCGGCGCTGCTCGAGGCGCTCGATCCGGCGCAGAACGATCACTTCCGCGACCACTTTATCGAGGCGCCGTTCGACCTTTCGAGCGTCCTGTTCATCACCACCGCCAACACCACCGACACCATCGACCGGGCCCTGCTCGACCGCATGGAGGTCATCGAAGTGCCCAGCTACACGCTGGAAGAAAAGCTGGTCATCGCCAAAAAGTACCTGCTGCCCAAGCAGCTCGCGGCCCATGGCCTGAGAAAGGGCGATCTGCGAATCGGCGACAAGGCGCTGCGCGCGATCATCGAAGGCTATACGCGCGAAGCCGGCGTGCGCGAGCTGGAGCGCACCATCGCCCGCGTCTGCCGGCGCACCGTCCTCGCCTTGCAGCAGGAGCAGGCGCTTGCCTGCCTGCGCGTGCGCCCGGAGGATCTGCACGGTCTGCTCGGCGCGGTGCGCTATCTGCCCCGCAGCGAGGCGGGCAAGGCGCGCGTCGGCCGCGTCAACGGGCTGGCGTGGACGAGCGTCGGCGGCGAACTGATGCCCATTGAAGCGCTGGTGCTGGAAGGCAAGGGTGAATTCAAGCTCACCGGCAAACTTGGCGACGTGATGCGCGAATCGGCGCAGATCGCCCTCAGCGTGGCGCGCAGGCGTCTGGGCGATTTCGGCGTGGCGGCGGACTTCCTGGAAAAACACGATCTGCACGTACACGTACCCGAGGGTGCGGTGCCCAAGGACGGCCCCTCGGCGGGCGTGGCGCTTGCCTGCGCCATACTCTCGGCAGTGGCGAATGTCCCGGCGCGCGCGGATGTGGCCATGACGGGCGAACTGACGCTGCTGGGCGACGTGCTGCCCATTGGCGGCGTCCGGGAGAAGCTGCTGGCCGCCTATCGCGCCGGCGTGACGGACATACTTTTGCCGCGGGAGAACGAACGCGACCTGGAAAAAATCGATGCGGATATACGCGCGAAGCTGCGGATCACGCTGCTGGACAATATCGACGACGCGGTAGCCCTGGTGTTGCCGCAGCCTCGGGAAATGAAGGTGGCCGTATGATGACCATCCGCAGCGCCAAATTCGTGCTGTCCCTCGACCGTCTGCGCGCTTTTCCCGGCCAGGGAATGCCGGAGATCGCCATGGCGGGCAAGTCCAACGTGGGCAAATCCTCGATGATCAACAGCTTGCTCGGCAATTCCAAATTGGCGCGCACATCTTCAGAGCCGGGCAAGACGCGCCTGATCAACTTCTTTCAGGTCAACGAGCAATTCTGGCTGGTCGATCTGCCCGGCTATGGCTTTGCCAAGGCGCCCAAGGCCGAGCGCGACAAGTGGGGCGCGATGATCGAAGGCTATCTTGAGGGCTCGAAACACTTAAAGCGCGTGCTGCATCTGGTGGACATCCGCCACGCGCCCACGCGCGACGATCAGATGATGGTCGACTATCTGCGCCACTACGATATCCCCTTCACCGTAGTGGCCACCAAGGCAGACAAACTCTCCAAGGCGGCGCGGGGGCGCTCCATCCCCCTCATTTGCCGCACGCTGGCCGTGCAGCCCTGGGAGGTCATCCCCTATTCCTCCGAGGACGGCACCGGCCGGGAAAAAATACTGGAACTTTTGGAAAACGAGATCGCAAACGGGTGTGAGGACGATGCGTAAACAATTTCGCGGCGGCCTTTTGCTGGCGCTGGCCGCGCTGATCTGGGGCATGGCCTTTTCCGCGCAGAGCGAGGCCGGCAAGCACATGGGGCCGTTCGCCTTTACGGCGGCGCGCTCCTTTATCACGTTTTTCGCGCTGCTGCTCTTTGAGGCGGTGGGCAGCCGCGGCAGGCGGCAGGCGCAGGCGGTTCAGGCCGCTCCCCTGTCCGCTTACATAAAGGTCGGCGCGCCGCTGGGCGCGGTGATGTTCGCCGCCTCGGCGCTGCAGCAACTTGGCCTCACCATCGACCCCAGCGCCGCCAAGAGCGGCTTTATCACCGCGCTGTACATCGTCATCGTGCCCATCCTCGGCCTGATCTTCTTCCGCAGGCGCGTGGGCGCGCAGATGTGGCTGGGCGTGGCGCTGTCGCTGGTTGGTCTGGCGCTCTTGTGCATCAAGGACGGCTTCACCATCGGCGCGGGCGACTTGGTGACGTTGGCCTGCGCGGTGATGTTCGCCGTGCACATCGTCGCCGTCGATCGCTTTGCCGGCGGCTTGAGCGCGCCGCGGCTTTGTTGCGTGCAGTTTGGCTTTACGGGCCTGCTGGCGCTCATCGTCGCCCTCTTTGCCGAGACGGTACGCTTTTCTGACATGCTCGCCTGCTGGCCGAGCCTCTTATACGTGGGCGTGTGCTCCGGCGCGATGGGCTATACGCTGCAAATCGCCGGACAGAAGTATACGGAACCGACGGTGGCTTCACTCATACTCTGCCTGGAGAGCGTGTTCGCCGCCGTAGGCGGCTGGCTGCTGCTGGGGCAGGTGCTCTCCGCGCGCGAGATGGCCGGTTGCGCGGTGATGCTCGCCGCCTGTGTGCTGGCGCAGCTTCCGGAAAAGCGCCGCGCCGCCGTCGGCCGCTGAAGTCCTTTTCCCTATCGACGCAAAGGAAGCGATACCATGCTGCAAAAGCGATGCCGCGATTACGGTCTTACGGTCGGCGAGTTGCCTGCCGGGCCGCTCAATAAAATCAGCGACGTGCCCGGCGTGCTGGTCGGCCACGCGACGCTCGACGACGCGCGCCACAAGACCGGTGTGAGCGTGGTCATCCCCGGCGCGGGCGATCCGTTTTTCCAGAAGCCCGTGGCCGCCGCTTTCGTGCTCAACGGCTTTGGCAAGACGCTGGGACTGATGCAGGTGGAGGAACTGGGCGTCATTGAAACCCCCATCGCCATCACCAACACGCTCAGCGTGGGCCGCATACACGACGCCATGGTCGGCTACATGATCGATCAGTGTCAAAAGGCCGGTTATCGCCTGACCTCCGTAAACCCTGTCGTCTGCGAGTGCAACGACGGGGGGCTCAACGACATACAGGACCGCGCGCTGGGCGCGGAGCATCTGCTCGCCGCCATCGCCGACGCCCGCGCCGACTTTGCCGAGGGCGACGTCGGCTGCGGCAAGGGCACGGTCTGCCACTCCTTGAAGGGCGGCGTCGGTTCCGCCTCCCGACAGGTGGAGCTGGACGGCAAGACCTACACGCTCGGCGTGCTGGTGCAGAGCAACCACGGCTCCCTGAAAGACCTGCGCATCGACGGAAAGCCTGCAGGGCGCATGATCGACGCCGCGCTCAACGCCTCCGCGCCGGACAAGGGTTCGATCATCAGCATTATGGCCACGGACGTTCCCCTCTCCTCGCGCCAACTCGGACGGGTATTGAAGCGCGCCAGCGTTGGCCTTGCCCGCCTCGGCTCCTTTATCGGCCACGGCAGCGGCGAGGTAATGCTCGGCTTTACCACCGCCAACCGCATGCCGCATGACTCTGAAACGCAATTGCTGCCCTTCCACGCGCTCGCGGAGAGCAAGATCGACCTGCTCTTCCGCGCCATGGCCGAGGCCGAGGAGGAAGCAGTACTTAACTCCATGCTCGCCGCGCAGAGCGTGACCGGCTTTGACGGCGCGACGAAGCGCAGCCTGCGCGAATTCATGGGACAGATACGCGCCTGACGGGCAGCGACGCACGACACAAGCGAGGAGGAAGAACTATGGAAAAGCCTTTCATCCGCATCCCCCATCCGGCGCCTTTCTGGTTCGTCGTCATCTGTCTGGGCATCGGAGCCTGCGCGTTCCTTGTACTGGCGGTCATCCGCGCGCTGTGCGGGGACGTTCTCAACGTCTTTCTCTGTCTTGCCGCCGCGGCGATCTTCATCGCCGGCGTGCGCTTTGAGGTGCGCATGAGCGGCGACTTTTTCCGCATTGACGAGGAGGCCATCCACATCTTCCGCGACTGGCGGGAGACGGACTGCCTGCGCTGGGATGAGTTGACCAGTCTGGCCATCCGTCCGGGGCAGTACCGGGGAAAGCCCCGGCGATTTGTCGAGGCGGGCGTGCAGGTGATGAAGGACGGCGCGTGCGTAAAGGACATGCGCGTGTCCATCCCGATGCCGTACTTTCCCGCAAAAGACGCATCGTTCCTGCTCAAGTGCATGCGGCCCATGCTTTCAAAGCTGCAATTCAAGGAAGAGGATGGCCCGCATCGTTTGGAGCATTGAGCGTCGCCCCGCGCCTTGACAAGCGCGGCGGAGCGCTGTATAATCAATCTACCGTCATCCGCGCCGCTATGGTGGAATTGGCAGACACAAAGGACTTAAAATCCTTCGGAAGAAATTCCGTATCGGTTCGAGCCCGATTAGCGGCACCAACCCCGGCCCCATCGCGGGCCGGGGCTTTATGTACGCAAAAGCCACGGCATCACTGCCGTGGCTCGTTTCATGGAAAGGCGTTTAGAAGATATAATCGGAATTGGAGGCGGGGCGCTTCTTCATCTCCTCGCGCTTGGCGGAGTGCTTTTCGCTCTCGTAGCCCATCACCGCGTAGGAAGCGACCTTGGACTCCTCGACGCCAGGCTGATTGAAGGCGTCGATGTTGAGCAGCGCGCCGGCGTAGGCCGTCACCAACTCAAGGAAATACAGCAGCTGGCCGATGGTCTCTTCACAGACCGTGGGCAGCGTGATGGTCTGGCTGACGTGGCCGGAGCGATAGACGGCGTATTCCGTGCCCTGGCGCTCGGCCTCGATGAGCTGGTTGTGGCTCTTGCCGCCGAGGAAGGCGATGGTGGGCACGTCGTCGCAGCCGTGCGGAATGGGCGTGGTGGCGCGGAAATTCTCCACGCGCAGGAAGGTGATGACCTTATCGAACGGGCCCTCCGTATAGAGCTGGAGCTGCGAATGCTGGTCGGTGACGCCCAGCGCCTTGATGGGCGTCTGACCGACATGGCAGGGCTTGCCGTCCAGCGTCAAGTTCTTGCCGAGGCTCTCGGCCCACAGCTGGGCGTACCAGTCGCTGATGAGTTTGAGGGAGTCGGCGTAGGGCATCATCACGGACATGTTCATGCCCTTGCGCATGGCGGCGACCATCAGGCCGGCCTCGAACAGCGCCGGGTTCTTCCAGGCGTCATTGGAAGCGCAGCGCTCGTCCATTGCCCTGGCGCCGGCGACCATGGCGCGGATGTCCACGCCGGTGACGGCGGCGGCGAGCAGGCCGACCGGGCTGAGCTCGGAGAAGCGGCCGCCCACGCCGTCGGGGATGTAGAAAGTCTCGTAGCCCTCCTCGCGGGCGATCTTGATGAGGAAGCCCTTTTCCTTGGAGGTGGTGACGATGATATGGCGGCGGTAGTCGTCGCCCACGGCCTTTTTGAGCAGGTCGAGCACGATGAGGTACTGGCTCATGGTTTCGGCTGTGCCGCCGGACTTGGTGATGACGTTGAAGCAGGTGGTCTTCAGATCGATGACGTCCAGAAGCGCCGCCATGCGCTCAGGATCGACATTGTCTTCGATGTAGAGACGTGGGCCGCCGCGCTTTTCCTTGGGCAGCTCGTTGTAGTGCAGGTGCTTGAGCGCCTGATGCGCGGCCGCCGGGCCGAGCGCGGAACCGCCGATGCCGAGGACGACAAAGGCGTCAAATTCATCGCGCACGCGCGCAGCCGTCTTCTCGATGGCGGAAAGAACCTCTTCCTGATCGTATGGCAGCGTCATCCAGCCCTGCATGCCCTTGCCGCGGCCAGCCTCGACCATGGCGTGCGCGTCGCGCATGGCGCCGAAAAGAGCTTCCATCTCAGCGCGCGCGATGCCGTGCTCGCCAACGTATTCGGCCATCATCGGGTTAAAATCGAAGCGAATGGTCTGCATACCGTCTCCTCCATTTGCTACATGATGCCAATATTATACGACACAGGTGTAAAATTTGCAACAATTCCCGGCGCGCCGAAGAAACTTTCCCCTATTCTTCCGAGCAAACTTTCCTGACAAATTTTTGTAAAGCCTCTTGCATTTTCACCTCGCGCGTGCTATAATATCCACTGTTCCGCGCCGTAGATGCGCGGCGAAAACCGCATAGAAAACGTGGAGGAGTCGCCTAGTTTGGTCGAGGGCGCGCGACTGGAAATCGCGTAACGGTCAAAAGCCGTTCGAGGGTTCGAATCCCTCCTCCTCCGCCACTTGAGGACGAGCGCAATCTGTCTTTGCGTCCGTCCTCTTTTTTGCTCTCCGACAGGTATTCGCCGCGCCCGGCGCAGCGCCGATGCGTTCAGGGCCGCTGCAACGCGCATATTTATCGCGCGGCTGATGGCATATTCCAGGCGCATGTGTTATAATGGCACATGAGGCGGCGCGGCGCCTTGCTTCAGCGCCTGCCCCGCGAGATACGCAAGAAAGCTCAGGTGGAAAGCGAATGCAAGCCAAGGCGGACTTTTCCAAAGAGGATCTGTTTCAAAAACTGCCGATCCCGACCGCGCTGCGCAAAATGATCGTCCCCGCGGTGGTCAGTCAGCTGATCGTCCTCATCTACAACATGGCTGACACGTTTTACGTGGGGCAGACGAACAACCCGTACATGGTCGCGGGCACGTCGCTGATCCTGCCCGTGTTCAACATCACGCTGTGCCTTGCCGGTTTGGCGGGCATCGGCGGTGGATCGCTGATCGCCCGTCTACTCGGTCAGTCGGAGGCGCAGGAGGCCAAGCGGGTCAGCGCCTTTTCGCTGTATCTGGCGCTGTGCATCTCGGCGCTGTTCTCCGTGTGCATCGCCGTTTTCATGCATCCCATCCTCGGCTTGTTGGGCGCCGGGGAAAACACTTACGAATATGCCCGTCAGTACGCGATGTGCGTCATCGTCTTTGGCGGCATCCCCACCGTTTTATCCAATGTGCTGTCCAACCTGATCCGCAGCATCGGGCTTTCCAAGGAGGCCAGTGTCGGCATCATACTCGGCGGGCTTTTGAACATCGCCCTCGACCCCCTGTTCATGTTCGTGCTGCTGCCGGATGGCTATGAAGTGCTTGGCGCCGGCATCGCCACCTGCCTTTCCAACTGCATGGCCTTTCTCTATTTCCTCTTCGTTCTGTTGCGCATCGGCCGAACTTCTGCGGTCACGTTTTCGCCCAAAGTGGGGCTCCCGCGCCGCGCCAACATGCTCGGCGTGCTCGCCGTGGGCATCCCCTCGGCGGTAGCGTCGCTTTTGTTCGATCTGGACTACGTGATCATCGACAAGCTGATGGTTTCCTATCACGATCTGGCCCTGGCCGCAATCGGCATCGTGCTCAAGGTCGAGCGCTTCCCGCTCAACGTGGGCATTGGTATCTGCCAGGGAATGATGCCTCTGGTGGCTTACAATTTCAGCGCCGGAAACGAAAAACGCACGCATGACGCCATCCGCCTCTCCCGCACGCTGGGCCTGGTGGTCGCGGGGATCAGCATCGTGCTGTATGAGATCTTCGCCGTGCAGTTCGCCGGCCTGTTCATCGCGGACGTTCAGACGATGACGCTGGCCTCGCAATTCCTGCGCGTTCGCGTCCTGGCCACGCCGCTGATGTTTTTGAGTTTCTTCACCGTCTACCTGTTCCAGGCTTTCGGCAAGGGACGCATCTCCCTGTTCCTGGGCGTGACGCGGTGGCTGGTTCTGAACATCCCCATGCTCTTTCTGCTCAACGCCATCTTCGGTATGTACGGCATTGTCTGGGCGCAGGCGGTCGCGGATATGCTGACCGTCATCATGTCCTTCTACGTGTTTTATAAATACCGTCCATCGTTTTCTGGCGGTGCGGCTCCGGAGTTCGCGGGCGAATCGCTCGGCTGACGTTCGAAGTCACTGTGGCAACGACGCAAAACGGAGCAGCCTCTTTTGTAAATCAGGCTGCTCCGTTTCAACTTCCCAAGGCCGGCGCAAGCAGAGCGCATCAATACAGGCTCCGTCTTTGGCGAGAGAAAGCGCGTTCTTTAGAGGGCGCGAGCCAAATTTGCCGTCCCAATACTGCCGTTTGATATGCTGCAGGTTGTCCATGCGTCCGTTTTCGACGGTGACAAACTTTGGCTTTTGTCGAAAGAAGCGCTATACAGTTGTCCCATTGGCAATCGCCGTGCCTGCACAAAACAAAAGCGCCTTGGAGTTCCTTGTTTCCAAGGGCACCAAGGCGCTTAAAGATCGTTCCGGGTTATTCCCACTCAATGGTGGCAACGGGCTTGGGGGAAAGGTCGTAGACCACGCGGTTGCAACCCTTCACCTCGGCGAGTATGCGGTCGGTGATCTTGAGGAGCAGCGGCCAGGGCACCTGCTCGACGGTGGCGGTCATGGCGTCCACGGTGTTGACGGCGCGGAGGATGACCGGATACTCGAAGCAACGCGCGTGATCGCGCACGCCCACGGACTTGAAATCCGGCACGGCGGTGAAGTACTGCCAGACCTTGCCGGCCAGGCCGGCCTTCTGGAACTCGTCGCGGAGGATGGCGTCGCTCTCGCGGACGATCTCCAGGCGGTCGCGGGTGATCGCGCCCAGGCAGCGCACGCCCAGGCCGGGGCCGGGGAACGGCTGGCGGTAGACCATGGAATCCGGCAGGCCCAGAGCCTTGCCCACGGCGCGCACTTCGTCCTTGAACAGATACTTGAGCGGCTCGACCAGTTCAAATTTGAGGTCCTCGGGCAGGCCGCCGACGTTGTGGTGCGCCTTGACCGCCTTCATGGTCTTGGTGCCGCTTTCGATGATGTCCGGATAGATGGTTCCCTGTCCCAGCAGTTCGATGCCCTCGAGCTTGCGCGCCTCTTCCTCAAACACGCGGATGAATTCCGCGCCGATGATCTTGCGCTTCTGCTCAGGATCGCTGACGCCGGCGAGTTTATCGAGGAAGCGATCCACCGCGTCCACATAGATGAGGTTCGCGCCCATCTCCTGCTTGAAAACGCGCACGACCTGCTCCGGCTCGCCCTTGCGCAGAAGGCCATGGTTGACGTGCACGCAGGTGAGTTGATCGCCGACGGCCTTGAGAAGCAGCGCCGCTACCACCGAGGAATCCACGCCGCCGGACAGCGCCAGAAGCACCTTGCGGGAACCGATCTGCTTTTTGAGCAGTTCGACCTGATCGGCGATAAAGCTGTCCATGCTCCAGTTGCGCTCGATGCCGAGGCCCTCGATAAAGCCGTCCAGCGTTTCGCGCACGTTCTCCGGCCAGGCGGGCAGGTCGGCGGGATGGCCCTCGCAGGCGTAGTCCACGCTGAGAATGGGCAGACCAAGATCGTAGATGGCGGGATCCACTTCCACCGGCGCGCCGTCCACGACGCGATTCTCGCCGCCGTTCAAAATGACGCCGGCAACGCCCGGCAGCGCCTTGAGGGCCGCGGGGGCGATGTCGTTGGGATGGATCTCGCTGTACACGCCCAGGGCGCGAATCTCGCGCGCAATCTGGGCGCTCTGGGTGCTGCCGAGGTCAAGGATGGCGATCATGTTGTGGATCATCGTTTATTTCTCCTTTGCAAAACCATGGGGATTCTGGGTCTGCCAGCGCCAGGAATCAGCGCACATCTGGTCGAGCGTGCGCTTTGCCTTCCAGTGCAGCAGGCGCTCGGCCTTGCCCACTTTGGCAAAGACCGTGGGCGGATCGCCGGCGCGGCGCGGCGCGATCTCGTAGGGGACTTTGATGTGGTTGACGCGTTCAAAGGCGTGCACGATGTCCAGCACGCTGTAGCCCTCGCCGGTGCCGAGGTTGAACGCCTCGCAACCGGTATGGTCGCGCGCGTACTCGATGGCCGCCACATGGCCTTCGGCCAGATCGACCACGTGGATGTAGTCGCGCACGCCGGTGCCGTCCGGAGTGGGATAGTCGTTGCCGAACACGTGCAACTCCTTGAGGCGGCCAAGCGCGGTCTGCGTGATGTAGGGCATGAGGTTGTTGGGAACGCCGTTGGGATCCTCGCCGATCTTGCCGCTCTCATGCGCGCCGATGGGGTTGAAGTAGCGCAAAAGCACCACCGACCAGTCCGGCTCGGCCTTGGCCACATCGCGGAGAATCTCCTCGCCCATGAACTTCGTCCAGCCATAGGGATTGATGCAGCCCAGCGGCGATTCCTCGTCCACCGGCATGCCGGCATCCGAGCGATAGACCGTGGCGGAGGAGGAGAAGACGAAGCGCTTGACATCGTGCTTGCGCATGGAGCTGATGAGCGAGAGCATGCCATCGAGGTTGTTGCGATAGTACATCAGGGGCTTGGCGCAGGACTCGCCCACAGCCTTCAGACCCGCGAAGTGGATGACGCAATCGACCCTGTTTTCGTCAAAGATACGATCCAGCGCCGCCTCATCGCAGACGTTCGCCTCGTAGAAGGGGAAGCTCTTGCCGGTGATCTCGCGCACGCGGTCGAGGCTCTCGGGGTGGCTATTGACGTAGTTGTCCACCACGACCACGTCATGCCCGCGGTTGAGAAGTTCTACCAGCGTATGGGTGCCGATGTAACCGGCGCCGCCCGTGACCAGTATGTTCATTCCAACGCCTCCTTTTCTATGACCAAAGATGAAGGGGATATTCCCCGCTTGCCTTTTTCGCGGCGATGGCGGCGCGCACGGCCTCCATATCGCCGGGATAGGTGACGCCAAACCAGCGCTCGGAAGTCGAGAGCACGCGCACGCGCGCCTTGCCCTCGCGGATGAGCGCGTCCGGAACGGAGGGCAGATAGAACTCGCCGCGCAACGGGTTCTCGGGAACGCTCTTGCGCAGGAAATCCGCAAAACGCTCCTCCATTTCCGGCAGTATGGAGGGTTTGAACCCCCAAAGGTTCATGGAAACCGCCTCGTCGCCGGCAAGCGGCTGCCATGTATCTCCACCGTCCTCGGTAAAGGCCGCGGCGCTCCCCCGCTTCTCGATGCGCGTGCGCTCGGTGATGCTGGAAAGATAGCCGTTCGCGTCCACGCGGCAAACGCCGCGAGAGACGAAGCCGTTCTCCGTAAGCGTATTGCGCAGACAGTAGGCGACCATGGCGTGTTCCCGTGCATCGCCGGGGGCGACGAGAAAATCGTGGATCGCCTGGAGGGCCGTGCGGCCGTAAAAATCGTCGGCATTGATCACCGCAAAGGGGCCGCTGATGAAATCGCGCGCGCAGAGCACCGCGTGCCCCGTCCCCCACGGCTTCTGGCGGCCTTCCGGCACGGCGAATCCGGCCGGAAGCGCCTCGAGCGTCTGATGCGCGTATTCGACAGGAATGCATTTGCCGACGCGGTCGCCGATGACGGCGCGAAAATCCGCTTCCAGTTCCGGCTTGACGATGAAAACGACGCCGCCAAAACCGGCGCGCAGCGCATCGAAAATGGAAAAGTCAACGATGACGTGGCCGGCGTCGTCCACGGGCGCGATCTGCTTGAGTCCGCCGAAACGGCTGCCCATGCCCGCCGCCATGATGACCAGCTTGGGTGCTATCACGTCTGATTCCCTCCCCCGTGCGAACTGTGCCGCACATATATCTTATTATATACCATCTCCTTTATGCGCGCCACAATCCGGAGACACTTTTAACAAATTTTGTTGACAATCTTCTCCCATTTCCGTACAATAGTATCCAGGAAACACGGCGAGGAGGACGCTTATGCGCGAAGCGATCGCTGTCATCGGTTCCGTGAATATGGATATCGGCGGCTATTCGGATCGGCCGCTCACCGCCGGAGATTCCAACCCAGGGCGCGTGCGCATGTCTTTGGGCGGCGTTGGATGCAATATCGCCCGCAACCTGGCCTTGCTAGGGGTCAAAGTGCGCTTTCTGACGGCCCTGGGCGGCGACGTCTACGCCGAAAACATCCATGCCGCGCTCACCGGCATGGGTATCGACCTTTCCCTGAGCCTGCGTTTGCAAAATGAACATACCTCGACCTATCTCTTCATCGCCGACGAAAAGGGCGATATGTCCGTCGCCGTCAACGATATGGGGATCTATCGCCATCAGACGCGCGCGTATTTTGAAAGCGTGCTTCCGGAACTGAACCGCTGTCGCGCCGTGCTGCTGGACGCCAATCTCTCCGAGGAGGCACTCGTCTTTCTCGCGGAGAACGTGCGCGTCCCGCTGTTTGCCGACGCCGTCTCTGCGGCCAAAGCGCCGCGATTGCGGCCCGTGCTGGGACGCCTGACGGCCTTCAAGCCCAACCGCATGGAGGCGGAACTGCTCTCCGGCGTGCGCATCGACGGCTGTGACAGCGCGCGTCTGGCGGCGCGCCGATTGCTTGAAACGGGGCTTTCGCGCGTGTTCATCACGCTCGGCCCGGACGGCGTGTTCGCCGCCGGGGAAGGGCGGGAGTGCTTCATGCCCTCGCTGGCCCCGCGCCTCAAAAACGCCACCGGCGCCGGCGACGCCTTTACCGCCGCCATCGTCTGGGCCTGGTCGCGCGGCATGGCACTCGAGGAAAGCTGTCTGGCCGGAAGCGCCGCGGCGGCCATTGCCGCCGAAGCGGAAGAGACTGTCAATCCCGCGCTCGATGAAGGGGCGCTGCGAAAACGAATTTTGGAGGGACGCAAATGAACAAGTATCTTGATATCGCGCCGGAGGTGCGCGAAGCGCTGGAGGCCGGAAAACCCGTGGTGGCGTTGGAGTCCACCATCATCTCCCATGGCATGCCCTATCCGCAGAATGTGGAAACCGCGCTCAATGTAGAGCGCATCGTGCGCGAAAACGGCGCCGTGCCCGCCACCATCGCCATCCTTGGCGGCCGCCTCAAGGCCGGCCTTTCCAAGGAAGAGATCGAATATCTCGGCAAGACCGGTACGGCTGTAACCAAGGTTTCCCGCCGCGACTTGCCCGTGGTGGTTTCCAAGCGCATGGACGGCGCGACGACCGTGGCCACGACGATGATCATCGCCGCCATGGCCGGCATCCGCGTGTTCGCCACTGGCGGCATCGGCGGCGTGCACCGCGGCGCGGAAACGACCATGGACATTTCCGCCGACCTTGAGGAATTGGCGATGACGCCCGTGCTGGTGGTCTGCGCCGGCGCAAAGTCTATTCTTGATCTGGGGCTGACGCTGGAATACCTCGAGACGAAAGGCGTGCCGGTGATCGGCTATCAGACCGAGGAATTGCCCGCCTTCTACACGCGCACCAGCGGCTTCAAGGTGGACTACCGTCTGGATACGCCGGAAGAGTTGGCCGCGGCTTTCCACGTCAAGGGCGAAGCGGGGCTTGCCGGCGGCATGCTGGTGACCAACCCCATTCCCGAGCAGTATTCCATGGATCCCAACGAGATCAACGGCGTCATCGCCCGCGCGGTGGAAGAAGCCCGCTCCCTGGGCATCCACGGAAAGGAGACGACCCCCTTCCTGCTGGCGAAGATCAAGGACATCACCGGCGGCGACAGCCTGGCTGCGAACATACAGCTGGTGTACAACAACGCGGCGCTGGCAGCCAGAACCGCCGCGGCCCTGAGCGCGCTTGACTGAGTTGCTGCGCCGCGCGGGCCAGGCGCTCGACCGCCTGATCTTTCCCCGCGCCGCTACCTGCATGGGCTGCGGAGACAAGAGCGGCTGTGAACACGACTGGCTCTGCGACAAGTGCGAAGAGGCGCTCGCGACCCTCTGGTGCGGCGACGCTCCCCTGCCCTGCGCCGCTCCCCTTGTCCGCCTTGCCGCGGCATACGTTTACCGCGATCCGGCGGCGGCGCTGGTACGTTCGCTCAAATACGGCTCGGTCGGCCTGCTCGCCGAGTTGATGGCCCAAGATATGGCGCGCGCCTGCACGGTTTTGCCTCTGCCTTCGCAGACGCTGGTCGTGCCGGCGCCCATGCATCCGCGCCGCGAGCGCAAGCGCGGCTACAATCAGGCGGAGTTGCTGGCGCGGGCGGTGGCGCGCATCCTCGACAGGCCGCATGCGCAGGCGCTGTCCAAACTGCGCAACACCCGTCAACAGGCGCGGCTCGACCACGCCGAACGCGCCCGCAATCTGCAAGGTTCCATCGGCGTGCGTGAGGATGTGCGCGGACGCGCCGTTTTGCTGGTGGACGACGTTTATACGACCGGCGCCACTATGCGCATTTGCGCGCAGGCGCTTTTGGACGCCGGCGCTACGGCCGTCTACGGTCTTACCTATGCCGTGGCCGGAACGCCGCAGGTCTCTCGCCGCAAAGGCGGCGATCCTTGACGCAAGACGCGCGAAACGCTCTGTACAGCGCTTCGCGCGTCTTTTTGCGCCCATTGAATCGACTTTGGCTACAACAACGGCCGAAGGCAATTGCCTTCGGCCATTGTCCCCTTTCCCTTCTAGGCCGCGGGCTGCGCCGAGGAAGAGAAGATGTATTGCTGGAATTCGTTGTCGGCGATGCCGGTGGAATCCATGCCGGCCTGCTCCTGCGCGGCGCGAATGGCATTGCCCGTGTTGCCGCCGAAGATGCCGTCCGCCTTGTCGTCAAGATAGCCGAGCTCCACGAGACGCTCCTGGAGCGCCTGCACCGCGTCGCCGCGGGAACCGCTGGCAAGGCGTTCGTAGTTGACGGGCGGCTCGCCCTCCTCAAGTTTGAAGTAGGCCTTGTATTCCTGACCGCCAACATAATACTTGACAACCAGATAGCGCATATCCTCCGCGGCGTTGAAGATAAAGCGCTTGTAGACCGTCTGCGTCTGGCCCGGCTGGAGGGTGATGCCGGTGAGGCCGGCAATCTCCGAATCGATGAGCTGATAGCCATCGAGCTCCATGCCCGCTTCGTTTTCAAAGACGATCTTCAGGGCATGCTGCGGCGTGATGGCCGTCACGCCCGTGGAGCTTTCCACCGTCATGGTCAACTTCGCGCCCGCTTCCGTGCCGGTAAGGCGATACTGGCTGGCATAGTTGGTCTGGAAATACTCCGGCGTCATGTAATTGTTGAGGGCGATCGAAAAACGCACCGTGTCATACTGCGTATCGGCGACGTTGGTGCGCGGCCAACCGCTGGGAAGCACCTCGGTGTCAAACGTAAACACCTCGTCGAGCAGATAGGGATTGCCCTTGCCACCCTTGGCGTTGGGATCCTGCGATACGGTCTGCGCCGTCTGTCCGGCCTGCTGCTGCGCGTCGCCCATCTGCGTCGTAGACTGCTGCATATCATCCGTCTGCACCGCCGGCGTAGGTGTGATGGTCAAAAGCGCGCCGCCCTGCGTGGGCGTAGCGGTCGGCAGGATCTGCACCACCTGCTGCGTAGGCGCGGCCTCCTGCGTAGGCACAGGCGTCGGCGTGGCGGCAGGCGCCTGCGTGATGCCGAGATCGTCCGCGGAAAGGCCGAAATAGTCTCCCACCTGCTCAAGCACATTCACCGTGGGCGAAGGCGTGGGGGTCGGTTCGGGGGTCGGCGTTGGCGTCGCCGGCTGCGTGGCCTCTACCGTAGGCACGACGAGTTCCAGCGTATCCGTCGCCACCGGCGCGGCCGCCACAGGCGTCGAAGTCGGAACCGTGCTGACGACCTGCGTGCGCGCCGGGAACAGCAGCCTGGCGAAGAGGAATCCCAGCACAAAGCCGATGACGAGCGCGATGAGGAAACACCAGCCGCACATCTTGCGATACTTTGCCTTGATTTTGCGCTCGACTTTGCGGATCATTGCCGCGCGCGCCCTATTGTCCAATAAAACCGCCCCCTAAAAGCGTATGTATTCAAGATATTATACCCACAAAATAACCGGTTCGTCAAGGCTTGTTGCGCTATTTAACGAAGAGCGTCCGCTTTCCTTAATTTGACGCCGGAAACGGCGACATGGTTGCCACGCAAAGAAATTTTCTGTATAATAAGTCCTGTAACGGAGGTGTTTCCATGCAGATCTCTGGCGTCGTGGCGACCGGAAAGCGCATCGGCCGCACGCTGGGCTTTCCCACTGCGAACATACTGCCCGACGAGGGCAGCGTCCTGCCGAAACAAAACGGCGTTTACGCCGCGGTGCTGACTCTGGAAGACGGGCGCGCCCTGCCCTGCGTGCTCAACAAGGGGCGTCATCCGACGCTGCCAGAGGGCGCGGCCACCGTCGAGGCGTTCATCTTCGACTTTGCCGGCGACCTCTACGGCCAGCGCGTCCGCGTCGACTTTCGCGCGTTCCTGCGTCCGGAAACGCGCTTTTCCGGCAAGGACGAGCTGCGCGCGCAGATCGCCTGCGATGAGCAGAACGCCCGCGCCTGGTTCGCCGCGCATCCGCTCTAGCCCTTTTTCAACGCGGAGAACTCCGCCAATACCTGATTAAGCGCCCTGTCCTTGGAAAGCCCCGCAAAACGCAGCGCGCGCGCCCTTTGCAGCATGGCGGAAAAGCGCTCGTCCGGGGCAAGGCCGGCGCTGATGAGGTCCCGGCCGGTGACCATGGGCTGCGCTGCCACCTCGCGCCAGTCCTGCAAGCGTTCGAGCAAAAAGCGCTCGAACCGCTCGTCATAGGGCGCGCCAAGCTTGCCAGAGGCGTCGGCGCGCGAAAGGAGGATCAAATCCTCCGGGCAGACGCACTCGTCAAAGAGGAGGCGCGTCTTTTTCTTTTTCGACTGGCTCATCGCCATGGCGTTGGGGCGCATGTGATTGAGAACCATGTCGTCCACATAGCGCAAAAGACGGGCATTGTCGCAAAGACGGCGCAACTGCCGCTCGGCGAGCGGCCGTCCGCTCACAGGGTGCAAGTGCGATGTGATGCGGCCATCCTCCTCGATGCGCGTGGAATCGATCTTTCCAAGATCGTGGCAAAGGGCCGCGAACATGAAAAACAAGGGTTCTACGGCGCGTTCCCGCAGCAGCGCGGCCTGATCGAGCACCAGCATGGTATGGCGGTAGACATCGCCCTCCGGATGGTATTGGGGATTTTGCGGCACGCCGCGCATGGCGGCGACTTCGGGAAAGAACTCCTCGAGATGCCCCATTTCCTCCAACACGGCAAAGTAGACGGAGGGCCGCTTCGCCTGCAAAAACGCCTTGCAGGTTTCCTCGAACACGCGCTCGCGCGAGAGGGCACGCACGTCCATCCCCCGACAAAGTTCGATGGTTTCCTCCGCTACGCGCATTTCAAAGCGCGCGGCGAACTGCGCGGCGCGATAAACGCGCAGAGCGTCTTCGGGAAACGTGTCGGAGGCCACGTGGCGCAGGACGCCTGCGGCAAGATCGTTCCGCCCGCCCCAGTGGTCGACGATCTCTCCCGTGAGCACGTCCATGAGCATGGCGTTGACGGTAAAATCGCGGCGGCGGCTGGCTTCGCGCGTAGAAAGCGAGGGATCGACGGAAATGTCAAAGTCCGTATGCCTTGCGCCCGTGCGCGATTCCCGGCGCGGCATGGCGACGTCCAGGTTGGTATGTTCCAGGGAAAGCACGCCAAAGGACGCGCCTTTTTCAAACACCCTCCCCTCTCCGGCGAGCAGCACGCGCAGGCGGGCGGGCGCGATCCCGTAGATCTCGACGTCTATGTCCTTGGTCCTGCGCCCCATCAGCTGGTCACGCACATAGCCGCCGACAAAATAAGCGCGGCCACCATCGGCGGCCACAGCCTCCGCCAGACGGCGCGCGATCTGCACTTCCTGCATATTCCCTCCAAAACCGTCCAAGGTCTTTAAATGATACATTCGAGACTTCAGTCTTTTTTGGATATGCCAATCGTTTTCAAGTATAAAAGAAAAGCCTCCCGCATTCGGGAGGCAATGGCGATCCGGAAGGGGCTCGAACCCTCGACCTCCAGCGTGACAGGCTGGCATTCTAACCAACTGAACTACCGGACCAAGCGTTTATGGTGGGCCTTCAGGGACTTGAACCCCGGACCGATCGGTTATGAGCCGACTGCTCTAACCAACTGAGCTAAAGGCCCTAACCCGGTTAAACGCATAAAAAATGGCGACCTCTACGGGACTCGAACCCGTGTTACCGCCGTGAAAGGGCGGTGTCTTAACCGCTTGACCAAGAGGTCGCGAAATGGTCGGGGTGACAGGATTTGAACCTGCGGCCCCATGCTCCCAAAGCACGTGCGCTACCGAGCTGCGCTACACCCCGACAACGGCATGTGCTCCGCAAGCGACTATATAAGTTTATCATCCGGCGCGCGTTTTGTCAAGGGGATAGATTGAAAAATTCAGGTAATTTCCCACCGGCGCCGCGCGGGGGTTTACAATCCCCCGCCGCTGTGGTATAATGTTGACTCCGAGAGGAAGGGATGGCATGCCGCAAAAAGGTGTAAAAATCGTCGCGCAAAACCGCCGCGCGCGGCATGACTATTTCGTATTGGAGGCCTGGGAAGCCGGCATCGAACTGCGCGGCACCGAGGTCAAGTCCATTCGCCTGGGCAAGTGCACGCTCAAGGACTGCTACGCCGCGGTCAAGGACGGCGAGCTCTTCGTCTACGGCATGCACATCAGTCCCTACGAAAAGGGCAGTTTCTCCAATACCGATCCGCTCCGGCCCAAGCGCCTTTTGATGCACAAGGCGGAGATCCGCAAATTGCAGCAGGGCGTGATGCAGAAAGGCCTGGCGCTCATTCCCCTCAGCGTTTACCTCAAGGACGGGCGCATGAAATTGGAGATCGCCTTATGCAAGGGCAAAAAGCTCTACGACAAGCGCGACGACATGGCCAGGCGCGACGCCCAGCGGGACATCGAACGCAGCATGCGCGACAAGGGATAAGGGGGCGTATTTGGTTTCGACGGGGATACGGAGGACCTAAATAGCGAGCGGCGGCCCTGAACCGCCTCAAAAACGGGAAACTTAAAATGAACTGACGATTATAATACCGTCGCCGTCGCGGCTTAAGCCGTGACCGTCGGCCCTGAGCCTCCTGCGGCGCAGGTAACCGGCGTCATCAATGCAGGGAACCAGCCCATTTAAGCTTTGCGATGGGTGGGAATTTATGAAGCTACTCAAGCCGGCATCCCGTCTGCGGGAGTCCGGCGGCGGGAATGTCAAAACGCAGACTGCGCTCGGAGAGGTTTTGGCCGTCTGATCTTCGGACAGGGGTTCGACCCCCCTCGCCTCCACCACAGTCCGTCTGAAAACGAATGTTTTCAGACGGTTTTTCTATGTGAATGACCAAAACCGGGCCCGCTCCGACCCCAAATCGCGAAAAAAAGAGGGGGCTCCCCCTCAGAACTCCGCGATTTTTCTGATTTTGGGCATAGCTGTCCTGCGGTAGAGCTCGATGAGTTTCGGTACCCCTCCGCAGAGACGGATCGCCCTTCGCAGGTTGTAGGCCAGCGCGGAGAGCGCGAACTCGGCGGTGACCTTCTCCTTCCCCTTGCACAGGAAGCAGCGGACGCCGTCGGCGTGCTTGATCGTGCCGAAGGGATGCTCGCTGGTGCGCTGGCGGAGCTTTTGCCGGGGAGTGTCGCGCCGGATGAACACCATGACGCGCTTTTCGGCGCGCTTTAACTTGCCGAAGTTGTTGTGCGGCGCACTCTGCGCGACGTCCGGGATCGGCTGGAGCGGGCGGTCGGGGTTGCCGTACATGAGCACGGGCACGTACTTGCTGTTGCGACCGATGTTGACGTGCTTCTCCTGCCGCGAGTCTGTACAGCGGTTGGGGCAGGTCCGGCAGGCTTCCTTGCTGGAGTATTCCGTGCCGTACTTCGTTTCCTTTTTCTTAAACAGCTCCCGGCCAATGGGACAGGTGACCCGCCCGTCTTCGTGGCGGATGAAGCAACTGAGCTGCCCCAGCGTCTGAACCTCGACGCGAATGTTACTGCCCGCATAGCAGTCCGGCAGCACCCCGGCATGGAGGCAGGCCTGAATGTCCTCCGGGCTTTGGGAAGCTTGCATCTGCGGCGTGATCTCACGCTCCATGTAGTCCAGCGGAAACACCCGCTCCTCCCGGTCCTGGATGAACCCCACGTCGGGCGCGATGCCGTTCATGAGGCACCTTTCGATGTCGGCCGCGCTCTCATAGCCCTTGTCTGCGATGGCGTTCACCGTTCCCAGTTCCAGATCCTTCCGGCACAGCTCGATGCTGTCGTACAGCTGTCCTCGGTCGCTGGGCGTGTCGGTGACGCGGAAGTCGGCGATCATGTGGCTGCCCGCGTCCACGGCGGTCTGGACATTGTAGCACGCCTTAATCCCGCCCTCCTTCGCGGGCATCATGGCCGATTCCGGATCAGTGAAGGTCAGGGAACTCCTGCCGCTCTCCTCCAGCTGCTTCAGACACCGCTCGTGAAAGGCGATACGCGCCCGCAGCGTCTCCACGTCTGGCAGGCGGCCCTTCTCCAGATCCAGCGCAAAGGGATGATCGATGCGCGCCTCGCGCAGGTCCTCCTCGTCCATGGAGTCGAGATACTTCTCCACGGCCTCCAGCTGGGCCCTCGCGTACTCCAGCTTCTTGCGGCTGAGCTCGGCGCTGGTCGCCTGCTTTTTGCCGTTGACCGCGCGGATCGTCGTGCCGTCCAGACAGAGCGTCTGCGCGTCCATCAGCCGCATCTCCCGGCACGCCCGCACGAAGATCAGGAATATCTGCTTCAGGAGTTTCCTGTGCTTCCTGCGAAAGTCCGCGATCGTCCGGAAGTCCGGGCACAGCCGGTTCAGCAGGAACCACAGCTCGATGTTCCGCCGGCACTCCCGCATCAGCCGTCTGGAGGAACGGATCCGGTTGAGATAGCCGTAGATGTACAGCTTCACCAGCAGGTACGGGCTGTACGGCGGCCGCCCTGTGGCCGCAGGCACGGCGTGCTCAAATCCCATCGCCTCGAGATCGAAGCTGTCCGCGAACACCTCGATGAACCGCGCAGGGCTGTCCTCCGGGATCTCGTCTTCAATGCATCCGATGCTCATGGTCATCTGGCGGCTGTCCACCCCGGCGATGTGGCTCATGCAAATTCCTCCTCTTTTGTGCGCTGAAAACGGCATACGGATGGATGCTCCCTGTATCGATGTAGACTTCCTATACAGATATGATTCGACATCCCGGTGGGAAAATCCTTTTGGTTTTTGACAAAGTGATCTTTTTTCAGAGAAACGGCGTGCGACGGAAGCTCGCTTTTGGTAATTTGATGATTCCGTGCGTTTTTGGACGGGCTGACCACAGTAGGAAGCGTCGAACTATTCTTTGTTCGGAATGAGTTCGCGCTTGTTTATAGATTCGGGGGCACCCGGTAAGGGTGCTCCCGTTTCGGCTGTCATCATACGAACGCCGTATTTGGCGTTTTAAGCGCTTTTAAGCCCTTCAGGGTACTCGTGTGTGCCCCGGAGGGCTTTTTCGTGCCTTAAAACGGCTCTGAGAGCGTCAGACGGAACGAAGGTGCGCATCTCGCTGTCGCTCGATGCTGGGGATGGCCGCCCTCCGGGCGGCGGTTCGGGTATCGTGCCAACGACACAGGAAGGGCGCGGATTTTGGTGTGCTGGGATGCCTGGCACACCAAACACACCTTTTTTCGGAAGGCGCGGGGCCGATTGGTGCTCTGACACACTTTCTGACACACTACCGCGAAAAAATGGTGTGTCGGCGACCTCGCCCACCACATCGGGACGGACGGCAAAACCGCGATTTCTCTGACACACTTGAAAAAATGGAAGTGTGTCGGGTACTTTCCCGTAACCATGGGGGTTCTCGAGCCGTTGACACACTAAACACACCTTTTTTTAATCTAATGTGCGCGAGAGAAAAAACCTATATATATATATCTATATAGGGAAAAAATGTATCCTTCCGTATAGGTTTGAAAAATACTGTGTTTAGTGTGTCGGCTTCACGAGGAAGCCGATGAGCACGGCGAAGTACCTGACACACTTGGAAAAATCGAAGTGTGTCAGGAAAACGGCCAATCCTTCGAGGAGGCCGATAAGCAGGGCGAAGTGCTTGACACACTTCAAAGTGTGTCAAGTGTGTCAGAGCCATCCCTGCCCTGCTGCGTCGTCGGGCTGTTTCTTCTTCTGCCTCCCGGAAGGGGTGGCGGGGAGAAATTTTTTCGGGTTGTTTCCGCTCGTTTATGAGCAGAAAACGCTCGAAACGGGCCTCTGGCCTGCGGAAACGTGAACATTACCCTTGCGTACTTTCCGTTTCCGTGGTATGATTATCGTACATAGATTTTCAGGCTCAGCACCCGTCCTGCCTTAGATGCGGGGTTGCTATCGGGAATAAGGGCCGAGCGCGAGGCGATGCAGCCGAGCGTCACAGGTGAAATAACGACGAACGAAGCTCCTGTGGAAACCGAGATAGACAAGGCGTTTATGCCTTCTGTCTGTCCTGGTTTCAGCAGGAGCTTTTTTGTTTGCGTTCGAGATTGGATTTAGGAGGTAGCGAATGGAAGAGAAACAGATTCATGAGAAGGGTTTCCTGAGCACGGCCGAGGCCGCTGAGATGCTCGGCATCCGCCCGACGACGCTGCGCAAATGGCGGGCGACGGACATGGGACCGAGGTTTTACAAGTTCAACCGCTCGGTGTTCTACAAGGTCGAGGACCTTGAGGCGTGGATTGCCGAGCATTACAGGCTGGTCGAGCCGAAGAACTAAGGGGAGGTGCAGATATGGATATAAAAGAAAACCGCCCCGACGCCTGCACAGCTTCCGGGACGGCTCACACCATCTGCGGTAATGATACCACAGGTACGCGTTCGGGTCAAGGTTTGATTACGCTTTCGGACGTCGTTGATGAGTACATCAGCCTCGATGAGTTCGCGGATTATTGCCGTGAGCAGCGTGTCACTTACGATGACGTGTTGAGGGATTCGGCGCTGATGTACCTGTCGGAAATCGACCGGGATGACCTTCCGCCGCAGGGTGAGCTGAAGCATGGTCTGGTCGCGGCGGCGAATCGTTGCATCGAGGCATATAACCTGGGTCCGCGTGATGAGCTGGCACCACTGGGCGCGTCGCTGAAGGATGCGTTCCCGAGCCAGAAGCCTGCGAGCGAGCGCTACAAGCGCCTGAGCGGTCTGCATCCGCTCCAGATTGCCCTCTTGCTGCGCGAGCTGCACCATGCGAAGGGCGTGCTCTGGAAGGACGCGGGCAACGACGGCAATTTCGACATCGGGGTCTATCAGACTGAGGGGTTCAACGAGGGCACCTACGATACGAGCAGGGACAGCCTGGCACGGCTCATCCGCAGCTACGACAACGCGATTACGATGCGCGGCGTGGATGAGACCGAGGCACTCCTGCGTGCCATCTGCCCGCTCGTCGAGCAGAATGCGAACCCCGATTTGGTCGCTGTGAACAATGGGGTCTATGACTACGGGAAGAAGTTCCTGTTCGCCTTCGACCCTGAGTTCGTGTTCACCAGCAAGGCGCACGTCGATTTTGTTGAGGGTGCTCCGAACCCTGTTATCCATAACGACGAGGACGGCACCGATTGGGATGTCGTCTCGTGGATGAGCGAGCTTTCCGACGACCCGTCGGTCGTTGACCTGCTGTGGCAGGTGGTGGGAGCTGTTATCCGCCCCGGCGTCAGTTGGAACAAGAGCGCGTGGTTCTATTCCACGTCCGGCAACAACGGCAAGGGGACGCTCTGTTCCCTGATGCGCAACCTCTGCGGGCGCGGTTCCTGGGAGTCCATCTCGCTGAAGGACTTCTCCAACCCGTTCATGCTGGAGCCGCTGATGCGCATCTCCGCCGTCATCACCGACGAGAACGACACGGGCACCTTCGTGGATGATGCGGCTGCGCTGAAGTCCATCATCACGGGCGACCCGTTCCAGCTGAACCGCAAGTTCAAGGAGCCGCGCACGGTCCTGTTCAAGGGGTTCATGGTGCAGTGCGTCAACGAGCTGCCGAGGCTCCGCGACAGGTCGGAGTCCATGTACCGCCGCTTGCTCGTCGTTCCGTTCGAGAAGCGCTTCGAGGGCAACGAGCGCAAGTACATCAAGGACGATTACCTGAAGCGCAGGGAGGTGCTGGAGTACGTGCTCTATCACATTCTTGCCGAGACGAACTATTACGAGCTGGACGAGCCGCAGGCGTGTGTCACGCTTCTGGATGAGTTCCGCGAGGTCAACGACCCCGTTCGCCAGTTCCTGAGCGACGTGCTGGAGGAAGCCAGCTGGGACGTTCTCTCGTGGCAGTTCATACACGACCTGTACCGTCATTGGTTCCAAAGGAACATCCCGTCCGGTCGTCCCGAGAGCCGCAAGGCGCTCATCGCGGACATCAAGAGGCTCCTGCCCGAGTGGTCGGCGGAGTGGTCGTATACCGACAATCCGGTGAACGTGTCCGACAAGATGCGCAGTGAGCCGGAGTGGCTGATTTCCAAGTACGAGATGACCGAGTGGATGAACAAGGGGTATCGCAGTCCTGACACGGGGCGCGTGTGCACACCCGACCTGCCCGACCGCATGAGGGGTCTTGTGCGCATAGCGCCTGTCGGTTCGGCTGGTAACGATAAATCAGATTCAGAGAACAAGGAGGATTAGGTATGAGTGATTTGACCAGAGAGGAGTACGCGAGGCTCCGCCTGAAAGCGAAGCACGGAACGCTGACTGCTGAGGAACAGGCCGCGCTTTTCGAGCGCATGGCATCGCAGTCTGATGCTGGGTCGGATGCGAGACCGTCCCAAACTTTGTGTAAACCTCCCATGAGGTGTAGAATAGAAGCAT